>JAABUN010005260.1_pt1 | contig 16290 bp, 18 predicted proteins | sample 5559311 | NCBI WGS metagenome assembly JAABUN01 (sample SAMN10711877, study PRJNA513370) | rock metagenome | isolation source: Antarctica rocks | place: Antarctica: Victoria Land, Siegfried Peak sud
TCAGCATGACAAATCCTCGGTGGTCAGCCATCGGCATACGGGATTGTCATGCTGAGCCGCCGCGAAGAATCCGCGCCCGGCTGCCCTTCCGTCTTCGCGCCCGGCGACGTGAGGCCATCCGCCGTCGGAGTACTGCCCGACAGCGTATTCTCGCGTGACGACGCTCCTTACCGCGTGTCGGCGCGCAGATCGAGCCAGGCCAATTCTTGCGCGGTCAGGGCCAGATCGCAGGCGGCGTCGTTCTGGCGGAACTCCTCGCCGCTGCCGCACCCGACGAGCGCGAAGATGTCGTCGGGCTGACTGAGGACGTAGGCCGTGGCGATCTGCGGGACGCTCAAGCCATACTCGCGCGCCAATTCGCGGGCGCGGTCGAGTCGCTGGAAGTTCGGCTCGTAGCAATAGGCTTCGATGCACACCATGTCGAGCGGCGCGGTGAAAGTGTCGAGATTCGTGCGACTGAAGCGATCGGTGAAGAAGCCGCCAGCCAGGCTCGACCAGGTGAAGAGCGGCATCTGCCGCGCGCGATACCAGGCCCGCGCCGCCTCGCCGCCCGGCCCGCCGACGCTGATGCACCCGGCCCAGGGCGGGCGGAACTGCTCGGCCAGGCTGAAGTTGGGGCTGCTGACCGCGAACGGGACGAGGTTGTGGGCGTCGGCGTAGTCGTTCGCCGCGCCGATCCGTTCCGGCGTCCAGTTGGAGCCGCCAAATGCCCCGATTTTCCCGGCGCGATGGTGCTCGTTCAGCACCTCGACGAGCGGGCCGACCGGCAGCGTCGGATCGTCGCGGTGGAGCACGTAGAGATCGATGAACGCGGTGCCGAGTCGGTCCAACGACTCGTGCAGATCGGCCGTGATGTCCTCCGGCGTCACGCGCGCCCGCCCATGCGCCGGGTGCGCGCCTTTGCCGAGGATCACGACATCGTCGCGCACGCCGCGCTCGCGTAGCCACGCCCCCAGCACACGCTCCGCCGCGCCCTGGCCGTAGGTGTGCGCGGTGTCGAAGGCCCGCCCGCCATGCGCATAGACCGCGTCGAGCAGCGCGAAACCGGTGTCGCGCTCGGCCTCGTTGAGCATCACCGTCCCCTGCACCAGCCGGGACACCGGTTTGCCGATCCCCACCACCTCTCCGTATCGCACCTGCACCCTCCTGTATCGCCTATCCAAGAAGCCCACCGTGAAGCGCACCGTTCGCAACATGGTAAACCACATTCCCCGCCGAGGCACGGCACCCCACGCCGCCGCACCGTAGTCGGCGGAGGGTTGGCCGGGGGGCACCCGGAATATTCGCCCGCCATGACGTGTTGCCCAGGCAGGGATGGCGGACGGTCGCCCTGTATCGCAATAATGGCAGGAGTCGGGGGATGAGTACGGTCAGGGCGGCGGTGGTCGATCCGAGCGCGGCGGGGCGGTTGATCCTGGGCGAGGTGGCCGCGCCCATGCCCGCGCCGCATGAGGCGCTGGTGCGCGTGGCGGCGATCTCGCTCAATCGCGGCGAGGTGCGGGGCGCGATGGACGCGCAGGCGGGCGCGCGTCCCGGCTGGGATCTGGCGGGGACGGTCGCGCAGGTGGCGACCGATGGCTCGGGACCACAGGCGGGCGAGCGCGTCGTCGGCTTCCTGCCGAGCGGGGCCTGGGCCGAACTGGTCGCGGTGCCGACCAGTGCGCTGGCCGCGCTCCCGGCGGGGGTGTCGTTCGCCCAGGCGGCGACCCTGCCGGTGGCGGGGCTGACCGCGCTCCACGCGGTCGAGAAGGGCGGCCCGCTCCTGGGGCGCACGGTGCTCGTTGGCGGGGCCTCCGGGGGGGCCGGGAACTTCGCTATCCAGTTGGCGCGCGCCTCGGGCGCGTCGGTCGTCGCGATCGTCCGGCAGGAGCGCCACGCCGCCGCCGCGCGCGCGGCCGGGGCCACCGCGATCGTCATCAGCGAGGATGGTGCCGAGGCGGTGGCGCATGGGCCATACGACCTGATCGTCGAGTCGGTCGGCGGTCGGCTCCTCGGGACCGTCCTGCCGATGCTCGCCAAAGGGGGCATCTGCGTCACCTTCGGCGGCTCGGCCGGTCACGAGGTGACGATCGATCTGCGCCGCTTCTTCCCGCTCGGCGGCGTGCGGCTCTACGGCCTCATCCTCTTCGAGGAGGTCACCCGCCGCCCTGCCAGCGCAGGACTCGGCCTGCTGGTCGGCCTCATCGCCGACGGTCGCCTCACGCCGCATATCGAGGTGGAGGCTCCCTGGACCGACATCGCGACCGTCGCCCAGGGCCTCCTCGACCGGCGCTATGCCGGGAAGGCGGTCCTGCACGTCGGGTGAGCCACGCCCGCCGCCCGCCGCCCGCCGCCGTACGCCTCACGTTCAGGCAAGCTCCGGGCGCGGCAGCGCCGCGACACGTCGTGCCCGCATGACCACGGCGAGCGTGACCGTGGCGACGACCGCGCCGATCGCGCCCCCGACGGCGAGCGTCAGGCCGTCGGGGGCGACGATCGACTGGCCCCGCAGCGCCTGCCAGGTGAGGGCGATGACGAGGCTCAGGTAGGCCAGGCCCGCCGTCCGCAACAGCGCCAGACGACCGCCGCGACCGAGCCAGGCGCAGCGTTCGCGCGTCAGCGCCCACCCGAGCAGCGGCAGCAGTTGGAGCGCGTGCAGGCCGACGAAGTGCGCGACCCGGAGATCGCCGCCGACGGTGCTCCAGCCGACGATCGGCAGACTCGGCCCGCCATCGACGGCCCCCACGGTGTGCGCCCCGAACCGTCCCGCAGTGAACGCCGCGCGGGTCACCAGCAGGGGTACCGTCATCAACACCGCGACCAGCATCCCGAGGAGCGCGATGCCGAGGCCGAACCGCAAAGCGACCGCCATGACTGGCTCGGGCAGGCGCTGGCGCAGGAGCAGCGCTGCGGCGAGCAGGGCCATCAGGAAGACCAGGACGATGAAGTCGCGCATCCGATCGAAGAGGAAGGCATCGAGCAGGGTGGCGACGTTGAAATGGCTCGTTGTGCCGCGTACGACCTGTGTGACGATCACCACCATCTCGGCCACGAACCCGGTGGCCGTGCCGAGCGAGACGAGGCGCACGAGGCGCGGGTGCCCCTGCACCTGACCGAGGAGCCAGAGGAGCGTACCCGAGTAGACCGCGATCGAGAGGGCGAACTTGAGCGGCTTCAGCCAGGCCGGTGCGCCGGTGATCACGGTCGGGTCAGCGACCAGGCCGACCAGAGCCACGACCAGCAGCGCCAGCGCGCCGAGGCCGACGAGCGTCAGCGGCGCGTCGGTCGCCAGGGCGCGGCGGAGCGCGTGCGTGAGCCCGGGGTGTGGCGCGACGGTCGCCGGGTAGTCGAGGGTGCGAGACATCGTCTTTCTCCTACTCTCTGTGTTCAGGGCGGGCGACGCGGTCGAGCCGTTCGCCCATGCCCGTTACCGATAGCTCGAGGATACAGCGCGCGGCGGCAGGTGCCATCTGCCATCGGGCATGTCCAGTGGTCACGGTCGGCCACCGTCGCGCCGGGCCGAAGGGGTGCCGACCGTCACGTTGTCCGGGCCGTTCGTCATGGGTGGGTAGTGGATGTGGGCGGGTGCTGCTCGGCGTCGTGCGTGGCGGGGGTAGGGGCGGTGCGGTGGGCTTCCTCGGCGCTGCGGGCGCGGATGCTTCGCGGCGGCTCAGCATGACAAATCCAAGGCGAGTGGCCGATCACGTACGTGATTGTCATGCTGAGCCGCCGCGAGGCATCCGCGCCAATCCCGCATATCACCGCCACATACCCACCACACAACACCGCGACACGGATGGATCGGTTAAGCTGTCGGAACATCGTGGCCCGACCGCCGGGTGCCGGGGGATGAGCGCGCAAGCAGAAGGAGCGATCGTGAGCGAGGCGGTGGAGCGGCGCGTGGCGCTGGTGATCATGGCGCACCCCGATGACGCGGAGTTCGGCTGTGCCGGCACCGTCGCGGCGTGGGTCCGAGAGGGCTGGGAGGTCTCGTACGTCGTCTGCACCGACGCCTCGGGCGGTGGCGCGGACGACGCGACCGACGTGGGACCGGCGGCGCGGGCGCGCATCACCGCGACGCGCAAGGCCGAGCAGCGCGCGGCGGGGGCGATCCTCGGATTGCGCGATGTCGTCTTCCTCGATTACCCGGACGGGCGGCTGGAGCCGACCCTCGAACTGCGCCGCGACCTCGTGCGCCTCCTGCGGCGCTTTCGCCCGCAACGCGTGATCGTGCCGTCACCCGAGCGCGTCTGGACGCCGACCTATTCCATCCCGCGCCACCACCCCGACCATCTGGCGGTCGGCGCGGCGGCGCTGGCCGCCCTCTACCCCGCCGCCCAAAATCCGTGGGACTTCCCCGAACTCCTGGCCGAGGGGCTGCCGCCGCATAAGGTGCGCGAGTTCTACATCGTGGGCGGGCCGCTGCCGAATCACGCGGTGGATATCGGCGCGACGCTCGACCTGAAGTTGGCTGCGCTGCGCGCCCACGACAGCCAACTCGGCACAGACATCGACGCCATGGCGGAGCGCTTGCGCGGCTGGGCCGCCGAAACGGGTGCCGCCCACGGCCTCGAGTACGCCGAGGTCTTCCACCGCGCCGAGCAGCCGGGGTGAGGCCCGGCCCCGCTCGCGAGGCGCGAAAGGCCACAGCAACGGTAACAATCTCTCGCTACCGATATTACGGAGCGCTTTACCGGCCTTTACCGGCACCGTTCCCTCCTGGCCCTACACTCTCTTCAGTGGCCCAACAGCGGGGCCCGGAGATGGGAAGGGCGTCGCGAGACGCACACAGGAGGGTCCGGCAATGGGTATTCTCACATGGCTGCTGTTGGGGCTGATCGCGGGCTTCCTGGCGAGCAGGGTGATGAAGGGCGGCGGCTACGGCATCGTCGGTGACATCGTCGTCGGGATCGTCGGGGCCTTCCTCGGCGGCTTCCTCTTCTCCACGCTTCTTAACCGCCCGGACCCGGTCAACAACTTCGACATCGGTTCGATCTTCGTCGCTTTCGTCGGCGCGTGCATCCTGATCGCCATCCTCCGCGCCGTCAGTGGCAGGCGGGTCGCCTAAAGGCATCGGAGCCGCTACGCACACCATCAGCCATACAACCGAAGGGAGGGGAGCGCCAAGCGCTCCCCTCCCTTCGATGGCGTTACCCGTGCGCCCGACTGCTCACCCGATGCCCATATCATGGCCGATCGAGTATCCTCCAGTCTGTGGCGGAACACCTGTCGTGGCGTGAAAGGACGAAGCACGGATGGCGCAGGCGCGTGTGGCGAACGGGGTGCGGCCCATCGCCATCGAAGGGTCCGATTTCGACCGTGCGATCGACATCGCCGTCGCCGCCTATACCGGCGCGAATCTCTTCACCCCAGAGGCGCGTCAGCGCTTCGTCGACGGTCTTCGCCGGGCCGACCGGGACCCCGACGTGCATCTGTGGGGGGCCTACCGCGACGGCGCGCTCGTCGGCGCGATGCGCCTGTTCGATTTCTCGATGCGCATCCACGAGGCCGAGGGGTTGGTCGGCGGCGTCGGCATGGTCGCCGTGGATCTGCTCCACAAGAAGCGTGGCGTCGCGCGCGATCTGCTCGGTGCCTACCTCGCGCACTATCGCGAACGCGGCGCGACGATGGCGATCCTGCACCCGTTTCGTCCCGACTTCTATCGCCGGATGGGCTTCGGTTACGGCACGAAGATGAATCAGTATCGGTTGAGGCCCGCCGATCTGCCGCATGGCGGCGCGCGCGAGCGAGTCCGCGCGCTCGGCGTGGCCGACACCGACGCCCTGACCGCCTGCTACGATCGGGTCCAGGCGCGCACCAACGGCCTCCTTCGCAAACTCAAAGGGAGTGTCGGCGCGCTGCTCGCGGCACCGGACGTCCGCGCGGTCGGCTACGAGGAGGATGGCGTGTTGCGCGGCTACCTGGCCTTCGGGTTCCGGGATGGTCGCACCAGCATGATCCACGAGTTGCACATCCGCGAGCTGATCTACGAGACGCCCGAGGCGCTGGCCGGGCTGCTCGCCTTCCTGCAGAGCCAGGCCGACCAGTTCGCGACGATCGTCTTCAACACCCAGGACGAAGGCTTCCATTTCCTCCCCGCCGACCCGCGCAACGGCACCGAGGGGGTGCTGTTCCCGCCCGCCTACCACGAGACGAACACGCAGGGGGTCGGCATCATGTACCGGGTACTCGACATGCCCGGCATCTTCGCCCTGCTGCGCGACCACGATTTCGGCGGCCAATCCTGCACGCTGCAAGTGACGATTCGCGACAGTTTCTTCCCGCCGAATAACGGCGTCACGACGATCCGGTTCACGAACGGCGCGGCGCGGGTGACCGCCGACGCCGCGCACGACATCGCCATCGCGCTGGACGTGGCCGACTTCTCGTCGCTGCTGATCGGCGCGGTGCGCTTCCACACCCTCCTCGATTACGGCTTGGCCACGCTCGGCGACCGCGCGCACGCCCGCACGGTCGAGCGCCTCTTCGCCGCCGACCGACCGCCGATCTGCACGACCGGGTTCTGAGCGGGCTGGGTGAGCGGGCGGCGGGCGTGGAGCGGCACCCCCGGCAGTACCGACGCAGCATAGCCATGAGGAACCCACAAGGAGGAACCCACAAGAAGGGGGCAAGCGTGGTCGAATACACGGCGCTGACGCTGGAACGCCGCGCGGGCGTGGCGACCCTGACGCTGAGCGTGCCGGAGAAGCGCAACGCCATGACGCCGGAGTTGACGCGCGACTTCCCGGCGGCGCTCGACGCGATCCGCATGGACCCGACGGTGCGCGCGCTGGTGATCACGGGCAGCGGGGCGGTCTTCTGCGCGGGCGGCGACCTGGCGATGCTGGAGCGGATGACCGGGCAGACGCCGGAGGAGAATCGGCGGGAGATGGGGACGTTCTACCGCCGCTATCTGCAACTGCTCACGCTCGACATCCCGACGATCGCCGCGATTAACGGCCACGCGATCGGCGCGGGCGCGGCCTTCACGCTCGCCTGCGACATCCGGCTGATCGCGTCCGGCGCACGCATCGGCTTCACCTTCCTCAACCTGGGGCTGCACCCCGGTATGGCGACGACCCACCTCCTGCCACTGCTCGCGGGCTCGTCGGTCGCGGCCGATCTGATCTTCAGCGGGCGGCAAATTGAGGCCGAGGAGGCCCTGCGCTGCGGCCTGGTCAGCCGCGTCCTGGCCCCCGAACGGCTGCTCGACGAGGCGCAGGCGTTGGCGGAGCAGATCGCCGCGAAACCGGCCGACGCGGTGCAACTCACCAAACGCGCCCTGGTCCGCCCCAAACTCGACGGACTGGAAGCGGCGCTCGACTACGAGGCGACCGCCCAAGCCCACTCCTACGCCTCGCCCGAATTGCGCGCCGCGCTCGCGGCTTTGCGCCGACGGTAGACCAAGCCGCTGAAAGAAACCGACAGTCAGTGGACTGGCCCCGACCTTTGACCTCGCCGCGCGCTCAGATGCCGAGCAGCGGAATATCCGGCAGGAGGCCGTCTGTCCGTCGCAGCAGGACGACGAACGGCGTCCCCGCCGCGCTCCAACGCCGGGCGGCATCCGCGAAGATGTCGCGCGCCATCGCCCAATCGTCGGGCGACCGGCGGATCAGTGGGGCGGGGTGATCGTAGAGGATCGCGTGGCCGGTCGGCGGGAGCCAGGAGAGGTCCATGAGGCAATCGGCGAGCGCATCCCAATTGCGCCCAAAGTAGGGCGGGAAGGCGAAGGCGGTGGCGCAGGCGCGCAGGAACCCGGCCTTGTCGACAATTTCGGCTCCGGCAATCGAGGCGAAGCGTAGTTCGGACGCCGCGACACGCCGCAGCAGGGTGCGGCGCGGCAGGCGATCGGGGAGTCGGTACAACCCGGCGACAGCGGGATCGGCGAGGGTTGCTCCCAAGCGCAGCATCAGCGCACCACCCGCCGGAAACTGTCGTAATGGTCATCGGTGTAATACAACTCGTCGCCCTCCCCGGCGATGACACGCCGCGCTCCCCGATCGGCCGAGCCGGGCGTGACCACCGTGTATTCGCGATAGTACCCGCTCGACCGGAGCGGCAGAAGGCGCTCGCGGTTCCCGAAGGTGATGCCGTCGCGATCGTAGGGGAAGGGGCCGCCGCGCTCGATCAGGCGGATCGTCTCCCGCGCTTCCGAGGGCAGCGCCGCCAACTCGATGGTCGGCAGGCCGTCACTCGGCGGCGGTCGCGCCGCCTGGCCGCGCGGCGTCGGCGTGGTAGTCGGGCGCGCGGTCGTCTGGGACGTGGCGGCGCGCACAGTTGGCGTGGGACGACTCGCGGCGGGGGTGGTGGACCCGATCGCACCGGCACCCGCCGTTCCAGTGAGGACGGGGAGCGCGGTCGCTGTGACAGCGCTTGGCGAGGCCACCGCCGTGCCGGAACCGCCGCACCCGCCGAGGAGTAACGCGACGATCAGCAGCCCCGCCATGAGGAGCGCGCCGGGCAGCCGTGGTGAACGTGATCGCATCGGCCTCCGGCCTTGTGCCATACCCATCCATCGGACGCCCCGCGATAGCGCCGCCGAAGGAATGGTGACGGAGACAAGGCCGCGCGTCAAGGTTCGGCCCGGCGCACCAAGCCCCGAGCAACGCGACCTACCCGCGACATCGTGGGGGAACACGGGCATTCCCCGTGTCCACTATGTCCCCAAAGACCTGGGCCGCACATCCCCCTGGCACGCCGCTCAGACGCGCGCGCGTTCCAGGATAGCGCCCAACAGCCCGGCGATCTCGGCGACCGAAAGGTCCATGGTGGCGTCGCCGACGGTTAACTCGACTTTGTGGAGCGCGGGGAGCGGGGTGGGGGCGAGCCGGTCGAAGGTCCAGATGCCGGTCTCTGCGGCGAGATCGAGCGCGGCATCGCGCAGGCGGTCGTTTTCGCCGCGCAAGAAGAGGTGCATCATGTTGGTGTGCGGCGGGTGCGGCAGGAGGTCGAGACCCGCCAACGGCGCGAGCGCGGCGGCGATCTCGACCGCGCGGTCGTGATACTGCGCCATTCGCCCCAAATGCGCCTGCAACCCCCGGCGCGCGGCGAGGACATAGGGATAGAGCTGGACCAGATTGCCGCCATGCCGTCGCTGCCAGACGCGCGCCTCGGCGATCAGTTCGGTCGGCCCGGCGAGCGCCGCCCCGGCGAGGCCGCCGAGTCCTTTATAGAAGGAGACGTAGACCGTGTCGAAGAGTGCGGCGATCTCGGCATAGGGCTGCGCGTAGTATGGCCCGCTCTCCCACCGGCGCGTGCCGTCCATGTGCAGGGCGATCCCGCGCTCGCGCGCCAGGGCGGTGAGCTCGACCAGTTCGGGCTAGGTCGGCAGTTGGCCGCCGAGTTCGCGCTGCGGCAACTCGATCAGCAGCACGGCCAACGGCTCGGCGACCGCGCGCAGATCGGCGGTCGTGAGGAGGCGATCGGCATCGCCAACCTGGATGCCGCGCAAATTGTGCAGGCGCTCGTAGGCCCGCTGCTCGTAACCGTCGAGGTGGTTGCGCGGGTGCAGGCCGACGTTGCGACAGCCCCGCCGGTCGGCCAGCACCCGCAGAGCGATCTGCTGGCACATCGTGCCGCTCGGCATGAAGACCGCCGCCTCCTTGCCCAGCAGCGCCGCGACTTCCGCCTCGAACGGGCCGAGCGGCCCCGCCTCGCCGTAGCGGTCGGCCTCCAACTCCGGCTCGGCGAACTCCGCCAACTCCGCCAGCACCGTGCGGGGCGCAAGGCGATAGTGGTGGTTCAAGAAGCGGCTGCAACGCCGACGGATCGCCTCGGCATCGCGGACAGCGGGCGCAGGCGCGAACGTGTGGTCGGCCATCGCAGGATCGTCCTTTCGCTGACGTGACGGTAGCCGCTCGCGCAGAATACAGCGGCAACATCGCGAGAGCAACCCGACAGGCCGCGCGTGACAGGGCGCTGCCCCCCACCTCAGCCCCCCAGTCCCCGGAGGGGGACTTCGTGGCGGAGCCTTCAGCCGGGACTTCAGTCCAACGGCATCCCCGCGCCGCAGAGCCGCCCCCGGCACCTCTGCCTCATCAGCAGCCCCAGTCCCCGCAGGCGAATAGTATCCCGTCGTCCCGTCGTGGCGGGAGCATCTGGCGGGAGCATCCGCCCTGCACGGGTGCTTTGTGGCCGCAGCCCCTAGCCGGGGGCCTGTCCTGCACGATGGCAGGGTTGAAACCCCCGGAACCCCGGACTCCCCCTCCGCCACCACTCAAGTACACTGTGCGCGCACGTTCGGGCGCGGCAAGCGGCAGACGCGGAGGGAAAACCATGGCGGCCACAGGTCTGGAGATCGACAGCCGACAACCATACGCCGACGGCAGCAGTTTCGGCGACGCCGGGGCCTACGAGCGGATCGACGGCAGGCTCTCGTTCGCAGTAAACCCATCCGACGAGGCGAATCGAGCGATCGTGGACCTGGGGCGGGCGGCGCGCGACGAGGCCGGGCTGGTCCATTTCCGCGCCGACTTCTGTCTCCTCCAGCCGACCGATCCGACGCGCGGTAACAGCCGACTCCTCTTCGAGGTGCTGAATCGGGGGCGAAAGCTCCTGCCGGGGCAACTGCATCTCGCCCCCCCCGAGGCGGTGCCCACCGCCGCGATCGATCCCGGCGACGGCCTGCTGCTGCGACACGGGTGGACGCTGGCTTGGTGCGGCTGGCAATGGGACGTCACCCGTAGCGCCGCGCTGCTGGGACTGGACGCGCCGGAGGCGACCGACGCGGGCGGGCAGTCGCTCGTCGGCTCCGCCATCTGCCGTTTCCAGCCCAACGAGTTCGCCCACGACCGCCTGCTGGCCGATCGGGTCCACCAACCCTACCCGGCGGCGGACCCCGACGACCCGACGGCGACGCTGACTGTCGCCGACTGGGACTTCGGCCCGCGCACGACGATCCCGCGCGACCAGTGGCGCTTCGCACGCGCGGGCGCGACCGGGCCGGTGGCGGATGACACGTATGTCTGGCTGGACGCGGGCTTCGTGCCGGGTCGGGTCTACGAGGTCGTCTACCGCACCCGCCGCAGCCCGGTCGTGGGGGCGGGGCTGCTGGCGGTGCGCGACACGGTCGCCTTCCTGCGCCATGGCGCTGCGGCGGCGGGCAATCCCGCAGCGGGGAAACTCGCGCACACCTTCGGCATCGGCGTCTCGCAGAGCGGGCGGTTCCTGCGGCACTTCCTCCACCTGGGGCTGAATCTGGACGAGGCTGGGCGGGCGGTCTTCGACGGGCTGCTCTGCCACGTCGCGGGTGCCTGGCGCGGCGAGTTCAACCACCGCTTCGCCCAGCCCTCAGTAATGAACACCCCCGGCTTCAATCACCTGCCCCCGTTCGCGTTCGACGAGCAGGACGGCGTGCCGGGGCTGCTGGCGCGGCAGCGGGCGCGCGGTGGTGTGCCCCGCATCTTCGCCACCAACACGGCGGCGGAATACTGGCGCGGCGACGCGTCGCTCCTCCACATCGACCCCACCGGCCAACGCGACATAACGCTGCCCGAGGAGGTCCGCGCCTATCTCTTCGCGGGGGCGCAGCACGGGCGCGGGGGCGTGCCGCTGACCGACCTCAACCCCAACGACGGCTCGCGCGGGGCGCACGGCTTCAACGCGCTCGATTACGCCCCGCTGCTACGCGCCGCGCTCGCCAACCTCGACGCCTGGGTGACGCGCGGGATCGCGCCGCCGCCGAGCGCCGTGCCGCGCCTCGCCGATGGCACCGCCATCCCCGCGCCCGCCGCGCTCGATGCCTACGCCGCCTTCCCCAAGGTCACCCTGCCCGACCCGGCACGGCTCCCCGCGCAACGGCGCATCGACCTCGGCCCGGAGTCGGACGATGGCATCGGGCGCTACCCGGCGGCGGTCGGCGCGAGCTACCGCGTCTTCGTCGCGGCGACCGACAGCGATGGCAATGAGACCGCCGGGCTGCGTATGCCCGATCTCATGGTACCGGTCGCGACCTACACCGGCTGGAACCCGCGCGGCGCGGTCACCGGCGATCCCGGCCAACTCATCCCGATGCAAGGCTCGACCTTCCCCTTCGCCCCGGATGCCGTCACCCGCGCCGCGAGCGGCGATCCGCGCCCCGCGATCGCCGAGCGCTACCGCGACCGCGACGACTACCTGGCACAGATACGCGCCGCCGCCGAGGCGCTGGTCGGCGCACGCGCCATGCTCCCGGAAGATGTGACGCTCGCCCTATCCCTCGCCGCCGAGCGCTACGATGCGTTCGCGGGGCACTGAATCCCTCCGCGCCGGGTATGCTGAGAGGGGAGAGTTCAGCGGCGGGGCTTGCGTCGGCAACGCTCACCAAACGGCGAGCGTGAGTCCGGCGACGTGCTGGAAGTGCTGGTCGCGCGTGGCGAGGGTCAAGCCATGCCGCAGGGCGGTGGCGGCGATCCAGATGTCGTTCTCGGGGATGGGGCGACCGATGATGCGGAGATCGTTCCTGATTTGGCCGTAGTACTGGGCGGTTATCGTATCGACGTCGAGGACGACGAAGCGCGCAAGATACACGTCGAGACGCGCGATATTCCTCGACACTTGGCCGGATTTCCGCGCGCCGAAGTACAACTCGCCTACCACGACGCTGGGCAAGACCACGGTGTCCGCCGCAGCGACCCGCTCCACCACGCGCCCATCGCGGGCCTGGAGTGCGATCACGATGTTGGTGTCGAGCGCATAACTATCGCCACTCATCGAGGTCTACTTGCTCACAGCCCTCCTCGATGGCTTCGGCGATCGCTTCCCACTCTTCCGGTGAAAAGGGGCTTTCCAGGCTCGCCAGCACCGCCCCCGACACAACGGGCGGCTTCGTACGGGCGAGCCCATGGGCGTACTCGAGCACCCGCCGCTGCTGGTCGAGGTTCAGATTCAGCAACTCCTCATGGAGTTGTCGCTCGATGGTCGCGTCGATCATGGTCGCACCTCCCGCGCGTCGGTCGTCAGACCCGTCTATCGGGCAACTGTAGCGCACCGGCCCTTCACGCCGTCCGCGCGCCGGGGGGGATGGTGGTGCCCGGCTTCACCAGGGGCAGACCCCGGCGACACAGCGGGCAGTCGGCGGGATCGTAGGTGGCGATGTCGGCCTGGAGGGCGGCGTAGAGGGGCGGGCCGAGTTCGACGCGCCCGCCGCTGCGATCGACCAGGACGCCGATGCCGACCGTTTCGACGCCGTGCGGGGCCAGGGCGGCGAGGGTCTCGCGGATCGCGCCCCCCGTGGTGAGGATGTCGTCCACGACCAGGACGCGCTCGCCGGGCTGGAAGGTAGCTCCGCGTCGAAACTCGCGCCCCGGTCCACCCTCGGTGCGCTCGGCGTAGACGGCGCGGATGTCGAGCTGGCGGGCGATCTCGAAGGCGAGCAGGATACCGCCGGTGGTCGGCCCGGCGACGGTGTCGGGGCGGGCGCCGGCGAAGCGCTCGGCGATCAGCCGACAGACCCGTGCGGTGTCGCGTGGGCGCATCAGGAGGGCGAACTTCTCGATGTAGCGGTCGCCATGTCGCCCCGAGGAGAGGAGGAAATGGCCCTCTTGCATGGCCCCGACTTCGCGCAGGAGCGCTTCGACATTCATGGGCGCGGGTACCTCCGGAGTAGTCGTCGGTCGTCGGTGGTCGGTTGGGGCGAGGCGAGGCCGCGCCGATCAGGGCGCTGGCAAGTTTGCCCGAGCGCTGGCGGCGTTGTCAGCCGGCTTTGCGGTCTTGCACGGCCTCGTTGGCGAGGCCGACAATCTCGCGAACGGAGCCGAAACCCTCACGGGCGAGCCAGGCGGGGAGGCCGTCGAGAATCCCGATCATGGCGGCGGGGTTGGCGAAGGTGGCGGTGCCGACCTGGATGGCGGTGGCCCCGGCCAGGAGGAATTCGAGGGCATCATCGAGGCTGGCGATGCCGCCGAGGCCGATGATCGGGATGTCGATGGCGGCGGCGACCTGATAGACCATCCGGACGGCGATCGGCTTGATAGCGGGCCCGGAGAGGCCCCCGGCGCGGTTGCCGAGGACGGGGCGACGGCGCCGGACGTCGATCGCCATGCCGAGCAGGGTATTGATCAGCGAGATGGCGTCGGCACCGGCGTCGGCGACGGCGCGTGCGATGGCGACGATGTCGGTGACATTGGGGGTGAGCTTCACGATGACCGGCAGCGTCGTGACGGCGCGGACGACGGCCACCACCTCGGCGGCGAGGTCGCAATCAACCCCGAAGTACATCCCCCCGGCGGCGACGTTGGGACACGAGATGTTCAGTTCGATCCCGGCGACGCCCGCGATCTCGTCGAGCATGGCGGCCAGTTCGGCGAATTCCTCGACCGAATCGCCCGCGAGGTTCACGATCACCGGCACCTGCCAGCGGGACCAGATCGGCGGGTATTTGGTCAGGACTTCGCGAATACCGGGATTCTGGAGGCCGATGGCGTTGAGCATCCCGGCGGAGGTCTCGGCGATACGGGGCATCGGCGCGCCACGTCGGCGATGCCGGGTGACCCCCTTGGAGCAGATCGCGCCGAGCGCCTGGATGTCGACCAGCCCGCCATACTCGGTGCCATAGCCGAAGGTGCCGGAGGCGGCGATGATCGGGTTACGCAACACCAATTCGCGGGGATTGTGCGGCGCGAGATCGACGGTAAGATCGGGGCCGCGATGCCCTTGTCGCTGCGGCGGGAGTCCCTGCGGAGCGCCGGGTTGGGGCACGGTCATGACGGGCTCTCCCTTGTTTCTGCTTGCACGAACGGTCGGGTCCGTCACGCCAATACCAGCTTGTCCAGCGGGAAGACCGGGCCGTCGCGGCAGACGGTTCTGAGGCCGGACTGGGTTTCCACAACGCAGCCGAGGCAGACCCCCACGCCGCAGGCCATCGAGCGCTCCATCGCGGCCTGCACGGGCGGGACGGTGCGGGTGCCGCGGTAGGCCCGGAGTCCGTCGCGCAGGGTGGCATAGATCGGCTCGGGGGCGTAGGCGTAGATCGCGTCGGCCCACTCGATATAGTCGGCGACGAGGTCGGTGACGGGGCCGCGATGACCGCGCGAGCCGTCGGCGGTGGCGACGACGATCTCGGCCTCCTCGGGCAGATAGGTCACCGGCAGGAGGCTCGCGGCATTCGGCGCTCCAACCAGCATGACGACCTCGATGCCGCGCGCCAGGGCCGTCTCGGCGAGCGCGATGATCGGGGCGATGCCGTGGCCGACAGCGAGCAGCAGGGCACGACGGACCCGCGCCTCCAGGGTGTAGCCATTGCCGAGCGGGCCGAGCGTGGGGAAGGGATCGCCGGGATGGGCGGTGATCAGCCCCCCGGCCCCGCGCCCCCCGGTGAAGACGAGGAGATCGAGCGCCCCGTCGTCCCCCTCGCGCGCGGGGCGCACGGCGCGCATGATGCTGTAAGGGCGCGGCAGGAGCGGATCATATCCCGCGCCGTTGCCGAGCATGATGAACTGGCCGGGCGTGACCCCGGTGGCGACGCTCGGCGGCACCGCCAGACGAACGATCGCATTGGCCGGGGGGACGGCTTCGGCTTCGATGAAGCGGGCGATGAACTGCTGCGGCACAGGTGCTCCTGCTTTTCAGCCACGGCCACGCGGTTCCGCAACGCGACCATAACGCGGCCATAATGCGACCATGGAACGTCTCAGCGCTGCTCGGCGTAAATGGCGCGCACCTCGGCGGGCGTGGCGGCGGCCCCGATACCGGCCATGACGCGCGCCAACCGCTCGGGATCGGCGATCTGCCGGATCTCGGGGAGCAAGGCGGCACCGGCCTCGCCGAATCTCAAGTCGAGCGCGATCGCGATGCCGTCGATGCGCGCGTTGCGGATCGCCCCGTCTTCTTGGGGCGGCGTTGGCGGGGTGTCGGATCCCATCGGTCTTTGCTCCTTGCATGTCCTGCGCCTACCCGGCGCAGCGGCCTCCCCATCGCGCCGGGTCGGTGCCCGGCGCAAGTATAGCGGGATTGCGGGCGCGGGTGGCAGCGCCGATGGCGCACAAACGTCGCCTCGTCGTCGTATGCACCGATCCGGGGCCACACAATCCTCTCACCGTCGTGGACACCAAACGCGGATACCAAATGCGCGATACCAGCGCCCGATCGGCACCGCGTGGATCAGGCGTGCGAGAGGGGTATTCCGGATGCATATTTGCTCGATTACCGCGCTCCGCTATGAAAGACTTCTTGCATAGCGACCGACGCTAATAAAGAAAGTACCCAATAACGTAACTGTTCAGGCTGGTCACCTTGCGGTAGACTGTGGGCATGACCATGACCCGCGCCGAGTTTGCTGCCCTCCAGGCCGCCGGCCCCGATGCGCTGTACGCCCTGTTCCAGCAGCAGGCGGCG
>JAABUN010005261.1_pt1 | contig 16289 bp, 12 predicted proteins | sample 5559311 | NCBI WGS metagenome assembly JAABUN01 (sample SAMN10711877, study PRJNA513370) | rock metagenome | isolation source: Antarctica rocks | place: Antarctica: Victoria Land, Siegfried Peak sud
CCGTCGAGCGTGTTGAGCAGACGCAAGGCGTCACAGGTGCTGCGCGTCGCGTCCGTGCAGGTGGGCACGGGCAGGCTGACCCGCCGACCGGTCAGCTGAGCGGCGTCGGGCACGGTGAACCGGTCGGCCGGGAAGGCCGAGGTCTCCGGCGCGTCGCCCGTCAGCAGCCGGACCGGGGCCGCAGCGGACGCCGCGGGAGCGAGGGCGGTGAGCGGCGCGGCGAGCGCGACGACCGCGAGCAGGGACAGCGGGGTACGAAGGCGCATGCAGCAGTGTTCGACGTCGGCGGCCGAACTCCTCCTGCGAGGGGCGAACTTCCTGCCGGCTGGGCAGGATGGACCCATGCCCGAAGGTGACAGCGTCTGGAAGGCGGCGCGCCGGCTGCGCGAGCAGCTCGTCGGACGCACGGTCGTGCGCTCCGACTTCCGCGTCCCGCGGCACGCGACCGCCGACCTGTCCGGGCGCCGGGTCACCGCCTTCGACGCCTACGGCAAGCACATGCTGACCCGCTTCTCGCCGGGGAGCGACGACGACGGCATCACGCTGCACACCCACTTCGAGATGGACGGCGCGTGGCAGGTCGTCGGACCCGGCAAGGCGCTCCCCCGCACCTTCGACGACGAGATCCGGCTGGTGCTCGCGACCGACGGTCCGACGGCGTACGCCCTGCGCATGCCGGTGCTGGAGCTCCTGCCGACGGCCGACGAGGAGTCGGTCGTCGGCCACCTCGGGCCGGACCTGCTCGGCCCCTCGTGGGACGAGCAGGAGGCCGTCCGCCGGCTGAGCCGCGACCCGGACCGGCCGCTCGTCGAGGCGCTGCTCGACCAGAAGAACCTCGCCGGCATCGGCAACCTCTGGGCCGTGGAGACCTGCTACCTGCGCGGCAACTCGCCGTGGACCCCGGTCTCGGGCGTCGACCTCTCCGCCACCGTGCAGCTCGCCCGCCGGATGATGCGCCACTCGCTGGAGCACCCCGGGCAGGTCACCACCGGCGACACCCGCCGCGGCAGGACCCACTGGGTGTACGGGCGGGCCGAGCGCCCCTGCCGCCGGTGCGGCACGCCCGTCGCGTTCCGGGACAGCGTGACGGGGACGCCGTACTCCCGGGAGACGTGGTGGTGCCCGAGCTGCCAACCGGGGCCCTCCCCCTCCCTCGCGGAGCGACCCACCCGGCCAGGCCTGCGGCGGGGCGTCAACGAGGAGTCGTTCGGCTCGCGCACGAAGCGGATGTCGGGTCGTCCCGGCTACTCGAGGGGCTCGCGTGCCTGAGGGCGACACCGTCTGGCTGGCGGCCAAGCGGATGCACGAGGCCCTTGCCGGCAGGGTGCTGACGTCGTCGGACTTCCGGGTGCCGCAGCTCGCCACCACCGACCTGGCCGGCCGCGTGGTGCGGGAGGTCGTGCCGCGCGGCAAGCACCTGCTGACGCGCCTCTCTGCTGAGGGAGGACACGCCGGGCTCACCCTGCACACCCACTTCCGCATGGACGGCACCTGGCACCTCTACCGGCCGGGGGACCGCTGGCGTGGCGGGCCGGCCTGGCAGGTGCGCGTCGTGCTCGAGAACGCCGAGTGGCAGGCCGTCGGCTACCGGCTCCCCGTCGTCGAGCTGCTCGAGACGGCCGACGAGGCCGAGGTCGTCGGGCACCTCGGCCCCGACGTGCTGTCCGACGACTGGGACGCGGACGAGGCGGTACGCCGGCTGCTCGCCGACCCGGAGCGCGAGATCGGCATGGCGCTGCTCGACCAGCGCAACCTCGCCGGCCTCGGCAACCTCTACCGGACGGAGGTGCTCTTCCTGCGGGGCCTCACCCCGTGGACCCCGGTCGGGGACGTGTCGGACCTGGCAGCGCTGGTCGAGAAGGGGCGACGTCTCATGCTCGCCAACCGCGGCCACTGGGAGCAGTCCACGACCGGCTCGCTGCGCCGGGGCGAGCACCACTGGGTCTTCGAGCGCACCGGTCAGCCGTGCCGTCGATGCGGGACGCGGATCGTCACGGCCGAGCAGGGAGCGGCGCCGCGCGCCCGGCTCAGCTACTGGTGCCCGCGCTGCCAGCTCGGACCGGCAGCGACGCCGGTCCAGGCCGCCGCACGGCGGGACCGGCCGGTCGGCCGGACGCGGTACCCGCCGTGAGCGGGGTGAGTTGGCACATCGGCCCGGCGCAGGGCAGGCTCGGAGCATGACGATCCCCGGTCCTTGCTGCTCCCGTCGGACCCTGCTCGGCGCCGCGGGTGCGCTCGGCGCGGTCGGTGTGCTCTCCGCGTGCGGCGTGGAGGAGGACCCGACGAACGTGCAGTCCTCGTCGGCGCCGGACGAGCCGGTCATCACCGACCTCGCCACGCTGCGCGCGGAGGGCGCGGTCGCCTTCGAGACGCCGGGTGGCAAGGCGATCGTGGTCATGGTCGGCGACGAGGTCGTGGCCTTCTCGAGCGTGTGCACCCATCAGGGCTGCACCGTCGCCTACGACGCCGAGGAGAAGGTCCTGGCGTGCCCGTGCCACGGCTCGAAGTTCGACCCGGCGGACGGGGCGGAGGTCGTCGCCGGCCCGGCCCCCGCGCCGCTGCCGACGGTCGAGGTCGTGGTCGACGAGGCCGCCGGGGTCGTCCGCCGCGCCTGAGCCCCGCTAGGAGGGGCCGGCCGCGCCGCGTACCTCACGCAGCCCCGCGGCCAGGCCGTGCAGGGCGTCGGTGGCGTCCTGCAGCCGCGACACGGCGAGCGGGTCGCTGCTGGCCACCACGAGGTCGGCGATGGCGGTGACGAGCCGCTCCTGGGCGGCCACGCCGTCGTACAGCGGCTCGAGCACGGGCTGCTCGAGCCCGCGCACCGGCTCGACGGCGGACAGCCGTGCGGCCTGCCAGCGCAGCGCCCGGTCGGCCTCGGCGGCGGCGTGCCACGCCTCCGCAGCGGCCTCTCGGCCGATCGGGGCGATGAGCGGCACCAGCCGGGTCAGCTCCGCTCGCGCCACCTCGAGCCGGCGGACGGCCGGGTAGGCCGCCGAGCGCGGGTGCGGCGAGGGCAGGGCGACCCGCAGCTGGACCGGCGGCGGGAGCGGCGGGCGGCGCAGGACGCAGACGTCCTGGTAGGCCCGCAATCCGGCGATGCCCGACGCCACGACCGCCAGCACTCCCCATCCCGACTCGAGCGGCCAGCTGGCGACGCCGGCGGCCAGCGCCACCACGGCGTGTCGGGGCAACGCCTCGCGGGCACGCGCCTGAGCCTTCTCCCGCCGGCGCACCGCCTTGGCGTGCGCCAGCTCCCGTCGCTGCTGGGCCTTCGCCGACGCGCGAGCCTCGCGGCTCTGCAGCGCGGCCAGCCGCCGGTCCTGGAGCGGCCCGTCGAGGATCATGCGCGTACCACCCCTGGTCAGCTGGTCTTGTCGGCCTCGGGCTGGACGTGAGCTGCCGCGGGCTGGACGTCAGCGGCCGGGGTGGCAGTGGGAGTCCCCGGCGACAGCTGGGGCGTCGCCTCGGCCGGCGGGGCCGAGAGCTCCCGTCCGGCCATGCTGGCGCGGATCTGGTCGAGCCGTGACGTGCCGGCCATCTCGAGGGTCGACTGCTGCACCTCGAGCATGCGCCCCTCGACGCTGTCCTTGGCGAGCTCGGCCGAGCCGAGCGCGTTGGCGTAGCGCGCCTCGATCTTGTCGCGCACCTCGTTGAGGTTGGGCGTGCTGCCCGGCGCGGACAGCTGCGACATGGACGTCAGCTGCTTCGACACCTGCTCCTGCATCTTGGCCTGCTCCAGCTGGGTGAGCAGCTTGCTGCGCTCCGCGAGCTTGGTCTGCAGCTGGGTCGCGTTGTTCTCCACGGCCTTCTTGGCCTGCTCAGCCGCCTGCAGTGCCTGGTCGTGCAGGCTCTTGAGGTCCTCCATCGCCTGCTCGCCGGCGACGAGCTGCGTGGCGAACGTCGTCGCGGTCTGCTCGTACTTCTGGGCCTTGGCCTCATCGCCCCCGGCCCGGGCCTTGTCGGCGAGGACCAGGGCCTGGCGCGCCGACGCCTGGAGGTTCTCCACCTCGCTCATCTGACGGGCCAGCTTCATCTCGAGCTGGCGCTGGTTGCCGATGACGGCCGCCGCCTGCTGGGTCAGCTGCTGGTGGGAGCGCTGTGCCTCCTCGATCGCCTGCTGGATCTGGATCTTGGGGTCCGAGTGCTCGTCGAGCTTGCCGGACAGCAGGGCCATGAAGTACTTCCAGCCGCGTACGAACGGGTTGGCCATCGTGAGTGCTCCTCGGTCGGTGGGCTGGGCTGGCGACCATTCTGACAGGGATCGGGACCGGCGCGCCCATGACCTCGGACCTGCCCGGCCTGTCGCGAGCCGAACGCCGACGGACGGGTCAGGCGGACAGCCCGGCCGCTGCCCGCTCAGGGCCCTCGGGGGACGGCTCGGTGGAGTCGCCGACCACCGGCTGGAGCTCGGTCGGCGCCTGGGCGGTGGCGATGCCGGCGGCCAGCAGCGCCGCACCGGCCGCGGCCGCACCGGGCTCCACCGGCCACAGCAGCTGGCTGACCAGCCAGCGGAGCACCAGCTCCACCGCGTCGGGCACCGCCGGCAGCCCGGTGGCCACGAGGACGTCCCCGACGGCCGCCCGGGCCTGGAACCAACCCCGCCCCTGCCCCGGCACGAGCAGCGGCAGCAGGGCGGTGGGCTCGTCGACGGCGAGCCGGCGCAGCGCCGGGTGCGCGGCGAGCGTGATGGTCGCCTGCGTCATCGCAGCGGCGAGCCGCTCCTGCGCCGGGGCGGAGTCGACGACCTGCTGGGCGGCCACGACGGCGTCGGCGGCGAGCGCTGCGACCTGGTCGTCGACCAGTGCCGACAGCACGTCCGGCTTGGTCCGGAAGTGGTTGTACAACGTCGCCTTCGCGATCCCGGCCGCGTAGGCGATGTCTGCCATCGTGGTCGCTCGCGCGCCCTCCGACCCGAGCCGGCGACCGGTTGCCTCGAGGATGGCGGCCCGGGTGCGCAGCATGGCGTTGCCGGAGCGGGTGCGTGTGCCGACCTGGCGCCGCGGCGCGTCCGACGGGTGGGCACGAGGGCCATCGACCGGCGTGACGTCGTCGTCGCGCGCGTCAGGCTTCGGGGACGAGGTGCCGGGCACGGCGGGCGTCAGGCGGCGACGTCGCGGACCCCGGCCGCGACCGGTGCCCGGAGCTCGGCCGCAGGGCCGCGACCGTCGGCGCCGACGGGCTCGAGCAGCGGGCGCTCGCCGGGAACGTCCTCGGGGTGCAGGTCAGGGTGCAGCACCGGCGCGGGCTGCGGCTCGAGCACCGACAGGCTCTCGCTCACCTCGCGCAGGACGTCGGACAGCCGGACGCCGAGGGCCCGGCAGATGCTGGCGAGCAGCTCGGAGGAGGCCTCCTTCTGCCCGCGCTCGACCTCGGACAGGTAGCCCAGGCTGACCTGGGCGGCCGAGGACACCTCCCGCAGGGTGCGCTCCTGGCTCAGCCTCGTGGTGCGCAGGGCCTCGCCGAGCAGCGTGCGGAGCACCGCCACGTCACCACCTCCCTCGTCCCGTCGGAGGCTACCCGTCGCAGCCGTGCCCGCCAGTCCCCCGACCGCAGCGCGTCGTCTGCCCAGAGCGGAACGCCCCCGGGCGGTCGCTCAGCGCGGCCCCTCCGGCAGCTGCCGACGCAGCAGGTCGAGGGCGACGGTCACCGCCAGCAGCCGGATCCGGCCCCGGTCGCCCGGCAGGCGCCGCGACACCGTCTTCACCCAGCCCGGGCCGGCGACCGCGACGTGGACGGTGCCGACCGGCTTGCCCTCCTGCTCGTCGGGTCCGGCCACACCGGTGACCCCCAGCCCGTACGTCGCGCCGAGGCGGTCGCGGGCACCGCTGGCGAGCGCTGCGGCCGTCTGCTCCGACACTGCGCCGTGCTCGGCCAGCACCACCTCCGGCACCCCCGCGAGGGAGGCCTTGAGATCTGTGGCGTAGACCAGCAGGCCGCCGCGGAAGGCGGTGCTGCTGCCCGGCAGGTCGGTCAGGGCGGCTCCCAGCAGGCCGCCGGTGAGCGACTCCGCGACAGCGACGGTGGCCTGCGCGGCGAGCAGCCGACGCAGGACGACGCCGGGGAGCGTGTCGAGGTCGCGCCCGAAGACGGTGTCGCCGAGCGCCGCGGACAGCGAGGCGACCAGCGGCGCCAGGACGCGACCGGCCTCCACCTCGGTGCCCGCCGAGGTGGTGAGGCGCACCCGCACCACCGCCCCGCCCGCGAGGTAGGCGAGGTCGACCCCCGCCGGCACCTCGATCGTCGCCGCCACGAGCTCGGCGACCTCGCTCTCCCCCCGGCCGGCGCAGTGCAGCGTGCGCGTGAGCACGACGGTCCCGCTGCGGGCCCGGAGCTCCTCGAGCACCGAGCCCCGTGCGACGGCGGCGAGCTCGTGGGGCGGTCCGGGCAGGGCGAAGACGAGCTGCTCGCCCACCTCGAGCCGCAGGCCGGGGGCCGTGCCGACCGGGTTGTCGAGCGGCCTCACCCCGGCCGGGACGTCGGCCTGGCGCAGCACGGCCTCGGGCATCTGCAGGCCGTACGCCCGGAACTTCTCCCGCAGCCCCTGCTCCAGCGCGGCGCTGCGCTCGAGGCGCGTGCCGGCGACGAGGGCCACCGCGTCGCGCGTGACGTCGTCAGTGGTGGGACCGAGCCCGCCGGTGAGGACCACGACGTCCGCGGCGTCGAGCCCGGCCCGGACCGCCGTGGCGATCCGCTCGGCGTCATCGCCGACCATCGACGAGTGCGTGACCGGCGCACCCACCAGCGCCAGCTCGGCACCCAGCCAGGCGGCGTTGCCGTTGACGACGTCCCCCAGCAGCAGCTCGTCGCCGACGGCCACCACGGCCGACCTCACGCGCGGTCGGCCTTGCGGGCGCGCTTCATGGCGGCCCGGTCTGAGGTCTTGCGCAGCGTCAGGGCCCGCAGCACGTAGTCGGCGCCGGTGGCGACGGTGACGAGGACAGCGGCGGCCATCACGACGGCTCGGCCGGAGGCGAGCAGGCCGGTCAGCGGGAGGACGTAGAGCACGATCGCGACGCCCTGCAGCACCGTCTTGAGCTTGCCGCCCCGGCTGGCCGGCATGACGCCGTGCCGGATGACGAAGAAGCGCAGCAGCGTGATGCCGAGCTCCCGGGCGAGGACCAGCAGCGTGATCCACCAGGCCAGCTCACCCAGCACCGACAGGCCGATGAACGCCGCCCCCGTGAGCGCCTTGTCCGCGATCGGGTCGGCCAGCTTGCCGAACGACGTGACCAGCCCCCGGGAGCGGGCGATCTGGCCGTCCACCCGGTCCGTGTAGCCGGCCAGCAGGAAGACCGCGGCCGCCGTGACACGCCACCCGGTGCTCGCGCCGTCCTCCGCCAGGAGCGCGAACAGGAAGACCGGCACCAGCAGCAGCCGCAGCACCGTGAGGTAGTTGGCGATGTTCCACGGGCTCACCGGGTCGGGCGTCGTCGCGAGGGGGTCACCCGGGCCCAGGTTGGTGCTCACAGGGCGTGGCTCGCGCGGTCGCGGTCGCTCACGCCGGCGCGGGGTGCCGGGCCGGGGCGGCGAGCTCCACGACGTCGGCCACCAGGTCCACGCCCTCGCTGCCCACCACACGGGCGCGCACGAGGTCGCCGGCGACGAGCACGTCGGCGCCCGGACCGGTCAGCGTCGTGGAGCCGTCGACCTCGGGCGCCTGGCCGGCGGTGCGTCCCTCGGCGACCCCGTCGACCACGGCGTCCACCAGCACCTCCACCAGCTCGCCGAGCCGCTCCTCCGCCCGCTGACTGGTGAGCTCCTCGACCAGGTCGGACAGCCGGGCGACGCGCTCGCGGACGACGTCCTCGGGCAGGTGGTCCGGTAGGTGCTCCGCCTCGGTGCCGTCCTCGTCGGAGTAGCCGAAGACGCCGACCGCGTCGAGCCGGGCGGCCAGCAGGAAGCGCTCGAGCTCGGCGACGTCGGCCTCGGTCTCACCGGGGAAGCCCACGATGACGTTGCTGCGCACGGCGGCGCTGGGGTCACCGGCGCGGATCTGGTCGAGCAGCGCCAGGAACCGGTCGGTGTCGCCGAACCGGCGCATCCGGCGCAGCACCGAGGCCGATGAGTGCTGGAAGCTCATGTCGAAGTACGGCGCGACGCCGGGCGTGCTGGTCAGCACCTCGACCAGGCCCGGGCGCATCTCGGCCGGCTGGAGGTAGGACAGCCGCACCCGCTCGATGCCGTCGAGCGCGGCGAGCTCCGGCAGCAGCGTCTCGAGCAGGCGCAGGTCGCCGAGGTCCTTGCCGTAGGAGGTGGAGTTCTCGCTGACGAGGACGAGCTCGCGCACCCCGTGATCGGAGAGCCAGCGGGCCTCGGCCAGGACGTCGGACGGCCGTCGGCTGACGAACGAGCCCCGGAAGCTCGGGATGGCGCAGAAGGCGCACCGCCGGTCGCAGCCGCTCGCCAGCTTGAGCGGCGCGACGGGGCTGTCCTCCAGCCGGCGGCGCACGACGGCCGGGCCGCCGGCGTGGCCGGGCAGCCCGATGTCGATCACCCCCGGCTCGACGGCGCGGGCCCGCTCGACCGGGCTGATCGGCAAGAGCTTGCGGCGGTCGCCCGGCGTGTGGCTGGGCAGCTGCTCGCCGCCGAGCACGCGGGCGAGCGAGTCCGGCAGCGAGGCGTAGGCGTCGAAGCCGAGCACCGCGTCGGCCTCGGGGAGCTGGTCGGCGAGCTGCGTGCCGTAGCGCTCGGCGAGGCAGCCGACGGCGACGACCTTCGCGCCGGTGTCGGAGGCGGCCAGCAGGGTGTCGATCGAGTCCTTCTTAGCGCTCTCCACGAAGCCGCAGGTGTTGACCACCACGACGTCCGCCACCGGCCCGTCCGCCGCGGGGTCGACGAGCTCCCAGCCCTCGGCGTCGAGCCGGCCGGCGAGCTCCTCGGAGTCGACCTCGTTGCGCGCGCAACCCAGCGTCACCATGCTCACGCGGCGCGTCGGGGTCGGGGAGGTCACCGGAGGAGTCTACGGGCGGTCCAGGCCGCTGGCCGCTCAGGCGAGCCGTCGCGGGCACGCTGGCTCGTCTCAAGGGTCGGGCCCGCCGTGACGATGCGGATCTCGTGTCGGTGATCCGGGAGACGTCTTCGGCCACCACGGGACTGGTCCTCGCCTACGTGCGCCAGCACCTCGGCGAGGACGGCGTACGCCGGGTGCTCGACGCCGCCGACTCGCCGCACACCCTGGACGAGCTCAGCGATCCGGCACAGTGGGTGAGCTACGACACGAGGGTGCGCCTGTTCGAGGCGACGACCGCGGTCCTCGGGCGCCCGGACGCGATGTTCGAGGTCGGGTCGAGCGCCCTCAGCAACGGGCTGAGCCCGACCCTCCGGACCGTGCTCCGCCGGCTCGGCTCGCCGCAGCAGGTCATCCGCAGCCTGCCGCGCGCGGTCGCGAAGTTCTCGACCACCTCGACGATGGAGATCCTCGAGGTCGGACGCACTCACGCCACGATCCGCTACCAGCTGCACGAGGGCTACGCCCACTCCCGGCTGGACTGCCTCTACGCACAGGGCCTGCTGTCCACCGTCCCCCGGGTCTTCGGTCTGCCGGCGGCGCAGGTCCTGCACGAGGAGTGCGAGTCCGACGGCTATCCCGCCTGCCTCTACCACGTCACCTGGGCCAGGCAGCGGAGATGGCGTCGGCGACCGGAGATCGCCGACCCGGAGCTCGAGGTGCTGCGCCTGCAGCTGGACGCCCTCCAGTCGGTGGCCACCGACCTGGTCAGCAGCGACAGCGTGGAGGACGTCCTGCAACGCATCACCGAGCGGGCGGCATCGGCTGTCCTCGCGCCCGCGTACGTCCTGGCCGTCGAGCGCCCGGACGACGGGGAGCGGTTCGTCTTCAGCGTCGGGCTGCAGCCGCAGCGAGCGGATGAGCTCGCCGAGCTCATGCTCACCGGTGGGGACCTCGGCGCGGGCGCCGTCGTCGTGGACGTCGCGTCGAGCCGGCACCACCACGGCCGCCTTGCCGCCCTCCACGGCAAGGGGCAGACGGCGATGGCCGAGGAGGCGAAGATGCTCGCCGCCTACGCCCGACACGCCGCCGTTGCGCTCGACCTGCTGGCCGCCGTGGCGGGGAGCCGGCGCGGGGAGAAGCGGGCGACCGCGTTGCTGGGGCTGTCCCACCAGCTGGCGACCGCCGGGAGCAGCGCCGCTGTGGCCCAGGTCGTGGTGGCATCGATCCCCGACATCGTGGGATGCAGCAGCGCTGCGGTGCGCCTGTGGGACGGCCCGTCCGGAGAGCTGCGGACGGTCGCGGTCGCCGGGCTCCCACCGGCTGAGACGCAGGTGCTGCTCGGCGCCACCCTGTACCCGGACGCCCACCTGGAGCTGACGCAGATGCTGACGCACCGTCAGCCCCTGGTGCTGAGGCAGGACGACGCGCGCTCGAGCCTGACCGGGTTGTTCTCGGCGATCGGGGTCGGCACCTGCCTCGCCGTCCCGCTGCTCGCCGGCGACGACCTGCTCGGCGTGGCGACCGCGAGCTGGCGGACCGACGAGGGCAGCCCCGGCGACCTGACCGACCGGATCGCCAGGCTGGCCGGTGTCGCCGACTCGGCCGCGACGGCCCTGTCCAACGCCCAGCTCGTCGAGACCATCAAGCACCAGTCGCTGCACGACGACCTGACCGGGCTGCCCAACCGCGTCCTGCTGGGCGAGCGGCTCGCCCAGGCGCTGCGCACCTGCCCGCCCACCGCTGGCGTCGCCGTCCTGTTCTGCGACCTGGACCGCTTCAAGCAGGTCAACGACCTGCTGGGTCATGCCTCCGGTGACGAGCTGCTGCGCCAGGTGTCGGCCCGACTGCGCATGTGCCTGAGACCCGGCGACAGCGTGGGCAGGATGGGCGGTGACGAGTTCGCGGTCCTGCTGACGGACCTGCCGGACCGGGCCACGGCCGAGGCGGTCGCCCAGCGGATCGTGGCGAGCTTCGACACCACGTTCCGGATCGACGGCCGGGAGCTCGGCGTGACGACGAGCATCGGCATCGCGCTCCACACCGGCTCCGAAGGACGAGGCGACCGCCTGCTCCGGGCCGCCGACACCGCGATGTACGTCGCGAAGCAGCGTGGCCGCAACCAGATCAGCTGCGCCGACGACGCCCACTGCCCCGTGCCCGCAGGTCCCTCCCTCGAGCAGGAGCTCGTCGACGCGCTGGCGCGTGACGAGCTGCTCCTGCACTACCAACCGATCGTCGAGGTGAGCGGGACGGGGCGGCGGGTGGTCGGTGCCGAGGCCCTGCTGCGCTGGGCGCACCCCCGGCTCGGCCTGCTGCCTCCGATCGCCTTCCTGCCCCTGGCCGAGGAGAGCGGCCTGGTCGTCGAGCTCGACCTGTGGGCGCTGCGTGCGGCGTGTGTCGAGGCAGCGCGCTGGTCGAGGGCGTCCGAGAGCCCGCCGCTGCAGTTCTCGGTCAACCTCTCAGCCCGGACACTGACGGACCCGCGTCTCATCCCTGCCGTGAGATCCGCCCTGACCGACGCCGACCTCGAACCGTCCCTGCTGTGCCTCGAGGTGGTGGAGAGCAAGACCCTGGCGGACCTTCCCGGTGTGGCAGCCCGGCTCACCACCCTGCGTCACCTCGGCGTCCACACCGCCCTGGACGACTTCGGCACCGGTTACTCGACGTTGACGTGGCTGCAACGACTTCCGGTCGGCCGGATCAAGCTGGACCGCACCTTCATCTCGGACCTCCCGGCACCTGAGGCCGTCCGCCTGGTCGCGGGCGTGGTGGCGCTTGCCGAGCGGCTCGGCGTGGAGGTCGTCGCCGAGGGCGTCGAGACCGACGAGCAGCTCCAGTCCCTCGTCGAGGCCGGCTGCCGCCTGGTGCAGGGCTACCTGCTCGGTCGGCCCGCTCCCGTCGTCCTCGACGCGCTGCTGGCTCGCGACGCCACCACTGCCTGACGTCCCTCGTCGGGGCGCCATCGGCTACTCCTGCGGCGCGTCGCCACCGCGGAGGACGACGAGGACGCTGTCGAGCTCCTCAGGGCGGATCAGCACGTCGCGGGCCTTGCTGCCCTCGGACGGTCCGACGATGCCGCGGCTCTCCATGAGGTCCATCAGCCGGCCCGCCTTGGCGAAGCCGACCCGCAGCTTGCGCTGGAGCATCGAGGTCGACCCGAACTGCGTCGTGACGACCAGCTCGACGGCCTGGCACAGCACGTCGATGTCATCGCCGATGTCCTCGTCGATCTCCTTCTTGTCGGCCGGTGCCGCCGTGAGGTCCTCGCGGAACGCGGGCTGGCGCTGCTCCTTGCAGTGCTTGACGACCGCTGCGACCTCGGCGTCGGTGACGAGAGCGCCCTGGATGCGCATGGGCTTGGAGGCGCCCATCGGCAGGAAGAGGCTGTCGCCCTTGCCGATGAGCTTCTCCGCGCCCGGCTGGTCGAGGATGACCTTGGAGTCGGTGCCGCTGCTGGTGGCGAAGGCGAGCCGGCTCGGCACGTTGGCCTTGATGAGCCCCGTGACGACGTCCACGCTCGGCCGCTGGGTCGCGATGACGAGGTGGATGCCCGCGGCGCGGGCCAGCTGGGTGATGCGCACGATCGAGTCCTCGACGTCGCGCGGCGCCACCATCATGAGGTCGGCGAGCTCGTCGATGATCACCATGAGGTACGGGTAGGGCTGGTAGACCCGCTGGCTGTTCTCCGGCGCGACGAGCTCCCCCGCGCGTACGGCCCGGTTGAAGTCGTCGACGTGGCGGAACCCGCTTGCCGCGAGGTCGTCGTAGCGCATGTCCATCTCGCGCACGACCCACTGCAGCGCCTCAGCCGCCTTCTTCGCGTTGGTGATGATCGGCGTGATGAGGTGCGGGATCCCGTCGTACGCCGTCATCTCGACCCGCTTCGGGTCGATGAGCACCATGCGGACCTCGTCCGGCGTCGCCCGGGTCAGGATGCTCACCAGCAGCGAGTTGATGCAGACCGACTTGCCGGCCCCGGTAGCACCTGCGATGAGGATGTGCGGCGTCTTGGCGATGTTGGCGCAGACGAAGCCGCCTTCGATGTCCTTCCCGAGCGCGACGAGCATCGGGTGGTGGTCGTTGGTCGCGACGCTGCTGCGCAGGATGTCGCCGAGGCTGACGTTCTCCCGGTCGGTGTTGGGGATCTCGATGCCCACGGCGCTCTTGCCCGGGATCGGGCTGAGGATCCGCACGTCCGGGGACTTCACGGCGTAGGCGATGTTGCGGCTGAGCTGGATGATCCGCTCGACCTTGACCGCCGGGCCGAGCTCGACCTCGTAGCGGGTGACCGTCGGGCCGCGCGAGAAGCCGGTGACCTTCGCGTCGACCTGGAAGTCCTCGAGCACGCCGGTGAGGGCGGCGATGACCTCGTCGTTGGCGGCGCTGCGCTTCTTCGGCGGGGTGCCTGCCGCGAGCAGGTCGGCGGGCGGCAGCTGGTAGCCGCCCTCGGGCGGGGCGAGCTGGAGCTGCTCGGCCTTCGAGGGCGCCGGTGTGTGGGCCGGCGCGACGAACGGCTCGGGCTCCGGGTCGGGACCGGGGGTGAGCGCCTCGACGACCACCGGCGAGCTGTCCTCAGGGGACTCCTGCAGGGCGCCGATCCGGCTGCGCGGGCCCCGACGACGCAGCGGCGGCAGCGGCTCGGGCGCCTGCTCGGCGTCGGGCTCCGGCGGGGGCGTACGGCCGAGGGCCTTGTCGCGCAGCGCCCGCAGACCGGCCGGCACCTGGGCGAGCGGGGTGGCCGTGACGACGAGCAGCCCGAAGCCGGCGAGGAGCACGAGCACCGGCACGGCGAGCCACACGGTCAGCCCCTGGGTGAGCGGGTCGCCGAGCAGGTAGCCGACCAGGCCGCCCTTGTCGTCGGTGGGCTCGTCGCCGCGGACGGCGTGCAGCACGCCGAGGACGCCGAGCGCGAGAGCCGTCCAGCCCACCGCGAGCCGACCGCGGCCGCCCTTGCCGTCGGGGTGGCGCAGCACCTGCCACGCCGAGAGCGCGAGCAGCGGCGGGAGGACGAGCGCTCCGCGGCCGAGCACGGAGGTGAGCAGCGCGTCGACGGCGTCCCCGGCCCCGCCCGCGTGCCACCAGGCGCCACCGGCGCTGACCAGGGCGCCGACGAGCAGCAGCAGCCCCAACCCGTCCCGGCGGTGCGCCGGGTCGAGGTCCCGGGCACTGGACCCGGCGGCGCGCGAGGCGCCACCGATGCCGGCCGCGACGAGCCTCAGCGCGCCGACCAGGAGCCGACCGAGCGTGGCGAGCACGACGCCGACCGCACCCGCGAGGCGGGCCGCGAGGGCCGGCTGCGAGCGCCCGGCGGGGCGCCGAGCCGGAGCTCGCTTCGCGGGCGGGCGCTTGGCTGCTGGCTTGCCCGGTGCGACCTTGCGGCTGCCGGTGCGGGTGCTCCCCTGCTTCGCTGCAGCCGGCCGGGCACCGCTGCCCGAGCGTGAGCGGGTCGTCGTCGATCCACGGCTGGCCATGGCGGGACGTTACCGCTTACGTACCACCTGTCACACCCGTCACTGCTCTGACACGCCGCTCTCGGGGCCGTTCGGCCCAACCAGGACACCTCGGAAGTGGCGATCCCGTCCGGGGTCGAGCACACGAGATCGCCACGTCCCACGACGCCAGGCCAGGGGCCCCTGGCCGCCGACGCCTCAGACCTCGATGACCACCGGGATGATCATCGGTCGGCGGCGGTAGGTGTCGTTGACCCAGCGGCCGACGATGCGCCGGACGTTCTGGGCGATCAGGTGGGCGTCCGCCACTCCCTCACCCGCCGCCCGGTCGAGCTCGGCCTCGATGAGCGCGCGCACCGGGTCGAAGGCCGACCGGTCGTCGCTGAACCCCCGGGCCGAGATCTCCGGGCCGCCGGCGATCTTGCCGGTCACGCTGTCGACCGCCAGCGTCACGGAGATGAAGCCCTCGTCCCCGAGGATCCGCCGGTCCTTCAGCGTCGTCTCGCCGACGTCACCGACCTCGAGGCCGTCGACGAAGACGTAGCCGCACGGGACCGCGCCGACGATGGAGGCCTTGCCGTCGACGAGGTCCACGACCACGCCGTCCTCGGCCAGCACGATGCGCTCGCGGGGGACGCCGGTCAGGCGGGCTAGCTCGGCGTGCGCGCGCAGGTGACGCCACTCGCCGTGCACCGGCATGACGTTGGACGGGCGCGTGGCGTTGAGCAGGTACAGCAGCTCACCGGCTGAGGCGTGCCCGGACACGTGCACCTTGGCGACGCCCTTGTGGACGACCCTGGCCCCCCAGCGCGACAGGCCGTTGATGACGCGGTAGACGGCGTTCTCGTTGCCGGGGATCAGCGAAGAGGCGAGCACCACGGTGTCCTGCGCCTCGATGCGGATCTGGTGGTGGCTCCGGTTGGCCATGCGCGACAGGGCCGAGAGCGGCTCCCCCTGGGACCCCGTCGAGATCAGGACGACCCGGTTGTCGGGCAGCGCCTCGATGTCCTTCATGTCGACCAGCAGCCCCGGCGGGACCCGGAGGAAGCCGAGCTCACGGGCGACGCCCATGTTGCGCACCATCGAGCGGCCGACGAAGACCACGTGGCGGCCGTGGCGCTCGGCTGCGTCGATGACGGCCTGCACGCGGTGCACGTGGCTCGCGAAGCAGGCCACGATGACCCGCCCCGTGGACGTGCGTACGACGTCGTCCAGCACGGGCGCGATCTCGCGCTCGGAGGTGACGAAGCCGGGCTGCTCGGCGTTGGTGGAGTCGCTCAGCAGCAGGTCGATGCCCTCCCGGCCGAGCCGGGCGAAACCGCCGAGGTCGGTGAGCCGGCCGTCCAGCGGCAGCTGGTCCATCTTGAAGTCGCCGGTGTGCAGGACCACCCCGGCCTCGGTCCGGATCGCGACCGCCAGGGCGTCGGGGATCGAGTGGTTGACCGCGAAGAACTCGAGCCCGAACGGCCCGCGCTGCTGCGTGGTCTCCTCGGCGACCTCGACGAGCACCGGGGTGATCCGGTGCTCCTTGAGCTTGGCGGCGAGCAGCGCGAGGGTGAACTGGCTGCCGATGATCGGGATGTCGCGACGCTCGCGCAGCAGGTAGGGCACCGCCCCGAGGTGGTCCTCGTGGCCGTGGGTGAGCACCACCGCCTCGATGTCGTCGAGTCGGCCGCGCAGGTAGGAGAAGTCGGGGAGGATCAGGTCGATCCCGGGCTGGTCCACCTCGGGGAACAGCACCCCGCAGTCGACGACGAGCAGCCGGCCGGCGTGCTCGAAGACCGTCATGTTGCGGCCGATCTCACCGAGCCCGCCGAGCGCCACGACGCGAAGGGCGCCGTCCGCGAGCGGCGGCGGCGGACCGAGGTCGGGATGGGGGTGGCTCACGC
>JAABUN010005262.1_pt1 | contig 16289 bp, 12 predicted proteins | sample 5559311 | NCBI WGS metagenome assembly JAABUN01 (sample SAMN10711877, study PRJNA513370) | rock metagenome | isolation source: Antarctica rocks | place: Antarctica: Victoria Land, Siegfried Peak sud
AGCCGGATTAAAGAAGGCTGGGGTTGTGTTGGCCGTTTACTGCATCCGGCATGATGTTCTAGTACTCGGAAAGCATGAGTGCCGGGAGTTCGCCCTGGATGGAGTAAACGGCCAGCACACCCGCCGCGGTGCTGCACACCGTCTGCGGTCGGCTGTACGCCCCGGAGGAGTTTCTACACGACGCGCTTCGGCCGCGTCCTAGAGGGCGGGCTATGTCCGATTCCGCCGCTGGCGCGTCTACGCGGAGCGGGGGCTGCCCGGCGCACCCGTCGCCGTCTGGCCCTACGGCGAGCACCTGACCCTCGCCTATAATGATGAGCCCCTGGCGCAGTACCGGGTGGCCTACCAACCCGGCAAACGGCGTCTCAAGACGGTGACGGAGGAGCGGCTGTTCGAGACGCCGCACCGTTCGCCGCAGCCCACCCTCTGGGCCTGGGGCGATGGCGAGTGGCTGCGCGCGAAGCTGGGCGCGGGGAAGGACGCGGACGGGGCGGCGCTCGTCGCCCTGGCGCGCGCACGGGAGCTGCCGGTCGGTGCGGCCGCGCCGGGCGGGGGGGAGGGCGATGATCTGGTGGGACCTGCGGCGGACGCTGCGCGACATTGAGCGGGCGGCCGACCGCTGGCGGCTGGTCGAGGCGACCCGGGGTGGGGATTGATGGCCTTTCCTTGACTCATCCTGTAAACTTCATTATCCGATCGATCCGTTATGTTGTGGAGAATGGCGGCGCTGTTGATTGCCCTGCCCTTCTCTTCGACCGCCCCCTCTACCATCGCTTCGCCCTCGCCTAGTCGGATGGCGACGGGGTGTGGAGGCGGCGGGACGCGGCTTTTCATGGCTGTGCGGCGCGAACCGGAGGTATGCCACGATTCCACCGCCCTGGGGTCTGCTGACGCTCGGCCTCCTCACGCTGCTCCCCGGCGACGCGCTCTGCCGCCTCTTCTTCGTCGTCCCTTGCTGCGCCACTCCGCCAACCCGCTGCTTATCCCTACTCCCCGCTGAGGCGATCTTCCTGCGCTTCTTCGGCGGCGCGCTGTTCGTCGGCTGGTGGGCGCTCGTGCTGGCCGAGGCTGGATTGTTCGGCGCGATCGGTGTGCTGCTCGGCGTCGCCGTCGGCAGCGTCACCCTCTACGCGCTGGTCTGGCGTGTACGAGGGCGCATGGCTTTCCCGCGCCCCGATTCCCGTCCCGGCCTCGCCGGGGCGGCGCTCATCGCCCTGGTGCTGCTCGCCGGGGGGCTCACCTTCGGTCGCCCGTTCGAGACGGTCGTCGGCGGCGAGGATGCGGGCGTTTACTTCAACAGCGGGGCGATCATCGCGCGCGAGGGGGGCATCCACACCCACGACCCCGGCCTGGACGAGTTCGGCCCCGACCCCGCCGCCAACGCTTGGACCAGCGCCGCGCGCCACGTCCTGACCCCGGCACCCGCGAATCCGCCGCCGGGCGACGCGAGCCCGCGGCGGTACCTCTTCCTCGACTGGCAGCGCCTCAATGGGTTCTTCCTCGTCCAGGGCGCGGGCAACACGATCACGCCGCAATTCCTCCACCTCTTCCCGGTCTGGCTCGCCCTCTGGGCCACGTTCGGGGGCGGGATCGGCGCGATGGTCTACGGCCCGGCCGCCGCCGCCCTCCTCGGCGTGGTCGCGACGACGCTGCTGGCCCGCCGCCTCTTCGGCGCGGCGGTCGGGACCCTGGCGGGCCTGCTGCTCGCGCTGAATGGCGTCCAGCTCTGGTTCGCGCGGCAGACCCTCAGCGAGGCGCTCCTCCAGGCGCTGCTGATGGGCGGCATCTACGCCTGGGCGATCTACGTGGACGCGCGGCGGGCAGGCGACCGGGGGACGGCGCGCGGTGCCGCATTGCTGGCCGGGGGGGCGCTCGGCAGCGTCGCGCTGACGCACGCGCAGTTCCTCTTCACGCTGTTGCCGGTCACCGCGCTCCTCGCCTGGCTCTGGCTGGCGCGGCGCTGGGATCGCCTCTACTGGTGGTTCCTGCTCCCGCTGGCATTCCTGCTGGCGCACGCCGCTTTCCACATCGCGCGCTATTCCCTCGGCTACTTCGAGGGGATCTATCACCACGTCTGGAAGAACGCCGTGCGCGACCGGTGGCAGACGATCGCGCTCGTCCTCGTGCCCCTCATAGGCCTGCTGCTCATCGGCCTACACCCGGTCCGCGCGCGCTGGCTCCCGCTCATCGTCGCGCAGCGTCCGCTGCGCCGCGCGCGCTGGCTCGGGGCGGCGGGGTCGTTGGCGATCGGGGCCTGGCTCTACCTGATCCGACCGGGCATCATCCGGCCCGGCAATCTTGGCGCGATCTACGGCTACATCGGTGCGCCCGTGCCGACCGGCCCGGCCTCGGCGCTCGTCACCCTCGGCTGGTATCTCTCGCCGCTCGGAATGCTCCTGGCCGGGCTCGGCCTCGCCCTGCTGATCCTGCGCGACTTCGAGGAGCGCGCCGTCGCCCTCCTCTGCCTCGCCGCGCCGTTCGCCATCCTCTACCTCACCGGCAGCTACACGCAGGGGGGCTACATCTACTCCCTGCGCCGCTTCATGCCGAGCGTCCTCCCGGTCCTGGCGATCCTGACCGCCTTCGCCGCCCTGCGCCTCGGCCCGGCCCTCGCCGCCGCCATCCGCCGCCCCCGCCTGGCCCGCCCCCTCGGCGCGCTCGGCTTGGCGACCGCCGCCGCGCTCGTGCTCTTCCTCGGCTACACCAACGCGCGCCTGATCGCGCACCGCGAATATGCGGGCGTCCTCGACGCGACCGCCGCCCTCGCCGCGCGCTTCGGGCCGGACGACATCCTCCTCTTCAGCGGCAAGCGCGACGAGACGCCGAAGCTGGCGACGCCCCTCGAATACCTCTTCGGGCGCGAGAGCTGGACGATCACCACCATCAACCCCGACGGCGGCAAGTTGGACGGCTGGATCGCGGCACAGGAGGCGGCGGGGCGGCGGGTCCACGTCCTGATGTCCGCCGGGGGCGGCAAGCTCTTCCTGCCGAACCACCAGTTCGTGGCGACCGAGCGGATCGATCTGCCGCTCCTCCAATTCGAGAAGCTGGAGAACCAGAAGCCCTACAACGAGCAGCGCAACGTCCTCGGCTACACGGTCTACGAGCTGCGCCCACTCGCGGCGGGCGGCAACGCGCTCGGCGACCTCCCCTACCGCGTGACGGCGGGCCAGGGGGACGAGCGGGCGCTCCTCGGCGCGACGAATACCGGCAACACCGGCTTCTACGACGTCGAATGCGATCCCCCGGGGGCGACCTGCGACCCCGTCGCGCCGTCGCCCGGCGTCACGCCCTACCGCTGGACCGACGGCGAGGCGCTGATCCGCGTCCCCTGGCCCGCCGACGGTCGCCCGCTGACGCTGTGCCTGACCCTCAGTGCGGGGCCGCGACCCGCGAGCCTCCCCCCCGCCCAGGTCGTCGTCGGCATCCGCCCCGCATCCGCCTTCGCCGACCAGGAGCGGCAACTCGGCGTGCTGACGGTCGGCAACGACTGGTCCACCTACAGCGTGACGATCCCGGCGAGCGCCCTGCCGCGCACCGCCGACGGCACCGCGCTGATCCACCTCCAAGCGCCGCGCACCGCCGATGGAAAGTCTATCCCCGGCGCGATCTGGAAGCCGGTCAACTATCCCGCGCAGACGAACGACAGCGCCGACCCGCGCGATCTCCACGTCCGCTTCGCCGGGCTGGAGCTGACCGTCGCGCCGTGAAGACCTGCCATTGTCGTTGATCACCGGCGCGCTGCTTCCGAAGCGACCTCGACCGTTGGACCCCTCGCCATGCGGACCGACGATGGCCGCTACGTCACATGCGCGCCACGATGGTAGGGAAGGGATTGGCGACGGTACTGTCAGGATAACTTTCCAACCTTGCGGGCGGCGGGGTGTGCGATACTCGCCGCATGAAAGAACAGGCTTCCACCCCCAGCTACAAACGCCACCGCTTCCCTGCGGAGATCATTGCCCCTGCCGTCTGGCTGTATTTCCGCTTCGCGCTCAGCTATCGCGACGTGGAGGAGCTCCTGGCCGAGCGCGGCGTGATCGTGACCGACGAGACGGTCCGCCAGTGGTGCCGCAAGTTCGGGCAGCAGTACGCCAACATGCTACGCCGCCGTCGCCCGCAACCCGGGGACAAGTGGCACCTCGACGAGGTCTTCATCAGCATCAACGGCGCGACCTGCTACCTCTGGCGCGCCGTCGACCAGGACGGCAACGTCCTCGATATCCTGGTCCAGGCTCGGCGCGACAAGCACGCGGCCGTAAAATTCCTGCGCAAGCTGCTCCAGGGCCTCACGTCTGTGCCGCGGGTGCTGATCACCGACAAGCTGCCCAGCTATGGTGCCGCTCGGCGAGAGGTGCTCCCCAGCGTGGAGCATCGCCGACACAAGGGGCTGAACAACCGCGCCGAGAATTCGCACCAACCCACAAGGGAACGGGAGCGGCGCATGCGGCGGTTCACGTCGCCGGGGCACGCGCAGCGCTTCCTCGCCGCCTACGGCCCGATCGCCAGCCACTTCCGCCCGCGCCGCCATCGCCTCACCGCCGCCGCCTACCGCGAAACCAGAACCGAACGTTTCGCCACCTGGCGTGAGGTCACCGGCGTGGCCGCGGTCGCCTGATCCGCACGCTGCCCCGGGCCAACCACGCCCTCAGGCAATCTCCTCGCCACACCGCTCGCTCAAGTTGACAATGCCCCGTGCGCGCCGCGGTGATCTCCGCGACGGTGTGTAGTCGCTCGAATTCGCGCATCCGCTCCAGTCGCCCGAGCGGCCGGGCGAGCGCCTCGCAGCACGTCTCCGGGCGCAGCAGCGTGCCGTCCAGATCGCAGGCCACCAGTCGGATACGTCCGCCCATCACCACCTCGCCTTCGCCACCGGACTAGGCACATTGCCGCGACGCCGACCAACCGCGTCAGTGCTCGGGGAATCGCTTCCGTAATTGTTCGCGCAGGGCCAGCTTGCGCGACTTCTCACGCTGTTGCCCCAGTGCCCGCGGTGACGGGTCGCCCGCGCGAAGGATCTCGGCGTTATAGCGCGCGTTCGCCTGCTGGATAGCCATTTCGAGCCGATCGTTGATGCGCTCGAACTCGCCGGGTGCGGTTGCCCGGCGAACGAACAGATCGATGCAGCACGCTCGGCCATGGCGCGACCGCAGCTCGGGGATACGGAGGACCGACCGGCTACCGATCTCGTGGAATTCCCTGGCCAGGAGCGCGTACCATTCCGGCGGCAGTTCCGCCGACAGCGTATATGTGACCGTGTCGCAGTCGGGCTTGCTCGGATGGTCCGACAGTGCCGCGCTGACAATCGTAAGCGCGATGCTTCGATCGTGATCGCCCACTAGCGCCCGTCTCGACCCGGTCATCGTTTCGTCCCCGCAATGCATAATCACGTATCCATACTGGCAGATGCAGATTCTAGCAAAATAGGGGGCGTTCCGATGACCCAGCGACACGGATGCCGTTTTGCTACCATACCGCCGTTATTGGAAGGTCCAATACACAAATGAGCAATAGCGAAAGATTGCCTGTGTGACTACAGCGCTGGATACCATTCCTCTGGAACGCCATCGCCGTGTGATTGTGGACTTGCTGGCCGAGGCATCCGCCTACCCGGCGATCATCGGTGCGCTGCTCATCGGCTCGCTCGGGCGCGGCAACGCGATCCCCGGCTCGGACATCGACCTCCTGCTCCTGCTCGCCGACGGGCAAGGGCAGACGCGTATCCTCCAGAATCACGAGCGCGAGGGGATCCTGATCGAGTTCCACTATCGGGATGTCGCCACCGCGCTGGCGCAGATCGAGGAAGCACCGAACTGGCAGTACGCGTACCTGAGCGGGCGTATCCTCTACGATCCGACCGGGCGTTTGGCAACGCTCGTCGCCGAGGTTCGCGTGCGTTCAGCGGCCTGGCGTCCGACCGCGGCGCAGCGGCGGCGGCACGCGTTCTATGCCGACCGCACGGGCCACAAGCTCCAGGCGGCGGTCGACGCCGCAGACGCGCTGCGCGCCGGGGGTGTCGCGAGCACCTATGCGCCCGCCATGCTCGACTGCCTCTGGCTGGCCTACGACCGCCCGAGTCTGGGCGTGACCGAGATGTGGTGCCATCTCCCCGAACTGGTGGGGTTGCCCGCGGAAATAGTCGAGCACCTCAGACAACTCTTCCTCGGCGATCCCTTCGAGCGTGCCCGCGCCGGGATCGCGATCTGCGCCCACGCGGTCGAGCGCCTCGGTGGTCCGGTCATCGACCCCTACGCCATCGAAGGGTGAACAGCGCATAGTCGTCAGAACGGAGCGAGCTCGACCGCTGCCTCGGCGGCGAAGCCCTATTGCATCCCGATACTGAGACTGCGGCGGATAAAGGCCGCAAGGCTGTACCCCTGTGGTGGCCGTTTACTCTATCCGGGGCGAGTTCTTGGCACTCGTGCGGAGAGACTGCCAGAAAATCATCGCGGATGGAGTAAACGGCCAGCACAGGGTGCCCGGACGCGTCGCCGCCCGCCGACCGGCCCGGGCCAGCAGCGGCGCAAACTTCTGGACCCAGTGCAGGACGGTCCGGGCCGAGACATCCACGCCGCGCTCCGCCAGCAGGTCGCGCACGTCGGCGGCGGAGAGGCCCAACCGGAGAGACCAGCGCACCGCCGTAACGATCACCTCCGGTGGCCAGCGGTGCCCCGCGAACGGCGTGCCCGTGCGTGCGATGCAGGTGCGGCGGCAGGGCCGGCAGCGATACTGCTGCGTCGCATCGTCCCGCCCGTCCTTCTTCACTTCGCCCCCCGCGCAGCGCGGACATGGCGGCATACTCGCCCTCCCTCACCTTTTCCGCTCGCAGCACCGAGAGGGTAGCACACCCAGACTTCGCGGTCTCTTTATGATCCGCCTGTTCGCCCCTCCCAACATTCATGGCCGAGGCATCGGCGACAGGGCGTGGGGCCAGGCATGTTGGGAGAAGCCTTGACAGGGAACCACACCGGCGTTACAGTGTACGTACGCATTATGCGGATAAAAGAATTGCCGGTGCGATGCGACGATGGGAGGACGATTGCCGATGGGCTATGACGACAGGACGACGCAGCGGGGGGAGGGGCGTCTGGGGCGACCGCCGCTGCCCCCCGGCGTGAAGAACGAACGGTTCTCGTGCTACGTCCCCGAGGCCGTGCGGGAAGGGCTGGATGACCTGGCCACCGAGCAGCGCATCACTCGCACGAATCTCGTGCGCGCGATCCTCACCGACTACGTCGCCGCCCGCCGCGCCCTGCCGCCGAGCATGGGCGCGGCGAGTACAGTCGGCGCGGTAGGGGTGATCCCCCCACGGGATCGCCCGGATAGCGGCGACCTCGCGCCCGGTGGAGGGCGACCATGATGCTCGCGCTCGACGGCCGCCGTCCCCGCCGCCCCAACCCGCTCATCCTGGCCATCGCCGCCGGGAAGGGTGGCGTGGGCAAGACGACCAGCGCCTTGTACATTGCCGCGCAGGCCGCGCGGCTGCTCGGGGGGACGGCCGCTGATCCGGCCGTCGGCATCATCGACCGCGACGAGTCGCGCAACCTCACCAGGCGACTGGGGCTCGAACCGGATCTGCTCCGCCCGGGCACGGTCTTCCTGCCCGGCGTGGAACTCCCGCCCCCGGGATGCGGACTCGACCTGGTCGTGCTCGACACGCCGCCCGGCCACCTGTCGCTCGACTCCCTCCGCCAGGCGCAGCTGGTCGTCGTGCCGGTCCTCCCGGAGACGAACGGGGTCATCACCCTGACGGAGTATCTTGACAACCTGGAGTTGCATCGCATCACGGTCAGCCCCAACATGCGCCTCGTGGCCCTGCTGCCGACGATGCTGATGCGGACCCTCACGCACGCCCAGCGGCTGGAGGATATCCGTGCCATCGCCGCCCATCACCGCCCGCCGCTAACGTTGCTGACGCCGGTGCCCCGCCGCACCCGGATCGAAGGCCTCGACCTTGACGCGCCCGAGTACGAGGCGCCCGCGAAGGAGTTATTCGCCCATGCCGGCATCGCGACGGCGAGCGCCCGCGCCGATTGACCCGCGCGGTCGCGACCACACCACTGCCACGGCTGCGGAGCTGGCGCAGACCGCCGAGCGCGGCTGGGATCGCCTCGATCGCGCGCGCAAGGTCCCGATCGAGCGGATCGCGCCGAACCCGGACAATCCGCGCACCCACTACGAGGGGCTGGCCCCGCTGGCGGACTCGATCGCGGTGCGCGGCCTGTTGCTGCCCCTGATGATCCGCGCGGATCCCGCGCGCCCGGGCTACTACCTCGTCATCGCGGGTTCCCGGCGGCTCCTGGCCGCACGCACGGTCGATCAGCGCGACGATCCGGTGGCGCGCGCGCGGGTCCGGCAACTACCGTGTCTCATCGCCGACAGCGACGACCGCGACGCGTTCGCCGACGCGCTGCTGGAGAACATGGGGCGCCAGGACCTCAGCCGGGCCGAGATGATGACGGCCGTCAAGCGGCTGCGCGACGAGTTCACCTTCTCGGGGGCCGAGATCGCGCGCCGCACCGGCCGCAACCAGTCCGACATCTCCGCCCTGCTGCGCCTCGCCGACGACCAGGAGATGGCGACCCTCGTGATGGACGAGCGCCTGCCCGCGTCGAACGCCGCAATCATCCAGCGCCTGCCGGGCCGCGACCGCGAGGAGATCGTGGCCGCGCTCCACGCGGGACACGACTTCACGACCGAGGAACTGCGGACCCGGGCACGCGCCTCGCGTCGCCCCCAGGGCCGACCGGATGCAGAGCGTTCGCCGCACAACACGACCGCTGGGGTAGTGAATTCACTACCCGCCGAGCAGCCAAATGTCCCACAAACGGACATCAACCCGGCGAGTGGGACCCTGGAAGGGGTAGTGAATTCACTACCCTCGGCGGAGCAGATCGTGTCGGCCGGGGCGGTTGGCGGTGTAGGGCGCTTGCGCCCGGAGCTCGTCACGCTCAACAATCTGGCGCGCGAGATCGAGGCGTTCTGCGATCGCCACGATCCCGGCCGCTTCACCGCGGCGGAGGCCGCCCCGCTCACGCGCGCCGCCGCCCGGCTGGTCGCCCACCTGCCACGCGCACGGGGGTATTAAAGTGGCGCGCACGAAGGGACCCACGCGGCGCGATCAGCGGCCACAGGACCCACCACGGGCGGCGACCGGGCCGAGCGCCCTGGCACCCGCGCATGCCGTGCCGTCGACACCGCCCCCCTTCAACCCGGCGGCCTGGGTCAGCCAGGCCACGCGTATCGTGGACGTGTCGGCCAGCGCGGCGACCCTGCTGGAGGTGCTGGCCGACCAGAACCTGGGGGATCTGCCGGTGGGGCTCGAGGCGGAGAACCGCGACCTGGTGCAGCGCCTCGCCGCCGCGCTGAAGACCCAGACGCCCCTCTACGCGCTCACCGCGGCACTCGTGGCACCGTATCTCGCGGCGGCCCTCGCCCCGGGGGAACCGGTGCCCCTGTCGACGCTCCAGACCAATCTAGAGCGGTTGCTGGACCAGCAGTACGGGACGCCGACGCGCGGCCAGTTCGACCCTTGGGCCGGACTCGCCGAGTGGCTCTGGTCGCACGAAGCCGCCTGGGCCGTCGCCGACATGGCCGACCAGCTCGGGGCCGCCCGGGTACGCGAATTGACCCCCGAGGAGTACCGTCGGTTGCGGGCCACTTATATCGGCCGCATCGAGCCGGGGGTCCTGCACGCGCGCCTGGGGCATCTCCTGCTCGCCTACGCCCAGGAATTCGCCAAGGTCGTCGTCGAATTGCTCAATCTCCAGGCCGCCGATCTCGCCCAGCGGGACCGGCTCCTCGGACGCCGCGCCTGGGCGACGCTCGCGGATCTGCTGCCCTCGGCCACACCCAGCAGGGACGGGCAACTGCCCGCCTTCCTCGAGGACAACCATTTGCGGGTGATGAACGCCGACCACTACCACGCGCTCCGCGAGGCCCTCTACCTGAATACCTTCGCCCGCGTCGAGGGCCAGCCATGGCCGACGGCCGACCTGCGCCCGGCGGGCGTGCCCGGGCAGGCCATCCTCCGGCCACCGGCCGCCGACAGTGGCATGGCGGTCCCGGCCGAGCAGGTGGAGCACTGGGCGCGCGCGATGTGGCGTCAGCAGAAGGAACTGTCCGACCTCGACGCCGATGCGCTCGACGCCCTCTGCGCCATCTGGCTTTACCAGGCGCGCACCGTCGGCGATCGGGCGGTCGCCGACATCGACGGGTTGCTGGCGATGCGCGGCATTCAGCCGCGGCAGCGCGAGTACGGGGGCCGGAAGCGGGTCGGCTACGAGAAGGACCAACGCGAGGAGATGATGCGCGCGGTCGCGCACATTCAGAACCTCTGGATCAACGTCGGGGAGGCGGTGGCGCAGGACGACGGGCCGGGGGCGCCGACGCGGGTCGTGCAGAGCCGGGCCTTCGTCGTCACCGATCGGGTCGGCCAGATCGATCTGAGCGGCGAGATGGTCGACATCGAACGGTTCGTCTTCCGGCCCGGCGAGGTCTTCGCGCACTACCTCATGGGTCCGGGCAGCCAGACGGCGCTCCTCTCGGCGCGGGCGCTCAAGTACGATCCCTACCGCCAGGTCTCCGAGAAGCGCCTCGCCCGTTTCCTCAGCTGGCAATGGCGCACCGTCGGCACCAGGGACCAGCAGACACGCCTGTATCGGGTGCAGACGCTGCTCGACGCGGTCGGCAAGGCGACCGATTTCCGCTACCCGCACCGTACGCGCGATCGCCTGGAGAAGGCGCTCGATACGCTGAAAGATGACGCGGTCATCGCGGCCTGGCACTACGCGGGATGGGACGAAGACGTGGCCGCGAAGCGCGGGTGGCTCGACCACTGGCTCGCGGGCATGGTCCTGATCGAGCCGCCCGCCGTGGTCCAGGGGGCGCGACCGGCACCGTCGCTCGCGCTGGCACAATCTGGGAAGCCCGGGATCGGCCAGGCCACCCCCGTCGGCGAGCTGATGGCGCTCGTCCGCGGACGCCGCCAGGAACTCAGGCTGAGCCAGGCGCTCGTCGCCGGCACCCTCGGGGTCACCCAGAGCTACTTCAGCAAGCTGGAGCGCGGCGCGGCCGGGGACAAGCAGGTATCGGCCGATCTGAAACAGCGCCTGATCGGCTGGTTGCAAGAGCACTGAGTCCCCACCGCACCGGCGACCGGCCCTGCCCTCACGGCGACCTGTGCCACCGCCCCATCCGTCAAGCCGCCGCCACAGGTGGCGTGACCAACGCTGCCCCGTCCATCCCACCCCCGCTGCTGACCCGCGATCAGTCCTACATGACTACACCGGAGGGTTATCCTGCTCGGAGGCTGCCGCTCGTGGCGGTCAGGAATGCCGACACGGTCGTATCTGCGACCACGCGCAGCAGGCTATCGGCGTCAGGCGAATGGCCTCGGCGTGGGTCTACAGGGAGAGCGTACGGGCGGGAACCACCCGACACCCGGGATTCGCGTGACCGCTGCCCCGCAGCGCGGAGGGAGCGCCGATCGCACCGCCACGATAGTCGTGGGCGACTATCCCGGGGGGTTATCCTGCTCGTAATACCGTTTGGCTAGTCCTCTATGACTATCACGGCGGGTCATCGCGCTCGCACAACGTGCCGAAGCATACTGGGTAGCAGCACTAGTCCTCCACGACTTGATCGGCGGGTCATCTTGCACCGATCGCGATCCGAAACGTAGTCATCGAGGACTAGGCCGGAGGGTCATCGCGCTCCGCCCGGAGGGTTATCGTGATCGAGGAAGCAGGCGTTTCCGTGTCGCAGCGCCGAAGTGCCGCGTCGATATCCGCCGATCCAGGACTACAACGCGTCCAGGTCACACGCGACAGCGGCGTAGTCACGGCATTGACCGGCAGTAGAATAGCGGGGGGTTGGTGTCCCGGTCGGCTGGGCACAGGGTCCCGCCGATCGCGCACGCGGATGCCAGCGGTCGGATGGTCTGTGACCACACGTCGCGGCCCCGTTGAAACGCTCGAGGCCAGTCAACGACCGGGAGGGCGTCACCGCGCAGGGTATGCGGGGCGCGGACGACAGACGGAGCAGAAAAGAAAAGGCGCTTGCCAAGTCCGGGCGGACCATGCAAACACCTCATCCCTAAGCACGTTGATTGTAGCACCCGCCTCCGATGTTGGCTAGCGCCCGGTGAAGGTTCGGCCAAAACATGGGGGATTTTATGCCCGATCACGCAGCGGTCGTGGGCGTCATCAGCGCGGTCAGGGGGTGGAGCCATGCCACGACCCACTGACATGGCCGCGCTACGGGGCCTGCCGAACCCGAATACCACCCCGCTGCCGAACTGCATCGTCGACGACTATCTACCCTTCTTCACGGGGGCCGAGCTCAAGGTGCTCCTCTACCTTGTCCGGCGCACGCTCGGCTTCCATAAGACGCGCGACGCGATCTCGCTCAGTCAAATCTGCAACGGCATCGTCCGGAAAGATGGGCGACGGCTGGACCGGGGGACCGGCCTGCACAAGAGTACCGCCTGCGACGCGCTCAATGCCCTCACCAGTTGGGGGATGATCCGGCGCGTGACACGCCGGGATCCCGCTCGCGGCGATCTGCCCACCGAATACATCCTCTGGATCGAGGGCGACGCCCAAGAGGAGTCGGGCGGGGCAAGCGAGGAAGGCACCATCCCCCCGACAGCGGGACCGGCCGAACCGCGGCGCAATCCGGGTAGCCGCAGTCGCGAGCGTTCCCGGGACGAGCGCGCCGTTGCACCCGTGTCGGGTATGTCCGACACCGTCAGCGAAGCGCCCCCCGACACCCCCCTGTCGGCTAGACCCGACAGGGGGGTGTCGGACCAACCAGACGCCACCGTGTCGGGTCTAGCCGACAGACAAGATCCAGCGTTACAAAAAAAACGAACACAAGATCGATCGAATATTCGAGGAGTGACCACACAATTTCTTGGAGTGGACCAAAGAAGCGAACTGGCGGCCACAGCACACGCAAGAACTCCCCAAAAACCGGGTGACAGCGAGAGTGTGCGGGACAAGGACCCAGCCGGAAACGCTGCGATGGCTGGCGGATGTTCGCCCGCGGCGAACTCGTCGGACGCGCCAGCGGCGTATGATCCGGTGCGTGAAGAGTTGCACCGCTTCGCGGAGGTCATCGCACGGGAGTTCAACGACCGGGCACCATTCCGCGCCACCCTTTCCAGGCTGGTGAATCTCTACCATCGCGCGGGATTGTCCGTCGAAGCGTTCACCGACAGGCTTGACGCGGCCCGGCAACGGACGCAGGAACGGACCGCGGCGATTCGCCCGTCCGTCGGGAAAGGGGTGCGCGGCGAGGTGGTCGCGAAGAATAAGCTGCCCTACTTCTTCGCGCTCTTTGAGGAGCTGCTCGGATTGCGGGAGGCTCCCGCGGTCCCGGCCCCGGGACCGGCCCGTCACGCGTCGGCGGTGGAGGCGGACAGACTAACACCCCCGGCCCGCCCCGGGGAGGGGGACTCGGCAGCGAACGCAACCCGGCGCATGGTGCCGTCCGTGCCCCCGCCGACAGTGCCGGCGTCGGCCATCGTCGACGATGGGGCGCACATGATCGGGCTGGTCGTGCGGGAATTCAGTCGCCAGTTCGCCGACTATGCCACGGCCGTCGCGCTCGGCGACTGGGCCGTCGCCCTCTGGCGGCGTTCAGGGCTGCCGCGACAGGATTTCCTCGACGTGGCCGGGGCGACCTCGGAAGGGCTGCTGCGCGACCATGCGACAGCCGTGTCCGCGGCGCTCTTCCAGGCGCGTCTCGGCGCCGCGCTCGGGCTGCCGATGGGGGATGACGTCGCGGGAGTGCCGCGACCGCCGACCGTGCTCGCCCGCCGCTGACGCTCGGACGAGGGCCGCCTCGAGTATCGGTTGGATATGGTGTACGGCCGTTTGACGTACTCGCGCGTCGCGCCGCGATCGGCGGTCTCAATTTCCCCGGGACCAACTCCGGCGCATGGCGGCGTCCACGCCATTCACACCTTCACGTGCCGCGTCGGGGCGCTCGGCACGTGGCATTCCGGTGAGCCACCTGTCACCCGCAAGGTGCTGTACGCGACGGCATTGTGCCGCGTCGCGACGAGGAAACTCGACCATGCCCGTGGCCAGGTCGTCTCCTCGTTCTCCGCGAAGCACGATGACACCGGCACCGGAGGGACGTGGCGATCGGCCAGTCCCGACCCTTCCACGGGTGCGGCGGCATCCCGATCCGGAGTTGCTACAACGGCGTGACCGCGACGGTCGGCCGCCCCGAAGCGTCATCCCGGTGACTCACCGTGCCCTCGTCCGTAGTCTCACCCGGGGCAACTGGCGCAAAAAGACAAATAAAAAAGCGATTCGGTGCGCCGAGCCGGGGGACGTGCGGCGGGCGGGCAGCGGCACATGCATGCCGCTGCCCGCCCCCCATGCTCGGTTACGCCCGCGGTCCGATCACCCGCGCGGGCCGGTCGGGGCGTAGTCGTGCGGTCCGCGACGTCGCTCGCCGTTTGGGATCGCCGGCCTCACCCTGATCGCGTTTCGCCGAGCGCACCTCCGGGAACTTTCGCGGTCGACATGGCGGGCCGCCGCCCGCTCGCCGGGTGCCGCGACCCGACCGACGAGCGGGGCGCGCCGTTCTGTGTCTGCCTCCCCGCCGGGTCGTCCGGTCCCGCGTCGACGACGGCGCGGTGAGACAGGGGCCGACGGATGATCGTGCGGGTGTTGGGGCGGCGTGGAGCACGATCGCCGCGGTCAATCCCCGTCCCGGTCGGCTTCCCGATAGTGTTCGAGGCGCGCGCAGGGCCGGGGCACGGAGCTTCTCCAGCGCCACCCGCTCGATCTGGCGGACGCGCTCGCGCGACAACCCTAATTCCGTCCCGAGGTCGGCCAGCGTCGCGGTCGCGGCACCGTTGAGCCCGAACCGTCGGCGCAGGACGTGTGCCTCGCGCGCGTCGAGGCCCCGGAGGGCGTGCTCGATCTCGATCACGAGGAGCACCGCCTCGGGGGACTTGGCCAGGGTGGGGCCATCGTCGGCGAGCAGAGCGCCGAGGTTGGTCCCGTCGTCCCGGCCGGTGCCGAGCGGCGCGTCGAGCGACAGCATGCGCCGGTCGGCGGCGACGATCCGCTCCAGATGCTCCCCCGCGATCCCCAGCGCCGTTGCCAGTTCGTCGGGCCGTGGATCGCGTCCCAGCGCACGACGCAACGCGTCGCGCCGTCGGCGCATCCGCCCCACCGCGTCGTGCATGTGGACCGGGAGCCGGACCGTCCGGCCCTGATCGGCGATCGCGCGTTCGAGCGCCTGGCGAATCCACCAGCTGGCGTAGGTGCTGAACCGGTTCCCTTTGCGCCAGGCGAACTTCCGCACCGCGGTCAGGAGGCCGAGGTTGCCCTCCTGGACCAGGTCGGGCAGGCCCAGGCCGTGCCCAACGTATCTCCGGGCCAGGCTGATGACCAGCCGTAGATTGGCGCACGCGAATGCGCGGGTGGCCTCGCGGCCATCCTCCACCAGCGCCACGAGTGCTCGCCGCTCGGCGGCGGTGAGGCGCGCGAGGCGTGTCGTCGCTCCTGCGCCCTCCTGTAGGCGTCGCGCGGCGTAGGCGGCCAGTTCGATGCGCCGTGCCAGGGCGATCTCCTCGGGCCGGGTGAGCAGCGGCGTGGGGGCGATCGCGCGGAGATAGTCGCGGAAGCCGTCGTGGTCGACGACCGACGTGCTCGCGGATACCGCCGCGGTACGCTCGCCGCGTCGCGGTGAGCGTGGAGGGGCGAAACTGTTCATCGGTGCATTCCTTCCTGTTGGATGGGGTCGGGCCAGGGCGGTCGCGGGTGACGGCGCGCCACGCCCGGCTGTCGCCGTCGCCGATCGTCAGGGGCATGTCGTGTCATACCGTGACCTTGCGGCGACCGATCGGCGGCGCGACCGCGTTCGCGTGCAGGTCGGCGATCCGGGCGACCCGCACCGGGTCGGCGGGGATCACCACCCGGGTGCCGTCCTCGTTGTTGAAATAGTCGGCCATCCAGCGGCAGCGGCCGGTGAGGAGCTTGTGGATCCAGTCGGCCGCGAGATCGGCCACGCAGGCGTTGATGGTGGGGCCCTGCTCGCCGGCGGCGATCGCCTCGGCGCAGTCGCGCGGCGGGTCCGGCGGCGTCAGCAGCAGGTCGGGGCGCTGCAGGCTCGGCGCCGGCAGCGCGTGGCAGACCCCCGCCTCGCGATCGAAGGCACCGCGCAATGCCCGCGGCTCGAGCGCGTTGCCGAGCAGGATCTGCCCGGACTCGCGCCCGTTACCGCAGTCCAGCCAGAAGATGCGCGAGGCCCCGGCGGCAGAG
>JAABUN010005264.1_pt1 | contig 16282 bp, 19 predicted proteins | sample 5559311 | NCBI WGS metagenome assembly JAABUN01 (sample SAMN10711877, study PRJNA513370) | rock metagenome | isolation source: Antarctica rocks | place: Antarctica: Victoria Land, Siegfried Peak sud
TCTTTGTTCATTGTGCTACCCTGTTCCATGGCGTGGTCTCCGCCGGCGTGCCAACGCCGGTCATGGCTCGTTGAACAAGCCGGAGACTACGCCACTACCCGATTCCACCACCTTCGCGACGCTACCCTGGATGCCGGCAGCATCCGGGCGAAGCTGGCGGCGGCGAAGCTGGAACAGTGGGAGTTGAAGGTAGCGCAGAAGCGCAGCCCCAAACTGACCGCGGCGGAACTGCGCGTCCGGCGGAAGCGCCAAGCCGAACGGGACGCCGCCGAACGGGCGCAGGCTGCCGCCAAAGCAGAAGCGGAACAGGCGGAACGGGAACAGCGCCTGCGACCGCTGGCGGTGGCGGTGGCGGACCTGCTGGGGGCGGCCAACGCGGCGGCGCTGCTCGGGGTGCTGGGCCATTGGCAGGACCGCGAGGCTTTCACGATGCTGCTGTTTGCCGGGTTGCAGGGGAGGGGGCAATGAGCGTCCCTGCCGCCGATCCCGAATGGGCCGCCGGGGTCCGGCGCCTGCACGATAAGGCTGCTGGAGTGGTTCACCTGGACGTGGTGCGGCAGGCCGACATGCCACGCCTTGTCCTGGCCGGGCTGGGCGGCAACGTGGAAGCCGGGCGATTGCTCCTCGCCGTCACCGACGCCCTGCGCCGCATCCAATGCGCCCCGGCGGACGCGCCCATGGAATGCGCTTGCTGCGGCAAGGCGCTGAAAGCCAGCCGGTATTCTATCGTGGTTGTGCAGCCGGCGGTCAACGATCCGGCGGACCGCATGACGATGGCGATTTGCTGGCGGTGCGGCCCCACCGTGGGCGCGATCAAGGCGGCCGCAACGCGGTCGCTCCAGTCCATCTGGCCGAGCGTGCGACCAATCGAGATCACGCACTCGGAAGGCGGGCGGGCGTGACCGCGGCCTGCATGGTCCCTGGAGACCGCGCGCTGCCCACCCTGCATGTGAGGCCGCACCTCCGAGCGGTAGATGACCGGGTGGCGCAGCCGGCGCCCGGCACCGAGTGCCCGCTGTACTCGCGCATCGGCGGGCAGTATCCGGTGTTCGATGGGTTCCTGCCGATGCGGGACGCCCTGGCCCTGTTGGTGGCGGGCGAGGCGTGATGGCGCTCTCGCCTGCGGAGCGGACGCGCCTGGTCAGCATTTTGGGGATGTTGGGAAGTGCCCATGACGGGGAGCGGAGTGCCGCGGCGGCGCTGGCGTCACGCATGGTGCGGGAGCGGGGCCTTACCTGGGACACCCTGATCCTGGATGGTAGCGGTCATCAGGGCGGCGGCAAAGCGTCCGATGGTCCTGGGGCCGGTCCGGCCTGGCGGGATGCCCTAGCCTTCTGCCAGCGCCACCAAGGCAGCCTGTCGGATTGGGAGGTGTATTTCATCTGCGGTTTGCGAGACCGGCGCACGGTGCCTACGCCGCGGCAGGTCGCAAAGCTGCACCAGATTGCCGATGCCCTGCGGGCGCGGGGTCTGACTTAGTGGACGGCGGCGACAACAATCTGGACGAGCTGCGCGCCGCGCTCCGGGCCGATGCCGGTAGCGTGGCGGAAGCGTTGCTGGGTGTCCCCAACAAGGGGCTGAGCACGAAGCACACTCTGCGCTGGGGGTCGAAAGGCTCCCTCAAGCTGGAGCTGCGCGGCGCAAAGCGCGGCGTCTGGCACAGCAAGGAAAGCGACGAAGGCGGCGACCTGCTGGCGCTCATCCGGCAGCAACACGGGTGCGGGTTCGCCGACGCGGTGGCCTGGGCACGCGGTCAGACCGGGCTGCCGGCGGAGCTGCCGGACAACGAGGCTGACCGGGCACGGCGGGCGCAGCAGGATGCCGACCGTCGCGCACGCCAGGCTGAGGCGGATGCCCGCGGCCAGGTAGAAGCGGAGGAGGCACGGCGCTCCGGCACTGCCTGGGCGCAGCATATCGCCAGGGAAGCCGTGCCGGCGGATGGCACGCCTGCGGATTGGTATCTGAGGCAATGCAGAGGCATCCCACGCCCGGCCACTGGCTGGCCGGACGCCGTGCGCTGGCACTCGGGCTATCGCGCCCTCGTCCTGGTCGCCACGCGGGCGGATGGCACGGTGCAGCGTATCCAGCGCGTCCACCTGGGCGCCTCGGGCGGCAAGGTCACTGATGAGGAGGTCGAGCAGCGTGGGCTGCTGGCCACCAAGGTCACGAACGGGCCGCAGGCCGGCGCCGTAGTGCGCCTGCCGGGTGATGCTGCCGGGCCGCTGCTGCTGGCGGAAGGGCCGGAAACCGGCCTTGCGGTATGGTCGAGCACCGGACACGAGTGCTGGATTGCCCTGGGCGGCATCGGCGGCGTCGAGCTGCCGCAGGGGCGCCGCGTGGTAGCGATCAGCGACGACAACCCCGTTGCCCATGATGCGAAGCAAGGGGGCGCCGCCAAGGCCCTGGGCAGGGCTGTGGCCGCCTGGCGCAAGGCCGGCGTTGACCTGGTGGTCGCGACGCCCTGGGAGGCCCGGCGCCGCGACAAATCGGACATGGCAGACGTGATCCTGGCCCATGGTCCTGATGCCGTGCGTGCGCGCGTCCAGGCGGCGCTGGAGCCGGGCAGGGCGGTTGTTGAGCGGTTACCCCTGGCGGATGCGGAGCGGGTGGTTGCGCAGGCCGTAGGCGCGTTCTTTGGCCGGGTGGATCGGCTGTCGGCGGCGCGGGTTGAGGGGGATCAGAAAGCTGCCGCGGCAACGGCGGCCAGCCTGCCAGTCGAGGATGGCGACACGCCGCGGCCGTCCGAACCCTCCACCTTCACGCATGGGGTCAAGGTGGATGTGGGAGTCGGCAAGTCCCATGCGGCGCGGGAAGAAGTCGGCCGGGTTCTGGCGGCCATGCGGGCACGAGGAGACGGGCGCACCATCGCCATAGCCGTACCGGCCCATGCGCTGGGTGAACAACAAGCGGCGGCGTGGCAGGCCCTGCCGTCCGTGCAAGCGGCCGGGCTGCGGGTAGCCGCATGGCGCGGTCGAGGGGCGCTGGACCCGGCGGACCCGTCCTATGCCGATCCTGACGTGCCGGAAGCCGCCAAGGTCAGGATGTGCGGCGACCTGGAGCGGGTGGCGGACGTTTATGCGGTAGGGCTGTCGGCGCAAACCGCGGCCTGCAAACGCACGATCAAAAACAGCGACGGCACCAAGCGGACGGTGAAGTGCCCCCTATTCGATGGCTGCGCTTACCAGGCGCAGCAGAAGGTGCGGGCCGATCTGTGGCTCGTGGCGCACAACTCCCTGTTCCACGCCAAGCCCTCGGCCTTGGGCGAAGTCGCCGCGGTGGTGGTGGACGAAGCGGCATGGCGGACAGGGCTGATCGGGGCGGAAGGCAGGCACCTGACGCTCACCCTGGATGCGCTGGCGTCTGAGAACCTGGGCGGGCTGATGCTTGCCGGCCGGGACCGGCTGCTCGACTTGCGCAGACAGCTCGTCGGGGCGCTGGGCGGGATGCTTGATGGTCCGGTGCAGCGTGATGTGCTGCAACACTTCAGCCTGACCGCGTCCAACGCGGCTGAGGGGCGCGGCCTGGAATGGGAGCGGAAATCCGACCTGCTGCATCCCGGCATGACGCGGGCCGAACGACGCAAAGCAATGGAGGCCCTGGAGGAGAACAAGACGGTCGCCCGCTGCGCAATGACGTGGGGCGCGCTGGGGGCGCTCCTGACGCCGGGCGGGCCTGCCGCGTCGGGTTGGGTGTCGCTGGACGTTGAACAGACCCGGGACGGCCCTGCGCGGGTGCTGCACCTCAAAGGCCGGCAGGACGTGGCGGACGGCTGGAAGGTGCCGACACTGTTGCTGGATGCGCTGCTGCCCGTCGAGCTGGTGCGCCCGTTCTGGCCCGATATCGAGTTGGTGGCGGACGTGAAGGCGGCGATGCCGCACCAGCACATCTATCAGGTCCAGGACAAGGCTTTCGCAAAGTCCATGCTCGCGCCACTAGGGGTGGAGGCGGCCAAGAACGATCCGCAGGAAGCCCAGCGCCGGCTGAACCGCTTGTGCGACCTGCGCGCCATGCTGGTACGTGAGGCCCGGCAATGGGCGCCTGGGAGGGTCCTGGCCGTGGTGCAAAAGGATGTGGAGCACGCCTTGCTGGAGCTGGGTGGGCTGCCGAGCAACGTGTTCCTCGCGCACCACAACAACGTGGCAGGCCGCGACGAATGGAAGGATGTGGTCTGCCTAGTCGTCGTCGGCCGCACCCTGCCCAGCCCCGGCGGGGTCGAGCGCATAGCGGAGGCTCTGACCGGGGTGGCCGTGCCTGCGCTGGACGGCTGGTATGAGCGGGCAGACGCCGTGCGGGAGATGGCGGACGGGTCCACTGTCCAAGCCGACGCGGACCGTCACCCCCACCCCATAGCCGAGATGATCCGCTGGCACATCGCGGAAGGGCAGGTGGTGCAAATCATCGGGCGGCCCCGCGGCGTGCGCAGGACTGAGGCCAATCCAGTGCATGTGCTGGCTCTTACCGACGTGCCCCTGCCGATGCCCCTGGCTGGCCTACTGGACGCTGCGGACCTGGCCCCGAACCCGACTGAACACATGCTGGCTGCCGGCGGGGTCGTCTTTGAAAACCCCACTGATGCCGCTGCGGCTTACCCGACTCTGTGGACTACCAGGGCGGCGGCGAAAAGCGCTCTCCAACGAGGGAAGTTGGGTGCATTCCCCTATTATAAGTCTTCAATAGGGGAATGCACCCAACTTCGGCAGGTCAGCTACAAGCCCACCGGACAGGGGCGGTCGGCAGCAGTAGCTTGGTATGATCCCCTGCTTTGCCCTGATCCCGAGGCATTCCTGACGGCACGGTTGGGTAAGCTCGTATGGTGCAAGGTGGATGACGTCACCCCGCCTGATCCGCCGCAACCGGACCCGCCGCCGGCACTTCGTCCCCAACCCCCATCGCCGCCCGCTGCTGACGATGAACCGCCGCCTGGGCACCCCGCATGGGATCGGCCGCCGGTCGAGGATGTGGACGGCTGGGAACCCGCTGGCTGGGATGGGGCCGAGCCTGTTCTTGATACCCCATGGCCCATGCCAAGGTCGGCGCCGGTCCTCGTCTGCGATGTGCCGTGGCTGCACCCGGAAGTCCCGGCTTACCCAGAACCGGGTGGCGGCACCGCGCTGCTCTGCCCTTACTGCGGGCGGCAGCATCGGCACGGCGGCTTCGGGCACCGTTTGGCGCACTGCGCCGATCCGCGGGGCAGGGGCTACGTGCTCGTCCAGGACGGTGCCGCACCACCTTGGTCAGTCCGTCATGGGCCAGGGGTGCCGCTGGTGGCCCGTAGCCCCTGTCCACCGCCGGCTCTCACATGATGGAGGTTTCCGACCCGCCAACCTATGCCTCCGACGCATGGAGCGACCCCCACCCATGCGGGGGTCCCATAGCAGGTTGGTTGGAGGGAGGATGGCAATGCCGCGACGTATCTCTAGCTACTAAACTGAAAAGGTGTCCGCAGTGTCCGCACTCAATGGTGAAATGCTATCCATCCGCGAGTTTGCCCGCCGGGATGGCTGCAACGAAAAACTGGTAAGAAAAGCCATATCGGCCGGGCATTTACGCCCATCTCCTGATGGCAAGTTGACCGCTGATCTTGTGGGCACTGGTTGGCGCAGGACCAACCGCCGGGGTGCGGACGCTGCGGACATTTCTGCTGCGGACACTGCGGATAGTCTGGCAACCAAGGTGCGGACGATCCGCGCTCCAAAAGCCCATAGTGACGGCTCGTCGGAACATGCCGCTTCCTTGTCCGCACTGATTGACAGCACAGCTCACAATGCCTCCGAATTGCTGCTGCGCCACCTGCCACGAGACACCGTGGTTCTGGTTGTGGATGAGCTGACTGCCCGATCCCGTCAGGCCGCATTGGAGATGCTCAACGATGATGCGATAGCCTCGCCCGCTGGGTTCGCGTCCTGGGCCGATCACCCCTGGTTCTTGGCTCCATCCATGAGCGAAGGGGATTGGGTAGAGTCTGCTGACTTAGCGGGTGCCAAGGAAGCCGAATCGCCGCCCGTGGTCGCCGAGCGCATCCTTGCCGCAACTGGCGCGACCCTTACCCTCGCGGAAGCCGAGCGCGTGAAGGAAAACTATCTCGCCTTGCTCCGGCAGCTAGAATACGAGGCGAAGGCCGGTCTCTTGCTGTCGATAGCGGATGTGGAGGCGGTGGTTGGCGCGGTGCTGGACGCGACCCGCGCGCGAGTCTTGGCGATACCAAGCAAGGTCTCGCCGTTGGTGGCATCTGCGTGTAGTCCAATTGCTGCGATGCAGTTGCTGACGGCGGCGGTGCATGAGGCGCTGAGAGACTTGGCCGCAACGGAGGTCGTAGTGCAGGACGTGAAGGTGCATGCGGGCGTGATTGCCTAAGCTGGGGGCGGCCTTTAACTCATGATCCAGGCATCACCGTCTTACGCCGGGCGTCCATGATGGCGTCTGCCATCATGGTGCTGGACGAGGAGAATACGGCAACCCTGCCGCGGTCACGAGAGCGAAAGCTGGTGGTCTACAAGACGCCGAACGGGCGCTCATCCCGCGGCAGCAAGGCAATCCGGCGCGGCGCCAACCTGCCACCCTGGATCGTCCACCATGCGCCTGCGCTGGCCGCTAGCTAGCTGCCGATCATGGCAGCCTCCTTCCGGGTCAGGCCGCTACCGCGCCAAGGACCGCGCCGCGCCGCAGCCCCGCCCATTGCAGCAGCGCAAACCCCAGCACCACCGCCGCCTGCAACAGCACGAAGGCGGCACCCAGCCCGTTGGGCGCCGCCAGGCCCAGCGCCAGGAGCAGCAGGCTGTCCAAGGTCCACAGCAGGTTGTCGAGCCGGCGTTCGTCCTGCCCGTACCAGCCCGTGACCGTGACGCGCTGCCACCCTGTTTTCGGATCGGCCAGGCGCTGGAGCAGCGTCGGCTGGCGCGCGCCGGACACGCGCGGGCGCCCCTTGGTGCCAGGCAGGCGCGGCGGGGGCGGGTCGAACAGGCGGGCGTCGAGCCGCAGCCGGGTGATCACGGTCACATGGCGGCGCACGGCTGCGAGCAGCTCAATGACGGCGTAGCTGCTGTCGGCGATGGCTATGACCTGCCGGTCCGGCAGCCAGCGCGCGACCAGGAGCAGCAACTGCCGTGCGCGATCCGTCAGCAGCTTGTGCCGGCATCCCTGGGCTTGGGCGTATCGCTCGGAGGGCGCCAGGGCGGTGAGGAACGGCAATCCCCAGACCCGCCCGGCGAACGGCACGGGCGCGAGAAGCATCAGACTGACCCAGCGCAGGCCCGACGCCTTGACGAAGTGGCCGCGGCTGGAGCGCACGGGGTCGCGGTAAATGCTGCGCGCCTTGATCCTTGCACCCCAGCGGCGCTCGATGGTCTCGTCGATGTCCGGCAAACCTCTCGGTTTGACGCCAACCACGGCCGGTCCGTCCGGCGCGAAGGCCGCGACCAGCAGCTTGAGCAGGCAGCGCGCCGCGGCCTGGCCCGACCAGCGGCTGCGGTTGAGCACGCGGTGGTAGTTTGTGAACCCTGCCGCCCCGCGCAGGCCCACGCTGCTCAGCGCCGCGGCAACGGTGCGCCGGCCCGGGGACAGGATGGCGCCTGCGGCAAGCACCAGTAGGTTGGCCCAGGTCGGGCGGGTGAAGCATCCGGCGAACGGCGCCATCCCGACCGAAACGGCGGCTTCGGTCCAGGTGGCGAGAAGGTCGGGGTGGTCAGGGTTGGCTTGGCTTGCCATGGCGGGCTCGCGGTGGTGTCGTTGCCGCCGGACAACTCCGCACGCGCCAGAAGGATCAACCGTGCCGTCCAGCGACCCCATGCGGGAACGCATCGAGGCGTTCAACCAGGCGCGCGGCGGCGGCGTCACGGTGCATAAGGCAGGACGCGGCTACTCGCTCACGAGCGAGCGCACCGGAGCGCCTATCGCCAGGCTCAAGCCGACCGGGGACGCCGACAAGGTGCAGGTACTCTGGTGGAACGGCCAACGCTGGGCCGCACCAGGGCCGTTCGGCATCGAAACCATGCCGCTCGACGAAGCCCTCAATCACATCGCCTCCGAGCCGCACTTCTGGATCAACGCCTGACCGGAAATGGCCAAAGTCGAGCTAATTGCCGGATGGGATAAGGCAGTCTGAGCCGCCAAGGATCAGGCCCGCCGTCATCGTCGCAGCGCCATCGCCCACCTGCAGGATTTGCGGTTCGGGCCGGACATCGTGGCCTACTTGCAGGCCATAGACGCAACGCTTGCGCCCCATGGCGGACGGTTCCTGGTGCATGGCAGTCCCGCCGAAGCCCTGGAAGGCCCATTCGCTGGCGATGTTGTCATCATTGCCTTTCCGGACAGGGCGCAGGCCGGCGCGTGGTATGCGTCGCCGGCCTACCAGGCGATCCTGCCGCTCCGCACTCGCAACGCCCGCGGCTGGGTGGTGCTGGTGGACGGCGCGGGCGAGGGGCATCGCGCGACGGACTTGCTGCGAAGGCTGAGGGGTGAGTTAAGAGCGGCTGAAAAACTGGACGCTCTCTCCATACCCTCCTAGCGTCGGGCGACTACAACGGATGATGGCCTGTGTCCCAGACATTCTTTGCTTTTCTGGCCATGGTGGTCCTACTTACGGCATGTGCGGCCAGGGTAGATCAGGGCGACTTGGCATCGCGTCGGGACTGGATGCAAGATGACATGATTGCCCACCCTGAGCGGTATATCCCAATTCCTCCGCAGTCCCGCGGCGGCGGTGGTCAGCAGCAAGCAGTGCCCGTATCGCGCACTGCTATGTCTAAACCCGTTTACTGCCCGTCAGGGTCGCTTGCAGCAGAGATGGCGCCATCGTTCGTTGAAGGTTTGGAATTGCTCAAGGCGCAATGCAGGCCAGGGGATAGCCTCGTTCTTCGAAGCCAGAACACCGGCTTGATTGCGTCAGCGTGCGACTTGAACAAGCCGGTTTCGTCAGCCGGTGGCAATGTGTTCTGCACTATGGGCACAATCCGTGAGATGCGCCGTTAATCCCCCATAGCTCTGGCTGGGCAGCGCCCCTCCGGCTTGCCATGATCCTGAAGATGCGATGTAGGGGAGGATGATGCGGGTATCGCTCGGGCTGGGCGCGGCTGCCGGATTGCTCGCGACGCTCTACTTCGGCGCTCGCTTCGCCGACTTCAGCGCATCGCCCAATGGGGGCTTGGCCGCCCTGGCGCTTCTGGGGCCGCTCGGATCGTCCATGCTGTTCACCGCGGTATGCGTGGCCGGCGTCGGCGTGACGGGGCAGTTGGAGGAGCTGCGGCGTTATCTTGAGGCGGGCAGGGCCGACCAGCGCAAGATGCTGGACTTGATGGCCCAGCTTGTCGCTCAGACCGCCGCAAACGTCCCGTTGCCCGTCGCGCCGGATGCCGTGCAGGTCGCACCAAGGGCAACGCACTGGGTCAATCCGAAGTATGCGCCGGGCCGGTCCGTAGCAGCCGAGGGCGTGCCGGAGTTGGAACCAAAGGCGGAGAACGCCCTTCCGGCGCCGCCCCGTACCGGCAAGTCTTGGCCGCAGGTCAAGAACGGACCCGACCGGCAAGAGCCGAAGCTGTAACAGCGAGGGCGTCACCTGACTGCTATCGGCATCTTAGTTCCTGAAATGGGGACGTGATCGCGGGAGAGGAGGAAGTTTGCGAGGCGCCAGTCGCGCCGGGCACTACGCACCCAGCCCTGCCGCGTAATGCCTCTTGCTAGGAGCCCTGGTTGTGATCTCCCGCCGTCTGGCCCACACACGACGCACCAAGGAGGGCAGCACATGGCAGCGAGGAAGAGCTGGAAGCGTCGTCCTACCAAGCCCGGCACTCCTACGCAGAAGCGAAGCAAAGTCCTGTCCAGTCTCAAGAGAACATGGAACCGCAACTCACTGGCATATCCGGATCAAGACAAGCTTGGCGCCCGCGTTCGCCCCGGCGCAGAGGCTGCAGATTGTGGCTCGAGGGTGGCCCCCGCCGTCCGGCAACCAGGTCCCGTGGTGGGGAGCATGGCGCCAGGCCTGGCCAGTCCAACAGTAGGGTCGTGGAAGGGGAGTGGACAGAAGGGCGCAAGCCGTGTGCGCCTGCCCGTTGCGGTCGTGCTACCCGGGCTGGCCTTCTACAGGATGGGCCGTCCGGTTCTTGGACTTATCTGCTACACACTTCAGGCAAGCCTCGCAGGTTGGCTGCCCGCCGCTCTCTGGGCCACATACGCCACCCGCCAAGTCGAGCGGAGACAGCGCAGCCTGGCGGCGCGCCTCCGGTAGAACTGACGGGATGCGCGTATGCAAGAGGTGCAGTCTTTCCGTGGTGCCGGCCTGGCCACATCCTGCTGCTGGATACAGTCGCCCTGGCCGACCAGCCCAACAAATCTTAAAGTTTCTGAGGTAGCCTCAAGTTACCAAGTGCCAGATACTACTAACGTCGCCTTGAGTTCGCGTCGCTGTTGTAGCGAAGTCGCAACGAATCGACGGAGGGCATGGTCATGGTTCAACACGAAACGTCCCTCTCGGAGCAGGACGTTCAAGCTATCTGGGATCACCTTGAGAGCGTGACCGCCGACCGCCGACGCCCGGGACGCCTGGATCATGTCAGCCCCAACCTGATCCCGCTGCTGCGAGGGGAGGTGACAAATGGCCAGCCACAAATCTACGAGACAGACCTGTTGTATGGCCGGGGAAACTTGAAGCCTGCGTTCGGGATCGTAGTCGGCCTATTCCTGAACCTGCCGCTATGGGCCGTCATCGGCTTTGCAAGTTGGGCCTTGTTGCACTGAGGACGCGAAGCGTCCGGCTGCCTGGGCAACGGCACAGGCTCCAGCGCCCAATCGGGCGGTGTCCGCCGATCCTGGTCAGCGTGCCGCGGCTGCGCTCCAAGCGACGGAGCTGCTTCAGCGCAAGGGGCTGAGCTGGGCCGCGCTCGTCCCCGTTGGCCGCGATGATGACGCGCTTCCGCCTGACTGGCGCGCGCAGGCGCTGGAGCTGGCGGAGCATCCTGCGCTTGCGCCGGACGAACGCACTTATACCATTCGCCGAAAGTCTTGACCTGTGCTCAGCCGCTCGCATCCGGCGAGATGCCGCGTTCTGACCGGTCAGAACTTTCGGCGGTTGGTATTACCTGCTCAAGGTCGCTGGCTGGCGGGTGCCTGGCGCTGCTGGCCTGGTACGTCTGCGGAAGACAGCCGAAAGGGTCGGGTGTCAGTCGCACGAACGTAGGGCTTGACAGGCCCTGTCTCCACGCCCCACCAACGGCGCGCGCGCGCGGCCTAATTTCTCTGCGGCAGCTCCGCATTAACAATTGCTCGCTCTTCGAAACTTCGTCCACCTGCATGGACGGGGTTACGCCATAGAACGGCAGAATTGCACGGTTCGTGGCACGACGGAGAACGTGACCTCCGTCCCGGTTGGAGTAGCCTCTATTTGCTACGGTCCAGGCCTGTGTAGGATCAGGGTGTTGCACACCGCTCGGAGGAGGAAGTCCAATTGGGACGGCATCGCGGCCTATGTCACGGTCCAGGAGTTGCCATCAGCCTGGTTGAGCCGAGTCTGGATCGGCTTGCCGGCTACATCGCTGCCCTGGAAGCAGGCTGGTCGCCCAACACGATCCGAGATGTCAGTGGCGAACAGCTCGCCGCCATCCGGCAGGATGCGGGAGGGTTCCTGCGCGGGCTGGTGGAACACGAGGGCCGCACCACGACGCTGGGCGACGGCAGGAAGGTGCCGCGCCTGCCCGGCCGGGTGTTCTGGATTTGGGATGGCGAGTTCTGCGGCGCCATCAACCTCCGTTTTGTGCCGGGCACACTCGATCTGCCATCGCATCTCTCCGGCCACATCGGCTTTTCGGTCGTGCCCTGGAAGCAAAGGCGCGGCTATGCCACCCAGGCGCTCGCCCTGTTGCTGCCGGTCGCGCAAGGTGTTGGACTGCCCCGCGTGCTGGTCACCTGTGACCCGGGCAATGCCGCATCGCGCCGGGTCATCGAGGCCAACGGCGGCGTCGCTGCAGGTAGCGCGTCACATCCACAGCAGCCCGATGAATGCAGATTGCTGTTCTGGATAGATACCGCGGTGTAAGTGCGTTCCCGGTCCGCGGCGTTGAGCTGCACCTTGCGGACCATGCCATCCCCGTTATGCATCAGTACCAGCAGGCGGCCGGCGATGCGGGCATTTCTTGTTGCCCCTCCCGTAGTCTGCACCTGCACGGTCTGTCCTGGGTCTGAAAAGCCCCGCCTTGGCCAGCCCGGTGCAAGAGAGGTATGCTGGATCATGCTCTACGTGAACACCGGGCACGCCCCCCGCCAGACCCTGCCGGCCGAGCCGCACCTGCGGACCGTCGAGGGCGTGTGGCTGGACCTGGTCTCGCCGACGGACACCGAGCGTTCCCTGGCCGAACGGGCGACGAGCCTGCGCGTGCCGGTGCAGGCGGACCTGGCGGAGATCGAGAGCAGCAGCCGGCTGGCGTCGTCGGAGCGGGTGCTGACGCTGAGCACGCCGATGACCTACCTTGGTCCGGACGGCATCAGCACGGTGGCGCCGCTGGGCCTTGTGCTGTCGCCGGAGCACCTGATGACGGTGCGCTTTGCCGAGATGCCGGTGTTCGACCTGTTCGCCGGCCGCTTCGCCAGCCAGGAGCGGCACCCGTGCAGCGTCGCTGCCTTCGTCGGGCTGCTGGAGGCCATCGTGGACCGGCTGGCGGACGTGCTGGAGACCGTGGGCGGCCAGTTGGAGCGCATGTCGCGCGAGGTGTTCCGCGAGGAGGGGGACACCGCCTACAACGCTAACGTCATGGACCAGAAGCTGCGCGGCACGCTGCGCGGCGTGGGCCGGGCCGGGGAGCGGCTGTCCAACATACGCGACAGCCTGCTGGGGGTGGCACGCATTCTAGCCTACACGCGGGAAGCTGCGGACGGATGGATACCGGCGGACCTCAAGCCGCGGTTCAAGACGCTGCAGCAGGACATCGCGTCGCTGTCGGACTACGACACCCAGTTGAGCAACAAGGTGCAGTTCCTGTTGGACGCGACGCTGGGCTTTATCAACATCGAGCAGAGCAACGGCATCAAGATACTGACCGTGGTGTCGGTGGTGGGCGTGCCGCCGACCTTGATGGCCAGCATCTACGGGATGAACTTCAAGCACATGCCGGAGCTGGACTGGCAGTATGGCTACATATACGGGCTGGTGGTGATCGTGCTGAGCGGGGTGCTGCCGTTCTGGTGGTTCAAGAAGAAGGGGTGGATTTAGCTGTAGCGAACCGAGATCATCAGCGCCTCCAGCGCAAAATCCTGGTCTTGGCAAGTTTTGGGGAAGGCACCGCTGGGTACGCTGGGCTGCTCTGGCTTCTACTCGCGTGTCAGGCCCTTCATCACCAAAAGTGGCCAAGTTCCCGTTCTATGGCGTGACCCCATGGACGAAGTCTGGTCAACCCGCTCGCCTTGCGCCGTGTCCAATTCCTTGCCCGTAGCTTGGGCACGTTCGTCGCATCCGCCAGCAAGAGCCTGGTAATCGTAGGCGGTGCTTTGCGGGATGCCGGCGTCAGCCAAGGCTTGCGCCTTCGGAGTTACTTCCGACCGCTCGGAAGTATCTTCCGGCACGGGACCGGGTGGGAACGTGTCCAGCTCCCGCACCGGCTCACCGATGCGGACGCACGCCCATCACCACGCACGCGCCGTTGACCGTCATGGCGTCGGCAGGATCAACCACTCGGCGCAGCAGGTCGGCAGCGTTGCCATCGCCTGCGCTGGCGGCTTTCTCTAGCCGACGAAGGCCGGCTTGAGCGGAGGTGCCGGTGGGAGCATCAGACACTGGCTTTTCAAGTTGTATATTATCCAACTTGATTTCCCCTGTCTCGGGATCGTGGTCCGGCACCTCGGCAGCAACCGCCGGCTTCCGACCCGCGCCTTCCCGTGCGCCCCCATGCTCCCCGCGCACGGCCTTATCTCAGGCAAGCGTAGCATCTTCCTCAGGACGACCCGGTAATTTCGGTTCAACTTGCGCCGAAACCTCCTTCTCCGCCACAAGGGGGCGCAACCTGCGCGCCCTTTCCGCCCTTCAATCCTACCATGCTCGGAAACCGGCGCAGATTGCGCCTGTTTCTCACCCGTGAGCCGCACCCATTCCGCAATGTGGTCCGCTCATCAGGATTGGCGGGAGGCTTCGCTAGAGCAAAGCAATCGCAAGCAAGCAACAAATAAAGAGAGAATGTGTGTGTGAGAATGACAGGTCATTAGCCACACTAACCGACAATCACCCCTTGCAGGCACAGGCATAGCCCTGAATAGGCTTGAACCGTTGCTGCATCGGCACTATGGTTCATTTGTCGCATCTCCCACGGGGTCCGCATGGGCTTTGAGCTTTTGACTATGGACGAAGCTGCCAAGCAGGCGCGCGTCTCACGGCGGTATCTGAACCAGCGCATTGCAGACGGCACCGGGCCGGCGCGCATCTTCATGGGTCGCCGGCCCTTGGTGCGCTCCGACACATTCCAGGCGTGGCTGGAAGGGTTGGCGGAGTAGCCTGCGGTGAAGCAGCCGACTGCGAAAGAGGCGGCGGCGCTCTGATGCGCGTCCTCCGTGACCCCGGCGCCGCTCTGTCTGAGGGCGCCCGCGCCACCTTCAACCTCGCGCGCGTCACGTTCCGCGCGATGGCGCCCTGGGACGATGAATGGTGCCGCGTCGTGTGGCTTTGCGCCGCAAGCGTCTCATAACCAGATGCGTGTTCTCATAGGCCAGATGATCTTTTGGTTCACGAACGCCGTGCAGCCCGTGCGGCCTGGAATAGCGGCAGATCATCAAGCATTGCAGTCGTTAATCGCGTCTCGCGTAGCTGCACAACTAAGTCAGGCGTTGCGCGCCGGTCGCTCATGATCTCCTCCAGCACCAAGGCTGACACGTCCTGTACGTCCAAGATGTGGGAAGGCGCGATGAGGCCCATCTCCCCCAGCGTCTGCATCAGGCCGCGCGCCAAGGCCAGCGCGGCATTTGCCCGTCCAAGCGCCTCGTCCAGCAGCAAGCGTTCTTCGTCGGTCATTGCGGTGCCCTCTGGTTACTTGGCGATGGTGGCGAAGGCAGGGGCAGCAGACAACCGGCAGGGCCAGCCCGATCAGCCCCGTCCTGCCAGCTAGAGGTTTGCGGTGCGGCAGAACGACCTGGTGCCGGTGGCGAGGCCGGGCGCGGCGTCCTACGCGCCGTCGTCCAACGCCTTGGGGCGTTAGGTCGGGATGCCTCGCGATTTTACCTCTTTGTTGCCGCCTTGCATCCTGGCCGCTCGCCGCCGCGCGCTGTCCCTGATCGCGGCGCTACTGTCGCCGTCCGACCCCATCACGGCGCAGTGCATGGCGGACGCTGCGGCGGCCCTGGCGAGATGGCCGCTGGCAGGTGCCGCCGGGGGCGGGAAGTTGAAGGAGACACCCTGAATGACACAGACCCTGCGGCTTTCGTCTGCCCCGTTCCAAGTGACGGCAGCGCTGCCTGTGGCAACAACCTTCTCAATTTATATGTCCCACAATGACTGCGCGCCTGGGCAAGAGATGACTTTAGGCGTGTCTCCGGACGACGGAGTTTGGCTGCCTGAAACAATGCTGACGCCGCAGGTAACGGGTGTTCAGGGCACGTTCACCCCACCCACGCTTTCGCCAACCGGACGGGGGATGGCGGTTTTCAGGTTCGCCCCCTCAACGCTAGGGACCGGCACCTTCACGATCAGCTCTGCCGTGGCGCAAGGCTGGGGGCAGACCGCGCCCGCCCCGACGCCCACTCCAGCCCCAACCCCGACGCCCTCCGCCGCAACCGCCTTCACGACGGCCCTGTCTTCCAGCTCGGGCACGGTGGGCAACGTTGTCACATTGACGGTCACGCCAACCGGCGCGGCCTGGCCGTCCAGCGTCGTCCTGACCCCCGCGGCAACCGGCCTCTCGGGCACCTTTGCGCCGACCACGCGCACCCCGAGCGGGACCGCGGCGACAGCCTTCACCTTTACGCCCAGCGCCGCCGGGTCCGGGACCATCGGTGTCATGTCCAGCCCGTCCATGACGGCGCCGGCAGGACTGTCATACCAGGCGACGGCAGCGGCCACTTCGACGCCCACGCCAGCCCCGACGCCAACTCCTGCGCCCGCGCCGGCCTCGGACGGCACTCTCACCGGCTTGCCCTCGACCATCGCGGCCGGGCAGCCTCTATCGGCCGTCAGCTACGGCCAGTCCACGTCCTACAGAGGTGGCCGGGAGAATTCGGACAGGTCGTTAAGTGGAACTTCTGCCTGAGCGCGGCGAGGATGCCGCGGATCAGGAGCAAGCATGACCAAGCGAGCACGCCGGAACCACAACCCGGCTTTCAA
>JAABUN010005265.1_pt1 | contig 16280 bp, 16 predicted proteins | sample 5559311 | NCBI WGS metagenome assembly JAABUN01 (sample SAMN10711877, study PRJNA513370) | rock metagenome | isolation source: Antarctica rocks | place: Antarctica: Victoria Land, Siegfried Peak sud
CAGTCCGGTAGCAGTTGTCGCCCCGAAGGAAGCCAGCAAATAATCGGAATACAAATCCAGCAGTTCTTTGGACTTCATGTTGGATAATTTACACCTTTTTCACTTCTACTGCGTAAGGTGAGTTATTAATTCGGAAATTGCAGGCTCGTTTGAAACTCCAAAGCCAAAAAACTTTTCTAAAATTGATTCGCGGGAGCATCACTGGATTAACGACGTTTCAATTCTAAACCAGCAATTTCCGCGACATCCATTATTAGGTAAGGAAATTGTCAAACACGGCTTTATTAATTCCTATGAGACTCGTTCGGGAAGAGAAAGCATAGCGTATTTTAGTCCCAAAAGCGGCTATATAACAGACGATATTGACCAATCACTGATTAAGCCGAATATTCGCTTGCCTAATGCGTTAGACATTTTTCAAAAGGTATTACGAAACGTTGGATACAACATAGAAATATCCGATAAAGGACGCTTTGCGCTTACCACAATCTCAAAATTCGGTAGCGTTGCTTCGCTCGCTTATTTTCTACTCTCCGAACAAAAACGCGCGGTTTTTGAAAAGTATGTATCCCAAAAACCAAAATCATCGAAGGACAATAAAACTGATGTAAATACCAACGGCTTATACCTAAAATCAGATAATAGATGGTATCTAGATTTCGCTGCCATTAAGAGTATTCTGCAAAACGACCACAAAACATCCGATTTTATTTATGATTTAACAAACAAATCTGTTCTTCACAGGGGCTTAATTCTCAAATGCTTTGTTTGCAGAAGCACCGATTGGTTTGGAATTTCCGAATTAACTAATGAATTTCAGTGTAAAAGATGCGGTTACAAGCAAATTTACGGAAAATTTAATTCGCTCAATAAACTTGAACCAGGCTGGTATTACAAACTCGATGAAATCGTTTACAAAGCAATGTCGCACAACTTTGTCGTTCCGCTGTTAAGTATTTTTAGATTGCAGGAAAAAGCGGAAAGTTTTGACTATGCGCCGGAATTAGAATTATTAGACCAGCGAACTAATGAACAATTGCTAGAACTGGACATTTGCTGTATCGCTGACGGGAAACTGACAATCGGTGAAGCAAAAACGGCAAATTCTTTAGGAAAGACATCGAAAGAAGAAAGAGTTTCGGTTGCTAAATATTATCAACTGGCTGAAAAAATCGGAGCATCGCAGGTGGTATTCGCTACGGCGAGCGAGCAGTGGCGCGAAGAAACCGAAAAGTTAATCACGGAGCGTTTTTCAAATTCTTTAACAAAGGTTATCCTCTGGAACAAGAATAATCTTTTCGGCAATCAATACTAATCTAAAACCATCGCAAATTGCACACACCTCTTTTCCAATTTAACAACAAGTTAAATTCTACGCTCATTTACCGTCTATCCCATTCGTTTAACACTCTAATGGTATCGCCGGGGAAAGTTTGCATTAAATTATCAAAAGTATTTAAAGCCGATTCGTGAATATTTCGCGGCAGACTCGGGTCGGAATAAATCCGCAATATTAATCGTATTAAATGCTCTCCGCTACGGTGATATGAAGGAGTATTTATTTTGTAGCGATTCACTAAAAGAGTATTGGCAACAGATAAAGACCACTCCGGTTCAATTAGTCCATACTCCCATAAAAATTCCGTCAATGTATGCTCGCCTTCCATCGGTATATCTAAACTGGCGTATGCCGCTACGAAATCCTTCGCTTTTTGAAACGTTTCCTCGTTAAAACTTTTAAACACGCCGGCGATAATTCGCCTTACTTGTTCATCTTGGTCGTTCAATAGTTTTGTTAAATTTTCCAGACAAACCAATGTGTATTTTCCGTTGTTGATATTATGAGTATAGATATTTGCCGCACCGCGTCGCCACGCCGGCTGTCCTGCTGAAGTCGAGTCTGCTAACTCGACTACATCGGCAAAAATTTCTTTATCATTCGCAATATCAGAGTGAAGCGAAGCAAGGCAAGCAAGTTCAGCCGCGCGCTGTTGGGTCGATTCGTGTTTTTCATTCATTGCTAACACGAGAAACGGTTTTAATTTTTTATAAGATTTTGGCAATTCGTAAAATATGAAATCAAGCGAGTAGCGCATATCAAGCAGAGGCGGATGTAGCTCAACGAGTTGTAAAAATAAGCCCAAACACCTTTCTCTGTCGTCATTGAGCATATAAATCAGTTCTTCGACGGCACCGGCTTTCAGAGCAATCGAATCATCGGAAACCGCAAATTCAATCATCTCCCATTTTTGGTTGGAAGATTCAGCATTGTTACGAGCATTAAGAACTCGCATTATAAGTCGAAAAACCGCTCCTCTGGCAGAGTTGAGATAGCTCGAGTAAGGTCCCTGATTTACTCCGTCGTAATACCCTTGTCTTTGTTGATTATCTTCCCGACGCTGCCACCAAGTCTCATCTTCGCCCATCGGCAATTGCAGGTATTCTTTTAGTTTTTCCAGCAAATCGTCAGGGAAATTTTCGTTTGCTCTCTTTTCTAAAGCCCACGCGAAGCTCCGAATATGGTCGTAGTCATTACGCGACGAAAAATGCCGAACAACGTCAAAAACTTTATTCGCTTCAACCTCGGATTCCGCCAACCCGTTTACAAACGCGCTTACATACGCCGAATCAATTTCAACTGAGGCTTGTAAGGCAAGTTTATAAAATCTATCCGGCTCTTCTTTAATTCGCTGCATCATAGGACCGGCTAATTGACCTGCCCCGCCTTTGAATGATTCTTTATGTTCAACGTCCTTTTCATACTTTTTCATCGCCCGCAGCCAAGCCTTGTCTGCCATTTTCTTTACCGCTTCGGGTGAAATCGGAGAGCCGACGTGTCCGCTCCTTATTCCGCTTGGTGATTTAATCGAAGCCTTCGTGGTTGGGAATTTGCGTTCTAATTCCGCAAGACGTTTTTGCGCTTCGGAGCTAAGTCTGCCTTTTGTGAGACCTTGAAACAAGAACATTTGATTTACGTGCCGGTATTCTAATTCAAACATTCTTTTAAATGTTTTGGGATGTGATAACGAGAAAATTCCGGCTTCGAGTGTTCTTGTTTGCTCATCTGTTAGGAAAGGAGCGATTTCTTTTACCAATCGTCTGGAATCAAAAACTTCGTTCTCGCCCAAATAAAGCCGACGGTTGTCTCCAGCCAAAAAGTTAAATGCTTCGGCAGCGTATTTCTCAGCCACATTTGTAAATGCGCGGACCACTAGACGTTGCGTTGTTTGGTATGGCAAAGCGGACAGTCTTTCGACTTGTTTGAGAAATTTCTGCGGGTCGTCTTCCGCCAGCTTTGTTAAAGAATTAATGATTCCTTGAATTATTTGGTGATGAACTACATAAACGCCGCCGTCCCAATAGTATGAAAGCGGGTCTGTTTTGAAATACGGAAAGTTGTCGTCTGCTTCGTGATTGGCTAATTCTAATACTCTTTCAAGCCAAGGAATAATTTGCTCTAAAAAATACTCGGCTTCGTTCTCGACTAGAAAATCCAAGATTTCAAATAGTGTGCTGCCGTTCAATACTTCGAGTTCGCTGTCAATCGAATAAATATACTGTGAGCGGTTTTGCTGCAAATTGCGTATTGTTTGGTCAACAACGATATTTAGAAGCCTGACCGCAAATCTACAAACTGTTCGCCGGTCGAATTTTGCAATTTGCTTTAACTCGAAATAATCAACTCGTTCGATGACGGACGTGTTATTAAAATACTCTTCAAACAAATCAACCGCTTCCTTTTCCCGCCAATCTCTGATTGCCGTGAGAACGTAATGAACGCGCTTATCCCACGCCTCATTTCGTTTTAAGTAAGGACGCAACATTTTTGACGTTTCCGACTGTTCCGTCTCCGCAAAAGAACTCAAGAAGGGAATTGTTTCATTGTCTAAAGCAGCATCGTCTTGAGTTTCCAAAGCTCGTATTAGCATTGGTTTGAGGAACTCGAACCAACTGACATTGCCGGACATAAAAGTCCATAATCTTTTCTTTTGTTCGGGATTCTGCATTATGCGCCGGGCAAACGTCCATTCATCATCGGTTGGATTCGGCAGAGCGGCAAACCAGCGCAGAACGTGGTCTCGCAAGTGAAATCTAATCTCCGTTTCAAATAGAAACCAGCTTAATTCCCGGCGGTATCCGTCAAAATCAACGCTGCGGAGATAACTCAAAACCTGAATAATTTGCGGACGGACAAACAGTCCTTGGTCGCCATTAAGCACGGTTTCATATAGCTTGTTATCATTTTCAACGAAGTTTTTAGCATAGCAATAATCGAAAAAAGTCTGATGTATCAAGTTCCATTCGTTTTTGTAAGGAACAAAAATTCCGTGACTTGCCAGCCAAGCCGCGGCTGCAATAATTTCTTCGTTTCCACTTCTGGTAACCAGCGTTTGAGAAACGGAAACGCGCTGCTTTCGATTCATCTCATTCGTCACTAATTCAAGAGCCTTTTCCCGCGCTGTTTTTGACGGCGCACCCGCCTCCGTTTTACAAATTACGGTTTGCCAAAGTAACGAATACAAATCTTGTAAGCTGTTCAGCTCGATTGGAGCGTGAAAGGAATTCGCCCTGTTTATTTCTTTTGCTTGGAGTGCCGAGAGCATAAACAAGTCTAAATGAAGCGGAGTTTTTAAAAGTTTTCTCGTTGTCGGTGAAAGGTTATCAAAGGAAAAGCCGGCTTCCTCTACAACAAATTTCACATCTTCGTCAGAGAGGTCGTTGATATTGAATTTTCTATCCGTTTCAATTTTAGCCAGCCTTGGGTCATTATTGAAGTCGAAAGTTCGGCAGGAAATAATTATTTTTAAGTTTGTTATACGCCGTGTTTGTGCGGTTATATCCAGCAGAACGTCGAGAGTTGTTTGGTCGTGCGCCAGTGATAATGAAAGCGCGTCAATTTGGTCAATGATAAGGACGGTTTTTCTCGCCGCTGCCAGCCGCGCGAGTATGCGCTCGATTTCATCCGGTAAACCCAGTTTATTCTGAAAATCTTCTTTGCTTTTTACTCCCGATAGCTGGTCTGCCTTAAACGCTAAAACTGATATGTTTTGCTGGTCTAAATCTTCCAAGACATCGCGCATCACCACGGTCTTGCCCGTTCCGGCTTGGTCAAGAATAATTGCAACATTCTTTTCGGTTTTTTCATTGACCCAAGCGGTTATGTCATCTGTTACTTGTCTTCTAAGATGAATTTCGGTGTTTCCAAAAGTGTTTTTGTGCTGCCTGAGACCTGCTCCGCATTTTCTCGCCTTATCATTCAACTGTTCGATTGTCGGCGGCGCGGAGAATTCCATGTCGCTTTCGTCTTTTAAACTTTTAATTAATTCTGAAGCGGCAAAATTGCCGCGCCGTCGAGCTTCTCCGCCAACTCTGTCTCTAAAAAGCCTAAATAACTCTATTGACGAGCGGTTAGTTTTCGGCATCCAAAAGTAGAGAATGTCTCTTTCTATTTGGTAAAGGGAGAACACGGATACTCGCAAATGTTTGAGAAGTGAAAAGAGGTATTCATCGTCCGATTTATGATGCAGGAAGTTTGATTTAATTCTTTCTAGAATCCCAATCTGTTCCTTACTCATTCTTTCAAACCATTCTTCGATAGTCGAACTGGTCGCGGCTCTATCACAAATTTCCATCAGCGAGTGATGTTCTTTTTGAGGGAACCCAATTTGTAGGACGAGTTTGTCATTTTCTTTTACAAATTCTGTGCTATTGAATTGTTTCTCGAAATCCCGCCATAGTTTTGTCCACGCCTCATCGGTTTTCGTAATATTTTCCTTTGCCTGAATGTACTCGCGGTGACCGTCGGCAAATGTAACCACAGTATCGTCAACGTGAATGGGAGCTTCCGCACGAACACTAACTACATCTTCATTTAAAGGTCGCTCTGCCGAATCACAAAGCCTGCCTAAATACAAAGCGGTGATTGAGTTTTGGTAGAGAATCCCAGATTGGGTTGTCGTTCCACCACGTTCAGACATAACAAGTTATTTACTTTCAAAGATTTTGAGCGGAAAGCCCGCAAAACCTAACGATACTTTAGGTAATAAAGCGGTTATTGAGAGCATAGGTATTACTATTTTATTAATACAATTTCTTTAGTGAATTTACCTGCCAATTTTTTATCAACATTAGAATAATAAAGAAACACTGGAATTTAATTAACTCGCCATTGTTTCAAAAAGATATGTTTTAGTTCAATTGAGAAAAAGATTCGGCGCTCGGATACTGCTGATAAATATACCAAAAAATGAATTCGTAAATAAGCTAGTTAAAATTAAGGAAAGTAACTATAAAGTTTAGTGTTAGGGAACATTTTAGGGAACAAACAAAACGGGCACTCAATGAGCGCCCGTAAGTTGTTGTAAATATTGGCTCCGCAGGTAAGACTCGAACTTACAACCCTTCGGTTAACAGCCGAATGCTCTGCCATTGAGCTACTGCGGAATAATCGCCCGAAGGCGAATCTAAAGATTAAAAACTTCCCTTTATAAAGTCAAGTCGGGCTTTTGAAGTTTGCGGCGATTGTCGAAACTTCTGTGCGGAAAATGATTTCGGATAATTCGGTTATACAAATTTTCAGTTCGTTTGCCGCCTGCAAATCCGTGATTCAGGCGGCGGCAATTTTAATTTATTTGCGGCGGCTCGGCGTATAAACAGACCTTTTGTGGTAAAAATAAAATAACGGATTAAAATTTACGACCCCTATATTTTAATTTAATATATGTCGCAGCCTTTTATCGAAATTGAAGAAACTCTGATAATCGAAACGCCGGAGAGAGTTTCGCTCTCTTTTGCGCTCGCTTCAATCGGCAACCGTTTTCTGGCGGTCGCCGTTGACCATTTTATTCAATATCTGCTGATTTTTATCGCGGCTCTGGCTTTTTACAACCTTTCGGCGTTCGGCGAATCGGTTAAGGAATTCGGCGCGGGCGCGATTCTCGAAGAAATGCCGAAATGGACGATTGCCATTTTGATAATCGTAATTTTTTTGATTTTCGCCGGTTATTTTATATTGTTTGAATGGCTCTGGAACGGACAGACGCCGGGAAAACGGCTTTTGAAGCTGCGCGTTATCCGCATCGACGGTCGCCCGATTACGCTCTGGGAAGCGATGGCGCGCAATCTTCTGCGCATATTCGATGCCGTTCCCGGTTTTGTTCTGCCCGTTTATTCAATCGGACTTATAGCGATTTTTGTCAGTTGCCGCGACCAGCGAATCGGCGACGTGTTTGCCGGAACGGTCGTCGTCCGCGAACGCGCGAGTGAAGCGCCGACCTTTGCCGAAACTTTTTCCAATCCGGTGAGCGACGCCGCGTTTCGGCGCGTTCAAAAGAAAACGGATTTTCAAGCCGACACGACAATTTTAACGACGGACGAAATCGAAGTTGTCGAAACTTTTCTGCGCCGCCGGTGGGATTTGACCGACCGGCAAAGACTCTGGATGGCGTGGCGCGTCGCGCTTCCGCTGATGTATAAACTCAAGCCTGACTATAATTTGCAAACTTTTACCTACGAAGGCTTTTTAGAAGAAATCGTTCACCGTTTTTATGCGCGACAACGGTTTTTAAATTGACCTTTTGCCAACGGTTTTCGATTTGTGCTATCTTCCGGTATTTCGGAGCTGATTTTTCTCACACAAATTTCTATCAAGTGAAAACACACGGAAATATTTTAATTACGGGCGGCGCAGGCTTTATCGGCTCGCATCTGGTCGAGCGACTGCTCTCGGAAGGCGATTGGCGCGTGTCCGTCGTCGATGATTTCAACGATTTTTATTCGCCTTTAATCAAACGCGCCAACGTCGCGCCGTTTCTGGATAATCCGCGATTTTCTCTCTACGAAGTCGATATTTGCGACGGCGAAAACTTGCGCGGCGTTTTTCTCGAAAATAAATTTGACGCGATTGTCCATTTAGCGGCGCGCGCCGGCGTTCGTCCGTCGTTGCTCGCGCCGAAGCTATACAGCCAGACGAACGTCGGCGGCACGCTCAATCTGCTCGAAGCGGCGCGCGAATTCGGCGTCAAACAATTCGTTTTCGGCTCGTCGTCATCGGTCTACGGCGTCAACTGCAAAGTTCCTTTTTCCGAAGAAGACAAAATTTCGCAGCCGATTTCGCCGTACGCGGCGACCAAAGCGGCGGGCGAGCTTTTGTGCTATACGTATTCGTATCTCTACGACATCTCCGCCGTCTGCGTGCGATTTTTCACCGTCTACGGCGCGCGCCAGCGTCCCGATTTGGCGATACATAAATTTTCAAGATTGATTTTGGAAAACGAACCGATAGAAATGTTCGGCGACGGAACGACGCGCCGCGATTACACTTATATAGACGACGTTATTCAAGGCGTTTGCGCCGCGATTGATTACCGCGAGACGAATTACGAAATATTCAATTTAGGCGAATCGCAAACCGTCGAGCTTAGAGAATTGATAAAACTTCTGGAAAAAAATCTTGGCAGACGCGCCATTATTAAGCGCCGTCCGACGCAGCCGGGCGACGTGCCGCAGACGTTTGCCGACATTTCAAAGGCGCGGGCGCTTTTGGGTTACAATCCGCAGACGAAAATCGAAGAAGGCGTCAAACAATTTTGCAAATGGATTATCGAAAACCGTCAAATCGGCAAACAAAACATTCATCTGCCGCGTGGTTTCGACGTTAATTTCGCAATTGAAAATTAAACGGCGTTTCTCTTTATTTCAATAAAAATTTCAATAAAAGCCTTTTTCGCCTTTCGGTCGGGTGTTCCAGCGCTTGTGAATCCACAGCCATTGTTCCGGGTAGCGGCGAACGTAATCTTCAACAACGTTTGTCATTTTCTGCGTTAAAGTTTTTATATCCGCTTCATTATCGTCCGTTTTTTCGTATTCGATTTCCGGTTCGAGATACACGACGTATCGTTGTTTCGCTTCGTTCCAGACGGCAAACGCCGGAACTACGGCGGCGTTTGTGGCAAACGCGAGTTTGGCGATTCCGGTCGCAGTCGAAGCCGGAACGCCGAAAAAATCGACGAATACGCCTTCGCGTTCCTGAGCGTTTAAATCCGCCATAATGCCGAGCAGCTCGCCGTTCCGAAGAACGCGAAACATCGAGCGTGCCGATTGTTTTTTGTCTAAAGTCCGGCAGCCGAGATTGGTTCGCAGTTTATCGACAAAGTTTTCCACAAGCGGATTATCGAGCCGCCGCACCAGCATATTCATTCCGAAACCGAAGGCGCACGACAACAGAAAGAAAATTTCCCAGCTGCCGAAATGCCCCGTAAAAAACAAAATGCCTTTGCCGCGAGCGTGCGCTTTATCGAAATTTTCCCTGCCGACGATTTCGATTTTTTCGCGCACCCATTCGGGCGTCAGCTCCGCGAAATGCGCGACCAGACCTAGCTGCCGACCGAGCGATTCAAAAGTTCCGTCTAAGATTTTTTCCTTTTCCGCGTCGCTCAGGTTCGGCAAGGCGATTTCCAAATTCCGGCGTCCGTTTTTCTTCAGTTTCGAGAGCCGCGAGCCGATAAATTTCCCCGCGCCTTTGCCGATTCGCATCGACGTTTCAAGCGGAAACAACCCGATTGCGCCGATAAGAGCGCGCGCGGCGTAATACTCGATTTTCGTTTGAAAACTGCTTCGTTTTTTCGACATTCAAATTAAGTTAAAGCATACGTCGCCGACGGCGCGCCCGAATAATCGTTTTGCGGAACACGAACTAAATTTTGGCGGGCGCTGGTTATTCAACGGCGAAATCTATCTTGTCATAAACTTCGGAGAGCGCGATTCCGCATTCGATTGAAGAAAATTCTATTTCGGATTCCAACCCGACGGCTTCCGACAAAATCCAGAAACCGTCGCCTTGTTTCACATATTTCTCAATTCTCGCTTCGTCCTGCGAAACTAAAACATATTCCTGCAAACTTTCGATGCTTCGGTAATGCTGAAACTTTTTGCCTCTGTCGTAAGATTCGGTCGATTCGGAAAGCACTTCGATTAAAAGAACCGGATTCAAAAGCGTGTCGAAAACATCGTCTTTAAATTTCGGTTCACCGCACACGACAACCAAATCGGGATAAGTATAAAGTCCGGTTTCGGGAACAAAAACGCGCATATCGGTCGGATAAAATTCGCAATCTTTTCCCTTTAGATGCTGCCAAATCAAACCGCTCAAATTGCCTACAATTTTATTGTGATTTCGCTTCGCGCCGGACATCGCAAAAATTTCGCCGTCGAAATATTCGTGCCTTTCTTCGGATTTACGCTCAAATTCGAGATACTCTTCGGGCGTTAATTTCGTTTTCAAAATCGCGCTCATAAATCTTTACCCAATCTCCGTTAAATCAAGTTCAAAATTTTCTAAAACGTCTTCGCCCGAAACGGTTTGCGGATTATCCAAAATCTCGATTTCACCGTTCGCCCGAAAAACGTGAACCTGTTTATTTTTCGGGTCAATCAACCAGCCGAGCCGCGCGCCGTTTTCGATATATTCTTCCATTTTCGCTTGCAGGATTTTGATTGAATCACTTTCGGGACAAAGTTCGAGCGCAAAATCAGGACAGAGATGAACAAGTTTTTCTTTTTGTTCTTCGCGCAAATTTTCAAACCGTTCTTTTTTAATCCAAGAAAAAGTCGGCGAAAAAATCAATCCGTTTGGCAAAGCGTAACCGATTAAATGATTAAAAACTTTGCCCGTTCGATAAGTCTTTTCCCAAGTGCCGAACTGCATCAAGATTTCCATAGATTTTTCGCCGAACGCAAAACCTCTCGGAAAAGTTACGGTAATTTCATTTTCGTTCGTCAATTCCATTTGCAGTTTATCGTTCTGACTGCAAAAATCCCAAAACTCATTAACGCTCAAATTCGCTTCATCATCAAACTCAAACTGCAAACGCACAGATTTCGTTCGGTCGGGAACAATCGGCGGAATAAAAATGTCAGACAAAATTTTTTGCGAAATCGCGCTCATTTTTGCTCTCCAATCCAACGCTTTGTTTCGACTATTTCATCAATTTTATTTTCCAAATTGTAAAGTTTTTCAGGAAAAATTTTGAATGGCGGCTCGGTGTTTTGAAAGCAGCCGAGATAATGAAAAACTTTTTTTCTCTTTTTATTTATGCGAATTGAAACGATTGCCGAAGGCATATCAGTAACAACGGTTTCGCAACTGCCTTTACCATAGGTGAAATAATTGGGCAGTGAGAAAAATTTTATATTTTCAAACTCTTTGAGTAATTCTTTAACCTGTTCTTTTTTAATTTCGCCTTTCGCTAAGCCTTTGATTTGCGTATATTGGCGACCTTGAAATTCTACTTTTCCGTTGGCGTTTATAGTCAATTTATAATCTGGGCAACTTCCAAAACATCCTTTTCTTTCAAAAGTGATAAGCAAATTGACGGGAATTTTGTCGTTTTTCAAAAGTGATTGTGCTTTTATTTCAATCGTTACAGTTGAAAATAAGAAAGTAGCCATAATTAGAACGAATAATTTCTTAAACATAACTTTCTTCAATTAAGCCGCGACTCGTTCCACACGATTATAAACCGTATCACGCTCGACCGCTTCAAAACCGGCGTTTTCAATCATCGCAATCAATTCGGCTTTAGACATTTTCGATTCGCCGCCTTCTTCGACCGAATAGCTGTGCGTCAGTTCGCCGCCGTCGGTGATTGTGCCGTCAACGTCGTTTGCGCCGAAATGCAGCGCGGTTTGCGTCGTCGCTTTGCCGAGCATTACCCAATACGCTTTGATGTGGTCGAAGTTGTCAATCATCAGACGCGAAACGGCGATTGTCTTCAAATTCGTAATCGCGTCGGGCGCAGGGATAGACGACAAAGCCGTTCCCGGCGGATAAAACGCGAGCGGGATAAAACATTGAAAACCGCCGGTTTTGTCCTGCTGCTCGCGCAGTTTTACAAAATGGTCAACGCGGTCTTCGATTGATTCGATATGCCCGTAAAGCATCGTCGCGTTTGTTTTCAAACCGGCTTTGTGAACTTTTCCTGACAATTCCAGCCAGCGCGTTCCGTCGCATTTGTGGTCGCAAATCCGTGAGCGCGTCGGTTCGGCGAAAATCTCCGCGCCGCCGCCCGGACACGAATCCATTCCCGCCGCTTTCAAACGTTCGATAACTTCTTCGTCCGACATTTTGTAAAAACGCGCGAAGAAATCTAATTCGACCATCGTCAACGCTTTCAAGTGCAAAGCCGGAAACTCGCGTTTCAAAGACGAAAACAAATCGGTGTAATACTCAAACGGCAATTTCGTATTCAAACCGCCGACGATGTGCAGTTCCGTCGCGCCTTCCGCCACGGCGTCGCGGGCAATCTCGACGCCTTCGTCAATCGAATGCGTGTATGCGCCGACTTCGCGCGCGCGTTTGTAAAAACCGCAGAATTTACAATCGGCAACGCAGATATTCGTGTGATTAAAATGCCGATTGACGTTGTAATAAGTCGTCCGCCCGTGCTTTTTCCGCCGCACGAAATCGGCGAGTTTGCCGAGCGCGTTCAAATCGTCGGTTTTATAAAGCGCGACGCCTTCGTCAAACGTCAAACGCTCGCCGCGCTCAACTCTTTCCGAAATCAAATTCAAATTTTTATCGTGTGAAAACCGCATATATTTCTGTTATAATTTTATCAAATTTTCCGAATATAATTATGCAAAACATCGAATATCTAAAAGAGCAAAACGCCGTTCTCGTTCCGCTTCAGCAATGGAAAAAATTGCAGGACGAACTTGCCAAACTCAAAAAGCGCGTCAAAAAATCGGAAGTTTTGACCGACCTTAAAAAATCTCTTGCCGAACTCGAAACCGATTTGCGCGACGAAAATTACAACGCGGACAAAGAACTTTCAGCCGACAATTTTCTGGCTCAGTTAAAAAATGAGCAATAAAATCGTCGTCCGCCCGACTTTTCAAAAACAAGCCAAAAAACTCGCAAGACGCTACAAATCTTTTCCGGGCGATTTGCAAAAACTCGTCAACGAGTTAAAAGAAAACGCGACGCTCGGCACATCGCTCGGCGGCAATGTCTATAAAATCCGCCTCGCCATCGCCAGCAAAAACAAAGGCAAAAGCGGCGGCGCGCGCGTTATTTCCTACGTTTATCAAACAGCCGAAACCGTTTATCTGTTGTCCATCTACGACAAAGCCGACACGGAAAACATCACCGACAGCGAATTAAAAAATCTCATCGCTGAACTCGAAGCCGATTTTCAATAAATTTCGCTCGCCGCGCTCGACTTTTGCGGCGATAAAATTTAATTTTGTATCAAATGAAAATTGCATAAATTTAAGGCTTAATCGTTAAATATAAAATCGAGTAGATAACAAATACTGTCAGCAATAAGTTAAGAAAAAGTGTTAAAGCCATTCCCAATATATTTACGGGAAACGAAATAAAACTGCCGCTATTATTGTCTTCAAACATTCTGCCGGTTAGCAGCTTAATCGGAACTGAAACAAACCAGTGTTCGAGCCAAAGATGTATAAAGATAAAAGTCCTAATTTTGTTGTTAAAGTCTTTGTAAGCAAGCCATAAAACGACGCACCAGAATATAGCCGCAACAATTAAAGACCATATTAAAATCGTTGAGTCGAGCATTAAGTGTTACTACCAAATCTCTTTCAAATCGAGCGTAAAATCTTTCAAAAGCGGCTCGCCCGAAATCTCTTTCGGGTTATCTAAAATCTCGACCGGCTTTTCGGGACGGTAAACGTAAACTCTCTTTTTCGTCGCGTCAATCAGCCAGCCCAGAAACGCGCCGTTTTCGATGTATTCAATCATTTTCGCCTGTAATTTCCGAAGCGAATCGGTTTCCGAGCGCAATTCGACGACGAAATCGGGACAAACGGGCGCGAATTTCTTTCTTCGTTCGGGCGAAATCGCGTTCCATTTTTCCAGCCGCATCCAGCTCAAATCCGGCGAACGCTTTGCGCCGTTCGGCAGACGAAAACCCGTCGAAGAATCGAAGCCGACGCCGCTGCCGTCTTTTTCGACCCAAACCGAAAATTTTCCGGTTAATTTAAAGTTTCTTTTCCCCGTTTCGCTTCCCGTCGGCGGCATAATCGTAATCGCTCCCTGTTTATCCATCTCGATTCGCATACTTTTGTTGCGCTGACAGAATTCAAAAAACTCGTCGTCGTCCATCTTTTTCAGCGCCTTGCCGAAATCGAGTTCAAAGACCGGCGCGTAATCGAACATTGTGTTTGAAACTATTACCGAACTCATATTTTTTCCTCGCTTCAAAACATTTTACCAAGAAAAACCGCGCCGCCGAACGTCAGAAATAAAATCACGCTGACGAATGCGTTTGTCGTAAAAAATGCGGCGTTCATTCGTGATAAATCGTTCGCTTTGACGAGCGTGTGCTGGTAAATCATCAGCGCGCCGACGGCGAAAACTCCGACAAGAGCGAGCCAGCCCAAATCTGTTATAAGATAAAGCAAAATCAAAACAAAGAATGATTGCGCGTGGAAAATCCGGGCAATCGTCAGCGATTTTTTGATGCCGAAACGCGCCGGAATCGAGCGCAAGCCCGCGCGTTTATCGTATTCAAAATCCTGACAGGCGTATAAAACATCGAAGCCGGCAGTCCACATCATTACGAGCAGAGACAATAAAAGAGGAACTTCCGAATCAATCGCGCCGCGCACGGCAATCCACGCGGCGGTCGGCGAAATTGCCAGACTCCAGCCTAAAATCAGATGCGCGAAACTCGTAAATCTTTTCGCGTAGGAATAGCCGAGAACGCTCAACAAAGCGACGGGCGACAGCGCAAATGTCAGCCAATTTAATTCGTATGAAGCGACTTCAAATAACGAAACCGAAACGATGAAAAACGCCCACGCGAACGGAACGCTCAATTTTCCCGAAGGCAATTCGCGGTTTGCGGTGCGCGGATTCAGAGCGTCGAATTTCCGGTCGATGATTCGGTTAAAAGTCATCGCCGCCGAACGCGCGCCGAACATCGCCGCCGTTATCCAGACGATTTGCCAAACGGTCGGCAAGCCGTTTGCCGCTAAAACCGCACCCAGAAACGCGAAGGGCAGCGCGAATAAAGTATGCTCGAATTTTATCATCGCGAGCGTCGTTTTTAATTTGTGCAGAAAAGATTTCATCGAATTTCAAATACAAAATTTCAAACCTTAAAATAATAAAAAAAGAGAAAGCAAACCGAATGCCGAAGGCAAAGTTTAACAAAATCGGCTTACGCCGTCGCGCCGTCTTTGCAGTCTGCAAAATTTTCGGTTCGCAAAATCGCAAAATGCTTTATAATGATTTCGGCTCGCCGGTCTTTGTTTTAACTCTGCTGACTTTCAACTCTCAAAACTCTGCAAACTCGAAAAATATGCCTTCAGGAAAAACGCACGACGCGATTACATTTTTATTAGCCGCGCCGACTTTTGCGGCGGCGTTCAAGATTACCGGAAGCGCGCCGCTCGCTTTGATTATTACCGTCGCTTTTCTATTCGGCGGTTTGATGTTCGGTCCCGACCTCGACACGATGAGCAGACAATACACGCGCTGGAGCGTTTTTCGTTGTCTATGGTATCCGTATCAGATGTTTTTTCCGCACCGCTCGCGCTGGTCGCACGGCTTGATTTTCGGCACGTTTTTGAGAATCGTTTATTTTATGGGCGCGGCAACGCTTTTGAGTTTTCTTTTAACGTGTGTGTTTGCCGCACTTCTGGGCGAGAGAGCGGGAAATTTAATGGAATTTACGAGAACCTGGATTTTAATCGGCGAAACCGTTCGGGCAAACATCGGCGAAAACACTTTTTTATCAGTATTTATCGGGCTTTGGATTGGAGCGGCAAGCCATACTTTCGCCGACATTGCCGGAACTTTTATTAAAACGGGACGAATTGCGGAATTTCTCTAAAGAAGTTTGCGGGAAGTTTACAGATAGTTTCAGGAAGTTACAGAGTTGCAGAAAGTTCAAGATAATTACCGAATTAACTTAAATAACGTGAGTTCGATATAAGAATAGTTGAAAAATAAATGTAAATCATTAAATATCAACGATATACGATTTCAAAGTAATTATTGAAACAGCAAATTCGTGCTGTTTTTAAGTTTTAGCGCAAAAAAGACTTAAAAAGTATTCCAAATATTGGATAAATTACTGTAATGATTGAACATAATTCATTTTCTTATCTCGAACTCACGTTAATAGGACTTTCGCTTAACTGAAATTACAAAGCCGGAATCATCGGATTTTGGAGTTGTAATTTCAGATATTCAGCGAACAACTTGTTCCTCACTTGGTAGATTGTGGTTTTCATTTCTTGCGCTTTAA
>JAABUN010005266.1_pt1 | contig 16277 bp, 10 predicted proteins | sample 5559311 | NCBI WGS metagenome assembly JAABUN01 (sample SAMN10711877, study PRJNA513370) | rock metagenome | isolation source: Antarctica rocks | place: Antarctica: Victoria Land, Siegfried Peak sud
CGGAGGCGACGACTTCGAGAAGGGCGACCACGCCGGCGCCATCGGCGCGCTCGACCTGATCGGCGACACGATCGCGCACCTCCAGCGCGTCCGTCCCAGCACCATGCGAGCCTGAAACTTCTCGGGCGTCTTACGCAGACGTGAGAGTCCCTGCAAGCGCGCCAAACTCCCCGGTCAAGCCCTATCGAGAACGATTCCTGCAACGTGTTCTCGTTCTTCCAATGGGCGTTCCAACGGAAGTCGCCGACGTGGCGGTGTGGTGCGGGAGGGCGTCGCCCGCTGACCAGCGGGTTCGCCGGGCAAGTGTGGGGCTGGGCCGAGGGCCTTCCGACTGGTGCTCCGATGCCCCGATCCCGCGCCCCCACCCCCGGCGGACGCACGCATGGCGGGCACGTCGCACAATTGAGGCCCTCCTGACTGATCCGTGGGTCAGTTCCGGCCTGGGAGGGTTGGGGGTGGCTGCCGAGGCTGAGCATGGCGAGGGAGATGAGGGGTTCGGAGCCGTGGAAGCCGAAGGCGACACGGGTGATGAGACGGATCTTGGTGTTGGTGGACTCGATGAGGGCGTTGGACAAGTCGGAGTCCAAAGCGGCGTCGATGGCGGCCCGGTGTTTGACGATCCGTCGCTGGAGGGCCACGAAGGCGGGGATGCGGCAGCGGCGGGCCCAGCTGATCCAGCGGCCGAGGGCGTCTTTGCCGGCTTGGCCCTTGAGGACGAAGTCCATGCGGAGGCCTTCTTTTGAGGAGGTAAGCCCGGTGCAGGTGGGATCGGTCTTGGCGATCCAGGCCAGCTTCTCCCGCTGCCGGTCGGTGAGGTTCTCGGGGTTCTTCCACAGGGCGTAGCGGGCCCGCTTGAGCGCCCGGGCCCGTCCGGTGGCCCGGCCCCCGCTCGGCGTTGGTTGACCGCTCCGCGGGCCTCGTTCCAGGCTTGGCGGCGGACCTCGTCGAGGGCGTGGAACGCATCCGCGCAGCGGATAGCGCCCGGGGCCCGTTCGGCGACCACGGTGGCGATCCACTCGGCGGCGTCAGCTGAGACGTGGGTGATCTGGGCGGATCGTTCCGGGCCGAGAGCGTCGAAGAACGATCGCAGCGTGGCTTCGTCACGGCCCGGCGCGGCCCATACCAGCGCGCCGCTGTGGTGGTCGACGACGACGGTCAGGTAGCGGTGGTCGTGCTTGTAGGAGATCTCATCGATCCCGATCCGACGCAGCCCCGCGAGCCGGAAGCGGCGGTGTCGTTGCTGGTGACGATTCCCGGGGGTGTCCTATCGGAGCGCCCAGGTGATCCTCGCTGAGATCGGCGCCGACATGTCCCGCTTCCCCACCGCCGGACACCTCGCATCGTGGCAGGCATGTGCCCCGGCAACACGAGTCCGCCGGCAAGCACCGTTCCGGACGAACCCGCCACGGCTCGAAATGGCTGCGCAAAGCGTCGATCGAAGCCGGCCTGGCCGCCGGACGCACCAAGGACACCTACCTCGCCGCCCAAATACGCCCAGATCCGCACTCGCCGCGGACCCCAGCGTGCCGCGGTTGCAGTCGGGCACTCGATCCTCGTGATCGCCTGGCACCTGCTCTCCACCGGCGAGCCCTACCAGGACCTCGGCGGCGACTACTTCGACAAACGACGCAACAGCGCCGCCCGCCGCGCCGACTCGTCGCTGCCCTCGAAGCCATGGGCCACCAAGTCACCCTCGAACCCGCCGCCTGACCCCGCCAACCCAACCCAGCTCGGGGCTGTCGTATAGAATGGATACCCGACGAGCATAAGCTGGATGGGACCTAAGCAAAAATCTGGGAGCGCTCACCATGAAGGTAAAAGTCGCAATCGCCATAGGGCTGGCCACAGCAGCTCTCGGCATCGGCACCGTGTACGGTACCAAGAAATCTGACGCACGTGAGTTTGCTAGTCCGACTGCGGCCGAGCGCCAAAGTGCTGTCGACCAAGTAGTTGACACCGCTCGCAGAGCCCTCTCCCCGGCGCGCAGCTTGAAGCTATAGCTGACGGCGATGTATCCCGCGAGGAGTATTACCTATCCACTGATGCGGAGCTAGCGTGCATACGCAAGGCCCTTCCAGCTGGTAACGTCGACGGACCGTTCCCGAAATCGGGCGGACCATTGCTAGACTACACGGTTCAGTTCGAAGGTCAGGGGCCGGCGGACGCATCACAGTCGATCAAGGACTGCTGGAACCGTGAACGAAAGTATGCGTCGGCCGTGTATTCGCTGCAGCTTATACCCGTAGGCGACGAGCGGCAGGCACTCGAGGCCGCAGGGCGTGAATGCCTAGAAGGCGCCGGTCTGGCGAGGGACGATAGTCTTTCGTTTCCAGAGCTGGTTGGCCAAGGCCTCTCAGCAGCTAAAGCTGACGACGATCAGCAGCATGCGGTCGAGGAGTGTCTAAACAAATATTTCATTCTGTCCATAGCTCCTGACCCAACCGTGGCCGACTAGTTCTCGCTCGGCTGCGTAGAGGCGACAAGGTCTTGGCTCTTATCCCCACAGGTGGCGCCCAAGGCGCCGGATCGCCAGTGATGTCTGCGCAGTGGACCGGAAGCCGTGTCCGTATGCGGGCAGTGAGACCAGAGGACTATCCATTTATTTATTCGCTTGAGACTCATCCTGATGTCATTTCGAGGTGGCGATACCAGGGTTCTACTCCGTCGCCGGATCAAGCGACTCACCATGTGGGAGGGTCAACTTCTCAATTTGCTGGTGCTATCGCAAAAGGTCGGGTGCGCGAATCGGTGTCGTCAACGCCTATAACGCCGATCCTCTTAACGGGGTATTGCTACGTGGGCGCGGTGGGAGTTCCAGAAGTTTGGGGATCTGCACTCCTGGGCGTCGATGTCGGCTGACACCCGGGCCAGGATCGCCCCGACCGTGCGCCACGCGATGCGCATCAGCTCCGTCACGGCGGTCTTGGAGCACTGTGTGGCCAGCCATGCGACGGTGTCGTCGAAGTCCCGGGTGTGCCCGACGCCGTGGCGGGCCCATGGCACCTGGATCACCGTCGGCCATGGGCCCGGCAGCTCACCCGAGGAGCGTCGGCCTCCAACCAGACCGGCAGCGCCCCCAGGTCCAGGCTGCGCCATCGGCGGGTGCCCTCCCCGTGGTCGAACCACGGTGACCGCCGCCCGCACCGGCCGCACCGGCCCCGAGCCCCCTTCCGGGGCCGAACTGCCGCCACCACTGCCCCGGCCCCCTCGTCGAAGTCGACCGACTCGACCACCGTGCGTTCGAGCCCGAGCACCTGCTGCCATACCCTCGCGTTCTGCATCCCGTTCTGCCTCCTCGTCCCGATGCCGAGACAGCTCGACGTAGGAACCAGGACGGGGTGTACTCGCAGATGAGGGCGACCCACGGAAGCGTCAGGGGAGCCACAAATTTGGCACAGATGGGCGCGCTACGGGACCGCTCGGGACGACACGGATCGAAACGAGGTGGACAGCACCCCACCGGCCCAGGAGCGACGAAAGCCCCCGGCCAGGGGCACGTTCCGCGCTCCCACCAGGGGCTTCGGTCGTTGCACCCCCAACCCTTCTCGATTGGAACCAAGTCTGGAGGTGGCTTGATGGGGTCGAGAGCGTACGGCCGCGGCTTGAACCCGCCTTGATCGGTGCGGTGCTCGGCACCGAGAGCGTCTCGGACCGAGCAGGGACGACTGCCTCAGGCGATTGGAACAGGGGAGAAGGTCCGAGATGACCAGGCCGACCACCGCCGGGGTCACCGGACCTCACGCGATCACACACCAGGAGGACCTCGCATGAAAACCGCTCCCGGGCTCAACGATCTCCAACGCGCCCTGCTCCGACTCACCGCTGCACAGCAGGTGGCGGTGGAGGCTCTGGCTGGCGGTGCCACTCAGCAGGCCGCCGCCGAGGCAGCCGGGGTGACGCGGGAGACGGTCACCCGCTGGGCCGGGCACATCCCGGCCTTCAAGGCGACCCTGAACCTCTACAGGCTCACCTTGGTGAGCGAGCAGATCGACACCGCTCGCCGCATCCGGGGCAAGGCCCTGAACGCCATCGAGACGGCGCTCGACGCTGGGGAGATCGACCCTCTCGCCGTCCTCCGGGTGGTGGCTGACGCGCCGATGTCGATCGGCCCGACCGTGCCCGAGGCGATCCTCGACTCCGAGATGAACAAGACCCTCGTCGGTCTGCCGCCTACTCCGCCGCCCCGTGGGTTAGATGCCCAACTTGAGCACCTCAACAACCCGCCACCATCGGACATCGAGCGCGCCAGGGACCTTACGATCACCCGACTGGCCGAGGCGGCCGCGCTCGACCTGGCTGGGACCGCTTCCTGATCCCTCCCCTCGAAGGTCTTTGCAGGTGGCGTCCAGGACCGCAAGCCGACACCAGGCCCAGTCAACCTCCGTTGTCGAGCCCGCTCTGTCCCACAGTGAAGGCGTGGTCCAGGACCGTGCGGAACCACATGACGGCCGCTTCGCCATCCTTGCGGGTCACATCGGACAGCGGCCGACTGTGTCTCACGGCGTTTCGCAGCTCGGCGAGCTGGTCGAACCTGACATCTAGAACGACCTTGGCGCCGAAAACCGCTTCGAAACGTGGCCAGAGCGTCTTCGACGTGATCGTGCTCTGAAGCTCTCGGAGGTCTAAGTACTGCAACTTTCCCTCCAGCGTCTGGTGCCCCCCGGCAATCGTCGGGTTCCTGCGTTCGGCGCTCCGCACCCGGTCCTTCACGTTCTGGATGATGTGACCCGGAAGTTGATCCAAGGTTCCATCCAGATCCCGAACCAGAAGGCGACGAAGATCGAGCTCGATCCTCTCTACCCGGTCGTCCAGCTGGCGGAGATGGGGATCGAGCCTGGGTTCGGGTCGCCCGCGGCCTTCGGTACCCAGGAAGACGTTGAGTTGCTCGGCGACCTGCTCCCTTCGACGGGCGAGGAATCGGTCGTAGCGCTCGATCTCGATCAGGTCGTCGTCGACGGGGATGCACTGCGCTTGGAACATGGCCGGCCCATGATCGTCGCGGAGCTTGGCGAGGTAGATGCTCGGGGGTGTGGCGTTGATTTTTCGATTCGTTTTGCCGCCGATGAATGCAAGGTTGGCGATGTCATCGGCTTCCCGGGTGGTCCGGCCAGCTGCGGTCAGGACCGCCTTGGGAAAGATGTGGTGGAACTGAAGTTTGTGCTGGGCTCCGGAGTGGTCGAGTGAGATTGTGAGGTTCGAGTTCCAGTCCTTAGCCTGCCCGTCGCGGAACGCGAGGAACATGGTCTTGAAGATGGCGCTGCGTTGGTTGCGTCCAGCCATCTCCTCTGGCGAGATGTCGAGGCGGCCCACCTGGGTCTTCAGACGGTCGACCAGGGCGTCGACGTCCCCGCCGTCACGCAACGTTGCGAGGTCCTGGTCAAGGAGTGTCTCACTTGACCCTCGGGAGTATCTGCCCTTTGCGTTCGCAGTCAGGCTCCAGTAGCGGAGGCGTTCGGCCTCAGCTGACGTGAGCTCGTAGTCCCGTTGGTGGCCGAAATACGCAAGCGCAACCATGATGAAAGGCGAGGAGAGAAGTGCCGGGCTGTCGATACCCGTGTTGCTTTTGAGGTAATTGATTGCGAACTCCATTCCACGCTGGCACTCCTCCCAGGCAGCTCGGAGGGTCGCAGCCGAGAGGCCACCGACTGTAGAGAACCTCGACTGCCCGGTGGCAAAGGCCACCATGTTCTTCAGGTGAATGGCGAGTCCCACGTCAAAGCCGGCCTTCTTAGACTTCTTCTCGAACTCCTGGAACACGGTTAGCGACCCGCGCCACTTGGCGGTGATCTGGGCGAGGGCGAGGTCCGAGCTGCGCAGCTTCGACCCGAGCGAGTTAACCCGGACGAATATCTCGGTCACCTCGTCATAGCTGAGCGTTCGCTCCAGGACGTCCATCCGGTAGCTGTACTTGCGAATGCCGCGTAGGCGGGCCAGGCGCTGGCTGTACTTCGTATAGCGCGGATCGCTGAAGTTCTCGATGCCGGCCCGTTGAAGGAACGGCGCGTCCTCGTTGGTCTTGAAGACCTCGGACACCTTCACCCAGTTGGGCAGCGCGGCAAGCTTCTTCGTTGACACCACGAAGGTCATGCGATCGAAGAGGCTCTGAAGCTCGTCCTCGTTGGAGTCGGCCTCGTCTTGTCCAAGATCCTCCTCGTCGTCGGGATCCTCATCGACCTCGGTTACCACCGACAGGTGCTCAGGGTGGTCGAGGTTGAACAGCAGGTCGATGGGTTTGGCCCTGTTGCGAACCTCGACCGGCTCTCCCAAGATGACCGCCGACAGGGATGTCAGGCGCTGTTGTCCGTCGAGGAGCAACTTCGCGTTCGAGTACGGACTCGTCGCCTGGGAGATTGCGAAGTCCTGCATGGGCACGTTCTCGTCGGTGTCCCAGAGCAGGATCGCGCCCGACGGGTACCCGCGGTATAGGGAGTCGAGGAGATCGCGAACACGCGGGGCTTTCCAAACGTACCGGCGTTGCATCTCCGGGAGGCGTAGCTCGCCTCTCTGAATCATCGCAACGAGCTCTTCGACACTTGCCTCGGACTTCGCCATGTACCAATCCCGTCGGTGGCTTCAGGCTTCCCAAATGGCAAGCCCACCTGATCGTTCGGATCGTACCGGAGGCTCTCAACCGCTGGCGGAAACGCGTGGCGCGCACTCGGCCGTCCCGGAGGACGAGTCCAAGGGAACCGCGACCCTGCTCTCGTTTTTCGAAGTGAATCTGCAAAGTGATCCGCGACCTGTAGCCCCAGTTGGTGGTGCCTCCCGGGTTCCGATCAGGAGGCACCACCAGTCGCGTTCGTCGGGACTCTGCAACCTCGGTTCGCTGCGTCCGGCGATCGAAGCCAGGGTGCTGCCGCGAGATTCCTGATCGAACCGCCTCAGCCTTCGTGGAGGGTGGCGTAGACGTCGCGGCCGTAGCTGGTTTGGAGGTCAGCGGCGAAGCCGTGGTCGTCGAGGATGGCCTTGAACAGGTCGGCGTTGGTGTCCATGCGGGCGAGCACCGTTGTCATGAACTTCTTCTCGAACTTGATCATGAAGCTCTCGAACGGATTGGCCCGCGCCTGGTCGGCCAGCTCCTCATCGGCGAGCCAGTCGCCCTTGAACTGCTCGAACAGCAGGGCGTCGATCAGGCTGAGGTTGAGGCCGTGGCGTTCGTTGAGCCGGTCGATGATGGCCGAGAGCCGTTCGGTTTCGGGGTCGCCGCTGCCGGTCGAGCCGCCGCCGGTGAACGAGGCCAGCGGTTCGGTGTCGTTGTCGGCGATGGCGGCGTCGACCTCGCCGCGATGCTCGATGCGCAGGTGGGTGAGCTCCACCTCCGAGCCCAGATCCATCGACGGGTCACCGTCGCGCTTGGGCAGGTCCGAGGCCAGCGAGCGGGCGAATACGTAGAGCTTCTCCAGCTCGGTGTCGGTCCAGGTCACGATCTGGGCCAGGAACGCATAGGCGCGTACGTAGGCGTCGAGGTCGTGGCGGAACTGCTCCTGCTCGCCGCCATCGAGGGCCAGGAACCGCTGCTTGGGTTGGGCGAGGGCGGCGTAGAGGGCGCCGTTGCCCTTGCGGGCGTGGGGGGCGACGGTGGAGAACACCTCCCAGTAGTGGTCCACCTCCATGGTGGTGAACACCCCGCAGGCCTGGAGGGTGCCCTGATAGGTGTAGAGCACGTTGGCGTCGGTGGGCTCCACCACGGTGGTGTCGAACCAGGGCCGGAAGGCGTCGGTGATGGCCTCGGCGTCGTTGCGGAAGTCGAGCACGAACGTGGACCCCTTGCCCGGGTGCATGCGGTTGAGCCGTGACAGGGTCTGCACGGCGTTGACCCCTTCCAGCTTCTTGTCGACGTACATGGTGTGCAGCAGCGGGGCGTCGAAGCCGGTCTGGTACTTCTCGGCCACGATCAGGACCTGGTAGCCGTGGGGGTCGAAGCCCTTCTCGCCCTTGAACCGGGCGGCGGTCTCGCTCTCGGGGTGGCCGTTGAGCTTGGGTTCGGTCCACCCGTCGTCGGTGGGGTTGTCGGGGTCGGTGACCCGGCCGGAGTAGGCGACGAGGGTGCGCACGTCGCCGATGTGCTCGTCGGCCAGGTAGGCGTCGATGGCCTGCTTGTAGCGCACGGCGTGGAGCCGGCTGGCGGTGACCACCATGGCCTTGGCCTGGCCGTCGATCTGCGGGGCGACCTTGCTGCGGAAGTGCTCGACGATGACCTTGGCCCGCTGGGCCAGGTTGTGGGGGTGCAGCGAGATGGCCTTGGCGATCTGGGCCGACGCCTTGGCCTTGGGCACCTCCGGGTCGGCGGCCTTGGCCGTCTGGCGGACCCGCCAGTACACGTCGAAGGTGGTGTAGCTGGCCAGCACGTCAAGGATGAACTGCTCCTCGATGGCCTGGCGCATGGAGTAGGCGTGGAACGGCTCCATCAGCCCGGTGGCCGGATCCTGGGTGCCGAACAGTTCCACGGTGCGGGGCTTGGGGGTGGCGGTGAAGGCGAAGAACGACAGGTTCGGTTGCGTGCCCCGGGCGGCCACCGCTTCGGCGATGCGGTCCTCGCCGGTCACCTCCACGCCGGCTTCCTCCTTCTCGGCCATGGCCAGGCGTTCCTCCGCCGAGCGGGAACCGAGCACGCCCTTCAGATCCGTCGCCGCCGAGCCGGTCTGGCTGGAGTGGGCCTCGTCGACGATCACCGCGTAGTTCCGCTGGCCGGCGGTGAGGTCTTTGTCGACGTGGCTGAAGGTCTGCAACGTGCACACCACGATCCGGGCCTCGGCCGAGGCCAGCACCTCGGTGAGCTTCTTGGACTTCGACGACTGGGAGTCGTCCACCCGCTGCACCACGCCGGCGGTCTGCTCGAACTGGGCGACGGTGGCCGAGAGCTGCTCGTCGAGCACCCGGCGGTCGGTGATGACCACCACCTTGTCGAACACCGCCTTGTCGTGGTCGTCGTGCAGCTTCGACAGGCGGTGGGCCAGCCAGGCGATCGAGTTCGACTTGCCCGACCCGGCCGAGTGCTGGGCCAGGTAGCGGTGCCCGGACCCGTGGGCCCGGGCGTGGGCCTCCATGGCCAGCACCGCGTCCCACTGGTGGTAGCGGGGGAAGATCACGGTGCCGGTGGGCTTGCCGTCGTCGCCGATCTCGGTGTGCACGAAGTTGCGGATCAGGTCCAAGAACGCGTCGCGCTGCCACACCTGCTCCCACAGATAAGCGGTGGCGTGACGACCGTCGGCCGCCGGCGGGTTCCCGGCCCGACCGTCGTGGCCCCGGTTGAACGGCAGGAACCGGGTGTCGGCCCCGGCCAGGCGGGTGGTCATGAACGCCAGGTGCGGGTCGACGGCGAAGTGCACCACCGCCCGCCGGGACAGGAACGGATCCTTCGGGTCCCGCGCTGGCGACCGGTACTGGGCCTTGGCGTCGGCCACGGTCTGGCCGGTCAGCGGGTTCTTCAGCTCGACGGTGGCGACAGCCAGCCCGTTCACCCACAGCACCAGGTCGAGGGTGTTGGTGTGGGCGGCCGAGTACCGCTGCTGGCGGGTGACCACGAGCCGGTTGGCCGCGTACTGCTCGGTCAACAGCGGCGTCATGGCGTGGGCCGGGCGGAACGCAGCCAGGAAGAGGCGGCGACCCCAGCCCTTCACGCCCCGACGCAGCACCTCGATCGTCCCCCGCTGGTCGATCTCCTGGGCGATCCGCTTGCGCAGCTCGATCTGGGCGGTGTCGACGTCGCCGAAGTGGTCGACCAGCAGGTTCCACTCCTCGACCTGAGTCTCGCCGATGAACGACATCAGCTCGGCAGTGTTGATCCCCGTCTCGAAGTCCGGGTCCTGGGCCACCCGCAGCGACCACCCCGACTCGGTGGTCAGCACCTCCACCACCTCGTCCTCGAAGTGCAACTCCTTCCACTTCGCCGTCACAGCTCCAACTCCCCCGACACCGCCGCCGTGATGAGGGCCGAGCGACGTTCCTTCAGCAGGTCGATCTGTTCGGTGAGCGTCGTCGTTGAGTCGATCCACCTGCGTAAGGCGCTCCTGAGCGACGCTGCCATCGACCGCTGCTGCGACAGCTGCGGGCAGGGCACACGCTCAGTCAAGAGTCCTCCCAGATCCAGGTTCTGGATGCCGGTGGTTTGCTTGATCCACCGCACAGTCACTCCCTGTGCGTACAGCGCTCGTAGTAGGTAGGTGGTGTACTCGGCGTCGACGTCCTCAGCGGGTCGCAGCCCTGCGGCGAAGTTCGTTGGCACCGCTGCGATCCAACTTGTCCATCGCACCACCCGACCGACCGACTGCTGCTCGCCGCCGCCCGACTTCTCGATCACCAGATCGCCAGGCAACAGGGTCCGAGCCTTGAGGTCGGCCGCGGTCACCGATCGCCGCGGCGGCCCCGGCTTCACGCGCAATTCGATGAAGTCGAAATCGGTTCCACGTACGCAGGCCACGTCGGCCACCAAGGATCCAGGATCTCCTCCCCAGGTCCCACCGAAGGTCGAATCAAACCAGTGACGTAGAGGCCGACTTGGCGACTCTGTAGTCAGCGTGGTCTCAACCAAGGTGGCTAAGTAACGAATCCCAAGCATTCCGATCATCTGCTGCTTGGCGTCGACGAGGGCGTCGATGCGGGCCGTCTCGGCATCCAGGAAGTCGGCGATCCGCCGCTGCGTCGCCTTCTCGGGAACTCGGATCGGCAGGGTTGCCAGCACGTCCGGGTTGACGGCGGGATAGCTCACCCCGGCGCTTCGCGCAACGACCTCTTCGACGAACGAGTCAGCTTGGAGAGCCCACGCCAGGTACCGAGCGTCGACGTCACGGGGACGCACGACGGCGAAGCCCGTGGACGCGATGAGGTCCTCAGCGTCGTCGTCGACCGTCCAAGTCGCTCGTAGGTACGTGCGCACGGTGCTGACGATGGTGTCCCCGGGTCGAACGACGCGACGGGCCCGAGATGGTGCCTCCTCGAAGGAAATCGAGATCGGTCGCTCGACCAGGTGGCCTCGCCCGACGGCGCCGATGTCGAGGTAACGGATCTCCCGGTCCGGCTCCGTTGTCTCGGGCAGCTTCTCGTCGTTGATCGTGGCGAGATGCTTGAGAGGGACCATGGTCACGGTCACTCGGTCACCTCGGCCAGGAGGGCTTGGACCTTGGCCTCCAACGCCTTGAGCTCGGCGTCGATCTCGGCTAGGGGTCTTGGTGGCGTGTACTTGTAGAAGTGGCGGGTGAGGGGGATCTCGTAGCCGATCTTGGTCTTGGTGTGGTCGACCCAGGCGTCGGGGACCCACGGTTTCACCTCGGCTTCGACGTAGGCGTCCACCACCTTGCGGTGGTCGTCGTCGGCGAGGCGGCCGGCGGCGCCCTCGTCGGTCGGGTCCCAGTCGGGGGTGCCGGCGGGCAGGGGGACATTCTCCTGGTCGCGGCGGGCGGGGTCGGGCTTGGGGTGGCCCTTGCGGTCGGTCACCGGCTGGCCGTCGTCGTCGAGCAGCGGGCGCTCCACGGTGATGCGCTGGAAGCCGAAGCTCTCGTTGGCCAGGAGCTTGGTGTGCTCGCCGTCGGCCAGGTCGCCATGGAGGCGCACGATCTCGTCGATGTGCTCGTTCGTCAGGTACTTGCGCTTGTCGCCCAGGCTCTTGGCCATCTTGGCCCAGCGGTCGCGGGCGTCGACGAGCTGCACCAGGCCGCGCCGCTCGGGACGCTTGCGGTTGGTGACCAGCCAGATGTAGGTGGAGATGCCGGTGTTGTAGAAGAGCTGGTCGGGCAGGGCCACCGCCGCCTCCAGCCAGTCGTTCTCGATGATCCACCGGCGGATCTCGCTCTCGCCGGACCCGGCGGCGCCGGTGAACAGCGGGGATCCGTTGAACACGATGGCCAGGCGTGACCCGCCGTCGGTGCGGCGCTTCATCTTGGAGATCATGTGCTGGAGGAACAGCAGTGAGCCGTCGTTGATGCGGGGCAGGCCGGCTCCGTAGCGGCCGGCGAAGCCGAGGTGGTCGTGTTCGGCCTTCACGTCGGCCTGCACCTTCTTCCACTCCACGCCGAAGGGGGGGTTGGCGAGGAGGTAGTCGAAGCGCTGGCCGGTGAAGCGGTCGCCAGGGCGCTCCTCGTCCTGGCTGGGCTTGGCCAGGGAGTTGCCGGGACGGATGTTGCCCGACACCTGTCCCTTGATCATCAGGTCGGCCCGGCACATGGCGTAGGACTCGTCGTTCAGCTCCTGGCCGTAGCACTCCAGGTGGGCATGGGGGTTGAGCTGGGCCAGGCGCTCCTGGGCCACCGCCAGCATCCCGCCGGTGCCACACGCCGGGTCGAACAGGGTCTTGATCACGCCCCGGCCTCGGAGCGCCTGGTCGTCCTCGCTGAGCAGCAGGTCGACCATGAGGCGGATTACCTCGCGGGGCGTGAAGTGCTCGCCGGCGGTCTCGTTGCTCTGCTCGGAGAAGCGGCGGATCAGCTCCTCGTAGATCGAGCCCATCTCGTGGTTGTCGACCCGGTCCGGGTGCAGGTCGAGATCGGCGAAGCGGGCCACCACCTGGTACAGCAGCCCGGCCTTGTGCAGGCGGGTGATCTGCTCGCGCAGGCGGAACTTCTCCAGGACCTCGCTGGCGCCGGGCGAGAAGCCCCGCAGGTACTCCCGCAGGTGGGTGACCGTGTGCTCGGGATCGGCGGTGAGCTGGTCGAAGCCGATGGGGGCGACGTTGTAGAAGTCGCGACCCGCCACCGCGCACAGCGCCTGCTCCGGGTCGTCCACCTTGCCGGCGAGCTGGGCGGCCCGAGCCCGCACCGCGTCACGGGTGTCGGCCAGCACGCAGTCGAGCCGGCGCACCACCACCAACGGCAGGATCACCCGCCCGTACTCGGACTGCTTGTAGTCGCCCCGCAGCAGATCGGCCACCGACCAGATGAAGCCCACCTTGTCGGTGAAGCTCCCACCTTCGCTCAACGTCATTTCCTCGCCCTCCACTTTGCTAGCGGGAGGGTAGGCGAGAGCGAGCCGCCGGAGGGCTGAGGGATCCATTCCCGATCGGCCTCGCCTCGAACGGTCGGTCTCAAACCGCCGCACGATCAGGCCGAGGTCAGCGAGGACATCGGTCCCGCCTACGTGGACTTCCTGGAGTCGCTCGGCATCAAGGCCGTCTGGTGGGACGAGGGCTCGTGGAAGGGATCATCGTCGGCTACAGCCGCGAACCTCGCTTCGTGAGCGACCCGCAGTGGGCTCGTACAGCGGTGATGACTACGTGGGCACGACCGACATCTGACGAAGGATCGAACGGCACCGTTCGATCTTCGGCTAGGCTCCTTACATGCCGCCCGGCCCTGACGACCGCCATTACTCGTCCCGCGAGGTGCAGGACGTTGCCGGTCTGACGCCCCGCCAGGTCAACGACTGGGACGGCCGAGGCATGTTGCCTCACAGCCGAGAGGGTGAAGACAAGTGGCGACGGTTCACGTCCCGCGAGTTGTTCGCCCTTGCTGTTTGCGCCGAGGTTCGCCGTCAGTTCGGCACGCCGGTCGAGCGGTTGAAGTGGGTGCAGGAGTTCATGCTCCAGGAGGGAGCGAACCACCTTGAGGCCGCCATCCAGATGATGGGCTCTCTCGGGGTCGGCGTTTGGCTCCTGACCGACTTCGAGAAGACGTTCATCATGGACAGCGAGTTGGAGTTCGCCGATCTCTGGCAGCACGGGTATTTCGGGCCGAACCGTGAGAAGTCGTTCGTGCTCCTACCCATCGACACCTTGGTAAACCGATTGCTCGCCTGCCTAAAGGAGCCGATCCAGCTGGAGGCTCACGGCCGCGGCTACGAGGTCATCCGAGCAGTACGAGCCATGGAGCGAGTCCGGACGCCGGAGGAGTTCCTGGTGCTGGAGAAGATCCGCAGCCGGGAGTTCAGCCGCGTCGAGGTCGAGACGGCCAACGGGCGCATCGAGACGATACGCACCACGAGCCGACCCGACCCTGGCACCAGACTCGAAGCCCTCCTCGACGAGCCGTATCAGAGCCTCAGGCTGACAACCAAGGACGGAAAGGTCGTCAGTATTGTCCAAGAGGTCACCACGAAGCCCCGGAGGGCGAGTCGATGATCTCCGTCAGCGCCATCGGCCAGACCACGCAGGTCAGCCGCGGGTGCGAGGCAAGCCCATCCCGCCCTGACCACAGGAAGCACCTACGTCGGGACCCTGACTGCGCGACGCGTCCGCCGCGCCTGCGAGGCCCCCTTGGTGACTGTGACGAAGGCGAGGTGCCTCCTCGGCGCCGATTGCCCGATGACCGACGAGGAGATCGTCGCGATGCTTGACCAGCTCCGCCGGATCGCATCGCTCGCCCTCGATGCCACCGACCCCCGAGGCGGCCGTTGCCGTCGCTCGGAAAATCGCGCGCGGTGACCGCTGCGCTCCTCTACGTGCGCGTGTCCACCGCAGAGCAGGTGGACAACTACTCGCTCGCCACGCAGGAACGCGCCTGTCGGGAATACTGCGAGCGGGAGGGCCTGACGGTCGATCGGATCTTCCGCGAGGAGGGCGAGTCGGCCAAGACCGCCAACCGGACCCAGCTCCGGGCGATGCTCAACTACTGCTCCTCCGAGGCCAAGCGCCGCGGGATCAGCGCCGTGGTGATCTTCCGCGTCGATCGACTCGCTCGCGCCGTTGAGGACTACGCCCTGATCGGGGCAGCCCTTGCGGGCCAGGGGATTCGGGTTCGGTCCGTCGGTGAAGCGTTCGATGATTCGCCCGCCGGGAAGCTTGTCGAGAACCTCATGGCCGCGCTGGCCCAGTTCGACAACGACGCTCGATCGGCCCGGACCGTCGAGGGGATGAAGGAGGCCCTCCGGCGTGGACGATGGGTTTGGAAGGCTCCGCTCGGCTACGTACGGGCCGACCGAGGCGCACCCATGAGTCTCGTGCTCGACCCTGACACCGCCCCGCTGATTCGGCACGGGTTCGAAGCCATCGCGTCGCGGCGGCTGAGCAAGGCCGAGGCGCTCGCCGAGCTGACGGACCTCGGGTTGGTCGCGCGGAAGGGGAAGCGCCTGAGCCCGCAGTCGTTCGGCGAGATCTTGAACAACTCGCTGTACACGGGACGCATCGTCAAGCCGGAGTGGGGCATCGACGTTGCGGGCGACTTCGAGCCGCTGGTGCCCGATGCCACGTTCCGCGCAGTGCAGGCGGTGCTCCAGGGTCGAGCGCCTGCGTCGGCATCCCGAGTCCGGGACAACCCTGACTTTCCGCTCCGCCGGGTGGTGCGGTGCGGTCGGTGCTCCTCGCCGCTGACGGGGAGCTGGTCAACCGGCCGGTCGCGCCGCTACCCGTACTACCGATGCCCTCGGAAGGGATGCGGAGGCTGCAACGTGGGGAGGGACAATCTCGAAGGTCTGTTCGTCGAGCAGCTCCTCGCCGTTAGCCCTCGACCCGAGGTGCTCGGCCTTCTCGGCGCCGTGGTCGAGGACGCCTGGAAGGAGCGAGCCAAGACGTCGGCGTCGGCGCGGGTAAGCCTTGCCGCCCGTTTGCGCGACTTGGAGCAACGACGGAACCGCCTTCTGGACGCGTACCTCGACGGCCGCGGGATCGACCAGCGCACGTTCGAGTGCCAATCGAAGCGCCTGGATGACGACGAGGCCGAGGTGCGGAACCGGCTCGAACTTGCTACGCCGATGGAGCACGACTTGGCCCGGACGATCGACTTCGCCGGAGCGCTCCTCCAGGACCTTCCCGGTTGTTGGAATCGCCTCGATCCGCAGCACCGGCCGCAGTTCGTCGCCGCCCTGTACCCAACCGGGCTCGTCTACGAGGATGGCTCGATTGGAACCACCCATCAGCCCTGGTGGATGAGTACTTTTGTGGACGCAGCGGGAGACGAGCCGGGTTTGGCACCCCCAACGGGATTCGAACCCGTGTTACCTCCTTGAAAGGGAGGCGTCCTAGGCCGCTGGACGATGGGGGCGTGTCCCGGTTCGGGGCCGGGTCACGGTAGCAGCCACCCCCGGCGGCCGGCCTCGGCGTTGGTGCCCCCGAGGGGGTGCGGTGGTGATGGATGGCGGACCCGGGTTCAGCACTTCGGACCAGGACCAGAGACCGACCAGCGGATCCCACCCGGGAGTGGACGTGTTCTTGGAGCACCAGGTCCTAGCGTTCGGACCGTGACCTCCCGGGCCCGCCACCGCTGCGTGGTGTCGCCACGTCGCAGCCGACTCCTCATCCGGGGAGGCGTTGGTGCCGACGGGGGCGCCATGTCACGCGCGGCGCGCCCGGTCACCACCACCAGGACCGGCGGCGCGGAAGGCCGTCGTGGCTGACGACCAGGTCCCGTGGCCCG
>JAABUN010005267.1_pt1 | contig 16276 bp, 18 predicted proteins | sample 5559311 | NCBI WGS metagenome assembly JAABUN01 (sample SAMN10711877, study PRJNA513370) | rock metagenome | isolation source: Antarctica rocks | place: Antarctica: Victoria Land, Siegfried Peak sud
GTTTCTGCTCGTCGAAGGACACCTTCCCGATGATGAAGTGGAGGTTCGAGTGCTTGTCGACGCGGAAGTCGATCTTGCCGCCCTTGATGTCGGTGACAGCCTTGGCTACGTTCGCCGTGACCGTTCCGGTCTTCGGGTTCGGCATGAGGTTGCGCGGACCGAGGATCTTGCCCAGGCGTCCCACCTTGCCCATGAGGTCCGGTGTTGCCACCGCCGCGTCGAAGTCGGTCCAGCCGCCGGACACCTTCTCGATCATGTCGTCGGAACCGACGAAGTCAGCGCCGGCCGCGATGGCCGCCTCTGCCTTCTCGCCGGTCGCGAAGACCAGGACACGGGCGGTCTTGCCGGTGCCGTGGGGAAGATTGACCGTGCCTCGAACCATCTGATCCGCCTTGCGGGGATCGACGCCGAGGCGGAGGGACACCTCTACGGTGGCATCGAACGTCGAGGGGTTGCTTTCCTTCGCCAGGACTACCGCTTCGAGGGGGGCGTACTGCTTGTCCGCCTCGATCTTCGCGGCAGCTGCCCTGTATGCTTTGCTGCGCTGTGCCATCTGCTTGTTCTCCTTATGCAGTCGTGGTCTGCGGACCGCGCCCGGCCCTGCCACTGACGCCGTCGTCCGCATTCTGCGCCGACGTCGTGCTGTGAAATGGTGGTGTTGCCCCTACCGGGGATACCGGTCGGAGCTCGGAGAGGGGGCTAGCCCTCGACCGTGATGCCCATCGAGCGGGCGGTGCCTGCAATGATTTTGGCTGCCGCCTGGACGTTATTGGCGTTGAGATCTTCCATCTTCATGGTGGCTATCTCCTCGACCTGCGCGTTGGTCAGTTTCGCGACCTTAACGGTGTGCGGCGTGCCCGAACCCTTGGCGACTCCGGCTGCCTTCTTGATCAGCTCGGCTGCGGGCGGAGTCTTGGTGATGAAGGTGAACGAGCGGTCCTCGTACACCGTGATCTCCACGGGGATGACGTTACCGCGTTGGGATTCCGTGGCGGCGTTGTATGCCTTGCAGAATTCCATGATGTTGACACCGTGCTGGCCAAGTGCGGGACCAATGGGGGGAGCCGGGTTGGCGGCGCCTGCATTGATCTGCAGCTTGATGAGGCCGGTGACCTTTTTCTTGGGGGCCATGAAAGGGTCCTTCTTTTGCATTGCGATCCCGCGGGACAGGAGCGTCCTCCGGGGTGGTGGCCATCATGGCGTGATGGCCTTTCCGCCGCTTCCCGGCTGAGCGAGCCGAAGAGCGCGGAAGCTTTACTGGATCTTGGAGACCTGGCTGTAGGAGAGCGTGACCGGGGTCTCGCGCTCGAATATCGACACGAGGACGACCAGCTGCTGCGACTCGTGCTTGATCTCGGAAATGGTCGCCGGAAGAGTCTCGAACGGTCCCTCGTTGACGGTGACGGACTGGCCGATCTCGAAGTTGACCGTGGCAGGAGTGAATTTCGGCAGGATCGGCTTGCCCGATTCGGCGTCGGTGAGCACGATGGTGTGCTCGAGCATCGAGAACACCTCGGCCAGGCTCAGGGGGACGGGGTCGTGAGCGTTCCCCACGAAGCCGGTGACACCCGGCGTATGGCGGACAGCGCCCCAGGACTCGTCGGTGAGTTCCATCCGGACCAGCACATAACCGGGGATGCGCACACGGTTGACGATCTTTCGCACCGTGTTCTTGATCTCGACGACCTCCTCCATCGGAACCTGGATCTCGAAGATGAAATCTTCCATGTCCAGGGTCTGGATGCGGGTCTCGAGATTCGCCTTCACACGGTTCTCGTAGCCGGCGTAGGAGTGGATGACGTACCAATCACCCTCCTGCCGGCGAAGCTTCGCCTTGAAATCGGCAACAGGGTCTGCTACGGGAGCAACGTCGGCCTCCGCGTCGTCATCGGACTCCGCGTCGTCATCGGACTCCGCGTCGTCATCGGACTCCGCGTCGTCAACGGATTCGGCGTCGTCGACCTCTGCCAGGCCCGCCTCTGGAGCGGCCGCGTCGTCGTCGGTCTCTGCCAGGCCTGTCTCGGGAGCGGACACGTCAGAGTCATCGGCAGGCACGTCGACCGCGGAGGCCTCCGCCCCCGTTCCGTTCTCCTCGTTCTCCTCGTTCTCCAGATCATGTTCGGGAGTGATCTGCCGTTCGAGTTCTTGCTCGGACACCTAGCCGCCTGCTTTCTGACATTCTTCAGCGTTGTCTTGCCTGCCTGTACTCCACCCGTCACGCGAACAGCCGTGCCGGAACGTGCATTCTGCGGGGCGACGTCAGTTGTCCCCAAAGACCCACACTGCGCCGGACCCGAACACGAAGTCCAGGCCGGTCACGATGAGCATCATGATCACCACGAAGACCAGGACAGTGATGGTGAACCTGACCAGTTCGCGGCGGGTGGGCGTGACAACCTTGCCGAGCTCCGCGAACACCTGGCGGATGAACAGCATGAGGCGTCCGAAGAGCCCGCGCTGGGGGTCCTTCTTCTCCGCGGGGCTTCCCTTGGAGCTGCTCGCAGCCGTATCGGTCACCGTCAACCTCATCAATCTGTGTGGTGTTCCAGCCGGACCACCAGTGGCGCCCCCAGCTGATCATGTGTACCGCCGCGCGGGGCCTGTGCCTGCGACGTGGCTTCGTGATCTGTTTCTGCCGTGCCTTCGCCAGCAATTCGCGAAGGCCACGCGCAGGGCAGACAGGACTCGAACCTGCAACCTGCGGTTTTGGAGACCGCTGCGCTACCAATTGCGCCACTACCCTTTGGTTTTGAACGCTTACAGCTTCCAATCCGGACCACCCTGCGAGGGCACGGACCATCATGGTGTTTCAACACCGAGGATCAAGTCTACGCATTCGCCGCCGGAACGTCGAACCGACGCCGGGCAGTCGGGCGGCCTGCCGGACCGTGCACTTCCGCTCCACTCCCCCACGGCGACGACGTCGTTGGCCCAGGACCGTCCGGGCGCTGCATCGCTAAGCTGGAAGCTGACACGACACCCACATGGAACGGGACACGATGAACGCGACGACCGATGATTCCACCCGGGCAGCCCTTCCCCGGATCTCACAACGGATCGGCTCCATCGCGGAGTCCGCGACGCTCGCCGTGGACGCGAAGGCAAAGGCCCTCAAGGCGGCCGGCCGCCCGGTCATCGGCTTCGGCGCGGGCGAGCCGGACTTCCCGACACCGGACTACATCGTCGATGCCGCGATCGACGCCGCACGCCAGCCCCGCTTCCACCACTACTCCCCCGCCGGCGGGCTCCCGGAACTCAAGCGGGCCGTTGCCGACAAGACCCTGCGCGACTCCGGTTACGCCGTCGATCCCGCGCAGGTCCTGATCACCAACGGCGGGAAGCAGGCCGTCTACGAATCGTTCGCAGCTCTCCTCGATCCGGGCGACGAGGTGCTGGTCCCCACGCCGTTTTGGACGACCTATCCCGAGGCGATCCGCCTCGCCGGCGGCGTCCCGGTCGAGGTGTTCGCCGGGCCCGAGCAGGGCTACCTTGTGACGACCGATCAGCTCGAGGCAGCTTTGACCCCGCGCACCAAGGTGCTGCTTTTCGTCTCGCCGTCAAACCCCACCGGCGCCGTGTACAGCGCCGACGCCGTCCAGGCCATCGGCGAGTGGGCCGCGGAGCGGGGATTGTGGGTGGTAACGGACGAGATCTACGAGCACCTGACCTACGACGGCGTTCCCTTCACCTCGATCGCTACGGCGGCTCCAGCGCTGGGCGACAAGGTGGTCGTCCTCAACGGTGTCGCGAAGACCTATGCGATGACCGGCTGGCGTGTCGGCTGGATGGTCGGCCCGAAGGATCTCGTCAAGGCCGCGACGAACCTCCAGTCGCACGCGACGTCCAATGTCGCCAATGTTTCACAGATGGCGGCGCTGGCCGCCGTCGCGGGCCCGCTGACGGCTGTGGAGGAGATGAAGGTGGCGTTCGACCGCCGCCGTCGCGCCATGGTGTCCGGGCTCAACGAGATCGACGGCGTCGAGTGCCCCACTCCGCACGGCGCGTTCTACGCCTACGCGGACGTGCGTGCGCTGCTCGGCCGCAGTTTCGCCGGCAGCACGCCCGCGACCTCCGCCGAGCTCGCGACGCTCATTCTCGAGCAGGTCGAGGTCGCGGTCGTTCCCGGTGAGGCCTTTGGCCCCAGCGGGTTCCTGCGTCTGTCCTACGCACTTGGTGATGAGGACCTGGCCACCGGCGTCGGGCGCCTGCAGGAGTTCCTGGGTTCAGCGAGGTAGCGACACAGCGCGGCCACCCCACGCTGGGCCTCAGAGCAGCTTGCGCTCCGTAGCCCAGCGCGTGAGCTCGTGGCGAGACGACAGCTGCAACTTCCGGAGCACTGCGGACACGTGCGTCTCGATGGTCTTGACAGAGATGAAGAGTTCCTTCGCCGTCTCCTTGTAGCTGTAGCCGCGCGCGATGAGCCGCATGACTTCGAGCTCTCGCGCCGACAAGCGGGCGAGTTCATCGTCGACGGCGACCGACGCGGTCCCGAAGGCGTCGAGAACGAAGCCTGCAAGTCGAGGCGAGAACACGAAACACCGCAGTTCCAGGGCGACGGGGGCGTCCTGGAGGAACCGGGCAGGGGCGACCTCAATCCGGAAGCCAACGGAGCTGGCCCGATCCTCGATGTGAGGGGGCGATGAGCGACGTCACGATCATCACCGAGCCCAGAACAAATGGCCTCGACCCGGCAGGAGACACCCCATGAGCACTTGGATCACCTAACCGAAGCGCCGTGCACGCGTGGTCACCATCGTGTGGGGGGCATCAATCCTGGCCGTCGGGGGCATCCTGTCCCTGCGGACCCGATCCACGGCAGCCGACCAGGACAACAACCCCGGAACCACGGGATACTGAATAGGTACGACTACTACGCTGAGATCAACCGAAAGGCACGCCATGCAGTCCTTCTATCGCATACTCCGTTCCTCCCCGATCAAACGGGCACCCGGCGGCATCCTCGGCGGCATCGCGTCCGGCCTCGCCCAACAGTGCGGATGGCGCGTGAACTACGTGCGGATCGCCATGCTGCTGAGTTTCCTACTGCCGTTCATCAGCCTGCCGCTCTACGCGGTCCTCTGGGTCCTGCTGCCGAAGACGGACGGAACCATCGCCCTCGAGGACCTCCTGACCCGCCACTGATCCCTCGTCCGCACGCGGGGAGGGGGCCGTAGCGCTCCGACGGATACCCCTCCTATCGCGTGACCTGCGAGGATGGATGCCGTGCCGACGACCACAGCTGACCGCAGCTTCCCCCGCCTGCTCATCGCATCCTGTGCCTTCCTCTTCGTCTCCGGGTACTTCGTGGTGAGGTTCCCGGACGTCGAGGGCGCGAGCTATGGGTCCTACGGCTTCAATCTGCTCATCGCGCTTCCGGCCCTCATCGCCGTCATCCGCCAGTTCGGCGCCGCTCGCGGTGCTGCTGCGCTCCTGGCCGTCTCCGTATTCGGTTACCTGATCGAGGGAATCGGCGTCGCCACGGGCTTCCCCTACGGCGAGTTCTACTACGGCGACCCCCTCGGCCCGACGATCTTCGGGCTCGTCCCCTATCTCCTGCCGCTGTCCTACGTCCCATTGGTGATCGGAGCGGTGGCCGTGGTCTCGGTCGGCGGAACCGCCCTCCGCAGGATCGTTCTCGGCGGACTGTTCCTGGTCGTGATCGACGGCGTCCTCGATCCGGGCGCCGTCGCCCTGGGGTTCTGGGTCTGGCCCGGCGGCGGACCCTACTACGGTGTGCCGCTCTCGAATTTCGGCGGCTGGCTGATCTCCGGGCTCATCGCCTCGGCGTTGGTCACGTGGATCGGGGGACGTCGCCTTACCGAGGTGCCGCTGCGGCCCGGACTGCTCGACAGTCTGCTCGTGTCGATGTTCCTCTGGCTGGGGGTCTGCGTCTTCTCGGGACTCCAGTTCCCCGCCCTCCTCGCCGTGGGTCTGATCATCCTCCTGGTGCGCCGCCGACTGCAGCTCGAGCAGTCGCTCGTCACGGCGCGCAGGACCGGCGCCGTCACCAGCGCCCCTGGCCTGCGCCCACCGTCGAGATGGTAGAAATGACCTGGATATCCCGGATTCGCGGTTAGTTCTGCTGTTTCGCGGGGAGGTCAGGCGGGCCCAGGCGGGCCAGCAGCTTCTGGGTCGACATCATCGCCCCGCCCAGGACCGCCGGCAGCCCACCGCCCGGATGGACGGACGCCCCGACACGCCACAACCAGGGTCGCAGCGAATCGGAGTAGCCCGGGACGTGGAACGGCCCGCTCATCCAGGCCGGGTGCACGGCCCCGTACAGGGCACCACCGGCGGAGCCGTGCTCGGCGAAATACGCCGGATCGAGGATCGTGTGGGCCTCGAAGTAGGCCTCGATGGGCTCGGGCAGCCCCAGCACGCGCGTCGTCCGCTCGAGTTCGCGGCGTAAGAATGGATCCTCGAGCGAATAGTTCTTCCCGTTGGCGGGGGCCGTCAGCAGCAGCGCCAGCGTGTCCAATGAGTTCGGATACACGCCGTGCGCCGGGTAGTAGTTGGCGAAGGCCATGGTCTGCGCGGGTTCTTCCCCGCTCTCGAGGCTGGCATACAGTGCCGCGGGGTCGTCCGGCATGATCACCCCGTGGCGGGCGGTGCCCTTCGGGAGGGGCCTGGCCAGTGCAGCGTAGATGCCGACGGCCGAGCAGGTGAGCTTCCGTGGCGTGCGCGGAGCACGGCCGGTCAGCAGGCCTCTCAGCCGATGGGCATCGACACCGCTGACGACGGCGTCCGCCGGGTAGGTGCCCGCGGACGTGACGACCCGCCGTCGTCCGATGCGCCGGGCCGCTTCTCCCGTGCGGATCTCGACGCCGGCGTCCACCACCAGTCGTTCGAGTGCGAGCACCAGCTCGTAGATGCCTCCCGCCGGGATCCAGACGCCGTCGAGCGCCATGATCGCGGGCATGCTGGCGTACAGGGCGGGAGTCCGCGTCGGGCTGACCCCGGCATTGAGGGTATGGATCGCGATGACCTCGCGCAGCCCCTCGGGCAGCCACGGCAGGCTCGCCAGGTAGTTCCGGGTGGTGAACCGGCGTCCGTACAGGGCTCCCAGCCGGACCAGTGCCGGGTACGACGCCGTCTCGAGGGGACCCGTCAACAGGAGGCGCGAGATGTCGCCGCCGAGGATGCCGTGCTCGCCGGCGAAGCGCACCCACGGCTCATGCCACGGGTGGTCCTCCGGCACCGGCAGGGGGCACGCCCGCCCGCGGTAGTAATAGATCCCGACCTCGGGCAGGCGTTCCAGGTGGAGGTCCGCGATATCACCCGCGCCTCGCGCGCCCGACGGGGTGAGGGCATCGAGCCTGCGCAGCAGCTCCTCCCAGACTGCAGGGAAGGTGAACAGTGACGGCCCGGTATCGACGCGCTGTCCGGCGATCTCCATCCGGCGGCTCTTGCCGCCCAGGTGATCGGAGGCCTCGAGCAAGGTGACGCGGTGGCCGGCGCGGCCGAGCAGTGCGGCAGCAGTCAGCCCGCCAATACCACCGCCGACGACGACGACGCGGCTCACCGGTAGAGTCCCAGCGTCAGGGCTGCCACGAGCTGCACGCCGGCCACGGTGCCCGCCACGTAGGGGAAGGCGATCGAGTAACGGTACAGGCGGCGGCCCGTCTCCGGACGCGGATCACGGTACAGCCCGAGCAGGAGCCATCCCGCGATCAGCGCGTTGACGACGGCGACCGGGAGATTGACGAGCCCGAAGCATACGGTCGCGATCGTCCACCATGCCGCGCTCCACGCGACCACGCCGCGGGCGCCGAGCCGGACCGCCGTCGTCGTGATGCCCGCTCCCGCGTCCTCGTCGATATCCTGGACCGCGTCGTAGGTGTGCTTGGCCGCGCTCCACGCCATGAGCCCGACGGCGGCGGCCCAGACCGGCTCGTCGCCGAGCGCATAGGGAACGAACACGAGCGGAAGGGCGTAGGCGGCGTTGCTGATCGAATCGAGGTAGGGCCGCGCCTTGAACCGCAGTGGCGGCGCGGAGTAGAAGACGAAGACAAGCGCGTAGAGCCCGATCCACGCGAGCGCCGCCAGGGGCAGGGTGAGGGCGAACCAGGCGAGGAAGGGGACATTGGCGACGAGGACGGCCAGCCAGATGGCCCGTACCTCGGACGCCCGGATCCTCGCGCCCTCAAGAGATCCTTTGCGGGGGTTCAGGGCATCCGTGTCCTGGTCGAAGATGTCATTGACGCCGTAGATGAGCAGGTTGAACGGCAGTGCGAGCCACAGCAGCAGCGGGAGGGCCTCCCACTGCCAGAACGTGCCGGTGAGCCACATGCCGACGACGCCGGTGCCGAAGGTGTTGATCCACAGGACCGGCCGGGAGATATGGACCATGCGCTGCGCCGCTGGCGCGAAACCTGCCTGGGGCACTGCTGGTGTCCTCCTCGAACCGGCTGGGGTCGCCGGCGTGTGTCTAGAATCATAGCTGGGCCCGACGGTGTGCTCTTGCTGGATCATCCACCCTCTCGTCAAAGGAACCCACGCCCCATGAAGATCGGAATCCTCACCAGCGGCGGCGACTGCCCCGGGCTCAACGCCGTCATCCGCGGAGCCGTGCTCAAGGGCATCAAGGTGCACGAGCAGGAGTTCGTCGGGTTCCGCGACGGGTGGCGCGGCGTCGTCGAGGCAGACATCATCGACCTGCCCCGGCACGCGGTACGGGGTATCTCCAAGCAGGGCGGCACGATCCTTGGAACCTCGCGCACCAACCCCTTCGAGGGCAACGGCGGGGTGGAGACCCTGAAGGAGAACCTGGAGCGCCTCGGCATCGACGCGGTGATCGCGATCGGCGGCGAAGGCACCCTCGCAGCCGCCAAGCGCCTGACGGACCTCGGTCTCAGGATCGTGGGCGTCCCGAAGACGGTCGACAATGACCTGGATGCCACGGACTACACTTTCGGCTTCGACACCGCCGTGCAGATCGCGACCGAGGCGATCGATCGCCTCCGCACCACAGGCGAATCCCACAGCCGCTGCATGATCGCCGAGGTCATGGGCCGCCACGTCGGGTGGATCGCCCTGCACGCCGGCATGGCCTCCGGCGCCCACGCCATTCTCATACCCGAGCAGCAGACCAGCATCGAACAGATCACCGAGTGGGTCGCCACCGCGAACGCCCGCGGTCGCGCGCCGCTCGTCGTCGTCGCGGAAGGCTTCGTCCCCTCACACATGGAACAGGCGCACTCAGAGCGCGGGCTCGACACGTTCGGCCGCCCCCGGCTCGGCGGCATCGCCGACCAGCTCGCACCGGAGCTCGAGGCCCGGACCGGAATCGAGACCCGCGCCACCATCCTCGGGCACATCCAGCGCGGCGGCGTCCCGACGTCGTTCGACCGCGTGCTCGCGACCCGCCTCGGCATGGCCGCGGTGGACTCCGTCAGGGACGAACTGTGGGGCACCATGGTCTCGCTCAATGGCACGGAGATCGCGCACGTAGGCTTCGAGGCGGCGCTCGGCAACCTCAAGCGCGTCCCGCAACACCGCTACGACGAAGCTGCCATCCTCTTTGGCTGACGCACACCTGGACCTCGATCCCGGGACGGTCTCGATCATCCAGCTCGCGTGGTCACGACTGCTCAAGCTCGGCGACGGTGCACTCGGCGACGGCGGGTCGGATCGCCTATACAGCATCGACGACGACGCCCGGGGGCTGAGCTTCGTGACCCTCTTCCGGCGGGAGGTCCTCAGCGGCCCCGCGTGGGCCATCGAGGCGGGGCAGGACCTGCCGGGAACGGAACTGCGCAGCCACTCGGCGCTGCTCAGACTGAGCCGCGCGCACGGCGGGCGCGGACTCGGCGAGGCACAGCTCTTCTTCTGCGACGCGCTCCCGTCCATCGAGGGCACCCCGGCGATGGTCTCCAGTGACGCCGGGCTCGTCCGCGCGCTGGAGCAGCGGTGCCCGCCCGACGACGTCGCGGAGGCCGGCCTGGGCGCAGTCGAGCACCCCTTCGTCCTGCTCGACGACGCGGATTCCCCGGACACGGACCGGCCGACGCCCCTGGCCGGGGCCGGCTACGACATCTGGGAGGGCATCCTGGCGCACATCGCGGTCATTACTCCGCCCGACGAGCGCAGGAAGGGCCGTGCCCGGCGCGTCACCGCCGTCGTCGTCGAGGAAGCGATGGCCTCGGGCCTGATTCCCCAGTGGCGGGCACGGACGGACAACACCGCGTCGCAGCGGACCGCCCTGCGCGCGGGATTCGTCTACGCGGGCACCCAGACGTCGGTGCTCCTCGACGGAGCCTGACCGTTGCGGTCGACCAGCCCGGCTACCTTTGCGCGGCTAGCGCTGGCCGAGGAGCTCTCCGAGCTCCGTGCGGCCGAACATTTCGGCAGTGGCGCGGGCCGACGGCGTCCCGGCATCAGGATCCGCTCCGGAGCCCGCAAGGAGCCGAACGACCTCCGTGTGCCCCTTGAAGACTGCCCCGGCCAGCGGCGTCTGCCCGCGGTCGTTCGCCTGGTCCGGGTCGGCACCGCGCGCCAGCAGATGCCGCACGACGTCGGGGTGCCCTGCATACGCGGCGAGCATCAGCAGACCGTCCCCCGCGGTATTGGTCAGGGTGAGGGGGACGCCGGCGTCGAGGTACCGGGTGAGGGTCGCAGCGTCCCCGTGCCGTGCCGCGTCGAACAGGGCATGAGCCAGCGCGATCGCGGCGGCAGCACCGTCGCCGTCCAGGGCGTCGTCCTTGCCGCTGCCCCCACCACTGCCCGCTCCGGCGCTACTCATTCCGATGCCGTCCTTCGACGCGCTCATCGCGGCGCCCGCAGGAAACCCTTGGCGCGGCCGACGACCTGCCCGGCATCCGGGGCGACGATGACCTCCTGACCCGCGGCGTACATCTCCTCGCCATCCTGCACGAGCAGATCCGCCGAGGCGTCGACCGATCGCTTGAGCACGGCCAGGGCGATCGGTCCCATCTCGTAGTGGTGACCGACAGAGGTCACCCGGCCGACCGTGCGGCCCTCACAGAGAACCGCACTACCCTGTGCGGGCAGCGTGTGCTGGCTGCCATCCAGGTCGAGGAAGGTCAGGCGGCGCGGCGGATGCCCAAGATTATGGACGCGCGCAATGGTTTCCTGGCCCTTGTAGCAGCCCTTCGCGAGGTGCACGGCCGTGCGCATGAGATCGAGTTCGTGCGGGATGGTCTTTTCATCCGTCTCGAACCCGGGCCGGGGACGCCACGCCGCGATGCGCAGGGCCTCGGCGGCGAGCGACCCGGCCAGGACGAGTCCCGACGACGCCACCGCAGCTTCCAGGCCCTCGCGCGGCACGAGATATTCGAACCACGAGCGCTCGCTCCCGGGATGAGCTGCGTCGTCGACCGTCGAGTATGCATAGCCTCCTGCGCCGACGGCGGGCCACGGATCCTGCCAGACGACGACGCCGTCGCCCAGTTCCGGCAGTGACCTGACTGCACCGATGGCTGCCCAGGCACCGGTCACGTCCGCCACCTCGACGCGAAGCATGAACTTCATTCGGTCGAGCCAGGCCGAAAGGGGTGCCGCTTCCGCGCCCTCGGTGATGAGCCACGTGGCTGCGCCGTCGTCCACGACATGTGCGGCAAATTCGATGCGGCCCTGCACGGTGAGGAAGAGTGTCTCGGATGCCTGCCCCGGCGTGAGGCCCAGCAGCAGTTGTGAGGACAGCGTGTTGAGCCAGCTCAGGCGGTCGGCACCGCTGACCGTCACCACGCCGCGGTGCGAGAGGTCGACGACGGCTTGTCCCTCGGCCAGGAGGCGCTGTTCGCGGAAAGGGTCACCGTAGTGGGCGGCCACGCCCGTGTCCGCCCCGCCGCCCTCGACGGCACCGGAGCGTCTGAGCAGAGGACTTGGTGTGATCATGGACGGTATAACGCCTTACGGGCGGTACTATTCCTTTCCGCCACGCCGGTACCGCCTTCGGTGATCCTTCGGGTCAGGCCGTTTTCTTCAGAATCGCGGATGCGTGGGCTTCGAGCGAGTTACCGTCGGCTGCGACGTCCCAGCGCCAGTAGAGATCGCCCTCGACCAGACCGAACAGGCGGGTCGCGGCGGTGTACTCCTTGGAATTCTGGCCCCGCATCACGAGGTCCGTGGTGAGCTGGATCTGCGGACCCTTGATGCTGCCGTAGTACATTTCGGCGATACCGCCGGGGTGCACGATGGTCGCGGTGATATCGAAACCGCCGGCGGTGTTGCGGAACTGCTCCACCTCGTCGGCCGTCTTGAGGGCCGGGACGATATCCGCGGGGCTCAGGCCCGGTCCGACGTCGGCGTCGTTGAGCTTGCGATCGAGCGCCCAGAATCCGGTCTCGACCGACAGCGGACGCAACTGCGAACCCTGCTCGTCGACCAGCCATGATTCGGCCCTGTACTGCAGGTACGGCAGCCCGTTCTGCGAGAACACGACCCGCTGCGAGAAACGCTCGGAGTCCGTGGTCCCCTCGCCGAGCATCCCCGTCCCCTCCCAGATTCCGAGGAGCCACGACAGCGGGACGAGCTCGGGTGTGAGATCGGTGGGCAGGTCAATCGACATGAGTGCTCCGTGTCAGTCGGATGTCAGTCGGATGTCAGTCGGCTGACAGTGGCCTACTTCTGGCCCTTGTACAGGCGCGTGATGACGAGGGCAGCGAAACCGGCCATGCCGAGACCGGCGATGACCAGCAGCGAAATGAAAAAGATTTCCAGGGCGAGAATGGACATGACCCCATCCTAACGCCCGCTCCGGAAGGCACGGGACCGCAGGGCCGAGGGCCGAGGGAACGCCAGCTCAGGACAGGAGGAGCTTGTCGAGGAAGTAGACGATCGCGCCGATCGCAAGGACAGGGGTGATCCCGGCGGACACAGCGGCAATGGCAGGAATCGGCGCATCCCGGGCGATGAGCAGCCGCCGCGTTCCGGCGATCACCGCGCCGCAGGCGAGGCCCACGACCGCGGCGGCGAGCGCCGGCACATCGGTGAACAGCAGGCCTCCGAGGGGCCCTGCGAGCGCGGCGAGGACGACTGCGGCGGGCCCGACGAGCCGGTCCGGGAAGGGCAGCAGGCAGACGGCGATCGCGACCAGGATGCTGACCCCGGTCACGAGCATGACCCCCGAGTCACCGGCGTTGATGGCCAGCCGGTCGGCGGCCACCCAACCGGCTCCCATGTCGACGGCGATCACCCCCGAACTCGCGCCGAGCATCGATTCCAGCCGGTGGCTCTGCCCGGTCCCGCGGATGAGCTGGATCATGAAGATCGCGCCGACACCAAGGGCGACGGCGGCCGGGAACCAGGCCAGAAAGGAAGGGCCCTGCGCCGTGGCAGTGAGGACGACGGCGAGGAGGGCACTCGACCCGATGGCAGCGGACTGGCTCTTCTTCGCGGGAACCCGCAGGATGTAGGGCCAGCCGATGGCGGCCAGGATGCAGGCTGCGCCTGTGGCGAGCACGACAGCCTGCAGGGAGATGTAGGAGGAAGCGACGATCGTCCCTGCGGCAACAGCCGCGGCTCCGGCCGCTGCAGCCACGCTGGTCCTCTTCACCACAGTCATACTGCCCTACCTGTACTTGCGGTGGGAAAACCGGCCCGCAGATGAGAAGCCGTGGATGAGGGCCAGATGACAGGGCTGCGGCTATACTTGATCAAATTTCTACCGCCGTCCGGTCCCGGTCCCAGGCACCGAAGGTGCCGCTGCCCGATGATGCGCATTCCCGACCCGTGGAGGATCCATGCCGCACATCCTGATGCTCACCAATAGCACCGGCTCGTCCATCGACATCTTGCCGGCCCTGGAGCTGCTGAACCACAAGGTTCACGTCCTCGCGGCCGAGCCCACGGCGCTGCTCGAGACGGAACCGTGCGACGTCGTCCTGGTGGATGCGCGCAAGGACCTCGTCGGCGCCCGCTCCCTCACGCAACTCCTGAAGGCCACGGGCCTCAGCGCACCGCTGGTCCTGATCCTCACGGAGGGGGGCATGGCGGCGGTATCCGCGAACTGGCTGGCGGACGACGTCGTCCTGGACTCGGCGGGCCCGGCGGAGGTCGAGGCGCGCCTGCGGCTGGTGCTGGCGCGCTCCTCCGCCGCGAGCGAGGAGGTGAGCACCGAGATCCGCGCGTCCGGTGTCGTCATCGACGAGGCCAGCTACACGGCCAGGGTCGCCGGCGAGCCGCTGAACCTGACGTACAAGGAGTTCGAGCTGCTGAAGTACCTGGCCCAGCATCCCGGCCGCGTGTTCACCCGCGACCAACTCCTGCACGAGGTCTGGGGCTATGACTACTACGGAGGAACCCGCACGGTGGACGTCCACGTCCGGAGGTTGCGGGCCAAGCTGGGTGCCGATCACGAACAGCTGATCGGAACGGTCCGCAATGTCGGCTACCGCTTCACGCTGACCCGGCTGCCGGAGGACCGCCACTCCGTGGACCAGGAGGCCTGACCGCACCACGTCGCGGCGCCCCATAGCAGGGCGACCGAAAAGGGTATGGAAAAGCCCCTTGCACCTGAAGGTGGAAGGGGCTTTTCCATGCCGACCAGCCGGTCAGGCTGTGGTGGAGGACATACGGGTCGAACGTATCGCGGGCACCCCACTGGTGCATCCCCCTCGAGCAGGTCACGACGTTACCCCACATCCTCCGCAGCGGCCAAACCGCCGGACCGGGCCGAGGACTAGGCTGGGCGCATGACCGCCGAGCAGCAGACCCCTACCTTCTCCGTCGATCGCACCGCCGGCGCTCCGGCCGCTACCACCCTCGAGGAAATACGCCGCCTGGCGGCAGCCGCCACCGAGGCCGACGGGAACCCCCCGCTGTCCGAGCAGACACTGCTCACCCTCCGCGCGTCCGACGCCGCCGGCGGCCTGCTCGTCCTGGCTGCCAGGACGGCGGGGCAGCAGGACAGTGAACTCGCCGGCGTTGCTGTCGTCACCCGGAGTGCCGACGAGGGAGCCGTCCTCGAACTCGTCGTCGCGCCGGACTGCCGCGGGGAAGGTGCTGGGACGGCCCTCATCGAGGCCGTACTGGCTGAAGGTCTCCCCGGCCTCCGGGGCTGGTCCCACGGCAACCACTCGGCGGCTGCGGATCTTGCCGAGCGCTTCGGTTTCGAACCCGTCCGCGAGCTGTGGCGGATGCGCCTGACCCGCGCCGCCGTCGAGCAGTCCGTCCCTGCGCTGGAGCTCCCCGAGGGCGTGGCGCTGCGCCCGTTCGTGCGCGGCCGGGACGAGGAGGCGTGGCTGGCCGCGAATGCCGCGGCGTTCGCGCACCACCTTGAACAGGGAGCGACGACCCGCGCGGACCTCGAAGCGCGGATGGACGAGGAATGGTTCGACGCCGAGGGTTTCCTGCTCGCCGTGCGCGGGGACGATGACACTCTGCTGGGTTTCCACTGGACGAAGATCCATCCCGGGGTCGGCGACCACCCCGCGATGGGCGAGGTCTACGTGGTCGGCGTCACACCGGACGCGCAGGGCCTGGGGCTCGGCAGGGCGCTGACGGTGGCGGGTATCGAGTACCTCCACGGCAAGGGGCTGCAGGCCGTCATGCTGTACGTCGATGCCGACAATACGGCCGCCGTCGAGCTGTACCGGAAGCTCGGTTTCACGCGCTGGGACGTGGACGTCATGTACGCGGGCAAGGCGGCGCAGGTCACCTTGTAAGGTTATTTTCGAGGGCGTGCCCCCACCCTTCAGGGCGGGGATGTCCCGCCACGGCACGCCCGCCCACGCTGCAGGAGACGCAATGGACTCGAAGACACAACGCCGCGGTGCGTCACTGTACGGATCTGCCGAGACGGCTCCGGCCCGCGCAACCCAGGACCGCATCGACATCCCGGAGTTCGCCCCCAGCCTGCTGCCGGCGGGCGACATCCAGCCGGACCGTTTCCTCGACCGCGAAATCAGCTGGCTCGACTTCAACGCCCGCGTTCTCGAACTCGCAGAGGATCCGGAGCTGTTCCTGCTGGAGCGCGTCGCCTTCCTGTCCATCTTCGCGTCCAACCTGGACGAGTTCTTCATGGTGCGGGTGGCCGGCCTTAAGCGGCGCATCGCCACCGGCCTCGCTGTGCCGTCCGCCGCCGGGCTGAGCCCCATCGAGCAGCTCGAAAAGATCATGCAGGACGGCTACCAGCTGCAGAAGCGGCACGCGGCCGTGTTCGCAGAGCACATCCGGCCTGCCCTCGCACGGGAACAGATCCACCTCACCACCTGGGAGGAGCTCGACGACGCCGCCCGGGCCGAACTGCATAAAATCTTCGCCGAAAAGGTCTTCCCGATCCTGACGCCACTCGCTGTCGACCCGGCGCACCCCT
>JAABUN010005268.1_pt1 | contig 16269 bp, 23 predicted proteins | sample 5559311 | NCBI WGS metagenome assembly JAABUN01 (sample SAMN10711877, study PRJNA513370) | rock metagenome | isolation source: Antarctica rocks | place: Antarctica: Victoria Land, Siegfried Peak sud
CACATCCCACCGGCCGAACTCCGCCAGCGCCTCGACCCGCTTCGCGTCGGCCGCATCCGCCGCCGCGCGCGCCATCGGATAGCGCCGGCGCAGCTCCGCCCGGAGCACGGCGCTGACCTTGTACTGCAAGCGCTTTGTCGCTTCCCCGGCCCCGCGCAACGCGTCCTGCAGCACCGCCACGCCCGCCTCGGCGTCCGCGACGGCTGCCGCAGCGGCGGCGGCGGCCGAGGCCGGCGGCGCCTCGCCGGCGGCGATCTTCGCCACCAGGGCGGCACGTGCTGACGCGGCATCCCGCCGGGCCTGTTCCGCCGCCTGGAGCCTGAGATGCAGGTCGTCTTCGCGCTGGCGGGCCGCGTCCAATGCGGCCCGCGCTTCCGCGGCGCCGGGGATGGCGTCCGGGGCGGCGGCGGCCTTCATGTGCGACATCAGGTGCGCCGCTCGCGGAGCATCCGATCCCGCGCCTCCGCGGCGGAGCGCACCGGCTTCCGCACCGGCGCGGCGTCCTGCCGGATCTCTCCAACGCCCGTCGGCGAGCGGCTCGCGGCCTCTGCGCGCCGTAGCATGAGATCGCGGGCTTCCTTCGCGGACGCCAGCCCAGGCCGTGAACCGGCCCCGGGCTTGCCGGCGCGCGGATCGGCGGCATCGGCGCGGAACCGCGTGTCGGGGGTCGGGATCGTCCAGTCTGTGCTCACTGTTCAAGCTCCTCCCCGGACGGCGCCGGGCTTTGCGGTGGTTCCTGTTGTGGAGAATGCCGTACCGGGCGCTGTCGCCCCCGCATCCACCGCCGCCGCATCATCCGGCAACTCGGGGAACTCCGGCATCGCGTCTTCCAGCTCGTAGTCGGGATGCGCGCCCTTGATGATCGCCCGGATTTCCTCCGGCGCGATCACCTGCATGGACAGGTAGACGTTCAGCCCCTCTGCCTCCGCCTTGCGGGCATTGGCATGGGCCAGAGCGGCGTCCGCCTGCTCCTTCTCGGTCGGCGACCAGAGCGGCAGGAAAACCACCCGCCACTTCTCCGGCTCGCGGACCGGCACCGCCGACTGGGCGAAGATCAGTGCGGCTAGGCGTTCCATGACCGGACGCACGCTGCGTTCCTGGAGTTGCTTCAGCCGGCCGTGGTAGATCGACTGCTCGCCGTGGCCGGTCGAGCCGAGGCCCTTGATCTCCTCGCCGAACAGCACCGCGACGGGAACGCCGCTGGAAGCCGAGAGGGCGATCTTGAAGTCCCGCAGCACATGGTCGACGCCGCCCAGGGCGCTGTCGGCGATGGTGTATTTGTCGTTGCCGTCGATCGCCAGCGTGGTGAGGATCGACCGCACCTGGTCGACGATCTGCAGCCGCTTCTCGACGATCTCCTCGCCTTCTTTGCCGTCTTTCAGCGTCTCGGCCAGCCCGGTCATGGCATAAACCGGCGTCTGCTTGCGCTCCATGATCGCCCGGCTCAGGGCCAGGCCGTCGCGGTAGCGCTTGAGGTCGGTCCAGCAGGCTTCCAACCGCGAGCGGCCCATCCAAGGCAGCCCGTAGGCGTTCTGGAGCATGCGGGGCAGCGGATCGCCCGGCACGCCCCACAACCGGCTCTCGTGCACGTCGAAGGAACCGCCGAAGCGGGACAGCACACGGTAGGTGACCGGCTCGTTGAAGTTCCGCAGCCGCGGATCGGCGTAGCGCTCCGGGTTCGGCGTGATGCAGACCGACGGATAGACCATCAGGTCGGTGATGAGGCGCACCCGCTCGGGAATGAGCGGCTCGGTGAGGTCGAGCCCGTCTTCCACCAACGGCATGATCGCCGAGGCGCCGTAGAGGCCCGACCAGCGCAGCGCATCGGTCAGCACCGGCCCGGCGTCCAGCCGGTCCATCTCGTTGAGGACGACACCGTCCTCGTCGCCCTCGATCTCGAAACCCCGCGCCGTGGCGTCCTCCGCCGGGCGGTCGACGATCATCGCGGCGAGGCCGTCGGCGACGTAGAGGTTTTCCGCCTCGGCCGGCGCGAAGCCGGTGAAAGATACGGTCCGGCTCTGGCGATCGTTGGCAAGCGAGCCGAGGACGTTCATGAAGCCGTCGTTGCGGATTTGCGTCACGAGGCCAGCACCAGGAAGAGGTCGCGCGCCGACGAACTGCCGGCGGTCGCCAACAGCGCGCCGGCGGCGGCGTTCACCACGTCGTCGTGGCTACCGGGCGGGTGGTCGATGCTGTCTCTGCCGCCGCGCGCGACACGGCGTTCGAGGCCGTGGAATTGGGCCGCGAGCCTGGGCAGGTCGAGCAGTTCCGCCCGGCCGCTGTTGAGGATCGGCAGCAACTCCCGGTACAAGTCGGACTTCGCCTTGTCGGCCAGGTCGTAGCTGATCCCATGCTTGCGGAACTGCTCCCGCGGCCATTCGCCGGCGTAGCGGTCGCCGGTAACCCGCGACACGCCGTAGCCCTTCAACAGCTTGCAGAACTCCTCGACCGTAGCCTCGGGCGAGAACGGGGGCCTCACCTCGCGCACCGCGTCCAGCACGGCCCGTGCCGCATCGCCGGAGCCTTCTCGGTGCGCGATCGCCAACGTCATCGCATCGGCGCTGCCGCCGCTCGGGTCGACGAACGCGACATACCGGTTGGCCGAGATGCGCGGCAGCTCGTAGCGGCCCGGCACCGTACATGCGTCCACGACCTCGCGCGTGACGAAGCCGGTGATGTCGTCGCGGAAGTTCGCGCCGTACTCGGCCGATGCGCTGGCCGCATCCGCCTCATAGGCCGCGGCGATGATGCCGGGGTCGATCTCGGGGTTGAGCTCCGCCGTGGTGCCGCGCCACACCAGCACGCGCGCGCCGTCGCGGCCCCAGTTCTCCCGAAAAGCTTGGTAGAGCGCGCCACGCTTGCTGTAGGGGCTCGACGCGATCAGCAGCAGCCCGCGCAAGTTGGACAAGCCGGGGCGCAAAGCCGCCAAAATTTCGGTGTCCGGATTGGCGCTTTCGTCCGATCTCCAAAACGCCAATTCATCGCAAAGCGCGGCGCACAGGGAATAGCCGCGTGTCACCCTGAACGACGCCGTGTGTATCTCGATGACGACACCGTTCGTCAGGGTGATGGTGTCCGCCGTCTCGGTCTCGACCAGCTCCGCCAGCATGGGCGTGTGGCGCAGCATCCCGGAGATGAAGCGGAAGATGCCTCGCGCTTGGCGCCGGTCGGCCGCGATCACGGCGAGGGTCGCCGCTTCGCCCGGCGCGAGGCGCGGCCGGAAGTCGTGGAAGCAAGCCAAGAACACCGCGATCAGGGCCAGCATTCTGCTCTTGCCGCCGCGCCGGCCGGCGATCAGCGCGGCCTCGCGGAAGGGCGCTGAAGGGGTCTCTGTGCGGCCCGTGTGGTGCCGATAGAGGGCGAGAGCCGCGTCATCCATCGGCAGCGCGAACAGCGCGGCGAGGAAGGCGCGCCAGGCGGTCCAGCTTTCGCCCTTGAAGTGCGGCGCGAACAGGTGCGGATCGTCGAGGGCTTCGATGATGTTCAAGCCGCCGGCGCTCCGCCGTGCCGAACGCCGATGTTGTACCACCGCACGGCCTTGCCGTCGGCTTCGCCCTTGCAGTAGGCGCAGCGCCAGCGGGACCGGTTCGCGCCGTCACCTTCGTAGCGGATCGGGATGAAGCAATGCCGGGCGCAGCCATCCAGCTTACAACTGTTGTCGCGCTCCCGCTGCGCCTCGGCCGAGAGCGTGGGACCCGGGCGGTCGATGGCCGGTTCAGCGGCGTCCGATGTGGTGGTTGCCGCGCCGCTCATGCCGCGGCTCCGTTACCGGCCAAGTGCTCGGCGAGGCTGCGCTTCGGCGCCGGCGTGCCCTTGAGGCCGAGTTGACGCAGCAGCCTCGTCAGCGCCGAGCTCCAAGCGAGGTAAGTTCGATGGTCGTGATCGGTCAGGCCGCCACCCTCGACGGCCTTGGCGTCGAGTTGCGACACCCACAACGTCAGCCAGGCGCAGCGCTCGATCATCCGGCGCTGGGTCGCCGAAGGCGTGCTGCCCAAATGCGCGGTCAGGTCGGCACGGACCTCGGCGAGCAGTTTCGCTTCCCGCGTCCGCCCGTCGAGCTTCGCCAGTACAGATGGACGGGAGTAGGGGCCTATGCCGGGCATATCCCCAACTTATTCTGCCACTGGTCCTTTATCAACAGACAGCGCAGCAGTCAGGCCAAGAAAGATGGCTCTCTTTCTTTCTCTCTCACTCTCACACACAAGTATTGCTGGTCTGGGTTACTGTGCAGGCCCGTTCGATCGCCCGCTTCACCGCGGTCGCGTCCCACGCCTTGCCCCTCGGTGTCGTCAGCCCGCGCGCGTTCAGCCCGGCCGCGAGCTGGCGCAGAGACGTGGCCCCGGTTGCCCGCAGTTCGGCGATCTCCGGCGCCGCCCGACATGCCGCACGCGCGGCCTTACGGAGCCGCCCAGCGGTCGCCAGGGCCACGTCCGGTGGCGTGGTGGGGCGATGGCCCCTGTCGCCGCCTAGGCGCTTCCCACGGGCTTTGGCAGCCCCGAGCGCGGCCTTGGTCCGCTCGCTGATCAGCTCTCGCTCCCGCTGCGCCATCGCGGCGTAGACCCGCAGCATGAAATCGTCCGCGTCGGGCATGTCGGCGGTGCGGAGGCGGATGCCTTCCTCTAGGAGCGCTGAGAGGGTGTGCGCCCGGCGGCTGATCCGATCCAACTTCGCCGCGACCAGGAAAGCCCCCATCCGTCGGCACTCGGCGAGCGCGGCTTGGAAGCCGGGCCGCCGGTCGCTCTTGCCGCTCGCCACGTCGCAGAACCGGGCCACGACGCGCCAGCCCCGCGAGGCCGCGAACGCCGCAACGGTCGCCTCTTGCGCCTCCATGCCTAAGCCCGACTGGCCTTGTTCCTGCGTCGAGACACGGAAATAGGCGACGGCGAAAACGGGCTGCGCGGGGCGGACCATGGGCTGCCTTCCTGGTGTCGAGGCAGCATAAGCCTCCGCCACTGGGTGTTGCAATATCCATCAACGGTCGTTGATCGGTATCGCTACGGCTCCAGTTCGGGCAAAGGCCGAGGGACTGGTCGCCCATCGGGTGGCGACGACGTGTCCGGAAAGGGAAGCCTTCCGTTTCCGGGCAGACCGACGCGCCCGACCCCGCCGCCCCCGATCCCTTCGCCGACGAGCGCCTGTCGCAGAGCCCGACCGGCCAGCGCTGGCACCGCACCGGAAGCTCGTGGTTGGGCTCATGGCCGCAGCGCCGGAACCATCGGAAACGGGCGGGTGCGGGGTCTTTTTCTAGACTTCCTGGCTCCTTTGGACGCTCGCGGTGCGGCATTCGATTGGGAGCACGCCGCTACTCACCGAAAGAGGGTTCAGCAGGCGCCATGCCACGCTGCTGTCCGGGGTTCCTAGGACACCCGGGACAACTGAACCGTCGTAAGCCCTTGATTTATTTATCTGTCCTAGGTGTCCTGAGTGTCCTGGGTAAAAACCACTACAAGAAAAATCCCGTCTTTTGATGTCAGGTCCGCAGCCCAGATTTGTCGGTGCTCCGGTGTGGCCCGTGTAGCGATTTACGATTTTGGGGGGGACACCCGGGACACCCCGGACAGCCTTGTAATTACTACGTTTTTTCCTCTGGACCTGTCCGGGGTAGATAGGCCACCCGGGACAGCCCGCATCAACGATGCCTGTTGCTATCCCATTAGATACACACGGATTACACATTTTCCCTTGCGGGCCGCCCCGACAGTATGTATAACTTACACACGACAACAGGCGAGAGGAGATGGGTAAGACAGTCAGCAGCCGAGAGGTCATCAAGGCCCTCGATGCCGATGGGTGGTATGAGGCGGGGCAAGACGGCAGCCACAAGCAGTTCAAGCACCCCACCAAGCCCGGCAAGGTCACGGTTTCTCACCCGAGAAAAGAAGTGCCGACCGGGACACTCAAAAGCATCGAACGGCAGTCGGGCCTGAAGCTCCGGTGAAAGCCGGGGCTTCGGCCTTTTCCGCTGATTGTCTTCCCCTCCTCATCAACAAAGAGGAGGCAAAATGCCTTTGAGATACTATCCAGCCGTGCTGGAGCGGGTCAGCGATGGGTTCGGGGTCTTCTTCCCGGACTTGCCAGGCTGCACCTCGGCCGGGGATACCACCGAGCAGACCGCCGCCAATGCGGAAGCGGCCTTGGCCATGCATCTGGGCGCCATGCTGCGCGACGGCGATCCCATCCCCGAGCCCACGCCGCTGGAGCGTGTCGAGCAGGATCCGGAGGTCGAGGAGTTCGCACGCATCCTCGTGCGCGCCGAAATGCCGGGGCGTGCGGCGCGGATCAACATCTCCATGGACGAAGGGCTGTTGGCAGCGGCCGACGCCGCCGCCAGCCGCCACGGGCAGTCGCGCTCGGCCTTCCTGGCCGACGCCGTGCGGAGCGCGCTACGCGTCGTTTGACGCGTAGCGCACGCAAGGGGGGGACGGCACCTCCTGCCCCTGCTTCTGCCGCGTTTCCTGTTGATCGCCCGAACCGGGTCCGCGAGCGACGCAACTCACAATCAGTTGAGAAAAACATAGGAGAGAGGGCGAAAACGCCAATAGACGCATTACAGCCCACGGATGCATAATGCTTCGCGATGCCGCTAAACCCCCACTTCCGCGATCTATACGCCAAGGGCGGCATATCGCCCGCCACGGCGCCGCGGATTTTTGGTGAGGCACAGAAGCTCCACTATGTGGAACAAACCGAAAGGTTCCAAACGCCCAATGTAAGCGCGAAGGGCGTGGCCTTTGTCGTGCTCACTTGCCACGGCCTCACGAAAGGAAGCGATGCCGCCAAAGGGGCCGTAGACTTCGCCAGCTCGGAATACATGTGCACCCCCGGCGAGGAAGAGCAGAAGCCGCGCTTGGGAGACAGGTTCGTCCTGGACGGAATAGCAAAGATGGTTGTGGGCGGAGCGCGCGAAGTAGTCGCATTGGAGACTGGCGCGTTCGAGCAGGTTCGAGATCTCCGGTTCGGCCCCGATCGGTCTCTGCCGCACGAAGTGCGGCTTTGCCTCAATCCACTTACAGTCGCGTTCTATTGGCCTCCGCTGAACGGCCGTTCAGGACAGACAGACGTCTACGCCCACTTTCGGAGCCACCCTGCGTTCCCGGGGCTCGAACAGGGCCTCATAGAGCGCTGGGCGACGCTGCCCTGGGCATTCTTCGTCGCTGCGGGCCGAGCTTGGCTCGAAATCCAGCGCCAGCACGGGACAGACCCGTCCCTTCCACTTTCCGATCCGTCGTCTGCCAGAGGCGGAAACGAAAACGCCGAGACCCTGCCAGGGGCCTCGGCGCATGCGCGTACTCATCGTAACCAAAACTGCAAGCAAACTCGTGACCAAGATCGAACCACCGATCCGGGACCACTACCCACTCCGGAGCCTAAGGCAGGCGCCGAAGGCGCTCAAGCCGGTATGGCGGTCGAACTTGGTCACACCCCCTTCCCACCAGGAGGTTTGACCGATGTCGAACGAGACTTCTGCCGAGCGTAAGCTGCTCATCCGGGAGATGTGCCAGCGGACCGGGTGCAGCTACAACAAGGCTTGGAACCTCGTCATTCGGGGGCTGGTGCCCAGCACCTTCGTGGATGGCAGGCACCGCATCGACGAACGATACCTGCCGGCGTTCGCCGAAGCCGCCGGCCGCTCGGCCACGTCTACCGTCGCCTAAAACGCAGAAACCCAGCGCGGAGCGCTGGGCCTGCGGTGCTGAAACCTGGGAACTGACGCGGACTACTGAACACCCGTGTTTTATGGCCCAGCCGCGGCCTTAGCAAGCCTTCTCCGCGCGATCCCTCGAAGGGGAAGCGCAATGCCCACCACAGCCACCACCCCGCCGCGACCAGCCCGGCTCTACTTGATAGCCGATGCCGTCGACGAAGAGGGCCTGCCGCGCATCGCGCTGGCCATGCCGGCTGAGCCATGCGGCAGGCTGCCGCCGCTCGTGGTCTTCAAAACCATGACCGCGGCTCTGGCCGCGCTGCGCCAGATTGAGGCCGAGCGGTGAAGCCGCAACTCCGCTCCGGCTGCACCGTGTCCGACGACGGCGTTAGCATCCGCAGCCGCACCGTGATCGACGAGATGATCGTGCGCCTCGACCAGGCTGGCGAAGGCTTCCGCGCGCCAGCGCTGCGGGCGGCGCGGGATGGCTTGATCAATCTGCTGCTGGTGCCGCGCGGCGAGCATGTCCCGGCGCGGGCGCTGAAATTCCGAATGCCGACCCTTCTGGTGTTGTTGGACGATGCGCCGGAAGCCGATGGGCCTGATCGCTGGCCGCAAGCGCGAAAGCTGCTCCGCTGGGCCGGCGGCGCGGTGTTTCATGCGAGCGGCGGCCTGCCCGAACATTATGCCCTAGCCGCAGTAATGGCGGGGATCCACGGCCGGGCGCTCTTGGTCGAGATGGAATTCCGGCATCACGCGGCTTGGCTGCGGCTTGCGACCCGGACCGTGCCGCGCCTGCCGATCCTGAACATCGTGCCAGCGGTCGGGAACCATCCGATCGCAGGCGCCCCGGCCGGGGGGGCGGTGCAATGAGCGCAGCCGGGCAATCGCGCGCCTCGTCCGACTTCGTACGCGCCATGGGCCCGGTCGCCCGCGCATTGCTGGGCGAGCCGAGCCAGGAACTCAAGGCGAAGCGCGAACTGCGGTTCGGCACCCGCGGCAGCCTGTCTGTCAGCTTGGACACGGGTACATGGCATGATCATGAGGCTGGCCGGGGTGGCGGGGTGCTCGACCTGGTGCAGGAACGGAAGGCGCTGGACCAGGCCGGTGCCTTGGCCTGGCTGCGCGACCAAGGACATCTGCCCAAAGAGCAGGATCCGGCGTCGACCCGAAGGCGCCAGGCCGCCGCTTACCGATACACCAACCCCAACGGCGAGCTTCTATTCGAAGTAGTGCGCTTCCAGCCGAAGGACTTTCGCCAGCGCCAGCCTGACGGCAAGGGCGGCTGGCTCTGGACCATGGCCGGAGTGGATCGCGTGCTGTACCGGCTGCCCGAAGTGGCGGCCGCGGTGCACGCAGGGCGCACCGTGTACATCGTCGAAGGCGAGAAAGCCGCCGACTGCCTCACACGCCTTGGCATGGTGGCGACATGCTCGCCCGGCGGCGCGAACAAGTGGCGGCCCGCCTACAGCAAGCACCTGGCCGGCGCCGACGTGGTGATCCTGCCCGATAACGACGAGCACGGCCGGCAGCACGCCGCATCCGTAGCGAAGGCACTGAGGGGGATCGCCAAGCAGGTCCGGATCCTCGACCTGCCCGCCCTGCCACCGAAAGGTGACGTCGCGGATTGGATCATTGCCGGGGGCACGCGCGAAGCTCTAGAGGCCCTTAATCCCGAGCAGGTGCCGGATGCTGTTTCATCCGAGCCGGAGACGGGCACCGACGCCTTCCCTTCCGAGAAGGAAATCCAGGCCGCGATCGGCGCGACCGTTGATCGCTTCAATGAAATGTTCATGGTCGTGAACGAAAGCGGCAAGGCCATCATCTTCCAGCCTGGCTTCGATCCCGTGTTGAAGCGTCGCCGCTTTGACCGCCTGACCATTCGCGACCTGACCGCCCTCTACATGAACGAGAGCATTGTGGTCGGCGTGGACGATAAGGGACGCATCGTCCGCAAGGGCGTGGCTGACCTTTGGCTCCGCAGTCCGCGCCGTCGCCAGTACGTGCAGGGCGTCACGTTCGATCCCACCACGACCAAGCCCATCCCTGGCGTGCTGAACCTGTGGGAGGGCTTCGCGGTGAAGCCGGCGCCCGGGGACTGGTCCCTCATGCGGTCGCACATCTGCGACGGCGACGACGAGCGCTTCACCTACCTGATGGGATGGCTGGCGCGCATGTTCCAGCACCCCGCCGAACAGGGCGAGGTGGCCGTGGTCATGCGGGGCGGCGAGGGCACCGGCAAGGGCACGTTGGCCAAGGCGATCATGCGGCTGGTGGGACACCACGGCTTGGCCATCTCGAACGGCAAGCACTTGGTAGGTGCCTTCAATAGCCACCTGCGCGACGTGATCTTCCTCTTCGCGGATGAAGCTCTCTTCGCTGGCGACCGCGCCCATGTCGGGGCGCTGAAGTCGCTGATCACCGAGCCATACCTGACCGTCGAAGCGAAATTCGCAAACGCCATCCAAGCGCCGAACTTCCTCCATGTGATGATGGCCTCGAATGAAGAATGGGTGGTCCCCGCCTCGCAGGACGCCCGCCGCTTCTTCGTGCTGGAGGTGTCCGAGCGGGCGAAAAACGATCACGCCTACTTCGCGGCGATCTGGGCGCAGATGGAGGCCGGCGGCTTCGCTGCCATGCTGCACGAGATGCTGGCGATGGACCTCACCACGTTCAACGTCCGTGCTGTGCCCACCACCGAGGGGCTACAGCGACAACGCAAGCTCAGTCTACCAACCACCGAGGGGTGGTGGCTGGACTGCCTGGAACGTGGCTATGTTTTCCGTTCGAAGCTGGGGCTGGAGGAGCACCTGTCTGCTTGGCACACCCCAATCTCCACGGAACTCCTCTTCGCCAGCTACACCGAGTTCGCCAAGGGCCGCGGCGAGCGGCGAGTTCTCACACGCGAGGGGCTGGGACGGTTCTTTGCCGGCCTCGGCGCCAAGGCCTCCCGCTGGCGCAACGGGACAGTAGGCGAGCACCTGGCGGAAGAGTTGAATGCCTTTGGCGGCACAGTGCGCAAGGCTAAGCTCGTGAAGGCCGCGCGGACCTACGGATACACCCTCGGCAGTCTCGACCAAGCGCGCGAAACCTTCTCCAAGACCACCGGCCTGCACGTTACCTGGGACAGCGGCGCACCTCTGGAAGATGATGCTTAGGCCGACATCGGGTCCGCGCCGTCATGTTGGTGCGCGGGGAGGAGCCGGCCATGTGGGTCGTCCCGGCGTGGTGAAGCCGAGCTGGTGCCGAGCTGAGCCGCTGGACTTCCGACCGGTCGCCGACCAGCCTGACCGGCCAACGTTGTCCGGTCTGACCGATGAACGACCAGTCATTGTACCTGCTGACCGAAGCAGCCGAGCGGACCGGTCTCACCGTCGAGGCGATCCGGCAGCGGATCAAGCGGGGCAAGCTGGACGCCGTGAAGGGGAACGACGGCCTGCTCCGGGTCCGGTTGACAACCGCCGACCTGGAAGCCATCAAAGACCGGCCGACGACCGGTCGCTTCCTTCCTACAGCGACCAGTCAACCGGTCGACGATGACAGGTTGATCAAGGCCTTGCAGGACGTCGCTGAAGCGCGAGGCGAAGCGGCGGCCCTTCGGGAACGGGCGGAAAGGGCGGAAACCCGAGCCGCGACGGCCGAACGGGAGCGGGAGGAAGCACGGGTCCGCGTGGCGGCGGTGGAGGGCGAGGCGGTCGCCTTGCGCGAACAGATCAAAGCCGAGCGGGACCGGGCTGTGACGTGGCTACGGGAGACGGAGGCGGCCCGGGATGCCGCCAGGAGCGAGCTGGCGGAGTGGACTGCCGGCGGACCGCTGGCGCGAGCGGTGCGGGGGTTCTTGAACCGTCGGGGGCGGCGGTGAGGTTGCCGCCACGCTCACCGGCACCGGAGCATCCTGCCGGCGACGTCGCGCGCATAGAGCGCCTCAGAGCGCCCGGCGGCCGACCAGGGCGTGGTAGAGGACCAGCACGACAACCGCGCCGACCACGGCCACGAACATGCTGTACAGGTTGAAGCCGGTGACCCCCACGGCGCCGAACCGCGTGAACAGGAAGCCGCCGACGACGGCGCCGACGACGCCGAGCACGATGTCGAGGACCAGGCCTTCGCCGGTCTTGTTCACGAGCTTGCTGCCGATGAACCCCGCGATGAGCCCCAACACCAACCATCCGATGATCGACATTCCTGACCCCTCCCGCGCTTCACAGTCTTCCTGCTGAGCGCATCCGGAGCCGGACCGTTTCCCGATCGGCTCAAGGCCATCGTCGAGCGAGCACAGGTGGTGGGATCGAAGAGTAAGCGCCGCCGCTGGGCGACCTAATCGCCGCCTGTCCCGCGGGACACGCCGCGGCCACCGCGCGCGGCGGAATTCCCATGGTAGGCGCGCCGGCGCGTCCCTGATCCAAAATTAGTTATAGTGTATCAAGTCTTTTTAAAGAGGCTGTTCAGAAACTTAGGATCAATAGTAAGTTTGCTTTATTTCCTGTTAGGAGAACCGCCTTTTTAAAATAAACAGGCTCTGGACGGTTTTTCTACCCATAACGTCGCTAAATTCTCCACAGTATTGCCACATTATCGTCACAACTAGTACAGCTATAGGGTGCAATCAGCCCAGAAAAAGCCTATATACAAGTGTTGTGTTAAACATAATTTATGAATAGTTCTGCGTTGCTTGTAGAACCCGTGCGCCGAAGACCCGTTTGCGGACGGTCTGGCAACGCTCTGAGCCAGGCAATGCGCTATATGCGCAATGGAGGAAGTGCAATCATGGCTGAAACCAATGTTGCCGCTCTCGTTGAGCTGACTGATGCGGAGCTGGACTTCGTCTCCGCCGGCGCCAACAACAACAACCGGCAGGCGGGCCTCGTCAACGCCAACGTCCAGGACGTGAACGTCCTGGTCGCGGTGCAGGCCCTCACCAACTCCTCGGCCCTCACCCCCGTCGTATCAGGCTGAGATAGGGTCAGGGACCCTAACCAAGGATGCGCGCCCTCCAAGGGCGCGCATCCGCCCCATGAGGGCCGGACCCGGCGCGGATGCGCAACTACGGCTCACGGTCGTGGGCGGGGGGCCGGCGCCCCACGCCGCGTTCCTTCTCCGCCGGGGTTACAACGAAGGAAAGCCGCCATGGACAAGGACCGCATCTCGGGCGCCGCCGAGAACGCGATGGGCAGCGCCAAGGACGCGATGGGCAGCGCCAAGGACGCGACGCGCGACGCGGCGGACAAGGGTAAGGCTTGATCCGCCGAGCGACCGCTGACGACGCCTGATCTTAACGGCGACAGGCCGGGCGGGTGCGACCCCGGTCCGACCTCTCGTGATCCCCCGGGCGCCTTCGGAGTGCCGAGCCGACACCCGGCGGCGCCTACGCCAGCAGGCCTCGACACAAGCTCCACGCCAGGTGTTCGTCGCAGTCTGGTTCCGGGGCGTTCTCTGGGCCGCCCGGCTCCAGCCACAGCATCGCGGCCCGGGCCTTTGCCCGATGGCCTGCCGGGCCGGTGGCGGGCATTGCCGCGAGCCGCTTCCGCAAGGTGTAGTACTCGTCGGTCAGGGCGCCGAGCCTCGCCTGCGTTTCCGGCGGGTACTCGAAACCCACCACATCGAAGTAGGGCGCCATCAGCCGCATGCTTTCGGCCTGACCGGCGACCATGGCGTCCGCGATCTCCTCCAGCGCGGCATCGGGGTCCGGGCGGATCGCGGCCGCGACGGGTGCCACCGCCTGCGGCACCAGCCGGGCCAGATCCGCCGCCAACGATGCGGCCAGCGGCATTTCGGCGTGCATGATCGTGCCCGTGTCGGACAACGAGTAGGTCAGCCGCCACGCCTTGGCCGCGATGCCGGAAGGCCCGCACGCCGGGGTCTCGGCCATGCGCTGCAGCAGCCCCTCCACGGTCTCGCTGGCCGCTTCGGCGTCATCCTCGGCGTCGGCGTCGTCGGGGTCATCCGTCCGGCACGCCGCGGCGCGCCAAGCCTCCTCCGCGGCCCGTAGTTCGGCCGCGAACCGCAGCAGCTCGGCGTCGGGGTCGGCCACGGCAGGCGCGATAACCGCGCCCCCAGTCGCTACTGCGCCGACGGCCGCGGCGCCGGTGAGCAGCGTCCGCCGGTTGGGCCCGTGATGCGCGCTCACGCTGCGACCCCCGCGAGTGCCAGCGCGTCGGTAGGGACCGACGCCAAGACCTCGCTCTCGGCCGTGGTCAGCTCCCCCGTCTCTTCGCGGGCGTGGATGACGAACAAGGCCTTGGCAGCGATGTCCACCAGCGACCGGCACCGGGCGGCCGACAGCCGGCGTGCCGCTGCGTTCATCTCCTCGCACGCAACGTCCGTGACGGCGTCGCTTGCGGCGTCGCTGTCGCCCATGGACCTGGCCTGGAAGTAGTCGTCCCAGGCGGCGGCGACGGCGGGCGAGGCGCCGGCCGGTACGTGGTGCAGGGGGAGGCGATCCGTCGCAAACGCCGTGCGGGCGAGCGTGGCGAAGTCGAAGGGGGTATGGTTCTCGGTAGCCATGCTCCGGGCTCCTTGGGCGCGGGTGGTGGTCAGGCCGGGGTGGAGGGGCTCAGACCTCCGCCTCAGCCGCCTTGCTTTGATGTTGCAAGACGCCGCCATTATGCCTACATTACCCTACAGCCCGTCAAGGGGAAATGTAGGCGTGGTGATATCATGGCGCGAACAAACCCCTTAGGGGTTCGGGTTGAGCCCGAAATCAAGGAAGCGCTGGAACGTGCGGCGGCGGACGATGACAGGTCCGTCTCGTCGCTCGTGGAGCGGTTCCTGCGGGATGCGCTGGTCGCGCGCGGCTACCTGGCGAAGCCGGAACCCGCCGCGGCGCGGGCGACCAAGACCCGCAAGAAACCGGGGGCCGGCGCGTGAAGAACATCGTCCAAGGACAGACCATCTGGACGGTGAAGGTCAGCCCTCAAGGCGTGGTGTGGCGCGAGGCGCAGGTGGTCCGCCTGACCGAAACGCGCGCCACGATCCTGCTCGACGGCATCAAGGCCGTGGTGGGCCGCGAAAGGCTTGACTACGGGTTCCTCGCCTACAGCCGCCGGCACAGGTGCAGGTTCGCCGCCGGGCGTCACGGCCTCGCCGAAGCGATCGTCGAGATCGAGTGGGCTCTGCTTTACGGCCGACGCGCCGCGGCGCAGGACAAAGCGGCGGCGTTGCTCGGTCTTCCGCCGGGGCAGGAGCACTACGAGCGGGAGGAAGTCCAGGCCGCATTCCGGAAAACCGCGAAGGGCGCACACCCCGATCGTGGCGGCGATCCGGAGGTGTTCGACGCGGTCGTGAAGGCCCGCGATGCGCTGTGCCAGTGGCAGGCGCCGAAGGGCGGACGATGAGGCTACGGGCGCCGGCCGAGCGCTCCTGACGGGTGCCCATCGCCTTCCACCCGCACCCGGGCACCATCCTGATCTGCGACTTCTCGACCGGCTTCCAGCCGCCGGAGATGGTCAAGGTCCGGCCGAGAACCTGCACCGGGCGGAGCTGACGGTGCTCGAGCGAGACGAGCATGTCGCAGAGTGGATCAGGCTGACGGAGGAGAAGGAAGTTTTGGCGCAAGTTGCGCCAAAACTTCGAGGTGGCAGACCGGAGGGTGGCATCCGGGCGGCTGCGCGTGAACTCGGGGTTGCGAAGGACGACGCCCATCGCGCTACGCAGGTCGCATCCTTGCCAGAAGAAGCCAAAGATGCCGCACGCGAGGTCGGACTGGACAACAACCGTTCGGCGCTCCTGGCCGCAGGCAAGACCGCCGACCCCGCGGCGGAGCTGCGCCGCTTACGCGCAGAGAAGGACGCGGCGTAGCGATCGACCAGCAACTGATCGAGGATTACGTCTACGCCCTCGCGGACGGGAAAACACTGCCACCCGTCACGGTGGTGTTCGACGGCGCCAAGCATTGGCTGGCGGACGGCTACCACCGTTGGCACGCGCACAACACGCTCGGCCTGGCGGCCATCAGCGCCGATGTGCGGAACGGCACCGCGCTCGACGCCGTGCTGATTTCGCTCGCCGCCAACGCGGAGCACGGCAAGCGCCGCGAAGCCGGCGACTACCGCAAGGCTTACGACATCGCCTGCCGCTACGATCTTCTCCCGTCGACGGACAGCGACGCCGTGGCGAAGCTGCTGCGCTGCTCCATCCAGTGGGCGCGCAACCTCACCGCGGAGGCGCGGGAGCAAGTGCGGGCCGAGCGTGACGCGGCAATGGCCTCGGCGCGGGATGAAGGTAAGAGCAACCGGCAAATCGCTGCGGAGATCGGCGTAGATAGGAGGACGGTCGATCGGACACTGAGTGGGGCAGAAGGAAAGCCTTTCGATCTGCCCCACCCGGAGCAGGAGCCCGCCCCTGACCCCTTCGCCGACGCCCGCGTGTCGCAGAGCCCGATCGGGCAGCGTTGGCACCGCGCGCTCGAGGCGCTGCGGCTCGTCAACGCGCAGGCCGACGTCGCCGCCATGTTCGATGACCGATACACGCGCATCGACCACGCCATCGAACCGGAGCTGCGGCGCGCGCACGCGTGGATCAACGAGCTGCACAGGAGGTTTTTCGATGTCTGACCTGGACGAGGAGGTTCGCCGCGTGATCGAGGAGTTGAACCCGGACGGCGCGGGCTACCGCACCAAGGAGGC
>JAABUN010005269.1_pt1 | contig 16267 bp, 12 predicted proteins | sample 5559311 | NCBI WGS metagenome assembly JAABUN01 (sample SAMN10711877, study PRJNA513370) | rock metagenome | isolation source: Antarctica rocks | place: Antarctica: Victoria Land, Siegfried Peak sud
TCGAACTGCGCGGCGTAGGCCTCCAACGGGACCGGGGCGGCGGTCACGGACAAGCGCGCGGTCATCGGCACACCTCCTGCCCACCTTCTACCACCGCTCGCTACCCCAAGTCAACAAAGTACCGCTATGGCGGCGGCGGTTAATCCGCCGTCGCCGCTTCGTGTCGCGCGAGGCGCACTTTGCCGTGATACCAGAAGGGTACGCTGCCGCGCACTCTGTCTGACCACGACCAGCCGGTGAATTCGGGGCGGTAGGGCAGGTGTTCACCGTGCTGCATGAATGGCATGCGGGCGATGTCGCGGGCGAGTTCGTCTTGCAAGGCGCGGTAGTGGCGACCGCGTGCGGCGCGATCGACCGTGGCGCGGCCCTCCCGGAACGCGCGATCGACGGCCTCGTTGTGGTAGCGCATCGCGTTGCGCGGGCCGTCCGAGGTGAGGAAGCTCGCCATCAGTTGCGGGTCCGGGCCGATGTCGCCGCTATCGAGGATCAGGTCGAAGTCGGCGTTGTCCTGGAAGCGCGCCTTCCAGTTGAACGGATCGACCGCCTCCACCTCGGCCACGACGCCGATCCGCGCCAGTTGCTCGGCCATGATCCGCGCGGCGACGCCGTAATGCGCGTACAACGAGCGGTAGGCCAGGCCGACACGCAGGCGCACGCCATCCGACCCGCGTTGGTGGCCTGCGGCATCGAGCAGGCGCTCGGCCTCGGCGGGGTCGTGGTCGGGCGCGACGGCGTCGGGGTTGAAGGCCCAGTCCACCCCTGCGAGGTAGTAGTGGCGCGGCGTCTGCGCGAGTGGGCAGACCCCCACGCCGATCGGGCCGCGATCGATCGCGCGGGCGAGGGCTTCGCGCACGCGGTGATCCTGCCACAATGGGCGGGTCCAGTTGAAGGCCACGAAGGCGATGGCGTTGCCGGGATGGAACATCACACCCACGTCGGGCTTCGCCTGCCAGGCCGCGACCTCCTGGCAGGGGACATCCTGGACGCAGAAGTGGACCTCGCCCCGTTCGAGCAGGGCGAACGCCTCCTCCTGATCGGGGATGATGCGGTATGTCAGTCGCTCGACGTAGGGCCCCTCGCCCCAGTAGTCCGCGTTGGCGACGAGTTCGATCCGCTCGCCGGGCACCCAGCGGTCGAATTTGAAGGGGCCGCTGCCGACCGGGCGCAGGTTGTGCGGGTTCGTGGCCCAAGCGGTCCCCGCGTAGAGGTGTTTGGGCAGGATATGCGTGAAGACGAACGCCCCGAGTTGGGCCAGGAACGCGGCGTTCGGCGAGCGCAGCACGCACTCCACCGTATGCTCGTCGAGCGCGCGGATCTCGCGAATATCCTGGAGCCAGGCGAGGCCGTGGTGGCCGTGCGCCAGGACCTCGCCGTAGGTGTAGGCCACATCGTGCGCGGTGACGGGCGTGCCGTCGTGCCAGGTGGCGGCGCGATTGAGGTGGAAGATATAGCGCCCGCCATCGTCGAGGACGTCCCAACGCTCGGCCAAGTCGGGGCTGATTGCGCCGCCCTCGAAGACGTCGAGGACAACGAGGCGACTGTAGATATTGTTCGCCGCGAAGTAGCCGCCCGCGCCGGTGTGGTTGCGATAGACTTCGTTGAACGACTGCGCGTCGAAGGGGATCGCGACCACCAAGTGTCCGTCCTGATGCCGGTCCATATGCTGCGCGCGTGTCTCGGCCATGGGCTGTCTCCTCCTTGCGGCGGCACGGTTCGGCGCTACTTCCAGACGTGCTCGAAGATGCGCAGATAGTTCTCGCCGAGAATCTTGCCGATGTCGTCGTCGCTGTAGCCGCGCGCGCCGAGGCGGTCGATAAGGTTGAGGATGTGGGTGTAGTTGCTGAAGCCGTCGAGGGCGCGGAGGGGCGAGCGGACGTCGGTGGTGATCAGCCGCCCGTAGGTGTCGGCCACGTCGGGCCATTCCGGCTCGCCCCAAGGATCGTGCTCGTGGTCGGGATAGGTGTCGAGACTCATATCGGTCCCGATGCCGATGTGCGCGGTCGAGCCGACGAGTTGCGCGACGTAGTCGATGTGCGCGATGAAGTCGTCGAGCGATGGCTGGGCCGTGGTGCCTGGTTTGAGGACGAGCGGTCCCCATGGCGCGAGGCCGATGATGCCGCCGCGCGCGGCGCAGGCCCGGATCTGCTCGTCGTCGATGTTACGCGGATTTGGGACGAGCGTGCCGGGATTGGAATGGCTGAAGACGACCGGGGCGGCGCTGCGGTCGATGATCTCCAGGCTGGCCTGCTTGCCGAGGTGGGTGCAATCGAGCAGCAGCCCGACGCGGTTGCACTCGCCCACAACCAGCTCGCCGAAGCGGGTCAGCCCGCTGTGGGTGCGGTCGAGCGCGCCGTCGCAGATGCCGTTGGTCGCGTTGTAGGCGGGCAGCATCATCCGCAGGCCGAGGCGGTAGAACGCCTCGATGCGGTGCAACTTGTTGCCGATGAAGTCGCCGCCCTGCGCCGCCATGATGAAGGCGGCCCGGCCCTCGCGCTTCGCCCGACGGATGTCCTCCGCCGTCTCCACGACGAGGGTGTTGGGATATTTCCTGGCGATGAGGTGCCAGAACATCCCCTCCTCCATGGCCCGCGCGACATCGGCGTGCGGGTCCCAGGCGGTGGCGGCGTAGGCGGTCACCCCATGGCGATGGGCGTTGGCATAGTCCGCATCGGGCCAGGCCTGCATACAGGAGTCGATGAAGATGAACGGGTGATCGTCGGCGAGGAACGGGTGATAGCCCTTGTTCGCGGTCGCGGTCATCACATCCTCCCCACCACAGCGCCCAATTCTTGTTTCAAGATGGGGGCATGGTATGTGGCAGGGGGGCGGGCGTCAAATGATGCGCCCGCGTGGGGTTGTGTTTCGGCGTCGCGAGTGGGGGAGTCATGGGGGCCTCAATCGCCTGCCTCGCCGCCCAGGTCCTCCGCCGCGCAAGATTCTGGACCATACCCTGTGGTGGTGTTGCAATGCGGCGTTGCGCGCGGGGAGGGATGGGCGATGCCGCTTGCCTCTACGGGGCTGCGGGCACGGGGCTTTGTAGGCCGGAGGCCGGGGCGCGGATTCTTCGGCTGCGGCCTCAGGATGACAGATCGTCGGTGGTCGGCCACATGCCTACGGAATTGTCATTCTGAGGCCGCAGCCGAAGAATCCGCGCCTTCCTCCGTTGTCGAATGGCGAAGGCCAGCCATCCTCAGCCCTTGAGCGCGGGGAGGTACTGCTTGCGCAGGTCGTCCAGGTGGTAGATGAAGTGGCCCGCCATGATGGCGAGGAGCGCGCGCACGCTGACCTCGACGCCGCTCGCCACGCCGCGCCGCAGCCCGACTTCAGGGGCGAGGTGGCGATAGGCGAGCAGGTTGGCGCGGCGGAGGAGGGTCAGTTCTTCGAGGAGGTCCGCCAGGGTGCGGGCATTGGAGTTCGCCTCGCGCACGTAGTCGTCCTGCTCGAAGCCGGGCAGCGCGCTCCGCTCGCCGCGCGAGAAGCAGAAGGCGCGGTAGCCGAAGGTGCGCTCGCCGTCGCCAAGGTGGCCGATGACCTCTTTGATGCTCCATTCGCCCGGCGCGAAGCTGCCGGTCGCCTGATCCTCGGTGAGGCCGTGCAGCAGTCGGTCGAGTGTCGCGGGTTGCTCGGCGAGGAGCGCCAGGAGGTCGCCATCGGGCACGAGCGCGACATAGCCCGCATAGGACGGCGCGTACTCGTCACGCTCCGGTCGCCCCATACCGCCAGACATTATTCCTCCCGCGTGTTCGGCACCAGTTCGGCATCAACAGCGCGCATATCAGTCTACGACCACCCGACGCTGCTGCCAGCGCCCGGTCCGGTAGCGCAGCCAGTTGAGCGAGGCGGTGACGATCGAGTCGATCACCCAGCCGAGGTAGATCCCCGCGAGGCCGAAGCCCAGCGTGATCCCGAAGAGCCAGGCGAGAGGCAGGCGCACCAGCCACATCGCCGTGCCGGTCGTCACCATCGGGTAGCGGGTGTCCCCCGCGCCGCGCAGGCTCCCCGCCAGGACGATACCGATCGCCTGCCCCGGCTGGGCGAGGGCCACGATCCGCAGTGCCGCCGCGCCCTGGGCGATGATCTCGGGATCGGTGGAGAAGAAGCGCATGATCCAGCCGCCGCCGAAGAAGAAGACCGCGCCCATCGTGCCCATCCAGACCAGGCAGGAGCGGGTGGCGAACCAGGACGCGGCCTTGGCACGGGCCGGGTTGTCGGCCCCGAGCGCCTGCCCGACCATGGTGGTGGCGGCCATCGAGAAGCCGAAGCCCGGCATCATCGAGAAGAAGACCACCTGCTGCACGATCTGCTGCGACGCCGCGATCGTGGTGCCGAGGCGGAAGACGATCGCGGCGAAGAAGAGCATACCGCCCGCCCGGAACAGGGACTCGAACATCGAGGGGAGGCCGATATCCAGCAGGCGGCGTAGCGGGGCCAGCGACGGTCGCCAGCCATCGCGCCCCGCGAGTTCGACCCCGCGCCCGCGCCGGAAGAGCAGCGTCAGCAGCACGATACAGCCGCCGCCGCGCGCCGCGCTCGTCGCCAGCCCGGCCCCGACCACGCCGAGTTCCGGGAGTCCCCAAAGGCCGAAGATCAGCGGATAGGCCAGCAGCAGGCTGACGATGAGGGAGACGAGGGTGACGAACATGGGGGTACGGGCGTCGCCGGAGCCGCGCATGACGCCGCCCGCGATGAACGTGGTCACGATGAAGACGCCGCCGAGCGAGAAGGCGCGCAGATAGGACGCCCCGACGGCGACAACCTCGGGGCTGGCCCCGAGCGCGGCGATCGCCTGCGGGGCGAAGGTGGCACCCAGGAATGAGATGATCCCGCCGAGGATGAGGCCGTAGATCAGGGATTGCTTCGCTGCGCGGCTGGCCGCCTCCGGATTGTTCGCGCCGGTGGCGTGCGCGACCAGCACCGTTGTCCCCATGCTGAGGGCGAAGAAGGAGGCCATGGCGACCATGTTCAGGCTGTTCGAGGCCCCCACCCCGGCGATCGCCGCCGGGCCGAGCTGGGCGACCATCTTGATCATCAAGATGTTGAAGACGCTCTGGAGCAGGTTCTCCAGGATCGAGGGCCAGGCCAACTTGGCGACCAGCGCACGGATTTCGCGCGCCGAGTCGAGCGCGGGGGCGAGCGCGGCACGAGGGCGCACAATGGTATCGGAGCCGCCGACTCGGCGCGGCTCGACGACGACTTTAGCCATACTGCGCTCCTTATGCCCGACACAATCGCCCGGTCGCCACCGCCCGCACGGTGGCGACCGGGCACCCCATTGGTTCAGCGTAGCACAAGCGCAACTATCGTGCCCGGTCGCGCCGCACGCGCGGGGTGGAGCGCGACCGGACCCCGTGCCGTGTTTGCACACGGGGGCGGGTGTGCGTGCGGATACCGTCTCAGCCGGGAGCTTGTGGTCCGGGTGCCACGTCCTCCGTCTCGATTTGTAGCGGGCCGAGCACCGCCGCGCAGAGGTGGTACCAGCCGACCGTCAGGGCGAGATCGATCAGTTGGCCTTGCGGGAGCAAGGCCTGGAGGCTGGCCCAGGTGGCATCGTCCACGGTGCGCGTGTGGGACACCTGCTCGGCGTAGGCGAGGACGGCGCGCTCGGTCGCGGTGAACAGGTCCCCGGCGGCGGCCCAAGTCGGCAGGGCGGCCAGCTTGGCCTCGCTGACGCCCGCGCGGCGCGCGGCGGGGACATGGTGATATTGCTCGTAGGGCGCGTCGAGCGCGTAGCCGGTGACAAGGACGGCGAGTTCGCGCAGATCGGCGGGGAGCGCGGCATCGTCGCGGATGTAGCGCGACATGCCCATGAAGGCGCGCAGCGCGGCGGGCTGGTTGCCGAGCGCGCGATAGAGGTTCAGCACCGAGCCGCGCAATCCGGCGATGTCGGCGTAGAGCGCGACGAGATCGGGCGGCGCAACGCCGTCCACGGCATCGACGTAGGGGACACGGGCCATCGGTTCCTCCGGGGGTATATCGAGGTTGGCGGGTTGGCAGGTTGGCGGGTTGGCAGGTTATGGCGGCTCGCCGTGCGGATCGTGCCGCTTGGGGGTGCGTCTGTCAAGGTGGGGGCGGGGATTACGGGCGCTGGTGTGGTTGATGGCGTGTGTGGAGATGGGGGCGGATTCTTCGGTTGCGGCCTCAGAATGACAGATCCAAGGCAATGGGCCACCCGCGAGTGTGGCTGTGATGGGGCAGGGTGGGCGCGGATTCTTCGGCTGCGGCCTCAGAATGACAGATCGTACGTGTTCGGCCCACAACAAACGGGTTTGTCATTCTGAGCCGCCGCGAAGAATCCGCCCCTGGTGTCTTCCTACACGCTGTATTTCGCGATTGGCTGTAAGGCGGGTTCTTCTCCCCTCTCCTCGGGTGGGGAGAGGGGGTGGCGAGCCGCAGCGATGCCGGGGGTGCGGGCCGTGCCCGCTGCCCTTATGCCCGCGCCTCGGTCGCGAGGACGATCGGTGGCCCGATATGAGGCTCGAAGACCCGGTCGCGCTTGATGCCTAATGCCAGGAAGCCCCCGATGATCGCCAGCAGGCCGGCGGAGAGGAAGGCGCCGGTGTAGTCGCCGAAGGTGACGCGGATCAAGCCGCTAAGATAGGCGGCGGAGGCCGCGCCGACCTGATGGGCGCAGAAGATCCAGCCGAAGACGACGCCGGCATTGCGCCGCCCGAAGATGTCGGATGCCAGGGCGGCGGTCGGCGGGACGGTCGCGATGTAGTCGAGTCCGAAGAAGATGGCGAAGATGAGGAGTCCCGAGAACTGGGTGACGAACGGGAGGAGGAAGAGCGACAGGCCGCGCAAGATGTAATAACACGCCAGGAGTTTGCGCGGATCGAAGCGATCGGTCAGGTAGCCGGAGCAGAGGCTGCCGACGAAGTTCATCCCGCCCATGATCGCCAGGACACCGGCGGCGGTCCCCTGCGGGATGCCGTGATCGATCGAGTGCGGGATGAAGTGGACGCCGATCACGCCGCTGGAACTCGCCCCGCAGATGAAGAAGCTGACGCTGAGGAGCCAGAACTCGGGGACACGGATGGCGCGGGACATGATCGCCCCCATGCCGCCGATCGCGCCGACCGTTGGCGGTGCCGGGCCACCATACGGCTCCAGGCCCATCTCTGTAGGGTTGTCGCGCATCAGCAGAAAGACGGGGGTAAGGATGACCAGGGCGATGATGCCCAGGATGACGACGCTGCCGCGCCAGCCCATCCGCTCCACTAGCCAGATCAGGGCAGGGGTGAAGATCATCTGCCCGGCCGAGGTCGCGGCCCCGAAGATGCCGAGGACGAGGCCGCGCTGGGCCGTGAACCAGCGGTTGGCGATCGTCACGCCGAGGACCGCGGCGGCGACGCCGGTGCCGATGCCGCTGAGAACGCCCCAGAGGAGGGTGAACTGCCAGAGGGCGGTCATCGCCGCGCTGCCGAGCGCGCTGCCACCGGCGACCAGCAGCCCGAAGAGCATCAGGCGGCGCGGCCCGAAGCGGTTCATCAGCGTGCCGCCGATCGGTGCGGCGAAGCCGAAGAGGAGGAGGCCGATCGAGACAGCGAAGGAGATCGACGCGCGGTTCCATTTGAGATCGACTTCGAGCGGGTGGATCAGTACCCCTGGCGCGGAGCGCACGCCCGCCGAGACGAGCAGCGTCAGGAACGTGACGCCGACGACGATCCAACCGTAGTAGATCCTGCCGCTCAGGAGTCGTGCCATCATCGCCCTGGGGCTCCTCTCATGTCGGCGTTTGTGGGCGTTGGAACCGGCTCCCAACGTGGGGTCATCTCCAACTGGTACGGGTGTACCCGTGCCCATCACGCTGCTGGCACGGGTGATCGAGCGTGCATCTTCCTGTCGTGCGCGAGCGATGTGCTTGCTGAAAGGCCGCGAGGGGCGCTTTATTCCCCGGTTTTCCCCAGAGCGGCCAGGAACTCGGCATCGAGGAGATCGATCTCGTGGTCGAGCGGCCCCTGGAGCGCGCTGCCCGCTGCGGTGATGGCGTTTCGCGGCCTGATTGGTCCGCTGATGCGCCTTGCCGAGCAGGAAATCGATGCACTCCCCAATGTGTTCGATCGGCCCCTCGTTCGCTCGTGTACATGTGGAGCCTGAACCCGTATCCGTTGCAGCATGGCCCCGAGACCGCTTGACCGCGCGATTCTACTATAGACATGCCTTGTACACAGGATATTCGCGGACGAGGGATTGGAGTTCGCCGCTGGTCGGTATTCCGGTGCCGGTCCCGATGCTATACTCTCGAATATGCGAACGGTGACCGATGACACTGAAAGCCAGACAATGGCCCCTGAGCCAGCCCGACCGACGCCCGCCGGATCGGTGCAGTCGGCGTCGAGTCGCCGCCTCTACTCGGCGGCGGCGTCGGTTGGGCTGGCGTTCGTTATCGGGCGTATGCTTGGACTGGCACGGGACATCCTGATCGCTCGGCAATTCGGCACCGGCGCGGCGATGGATGCCTACCTGGCCGCGTTTCGCGTCCCCGATCTGATCTTTCTGATGGTGATGAGCGGGGCGTTCGGCTCGGCTTTCGTGCCGATCTTCGCCGGGCAGCTCGAGCAGGGGCAGGTGCGGAAGGCCTGGCGACTCGCCTCGAATGTCATGACGCTGATGGTCGAGGGGTATGCCATCCTGGCGCTGATTTTGCTGCTGTTCGCGGACCCGCTGGTGCGCCTCGTCGTCGCGCCGGGGTACGACCGGGACACGCAGATCCTCGCGACCGAACTGACGCGTATCCTCCTGCTCTCGCCGCTCTTCCTCGGCCTGGGCGCGGCGGCGAAGAGCCTGCTCGAAGTGCATGACAACTTCACGCTGCCCGCCTATGCCCCGGTCATTTACAACGCGGCGGGTGTCGGCGGCGCGCTGTTCCTGGCCCCGCGCTATGGGGTGACGGGGCTGGCCTGGGGGATCGTCCTCGGGTCATTGGCGCACGTCCTGCTGCAACTGCCGGGCCTGATCCGTATCCGGATGCGCTATAGCTTCCTGCCGCGCCCGGTCGCGGAGGGGGTGCGGCAGGTCGGTCGCCTGCTCGGGCCGCGAATCATCGGGCAGGCCGCCTTCCAGATCAATTTCACGATCGTCATGACGACCTTCGCCTCGCGCCTGGGCGAGGGTCGCGCCTCGGCGCTGGGCATAGGCTACCAGTTGATGATGCTCCCACACGGGTTGCTGGCGATCTCCGTCTCGACGGTGATCTTCCCGCTGCTGTCGCGCCTCTTCGTGAACCGGCAATTCGACGAGTTGAAGACGACGTTCGGGGACGCGCTGCGCCCGCTCTTCTTCCTGACGCTGCCGGCGGCGGCGGCGCTGATGATCCTGGCGCGTCCGGTGGTGCAGGCGGTCTACCAGCGCGGCGCGTTCGGGGCCGAGTCGACGCTGCTGGTCGCGGAAGTGGTCCCCTACTTCGCCGCTGGGTTGGTCGCGCTGGCGTTGGTGGAGACCAGCGCGCGCGCGTTCTACGCGATGCAGGACACGCGCACGCCGCTCGTCGCGTCGCTGGCGACGATTGGGCTCAATATCGGCCTAGCGTTTGTGTTGTCGCGGAGCTTCGGCGGTCGCGGCCTGGCGGCGAGCATGTCGCTGACGACGGCGCTGGAGATGCTGTTCCTGCTGATTGTGCTGCGACGGCGGATCGGCCCGTTCGATGTGGCGGTCTGGACGGCTTTCGCCAAGAGTTTGCTGGCGACCGTGATCATGTCGTTCGTGCTTCTCCTCATCCGGGACCAACTGATCGCGGTGACCGATCCGGAAACGGGCAGCGGCTCGGCGTTCGGGCGACTGGCGATCTTCGGGTTGGCCCTCTTCATCGGCCTCTACACGTATCTGGTCGCGTCCTGGTACCTCAAGACGCGGGAACTGCTGGAACTGACCGAGCGGTTCGGGGGGCGTTTGCAGCGCGCGAGGTCGCGCCGCGCCAAGGGATGACCCCTCCCCGCCACTGCGGCGGCGACCCTCCCCTGAAAGGGAGGGTGGGGGGAGAGGTGAGGGGGGGTGGCAGGGGGTCGTGCTTTACGGCGTGAGAGGGTGTTCAGTTGAACGCCCCTACGGGGGGCAAGGTGGGGCGGTGCGCGGTGAGGTGGGTGTTGGGACCTCTCCCCGCCCCCCGCCCCCACCCTCCCCGACGCGGGGAGGGTGGGGGCGGGGGGCGGTCGCCGCGACACGCGATGGTGAAAGGGGTGCCGAAGCGGCAGGTTGGCCCGCGCCTTCGGTATACTTGGGATACGGGCGCATGGGGCGCGGCGCGAGCCTGATTGGAGTGGTCGATGGATCGGATGCCCCCGCCGCGTCGCACCCGCTTAACCCTCTCGCCGAGCCTGGACGCGAAGCTGGGGGAGACGCGGCTACGGACGATCCTGATCGCGTCCGGCAAGGGCGGGGTCGGCAAGTCTACGGTCAGCGTGAATTTGGCGACGGCGCTGGCGGCGCGCGGACATAGCGTCGCGCTGGTTGATGCCGACATCTACGGTGCCAGCGTGCCACGGATGTTGAATGCCTTCGAGAAGCCGCTGACCTTCGGCTCGCGCCTGGTGCCGGTCGAGCGTCATGGGGTGAAGCTGATGTCGCTCGGCCTTTTTTTCGCGGAGGATGCGCCGCTGGTGGTGCGCGGGCCGATCATGCACAACACCGTGCGCCAGTTGCTCGAAGAGGTCGCCTGGGGCGAGCCGGATTACCTGATCGTCGATCTGCCGCCCGGCACCGGCGACGTGGCGATCAGCGTGGCGGAGACGGTGCCGGGGAGCGCGATGATCGTGGTGACGACGCCGCAACTCGTCGCGTTGAAGGTGGCGATCCGCGCGGCGAAGATGGCCTCGGTCGGCGAGTTACGCCCGATCGGCGTGGTGGAGAACATGAGCCACTTCATCACCCCGCAGGGCGAGTCGATCGAGATTTTCGGTTCGGGTGGGGGCGACGAACTGGCCGAGGCGCTGGGCGTGCCGTTGCTCGGTCGGGTGCCGCTGGAGGCTGCCGTGCGGCAGGCGGGCGACGAGGGCAACCCGGTCGCCGTCAGCGCGCCCGAGTCCCCGGCCGGGCGCGTCTTCCTCGCGATTGCGGCGCAGGTGGAGCGGATCGAGCCGCCGCCACGGCGATTGCGGCGTGCGGGCGTTGGCGGGTGAGGACGGCGAGTGGGCGATGAGGAGGCGGGGGATGACGGCGATGCGCGCGCAGAATGACCTGGTCCCGCACGAGTACGAGTTCACCGTGATCATCGAGCGGGACGAGGACGGGGTCTATACCGCCGTTTGCCCGGCATTGCAGGGGTGCCGCACCGAGGGCGACACCGAGGCGGAGGCGCGCGAGATGATCCGCGATGCGATCCGGCTCCACATCGAGGCCCGCCTCGCGCTTGGCGAATCGATACCCTATGAGGTGGCTTCCGAGCGGGTCCGCATCGCCGTATGAGCGGGCCACTGCCGACGCTCTCGGCGGTTCAACTCGTAGCGGCTTTGCGACGACGCGGCTTCGCCCCGAACCGTCAGAGCGGGAGCCACTTGGTGCTGCGGCATCCCGGTGGACGATGGACGACGGTGCCGATACACAAGGCCAGAGATGTTTCCAAGGGGACGTTGCGCGGTATCCTCAAGGATGCCGGGTTGACCATAGATGAACTGCTCGCGCGGTAAGCGCTTGAACGGCTGCGAGAAGAGTTAGGGCGATGGCGACAACGACACGCACCAATCACCCCTCGGAAGCGCCCGTCCCGCTGGAGGGTCGCCTGGCGGCGTTGCCGACCGCGCCGGGATGCTATGTGATGAAGGATGCGCGCGGCCAGGTGATCTACGTGGGGAAGGCGAAGACCCTGCGCGACCGCGTGCGCTCCTATTTCGGTGCGCCGAAAAGCCTGACCCCGAAGACGCGCGAACTGGTCTCGCACATCGCCGATTTCGAGGTGGTGCGGACCGACACGGAGCGCGAGGCGCTGCTGCTGGAAAGCGAGCTGATCAAGCGCCATCAGCCGAAGTACAATATCCGGCTGAAAGATGATAAGAGCTACCCCTTCCTGAAGATCACCAACGACGAGTGGCCGACGATCGTCAGCACCCGGCGCGTTCTCGACGACACGAAGAAGGGGGCGCGCTATTTCGGCCCGTTCGCCGATGCGGGCGCGGCCTTCGTCACGCTGAAAGTCTTGCAGCGCGCCTTCCCCTATCGCAAGCCGAGCGCGCCCTGCCGCGACAAGAAACTGACGGGCGACTGGACGCGGGCCTGCATGTACCACCATATCGGCCAGTGCCTCGGGCCGTGCATCGGCGCGACGACGCAGGAGGAATATCGCGTGGTCCTCGACAACGTCGGGCGCTTCCTCAGCGGCAAGAGCGATGATTTCCTGGCGGAACGTCGCGCCAAGATGGAGCGGGCGGCCGACGAACTCGACTTCGAGACCGCCGCGCGCCTGCGGGACGAAGTACAGGACCTGGAGCGGATCACCGAGCGGCAGAAAATCGTCGTCCCCGGCGCGACCGACGCCGATGTGCTCGGTTTGGCGCGCGGCGCGGGCGGCGACGCGTGCGTGCAGGTCAGCGAGTTGCGCGGCGGGAAGATGCTCGGGGCGCAACATTACCTGCTCGATGCGCACATCGACGACGCCGACCCGGATATATTGCAAACCTTCGTCACGCAGCACTACACCGTCGCGCCGGAGACGACGATCCCGCCGCAACTCATCCTCCACTATGCGCTGCCCGACGCCGAGACGGTGATCGAGGTGTTGCGGGCGCGGCGTGGCAAGCCGGTGACCCTGGCGGTGCCGCAGCGCGGCGACAAGCGGAAACTGGTCGAGATGGCCGCGAAGAGCGCGGCGGGCAATCTGGAACAGGAACGCTTGAAGTGGCTCAATGACGAGCAGAAGACGACGATGGCGCTAACCGAGCTGGCGACCGCGCTCGATCTGCCGGGCCTGCCCCTGCGGATCGAGTGCTACGACATCTCGCACAGTCAGGGGACCAACCAGGTCGCGGCGATGATCGTGTTCGAGGGCGGCAAGCCGAAGAAGAGCGACTATCGCAAGTTCGCGATCAAGACCGTGGAGGGGAACGACGACTTCGCCTCGCTGCAAGAGGTGTTGCGTCGCCGCTTCAAACGGGCGCAAGAGAGCTTGGCCGCCGCGCAGGAGGCGCTGGGGGTGAGCGATGCCCTGGTGCCGCTCGACGCGCTCGACACGGCGACGGCGGGGGAGATCGCGGCGACCGAGGCGTCCGCCGCGCCGCTCGACGAGAAGTCGGCCTCGTGGGCGCGGCTGCCCGACCTGATCATCGTCGATGGTGGCAAGGGGCAACTCAGTTCGGTGCTGGAAACGTTGCGCGAACTCGACGTGAACCTGCCGACGGTGGGACTGGCGAAGGAGAACGAGGAGATCTTCCTGCGGGAGAACCCGGTGCCGGTGATCTTGCCGCGCAACTCGCAGGCGCTTTTCCTGGTGCAGCGCGTTCGCGACGAGACGCACCGTTTCGCGATCACCTTCCACCGCCAGAAGCGCGGCAAGAGCGCGCTGAAGTCGTCGCTGGACGATCTGCCGGGGATAGGACCCACCCGCAAGAAGGCGCTGCTGCGGCACTTCGGCTCGCCGAAACGTATCCGCGAGGCGAGCATCGAGGAACTGAGCGCGGTGGATGGCATCTCGCGCGGGTTGGCGGAGAAGATCCTGGCGGGGCTGTGAGTCGGGGCCTTGTGCGCGGCGCAGCGGCAGGGCAGGCGAGCGGCCATACGGCGAGATGCGGGTCGGCGACGAGTATCCGGCGTGCCGCTGCACGAGATTGGGGGCTGGGATGAGCGGGCCACGCGGCGAGAAGCGGGGCGCAAGCCAGGGCCGGGCCTGGTCCAACCGCTGGCAGGAACGCGAGCGCGGGGCTTCGGCCTCGTCCGAGGGTGGGCGATGATCCGCGTCACGGCCAGCGATCCCCAAGCCCTGCCATGGGCGATTGACGCGCTGGAGCGAGGCGAACTGATCGCGATCCCGACCGACACGGTCTATGGCTTGGCGGCGCGACTCGACCGACCCGCCGCGCTCGAACGGCTCTACGCGGCCAAGGGGCGCGATGCCGACAAGGCGATCCCGGTGTTGATCGCCGACGCGAATACCCTTTCGGACCTGACGCGCGAGCTGCCGGACGGGGCGGAGGAGTTCGCCGCGCGCTTCTGGCCGGGGCCGCTGACGATCGTGGTGTCGCGCTCCGCCGCCGTGCCGGATCTGGTGACGGCGCGCGGCGACACGGTCGGGATACGGATGCCGGCGCACCCGTTCGCGCTGGCGCTGATCGCGGCCTGCGGCGGCGCGCTGGCGGTGACGAGCGCCAACCGCTCGGGCGAGCCGAGTCTGGGCGATGCGGGCGCGGTCGAGCGCGCGATCGGCGGGGCGATCGAGTTGATTGTGGATAGCGGGCCGACGCCGGGCGGGCGTTCGTCCACCGTGATCGTGCTGACCGCTTCCGGCCCGGTCATCTTGCGTACTGGGCCGATCGACGCGGACGAGTTGCGGGTGGCCTGGGCCGAGACGCGCCCCGTGTGATACGCGGTTGACCCCCTGACAACCGCGTGATTCGTGGGAGCGTGCTGCATACATCCAGTGCAGGCCGACCCTCGTGAGCGTTGGGGTTGGTCCGTGTGGGTGGGTGCCATACGACGGGCAGGGCGTATGCCATACGCTCCTACGGCGACGCGAAGCGCTCTACGTGACGACGTCTCCCTCCTGCTACCTTCCGTCGTCTCCACCGCGTCTGGTACCATGCGGCGCGATGCCTCTCTGGCGGGCGGACGCGGACGACAGCCGGTTCGGGATGGAAAAGGGGCGTCGTGCCGCAGTCGAGATTGATCGAGCGGGTGCGCGGGGCGCTCGGCACGCCCTGGATTCGCACGCTGGCCGTCCTCTGGGTCGCGCAGATCATCGCCGAGATGGCGTTCAGCTTCGCCTTGCCGTTCATTCCGTTGTACGTGCAGGAACTCGGCGTGGGCGATGCCGGGGCGGCGGGGATCTGGGCCGGGGCGATGTCGGGCGGCTTTGCCCTGGTGATGGGGCTGATGGGGCCAGTCTGGGGGCTGGTGGCCGATCGGTACGGGCGGCGGCTGATGATTCAGCGCGCCCTTTTCGGGGCGTGCTTCGTGATCGGCGCGATGGCGCTCGTCCGCAGCCCCGAGCAGTTGTTCGTCCTGCGCCTCTGTCAGGGGGCCGTGACCGGCTTAGTGGCCGCGATCTCGACCGTTGTCTCCCTGACCGTGCCGCGCCAGCGACTCGCTGGGGCGCTCGGGCTGATGCAGTCCTCGCTCTTCATCGGCAACTCGCTCGGGCCGTTACTCGGCGGTGTCGTCAGCGACCTCGTCGGCTTTCGCGCGGCGTTCGCGATGACCGGGGTGCTCTTCCTGGTGGCCGGGGCGCTGGTCACCCTTTTCGTGGCCGAGCCGCCACGCGAGGAGGCGATGGGGGCCGGGGCGAGCGCCACCGTGTCGGGCGGCGTGCGCGACTTCCTGCGCCAGCGCGCTGTTCTCGCGGTGCTCGGGATGATGATCCTCATCCGCTTCGCCAACTTCGCGCCGAATCCGGTCCTGCCGCTGTATATCCAGCAACTCGCCCCCGATCAGGGCCGTTTGGCGACCCTGTCCGGGCTCGTCGTCGCCGTGACGGGGAGCGCCTCATTGGTGAGCGCGCTGCTGATCGGGCCGCTGGCCGATCGCTTCGGGCGTCGCGCGGTCCTGCTGGTCTGCCTGCTGGCCGCCGCGCTGCTCGGCCCGCCCCAGGCCGCTGTCGGCGCGGTGTGGCACTTGATCGTGTTGCGGATAGCGACCGGCCTGGCCTTGGGGGGCATGATGCCGGTCGTGCAGGCGATCTTCACCGAACTCACGCCGCCGAACCGGCGCGGGATGGCCTTCGGCATCCTGGCCACGGCTGGTTCGATCGGCCTCGGGGGCGGCCCGGTCGTGGGGAGCCTGCTGGCCGCGCGCTTCGGCGTCCCGGCGGTCTTCCTGAGCATGACGCCGTTGTTCGTACTCGCGATCTGGTCGCTGCTGCATCTCCCCGCACGCGGGCCGCTGCCGCCTGTGTCGGCGTCGGCGTTGCCTTTGTAGGGGTGAGGGGGGAGGTTGGGGCTTGGACGAATGCGCGCCCGATCCGGTGAGGCGGGGGCGCCGGGGATTTCAATCCCCGGCTAACGGTAGTACAGCGCGGCTGGAATACCTCGGTGGTATACTGGTCGGCATCTGGGGGGCGACGCGGCTGGAGGGGGGCAAAGGTGCGCGGGCCGAAACCGCCGATGGTGGTGCTGACGGGCGCGGAGCGGGC
>JAABUN010005270.1_pt1 | contig 16267 bp, 17 predicted proteins | sample 5559311 | NCBI WGS metagenome assembly JAABUN01 (sample SAMN10711877, study PRJNA513370) | rock metagenome | isolation source: Antarctica rocks | place: Antarctica: Victoria Land, Siegfried Peak sud
GCGCCCGTGACCACTCTCCCGATCGTCGAGCGCTGGTTGCGGACTCGTTCGTTTGACCACTCGAGCTTTCCGGCCGAGCGCATCGCGGTGGAGCGGGATGCGACCGTGAGCCTGTGCCTGCTGGCCGGAGATCTGGCCGATCTCGAACCCGTCGTCGCCACGCTCGAGCGGCTGATCGAGCGAGGAGTGGCCGACGAGCTGCTCATTCTCGGCGTGGACTCCTCCCTGCCGGCGACGGGCGGCGCGCCGGTGGTCCCGGCGGCCACGCTGGTACCGGAGCTCGGCCGCGTCCTGGGGCGAGGCGACGCGATGTGGCGGGCGCTGTCGGTGATGACGGGCGACGTGGTGGCCTTCATCGATGCGGAGCTCGGAGGGTTCGGCGAGCACGTGGCCTGCGGCCTGATCGGGCCGGTGGTGTGTGAGCCGAGCGTCAGCTACGCCACGGGCTTCGCTCGCCGGGAACCTACGACGGGCACCGTGGAGGCGGCGGATGACGGGCGCGTGACCGAGCTGAGCGCCCGCCCTCTCCTGCGACGCTTCTGGCCTGAGCTGACCGCCTTTCAGGAGCCCCTCGCGAGGGAGCTGGCCGCGTCGCGTTCACTGCTCAAGCGCCTGCCGTTCTCCACGGGTTTCGGCGTCGAGGCCGGGCTGCTGCTCGACGCCTACGGCACCGTCGGCTTGCGCGACCTCGCGCAAGTCGACCTGGGCGTCCGCCGCGATGCGCGCCCGTCGCTCGCCGAGCTCAGCACCAAGGCCGAGGAGGTGACCGACGTGGTGGCGCGCCGCCTCGCCCACCGCGGCCTCGCCGCTGAGCCGGGGACACTGAAGATCGTCGAGCGTCCGCCCTTGGCTTCTGCCGCATGACCCTGCGAGCGCTCTACGTCGACCTCGACGGGACCCTGCTCGGCCGGGCGGCGTCGCTCCTGCGCGACGGGGAAGGGAGGTTCTCGCTGCTCGGCGCCCGCGCGCTCGAGGCCTGCGCGCGCGCAGAGGTCGAGGTGGTGCCCTACTCGGGTCGCCGCCGGTCCTCTCTGTTCTCAGACGCCCGTCTCCTCGGCTGCCCCGCCTACATCTTCGAAGCCGGCTGCGGGCTGGTCATCGACGGCGAGCTCGAGTGGCTCACCGGGGACCTGCTGCCCCGGGAGAACGCGACGATCCACGCGCAGATCACCGCGTCGGGCGCTCCTGAGCTCTTACTGAGCACGTTTGCGGGACAACTCGAGTATCACGATCCCTGGCATCTGGATCGCGATGTCTCACATCTGTTCCGCGGCGACGTCGATGCGATGCAAGCCGACGAGCTGCTCACCGCGCGGGGCTTGGGGCACCTGCGACTCGTGGACAACGGCATGATCAGCCTTCCCGGCAAGCGGGCGTACCACCTCATCCCGACGGTCGCGTCCAAGGGGCGCGCGGTCGCCCGCCACATGCAAGCTCGCGGGTATGTACGCGAGGAGTGCATCGCGGTCGGCGATTCCCGGGAAGACCTGACGGCCGCAGGGGCGGTCGGGACGTTCTGGTTCGTGGCCAACGCGCTCGAGCGCGACCCGGCGATCCGCGAAGCGCTTGCCGGAGTGGCGAACGCGCGGGTGGCCGAGGAGTCCTACGGGGCCGGGGTCTACGAGGCGGTGGTCACCACCCTGGCCGAGCACCGTTCAGACGCCTGAGCGGTCGACGTCCGGCCTGCGGAGCCACTCGATCGTCAACCCCACCAGCCGCGCGAAGGTCACGAGGGCACGCTCGAGATCGCGTTCCGGCGTGTCTTCGGCGGGCGAGTGGCTGATGCCGCCGGTGCTCGCCGCGAAGACCATGACCGCCGGAGCCAGTCGGGCAATCTCGGCGCAGTCGTGCAGTGCTCCGCTCGGAAGCCGATGGGCCGCGTCCGTGACTTCCTGGCATGCCTGCTCCGCCATGGCGACCAGCTCGGGATCGAACGGAATCGGCTCGATGTTCCAGATGCGATGCCACGTGATCTCGACGCCCTCGTCTTCGGCGATCGAGTCGCCAGCGGCCCGGACGTCGCGCAGCATCGAGGCCAGCGCTTCAGGCTCGAAAGCGCGTTGATCGAGCGTCATCTCGCAGCTCTCGTTGATGATCGTGGGAACCCCCGGGGCCACCCGGACCGGGCCCACGGTCGCCACGCCCCCGTGTCGCGCCGCGGACTCGCGGGCCGCGAGCCCGAGACGGGCGGCGGCCAGGAAGGCGTCGTGGCGCAGGCGCAGCGGCGTGGAGCCCGCGTGGCCGGCCCGTCCGGCGAATCGCAGCGCGTGGCGCTCGACCCCGTAGGTCCCGATCACCGCGCCTGCGGAGAGGCCCAGATCCGCGAGCACCGGGCCCTGCTCGATATGGAGCTCGAGATAGGCGCCAATGCCCTCGAGGCGCCCGCGGGCCTCCCCCACCCGGTCGAGCTCGACGCCGTGCGCGGCGAGCGCGTCCGGCAGTGGGACGCCATCGGCGTCGCGCAGCTCGCGGACGTCGTCGGGCTCCAGCGTCCCGGCCGCAGCGCTCGATCCGAACAGGGAACGGCCGAAGCGGGCGCCCTCCTCGTCGGCCCAGTCGACGAGCTGGAGCGTCACTGGGGGAGTGGTCTCCGCGTAGGAGCGGAGCACTTCCAGGCCGGCGCACACCCCCAAGGCGCCGTCCAACCAGCCGCCCGAGGGAACCGAGTCGATATGGGAACCGACCACCAGCCGCTCCTCGTGCTCTCCGGCCAGGGTGGCCCACAGGTTGCCGGCGGCGTCCTGCTCGACCTCCACCGGCAGCTCGGCGAGTCGGCTGTGCAGCCATTCACGGGCCTTTGCCCATTCCTCCGTCCAAGCGACCCGGCGCGCCCCACCGGGTCCGCCGGTCCGCTCCGCAAGCTCGCGGAGATCGGTGATCACGCGAGCGGGCTCGTGCGACATGCACACGGTCTACACGACGCGGCCGAACCAGCGCAGCCCCAACGCCCCGCCCACGAGGAGCAGGAGCAGCCCCCCGCCCGCAAAGGCCGCCGACACCTCCTGCTTTGACTCCTCGAACCCGATCCGGGTGCCCAGGGTCGCGTAGACGGATTCGAGCTGCTCGGCGGAAGGCGCGTCGAAGAAGCGACCCCGGCTGACGCCCGCGAGCTCCTTGAGCGTCTGGGGATCGGGAGGCACCGGGATCGTCTGCTCGAAGCCGCCCGGATCTGAGAGGGTGATCGTGCCATCGGGCGTTCCGAGCGCAACGGCATAGATCGGGACCCCCAGCTGCCGTGCCCGGCGGGCCGCGTCGAGAGGGGACGTCTCGCCCGCGGTGTTCTTGCCGTCCGAGAGCAGGACGATGGCCGCCGGCGCTCGCCGGTCGCCCGTGGCCCGCTGGCTTCGCAGTTGGCCTTCGACGGCGTCGAGCCCGCGCTGTAGACCGTCGCCCATGGCGGTGCCGCCGTCCGCGAGCAGCGAGTCGATCGCCGGCTCGATCTCCGAGCGTTCAGAGGTGGGCGGGAGGCGCAGCTCCGCGTACTGGTTGAAGGTGACCACGCCGATGCGGAAAGTGTCCGGCACCTTGGAGACGAAGGTCTTCGCTGCGGCCTGGGCGGCGGCGAGGCGGTCGGGCTCGACGTCCGTGGCGCTCATGGAGCCCGAGACGTCCGTGACCAGCATCACGGTTGCCTGGCGCTTGGGCTGCGCGACGGTGCGCTCGGGGCGGGCGAGGGCGAGGACGAGCGCGCCGAGGGCGAGGAGCGTGAACGCGGCTGGAAGATGCCGCCGCCACCCCGGCGTCCCCGTGACCACGTTGGGCATCAGCTCAGGGCTGGCAAAGGCGGCGGCCGCGTCGCGGCGACGTCGCTGAAGCGCCGCATAGAGCGCAAGTGCGATGGGGAGGAGGACCAACCCAGCGAGAAAGGCGGGCTCCCGGAAGCTCACCTCACCACCTCCTGGTTCCCGACTTCTGGGACGGCCGCGTGGGTGCGAGCGCCCGCGCCGGGCCGCCCGGCGCGCTCGGTTCGTCTCAGGTGGGTGGCGAGCTCGCGCAGCCAGTCGCCGTCCGTGGTGAGCAGGATGTGATCAGCGCCCGCGCCGCGGATCTCGGCGCCCACCCGGGCGCGCTCGTCGGCGGCTGCCGCGGCGAACCGGCGCCGTAGCTTCGAGGAGCTCGTGTTGACGTGTATCTGGCGACCCGTCTCGGGATCGACCATCCACAGCGAGCCGACCGGCGGCAGCTCCATCTCACGCGGGTCCCGCACTTCGGCGCACAACAAGCCGTGGCGGCCGCGGAGCGAATGCAGGGGCCCCGACCAGTCCGTCGGACCGCGGAAGTCCGAGACCACGACCACCAGTCCGCGTGCCCGCGCCACCGCCCGGAGCTTGGCCAGCGCCCCTGCCAGCCCGGTAGCGCCCGCGCCGTCGGGCTCGGGCTCTGCACGCAGGGTGGCCAGCAGACCGAGCAGGCCGAGCCGGCCCTGGCGCGGCGCGAGCAGCCGCGGCTCCCCGGCGCCGACCGCCATGACCCCGAGGCGATTGCCGCGCCGGGTGGAGACATGCCCGAGGGCCAGGGCGACACCTTCGGCCACATCCGCCTTCCGGCGCTGGGTGGTGCCGAAGGTCATCGAAGCCGAGGTGTCGAGCACGAGCCACGTGGTCATGGCCCGCTCCCCGACCTGCACGCGCACGTGCGGCAGCTGCGTCCGAGCGGTGACGTTCCAGTCCATCTGGCGGACGTCGTCCCCAGGTTGGTAAGGGCGGATCTGCGCCAGCTCGGTCCCCGCACCGACACTCGGCGTCACGTGCTCTCCCGGGATGAGGCTCTCCACGCGCCGCCGCACGGCGAGGTCGAGCGACCGCAGGACGGGCTGAGGGACCGGCCCGGGTCCCGGCCGGTCGGGCGTGCGGACGGGCTCTGCGACTTTCACCGCACGTTGCGCTCAGCGCCGAGCTCGACCACGGGCATCACCACGTGCCCGAGCACGTCGTCGAGCACGCGATCCGCGTCGACCCCGGCCGCGAGCGCCTCATAGGTCAACACGATGCGGTGGCGCAGGACATCGCGCGCGAGGTCGTGGACGTCGATCGGCAGGGCGTAGTCGCGCCCGCGAAGGAGCGCGAGCGCCCGCGCGGAGTGGACCAGGTTGATCGATCCGCGCGGGCTTGCGCCGAACTCCACCCAGTTCTCCTCGCCTGGCCGGCGGGTCGCGGTGGTGAGGGCCACGGCGTACTCCATGACCCGCCGGTCCACGTAGACGTCGGCCGCGGCTGCCTGATACTCGGCCAGTGATGCAGGCGACAGGACCTCCCGCACCCGCACGTCCGCCGCCAGCGAGCGCTCCACCACGGAGACCTCGTCGCGCGCGTCGGGGTAGTCGACCACCAGCTTGAACATGAAGCGATCGACCTGCGCCTCGGGCAGCGCGTAGGTGCCTTCGGACTCGATCGGGTTCTGCGTGGCCATGACCAGGAACGGCTGCGGCACCCGATGGGAGACGTGCCCGATCGTCACCTGGCCCTCCTGCATGACCTCGAGGAGGGCCGACTGCACCTTGGCTGGAGCCCGGTTGATCTCGTCCGCGAGCAGGAAGTTGCAGAAGACGGGCCCGAGTTCGGTGTCGAAGCCGTGGGTGTCCGGCCGGTAGATGCGGGTTCCGATCAGGTCCGACGGCACGAGATCGGGGGTGAACTGCAGGCGCTTGAACGAGCCGCCGAGCACGTCGGACACCGTCTTGACGGTCAGGGTCTTGGCCAGCCCGGGAACGCCTTCGAGCAGGACGTGCCCGCCGGCGAGCAACGCGACGAGCACCCGCTCGAGCATGGCTTCCTGGCCGACGATGACACGCTTGATCTCAAACAGCGCGGACTCGAGCGCGGCATGGGCCTCACGGGCGGCGGCCGCCCGGTCGCCGGCCACGGCGTGCAGGCGGCCCTCCTCGATGCTCATCACGCGTCCTCTCGTCCGGATGTTCGATGCGTCGGGAGTCACCGCCCTGATACCTGCGGACGCGTACCCAACTGCACGGTAGCCGTCTGCTCGTCCGAACCCCTGAAGTAGCGGATCTCGAGCTTCTCGCCGGGCTTGCGCTCGACGACGACCTTCTGCACGTCGGCCGCCTCCTTGACGGCCTTTCCGGCGATCTCGACGACGCGGTCGCCGACCCGCAGGCCGGAACGTTGGGCGGGCCCGCCGGGAACCACCGAGCGGATTACGGCGCCCTGCCCGGATCCTGACGCGTCGCCGGTCGCGATGCCCACGTACGGGCGGTCGACCTTGCCGTCGCGCTCGAGCAGCGGCACGACTTCCTTGACGGTGTCGATCGGGACCGCGAAGCCGACGCCCGAGTTCGATCCAGAGCCACCGTTGGTGGCGATCTGCGAGTTCACGCCAATGGCCCGCCCTTCGGCATCGAGCAGCGGGCCACCCGAGTTGCCCGGGTTGATCGCCGCGTCGGTCTGCACGACGCCCGAGATCGGGAAGCCGTTGGGCGACTCGATCTCACGGTCCAGCGCGGACACGATGCCGGTGGTGACCGATCCCGACAGCCCGAACGGCGAGCCGATCGCGATCGTCGCCTCGCCCGGCCGCAGGCCCTTGGACTCGCCCAGGACGAGTGGCTTCAAGCCGCCCTTCACCGCGGTCGGATCGATTTTGAGCAGGGCGAGATCCGTGGAAGGGTCGGTGCCGACGACGCGGGCCTTGATCGGCTGGCCGTCCTCACCGAAGCGCACCCGGACGTCCGAGGCGCCGTCCACGACGTGCTGGTTCGTGACGATGTCGCCGCCACGGTCGATCACGAAGCCTGACCCCGACGCGGACTGCCCGCCCTGCTGGCCGAGCCCCGGCTGTGAGACCTGTCCCGAGCGGGCCGAGATGAACACCACACCGGTGGAGACCCTCTCGTAGATGTCGGCGACAGAAGTGGATGTCCCGACCGGAGCCGCCGAGCGTTGAGCAGGTGTGGCGGCGGTTGCGGCGCCCTGCTTCGGGTCGGAGCCGTCGAAGATCCCGGTCAGGGAGAGCACGGCGACGACTAGAGCGACCGATACGGCTCCGAGGAGCAGAAAGGCGAGGTTGGAGCGGCGCGGGTAGGAGGTCATGCAAGCCATAAGAGCGGCTTCACCCCAAGAGGGCCTCAGTAACGGCTCACGGAAACGTAAAGGTCAGCAGGGCTCGTACGGGTGACGAATCACGCCCGCCCGTCGGCTAAATCTGACCCGAGCTGCTCTCCCGCGGCCTCGAGCGCCTCGAGGGTGGTGGCTTCGAGTACGCGTTGAAGGTCGATCATCCGCCTGCCGAAGAGGTCGAGGTCAGCCGTCCCGACCACCGCGTGAAGCGGAACGCCCGCCTGGCGCGTCCGCTGGCCGATCTCGCCCACGACACTGCCAGTGAGCGTGTGGGAGTCGAGCCTTCCCTCGCCGGTCACCACCGCTCGGGCGGCGCGCATGCGATCGTCGAAGCCGAGGGCGTCGAGGATCCAGCGCGCCCCTGGCTCGAGCACCGCGCCCTGCGCCGCCCAGAGCTCGGTTCGTAAGTCTCCGTGACACAGGAGCACGAGCCTCGCGCCGCCGATGCCGCCGTGTTCGGCGATGGCTCGCAGGGCGCCGGCCCCGTCGTCCGAGCCGTCGGGGGCGACGAGGATCACCTTCGCACCGGCGTCCACCGCGGCGCAGACCAGCTCGCCCATCCAATACGACGAGGAAGCGGCGCCGGTGTCCTCGACGAGTGCTGTGTCACCGTCCTCGAGCAGCGCGAAGCTCCCGGGGACGGCGCGGCCTAAGGGAGCGGCGACGATCTCTCCGCCGAGCGCGGGGAGGAGAGCGTCCGTGGTCCCCTGACCGCCGTCGGCCACGGGGCAGAGGTCGGGTGGCATGAGGCCCGCGCGTTCGAGCCCCCGTCCGATCGCGCCGGCCACCTCGGAAGCCCGGAGGGTGCCCTTGAAGGAGTCGGGCGCGACGAGGACCGGGCGTTCGCGCAAGATGGGTCCCGGCATGCCCTCCAAAGATGTCACGGTCTACGAACTGGACGGCCATGAGGTGCGGCTGTCCAATCCCGGCAAGGTGTACTTCCCGGCTTCGGGCGTCACCAAGGAGCAGCTTGCCGACTACCACGTGGAGTGCGCCCAAGCCCTGCTCAACCACTTGCGAGAGCGTCCGACCATGCTCAAGCGGTTCCCGGGCGGCATCGAGACGAAGGCCATCTGCCAGAAGCGCGTGCCCGAGAAGCGCCCGGAGTGGGTCCAGACCTGCGTCCTGAAGTTCCCGAGTGGGCGCTCCGCGGAAGAGCTGGTGCCGAGCGACGCCGCGCATCTGGTCTGGGCCGTGTCGCTCGGCAACGTGGATGGGAACCCTCATCCCGTGCGTCGTGCGGACCTGGACCATCCCCACGAGCTCCGCGTCGACCTCGACCCGATGCCCGACACGCCGTGGGACAGCGTCCGCCGCGTCGCGCTCGTCGCGCGCGACGTACTGGCCGAGCTCGGCCTGCGTGGCTATCCCAAGACCTCAGGTTCGCGCGGCATCCACATTCCCGTGCGCATCGAGCCGCGGTGGGATTTCGTGACCGTCCGCCGAGCCGCCCTGGCGCTCGCGCGCGAGGGCAAACGGCGCGCGCCCGGACTGGCGACGTCGAAGTGGTGGCGCGAGGAGCGGCCCCCGGCCGCCTGCGGGAGAGGGGAGACCCTTCCGGCGAGATCGATGGGCACGCGGGTTCGCTGGTCGCCTTGCTCGACCTCGCGCGCCGCGACGAGGAGCAGGGTCTCGGCGACGCCCCCTGGCCACCGCACTTCGCCAAGCAGCCAGGCGAGCCCAAGCGGGTGCAGCCGAGCCGGGCGGGGAAGGACTGAGTACGGCGCTGCCGTACGACCGCCGGCGAAGCTCGAGCCGGCCCGCGTCCGGCGGGCGAGCCTTCCTACTGGTCGAGCTGCTCGAGCGTGCAGTCCTCGGGTGACTTGTCCTCGCGCCAACGGGCGATCTTCGTTCCGTGCCGGACGCGTCCGTTGCTCGTGTGGTCGAAGGTGACCTCGACCACCAGCTCGGGCCGCAGGACGATTCCCTCCAGCTCGCGGGCGTTGTTCCAGCGGCTCGGCTCGCCGTGGAAGCGCTCTCCCGTCTCGTACGGACGGAGCTTGTCCACCAGCTCACGCTTCTGCTTGGCGTTGAAGCCCGACGTGTGGCCGACCACCCGCAGCCGGCCCTCCTCGTCGTAGAGCGAGAGGATGAGCGACCCGACGGTGTTCTCCTCCTTGCCCGGCCGCCAGGCCTGCACGACGGCGTCCATGGTCCGGACCCGCTTGATCTTGACCATCCCGACGCGCTCGCCCGGCCGATAGGGGGCTCCGATGTCCTTGGCGATCACTCCCTCTGCTCCATGCAGCCAGACCTCCGCTGCCTCTGGGTCGGCGGTTGCCGGGGTCAGGTCGACCGGCGCCTCCACCAGGGTCTCGAGCGCCGTCCGGCGCTCGCGCTGGGAGAGCTCGAGCAGGATGGCGTCGTCGCAGGCGAGCAGATCGAACGCGACGTAGCGGGCGGGCGTCTTCTCGGCGAGCATCTCGATCCGCGAAGCGGCGGGATGCACTCGCTGGCCCAGCGCGTCGAAGTCCTGTCGGCCTCGATCGTCGAACACCACGATCTCGCCGTCGACGACGTAGCGGCCTCGGGGGAACTGAAGCTCGGGAAAGTAGCGAGTCAGCGACTTGCCGTTACGCGACTGCAGCTCGGCGCGCCCGCCGTCTACGAATGCGATGCAGCGGAAGCCATCCCACTTGGGCTCATAGGTCCACTTGTCGCCGGTCGGAAGCGCCTTGGCGGGGCGGGCGAGCTGCGGCATGACCGGAAGGGTGAGCGGGAGCGCCACGATTGCAGCGTAACCTCAACGGCGATCGTCGTCGCTCCGGGCAAGATCTGCGGAGACGCTCGCCGGTGTCCCGGGAAATCGCTTACGAGATCGGGAAGCGCTCGTCGAACCCGGGGCGCGATTCCGCGCCGTAGCGAACCGAGGCGAGGCCGAAGACCACACTGCCGAGGATGATGAGAATGAATGTCATGTCATTCAGGATAGGGCTTGTGCGCCATTGCGGTAGGCTATGTTGACTGTGCGGTCACAAGGCTAAGCCTATATGACTTTGCAACAGCTCACCTACTTCGTCGCTGCCGTCGAGATGGGTTCATTCTCGGCCGCGGCGACCGAGCTCCATATGGCACAACCGTCACTCTCGGAGCAGATCCGCCGGCTGGAGGCCGAGCTCGGCGTCCAGCTCTTCGCGCGCGGGGGTCGCCGCCTCGAACTGACCGAAGCGGGCCGGCTCCTGCGCCCCAGGGCGGAGCGGACGCTCGCGGCCGCGAGCGAGGCGGCGGAGTCCGTTCGCGAGGTCCGGACGCTCACGGGCGGCACGGCGACCTTCGGGACCTTTGGGAACGCGCCTCACTACCTGCTCTCAGACCTCGTGCAGGACTTCCGCAGCCGCCATCCGAAGGTGCGGGTGCGGCTCGTCGGGTTGAATTCCTCTGAAGTGGCCGACGCCGTGCGCGACGGCCGGCTGGAGGGCGGCCTCATCGTCCTGCCGATCGACGACCGCCACCTCGACGTACGCCCGGCTCTGCGCGACGAGATCCTCTTCATGTCCGCCGACCCGCGCAAGACGACCGAGCCGATGACCATCGAGCGACTCAGCGAAATCCCGCTGATCCTCTATGACGCGCGCTTCGGCTGGGACGATCCCACCCGTCGTCAGCTGCTCGATCGAGCGCAGCGGGCCGGAGTCAAACTCGAGCCCCAGATCGAGGTGGAGTACGTCGAGACGGCCTTTGACCTTGCGGCACGGGACTTGGGCGACACCATCGGCGCAAAGATCCTGGCGGTCGGCAGGGGCTCCGCCCGTCGCTTGCACTGCGTGCCGTTCGATCCGCCGCTGTACGACACCTTCGCCTTCATCACCCGGCGCGACGCGCACGTGTCGCCGGCCACACGCGCATTCATGGCGATCGCTGAACGGCGGTTGCATGCGCTCGAGCGGCGACGCGAAGGACCTCAGGCCGCGTAGGGGCGCAATGGCGCCCCGGAAGCCCCTGGCGGCACGTAAGATGGGGGCATGTCGCAAGCCAACGCCACGGAGGCCGAAGAGGAATACCTGCAGACCATCTTCTGGTTGCAGGAAGCCGGGCTTCCCATGACGGGCGCCAACGTCGCCCGGGCGATGCAGTTGTCGGCGCCGACGGTCCACGAGATGATCGGCCGGCTCGAGCGCGACGGCTACGTGACCCGATCGAGTGACAAGGTTCTGCGCTTCACGGACGACGGGCTCGAGCATGCCGAGGGCGTCGTCCGACGCCACCGGTTGATCGAGCGTTTCCTCACCGACGTGCTGCAGATTCCCTGGGATGAGGTTCACGAGGAGGCCGAGCGCCTGGAGCACGCCATGTCGCCTGTTCTGGAGGAGCGGATGCTTGCGGCGATCGGGGGCGCCAAGACCTGTCCTCACGGCCACCCGATATCGACGGCCGACCGCATCGAGGGCGTGCCCCTCGCCGATGTCGAGGTGGGCGCCGAGGTGCGGGTGCTTCGCTTCGAGAACGAGGCGGAGGATCTCCTGCACTACCTCAAGGCCGCCGGGCTCGAGCCCGGCTGGGAGGGCGAGATGGCGGAGTCGGCCGAAGCGCACGTGACCGTGCGCTTCCCCACCCGTGAGGTGACCGTCACGCGTTCCGTTGCCGAGACGGTCTCCGTCGTAGCCGACCCTTCGCCTCCGCCGCGCACCGCCCTTCCCGAGCAGCTCGTGCTCGCGAAGGACCGCTACGGCCGCTGAATCAGGGTCGCAAAGTCCGATCGAGCGCTTCGGTGACGACCGGAATCCAGGTCGCGTAGCCGCGGGCATCTGGATGAAACCGGTCCGGGGCGAGCAGGGTCGGATCCTCGGCGAACATCGGACCGGTGCGCGCGGCGATCGGCGCGAAGGTGAGTCCCTGTGAGTCGGCCCCCTCGGCGATTGCCCGGTTGAGCTGCCGCGTGCGGAGTCCGGCGACCCAACGCAGAGGCTGAGCGAGGCGTCGCGCTGTGCCCACGTCGGGAGCGCCGGTGAGCACGATCCGCACCCCTGGACGTGTAGCCCGAAGCCGCGCGACTATCTGCTCGAGGTCGCGGATGACCGCGCCGATCCGGGTGAGGTGGGTCACGTCGTTGGCGCCGGCTGCGATCAGGACCACATCGGGTTCTAGGCGAGCGGCTCGGGCACTCTGGTCCGCGAGGACGTCGCCCATGGTCGACCCGGAGACGGCGAGGTTCACGAGCGTGACCCGGCGGCCGGCAGCGGCGAGATGGCGGGCGCTGCCCACGGCGACACCGCTCTCGTACGGAGCGCCCTGGCCGGCTCCGGTCGAGTCTCCGATGACGACATAGGCGAGTTCAGGCCCGTCGTCGCCGAATGTGTGCGGCGCGGACGACGGCCCAGTGAAGCCTTCCACCTCGCCCCGCCGGGCAAGGATCGCCTCGACCACGAGAAGCGCGACGAAACCGGCCACGGCGAGCCCCAGGCCTCCCAGCACGCGTTTCACGTGACACGCGAGGGTGCAGCGTCGACGAGCTCGTGCTCGCCCAGTTCGACCAGCCCACGCAAGCGCTCGAGGGCGTCGAAGACCTCGACGTGGGTCGTGTAGAGCGGCGCCACGCCGAGTCGCACGCGATCGGGACCCCGGAAGTCGGGAGTGACATCGGCGCGGTCGATGAGCGCCCGGCAGATCGGCCACGCCAGCGGGTGGCGCAGCGACACGTGCGCGCCGCGGCGGCCGGGGTCCCGGGGGGAGCCGAGCTCGAAGCCCAGAGCGGCGAGGTGCTCGTCGTGGTAGGTGACGATGAGCTCGGTCAGGCTTTCGGACTTCGCGCGAATGGCTGGCAGCCCGGCTTCGGCGGTGAGCTTGACGCCTTCCTGGACCGCTATCAACCCGAGGATCGGCGGCGTGCCCGCCAGGAAACGCCGGATGCCGGGCTCGGGATCGTACGAGCGCTCCATCGCGAACTGCTCGCGTTGCGCGAACCACCCCCAGATGGGCGACCGGAGTGCGGATTGGGCGTCCTCGCGGACGTAGAGGAAGGCGGGCGCTCCAGGCCCCGCGTTGAGGTGCTTGTAGGTACATCCGACGGCGTAGCGGGCGCCCGCGGCGCTCAGATCAGCCGCGACCGCGCCGGCCGAATGCGAGAGATCCCAGACGATCGGCGTGCTGCCGGCCGCGGCCTCGATGCCTTTGAGGTCGGCGAGGGCGCCGGAGCTGTAGGCGACGTGGGAGATCACCGCGAGCGCGACATCGGCGTGGGCGACCGCCTGCGCGACGTCCTCGGGCGATGGCCCGTGCAGCGTGTCCGCGGGCTCGAAGAGCCGCAGCTCGCGACCCCGGCCGGCGGCGAGACCCTCGAGCACGTAGCGGTCGGTTGGGAAGTTACCCGCGTCGGTGAGCAGGGCGCCCTCGCGGCCGTCCAAGATCGCGCTGGTCAGCTTGAACAGATTCACGGTCGTCGAGTCGCTGACGATGACCTCGCCGTTCTCGGCGCCAAGGACCCCCTTCGCCAGCAGATCCCCGACGCGCGTGGGCGCGTCGATCCACTCCTCCCAGCCGCCGACGAGCCGCGTCCCCCATTCGGAGACGAGCGCGCTGAGCTTGTCGCGAGTGGCCACCGGGAGGCGACCGAGCGAGTTCCCGTCGAGGTAGATCCTCTGCGGGTCGTCGATGACGAAGTGCTCGCGGAACCCGGCGAGCGGGTCGGCGGCGTCGAGCACCTCGACGTGGGCGCGGTTCAACGGTCCTGCAGCCATCGCGTGACCGCGCTCCACAGCGGATTGCCGGGTTGGATGTGGCCGAAGTGGTCTTCGTCCTCGAGGTGCACGTGCTCGACCGTATCCCCCGCAGCGCGCGCAGCCTGGACGAAGCGCTCGCTCATCGCGGCCGGAACGTTCTCGTCGCGGCCGCCGTGGACGACGAGAACGGGCACGCCGAGGGGGAGGCGGGCCGCCGGGGAGGCTGCCGCGTAGCGGTCAGGTCGCTCGGCTGGAGTGCCGCCCAGGAAGCGGTGCACCACGCCGTTGGAGAGCCGCAGCTCGGACGCCATGGCGAGGTCGAGTACGCCGGCCTGCGCCACCGCGCCCGTGAGGAGTACCCGCGGGTTCTCGCGGGTCGCCGCCCACGCGGCGAGGTGCCCGCCCGCCGAGTGGCCGATGCTGACGACGCGCGTGCGGTCGAGGCCGTCCACGGTCGCCAGCGCGTCGATGCCGGCCGCCACGTCCTCGAGGGTTGTCGGCCATCCCCCGCCGTTAAGCCGCCCAAGACGCCGGTACTCGAGGTTCCACGCCGCCCATCCAAGGCCGGCGAGGTCCGTGCAGAGCGCGGTCATCAGGTTGCGCCCATAGCGGGCCTTCCAGAAGCCACCATGCATGACCACCGCCACGGGCGGCGGCGAACCACTCCCCGACGGCAGATACAGGTCCGCGAACTGGGAGCGGTGCCGGCCGTAGGAGTGGCGTTCAGGCCGCAACGCCAAGCGAGCGGGCGGCCTGCGCGAGCCGTGTGACGCCTTCATCGATCTGGTCCGGTGTCACGCCTGAGTAGGCGATGCGCAGGGTGTTCTCTCCGCCCTCGAGCAGGAAGTCGGTGCCCTTGACGAAGACGACCCCACGCTCCTGAGCGGCTGTCTCGAGTTCGGCCACCGACGTGCCCTCCGGCAACTCGACCCACATGAAGTAACCGCCCTGCGGCGGAGTGAAACGGGCCTCGGGCAGCTCACGCTCGAGTGCTGTCACCAGGGCGTCGCGACGCTCGCGCAGCGCCGCCTTCACCGTCACGATCGACTGCTCGATTCGCCCGGACCGGCAGAACTCGTTGACGATGGACTGGGCGACCATGTTGGGCGAGATGTAGGTGTTGGTCGCGAGGCCCTTGACCCGGTCGATCACCGGCTTGGGCCCTACGAGGTACCCACAGCGGATGCCGGGACACACGGTCTTCGAGAAGGAGGAGGCGTAGACGACCTTGCCCGCCCCGTCCTGGGAGAGCATCGTCGGCAGGCTCTCGCCCTCGAACCGGATGGACAGGTAGGGATCATCCTCGAAGAGCACGAAGTCGCGCTCGGCGGCCAGCTCGAGCAGCCGTGCACGCTTTGGAGGGCTCAGCGTGTAGCCCGCAGGATTCTGAAAGTTGGGGATGATGTGGGCGAGCTTCGGCTTGACGCCGCTGTCGAGGAGTGCCTCGAGCGCGGCTACGTCGATGCCATCCGTCTCGAGCTCGACCATGCGGACGTCTGCCCCGCGCTGCCGGAGGTTCAGGAGCGTGCGGTCGTAGGTCGGCGACTCGACGACCACCGAATCGCCGGGCTCGACCATGAGCGCGAACAGAAAGGCGTCCGCCTGCATGGAGCCGTTGGTGACCAGCACCTGCTCGGGAGTCACGTCGTGCTGCTCGGCGATCCATTCACGCAGCGGCACGTAGCCGACCGACGTCCCGTAGGCAAAGGTGCCGCTCGGGTCGTTGGCGAACGCTCTCTGTGCGGCCTCGCTCAGACCCTCCGTGTCGATGATGTCGAGCGACGGTGCGCCCCGGGCGAAGGAGATCGGTGCGTTGGAGGCCATGGGCGCAGGATACGCGCGGGCGGCCCGCAGCCATGGTGCGGCTGCGCGCCGGGTAGGACTTCTGCCATGCGCCTCCATGGTCGGCGGTTGACGGCCTCGCGCGGTCTGGTCTCCGATCTGCGTCTGGAGTGGTTCGAGACGCCCTGGAGCCACGGTGCGGGCATCACCCGCGGCTACCGGGTGCTCGACCAGGCCGGCGCCGGCTGGAGTGACGCAGATCTCGACGACACGGGCATTCACGTGCTGCGGGTCGTCGGAGTGACGCACTACTTCCTGGCTCTGCAGGACGGTGCCTTCGCCCCAGGCGAACCGGTGATCCTCATGCCTGAGCCGGACAATCCGTATGACCCGTGGGCGCTCGGACTCAGGAGCCTCGGACTTGGGCTGCGCGTCGGCTACGTGCCTGCGGGCCGCTCACGCGAATTGGTCGAAGAGCTGCGCTTCCGGCCGCTTCACGCGCTCGCGCTCACGGAGCACCGCGTGCGAGATGAGCGGGTCGGACTGCGAGTCGCAGCGAGCTTTGCACCCTTGCTGGAACGATGAGCAACGTGGGTTGACGACGGAACTGTTGTCAACTACGGTTGCTGGATGTCCAGTCTCGAGACTGCAGTACCGGATTCGCCCGCCGACGCCCTCGCCGCCGTCGTGGCACTCCGCCGCCTCGCCGACCGGCTTGAGGCGTCCGGGGTCGAGGTGGCGATGCGTGACGGGTGG
>JAABUN010005271.1_pt1 | contig 16264 bp, 14 predicted proteins | sample 5559311 | NCBI WGS metagenome assembly JAABUN01 (sample SAMN10711877, study PRJNA513370) | rock metagenome | isolation source: Antarctica rocks | place: Antarctica: Victoria Land, Siegfried Peak sud
GACGCATCCCCGAGGCGGGATCCATCCCCGGCGCGACCCGCGGTCGGCCGATGATTTCCCGCCCGCGAGGACCGACGCCCGGGTGCCGTTCAAAGGTCTTCGATCTCTTCTTCCTCGTCCTCCTCCAGTTCTTCGAGATCGTCATCGTCGTCGAGGTCTTCCTCGTCGTCGACCTCGATGTCGTCGATCTCGTCGTCGAGCTCGTCGTCGAGGTCATCCTCCTCGTCGTCGAACTCCTCGTCGAGGTCATCCTCCTCGTCCTCGAGGTCGTCGTCGAGGTCATCGTCCTCGTCGGCGTCGAGGCCCTCTTCGAGCTCTTCCTCGTCGCCGGGGTGCCGGGCGACTGGCGAGGAGGCCGGGCTGTCTCTCCACGTCGCGGGGGCGAGGGTCGGTTCCTCGAGAGTCGCGGTCATCTCCAGACGATCCCACATTTGGTCGGTCCTCAGGCCAAGAGAGCTTGTGGTCAATGACCCTAAGTCAGTGCGACGCGGACGGAAGGGCCGCCCCTTGCATATCGGCACGGGCCGAAGGGAGAGCCATAATCCTTAGTCAACGCTACGAACGATTGTCAAGCATGGAAACCTTGGGAATGGGCGATTCTTCACCGGGACGCGACGACGCGGCCCCGACCACGGTTCAGGCGAGTCGCACCACCTGTCCGGTGCTCGCCGAACGGGTGATCGCCTCCACGAGCCGGACGGTGTCGAGCGCCTGGTCGGCCGGGCAGCACAAGGGGGCCCCGGCGAGGATGGCCGCCGCGAAGTTCGCGTCGATGCCCTCGGCCCCATCGGGCGCGGAGGGTGCCCAGGAGATGGCATCGTCCGACTCCTCGCCGAGGGCCCGGTCGGTGACGCGGAGGCGTCCGCGATCGCCGAAATAGGTGATCTCGAACAGCTCGTCCGCCGAGACCCCCGAGAGGGCGACCGTCGCCAGCGCCCCGTCGGCCAGCCGGACCGCCGCGGCGGTTACCAGGTCGAGCCCCGACTCGAGGCGATCCTGGAAGGCCGCCACCTCGACGGCCGCCCGGCCGGTGCTCCAGAGCAGGGCGTCCAGCAGATGATCTCCGGCATCGGTCAAGATTCCCCCGCCGGCCACCTTGGGGTCGAACCGCCACGAGCCCTCGTCCCCCCGCGAGGCGAGCCAGGGCCGTGCCAGGCTCGCCGTGACCAGGCGAATCGTCCCGATCGCGCCGGCGGCGAGCCGACGCTTCGCCTCGACCAGGCTGGGGAGGAGTCGATACTGGTGCCCGACCCCGACCTTGCGATCCCTCCCCTTCGCCAGCCCCACGATATCGGCCGCCTCCTGGACGTTGGTCGAGAGCGGCTTCTCCACGAACACGTGGCAACCGGCCTGGAGCGCATCCATGACCGGGCGGTAATGCTCGCGATGCGGCGTGAAGACCGCCAGGGCGTCGGGAGCGACCTCCTTGAGCAGCTCGCGGTGGTCGGCGAACGCGGGAACCGAGGTGCCCGCCTCGTCGACCGGCACCAGCGCCGCCATCGCTTGCGCCGCGGAGAGGTCGGGGTCGGCGAAGCCGACCACGCGCACGCCGTCGATCGCCCGGAACCGATCCAGGTGGGCACGTGCGGCCAGCCCGCAACCGGCGATCCCGATCCGGAGCACAGTGGTTGCCATCCCAGGCCACTCCCCCGCCCCTGGCCAGGCCGAGCCGACGCGGCCCGATCCCATCGAACCCCGAGGCATTATCCCAGCAATCCGCCCGCCCCGCGTCAAGGCATTATCCGAGCAGGTCAAGGCCCCATTCCCGGTTTCTGGAACCAGTTGCGATCGACCGGGGGACCTCTCCGCAAGCATCCGCCGTCCTCCGCCCGACCCGGCCCCGGCCCTTGCGACTAATCTACCATGCTCCGGCCGAAGTCGTCGCCCTTTCACGCCAAAACCGCAACCCGAGCTCCTTCCTGCTCCCCCACCCGTTCCCCTTCCCGGAACCCCTCGCATGCGGCCCGATCCGGAGGCCACCCCCACTCGAGCCAACCGTCGTCAAATGGTCCGCGCCCGGGTCTCGCATACCGGGAGTTGCCACGCCCACCGGCATCCTTCCGACGCGAGAAAACGAGTCGTGCGTCCCCCTCCCACCTGTCCCCGCGTGGGCGTACCAGCCGCGGGGCCGGGGTTTGTCATGGGGCTCCGTCCCCGTTGAGCGACGAGGTCCCCCGAAAGGCCCCAACAGGCTCTCGGGCCGCCTTGACGCGGACTCGCCGAAAGGGTTATCGTAAGGATCTCAGCCTCTTGATGGTGGGTGTGGCCTAGCGGTTAAGGCGCCAGATTGTGGATCTGGATATCGCGGGTTCAAATCCCGTCACCCACCCATGACAAAACGACGGCCCTCGGTGTCAGCGTCGGCAACCGTTTCTCTCTCCATTATTTTCGACGCATCTGCAACCATATCAAAAGGTTGGCAGTAGGTCACCGCGAGTTGGTTGTCTTTCCGGGTGGAGTTCGCGAGTAGGGAATCGAGGAGGCGACGCTGCTCACGCGGCTCCTGCTTGCGGAACAGGTCGTAGGCCCGCCCCGCGAGGTTGAGGAGCTGCATTCCCCCGTCCAGGTAGGTCCGGTTGGCGGCTTGGTGCTCCTCGACCGCCCGGAGCGGCCGGTCCCGTTCGGACCGCCACTCCACCGCCTTCCGGTCGTGGAACGCCTCGTCGATCCGCCCGTCCAGCTTGTTCACTACATGGCGTCGAGCCGGTCCCGGAGCTGGTCGTAATCGGCCCGGAGCCGATGGATCTCCTCCTCGTGGAATCACCTCTCGTCGCCGTGGCTCTCCTTCCGGGCCTCCCCGAGCCAGCCCAGAATCTCGTCGTCGAAGGCCAGCCCTGTCATGACCTCGGCGATCCGGTCCGACAGGACTTCCTCACGCGCGTAAGGCACGGGGCACTGGAGATTGCGGCCGGCGCAGCGGCAGTAGGCTCATCAACAATTCTGTATTAGTATATCTCCGATTGCTCGCGTCCGCGTGCCCGTGGAGGAGCATGAGCTGGGCCGGGATGGAGAAGCCTTCCATCTCTCGTGCCTTGGACGAGACGCGGGCGTAAAGGACGGCCTGCCTTCTCGGGGCCAAGCCGCCAAGTTCACCGAGGCGGGGGGCCGGGCCGTGACGTCCCCGGACCGTCCCCCCGTATCATGGGACGAGGATGAGCGAGGAGGTGCGCGTGGAAGCTTGGGGCAGGGTATTCGTGCTGTCGCTGGGCGCGGTCCTGGGCGTCAACGCCCGCTACTGGCTGGGCGTCTGGATCAACAAGTGGGCGAGCCCGCAGTTCCCCTGGGCGACCTTCGTCATCAACGTCACCGGGTCGTTCGCCTTCGGCTTCTTCGTGACGGTCCTGGCCCGCTGGCTGCCCCATCCCAATGCCCGGCTGTTGGTCCTGACCGGCTTCCTCGGCGGCTACACGACGTTCTCCAGCTTCGCGTATGAGTCGGTGACCCTCTGGGAGCGCGGTGAGAAGGGGCTCGCGGTCGCCAACATGGCGGGGAGCGTCGCGGCGGGGTTCGCCGCCGTCGCGTTGGGGATCGGGTCGGCCAAGTTGCTCGAGGGCAAGGCCCTCGCCCCGGCTCCGCGGGAGCGGCGTAAGGCGCGGTCGCTCGGATACGGGCCATCCCCTCACCACCCGCACGGGGAGGGCGCGATTCCCGACATCCTCGGCGCGGACCGCATCGACCAGATCGCGAGCGAGGGCTGGCGCGGGGGCGATGAGGAGGGCGTCGAAGAGAGTGAGGCGACGTGATGATCCCGCCCCAAGCCCGGTTGTTCCGGATATACCTCAACGCGAGCCTCCGCCGGGAGGGCAAGCCCCTCTATCAGGCGGTCGTCCAGGCGGCGCGCGGCCTCCACCTGGCCGGGGCGTCGGTGTTCCTGGTCGACCTCTGCTTCGGCATGCACCGCCGCCTTCGCGACGCCAAGAGCGAGTACCTGTTCGTCGACATCCCGGTCGTCGTCGAGATCGTCGACGCCCCGGAGAAGATCGGCCTCCTCGAGACCCGGCTGGCTCCGATGGTCGCGGACGGGTTTGCGACCGTCGAGCCCGTCCGCGTGGTCCGTTACGCCCACCACGGCCCCGTTCCCGGCGTGGCCTCGCCCGCCGACACCGCGGGGGACGAGCACGACACGCCCCATCCCTTCCCTCCCGGGAGGACAACGCACATGCCGCTCGAAGGCGAAGCCCAGAGATTGACGGTCTACATCGGAAGCTCCGATACCTGGCACGGCCGCAACCTGGCGACGGAGATCGTCGACCGCTGCCGCAAGCTGGGGATCGCCGGGGCGACGGCGAGCCTCGGCGTGATGGGGTCCGGCAAGAGCTCGCGCATCCACCGGGCGCACCTGCTGGGGCTCTCGGAGGACTTGCCCGAGCGGATCGAGATCGTCGACAGCCCCGCGCAGCTCGTGGAGCTGCTGCCGATCCTCGAGGTCGGTCTGATCATCCGCAAGAGAGTCCATACGATCCGCTACGGCCACCATGCGCCCGATCCCGCCTGAGCCCACATCCGCGGCGGGTGTCCGGGACGATGAGCCGTTTCCGCCCGGGAAGCGCCCAGTCGGGGGAAGGCGGGCCTCACCGTGCCGGTGCCGGCGATCCCGCCCCGGGACGGAACGGCGAGGACGAGGTTGGGTCGGGAGGCATCGGAGACGCCGCGCCGGCGGAGTCGCCGGTCGTCGCCGCACGCTCCAGGGCGTTGATGAGGGTCGGCGCGCCGAGGGCCGTGAGCAGGTCGGCCTGCGCCTGGGTCGCCTGCCAGGTCGCGTCGAGCTGGGCGTTCTCCAGCTGGATCAGGCGCTGACGGCCCTGCAGCAGCTTCGACACGTCGGTCTGACCCGCCTCGAAGAGCTTCTCGAGGTTCGAGACCTGCGTCCTCAGGGCCTCCGTCAGCCCCAGGGTGTCGCGGTTCACCTCATTCGCCTGATTCCAGTTGGCGACGGCGGCCTTCACTTGCGCCGCCGTGCGTTGCTGGATCTGCTGCAAGGCCACGTTGGCCCGCCGGTACTCGGCCTCCCGCTGGCGGACGAGCGGCATGCCATTGTTCAGGATGGGGATGGGCGTGATGTAGACGAAGCCGAAGAACTGCGTCCCGTTCTCGTCGCGCTCGTAGACCGGGCCGACGACGGGCGTGGGGATGCGATCTCCGCGTGCGAGGCCGATCGCCGCTTTCGCCCCTTCGACCTGCGCGCGTGCGGCGTGAATCTCGGGGCGGCTCTGGAGCGCCGTCCGGATCAGCGCCTCGTCCTCGACCTGGGGTATGAACGCGGGCAGGATGAACTCGCCGAGCGGCTCGGCCGTCCCGGCCGTCGCGGGGATGCCGATCTGATTGCGGAGGTCGGTCAGCGCCCGGGCGTACGCCTGCCTCGCCGCCTTGACCAGCTGGCGCGATGCCTGACTCTCGATTTCCCCGAGGGCGACGACGTCGGCCGGGACCTGGTTGGCCTCCAACCGACGCTTGAGCGTCACCAGGAGCTGATCGTTGAAGTCGGCGAGCTGCTGGGCCACGCGGACTTTCTCGCGTTGGTAGGCGGCCGTCTGGAAGAAGCGGTACGTCTGCACGAGCGCCAGGAGTTCGGCCTGGAGCACCGCCGACCGTTGCTGATTGAGCGCGGCCTTCGCAATCGCGTACCGGTAACGCGTCTGGTGCCCCAGTTCGAGCGGCTGGCGGAGTGAGAAGTACATCAGGGCGTCCTTCTGATTCAAGCTCGGCCCGAAGGCACGCCCGCTGGACGTGGTCCCGCCCGGGACACGCTCGTAGATCAAGGGACGCACATCAACCCACAGCGTCGGGTTCAACGTCGTCGGGAAGTTTCGGGCGACCTCGACGGCCTCGGGCGACGCCGTGTTGCCCGGCACGTTGCCCTGACGGAGGGAGACGAGGTCGGGGTTGCTGGTGAGCGCCCCATAGAGTGCGGACTGGAGGCTCAAGTTCTGTCCGGCCTCGAGGGCCACCGGCGACGCGGGCAAGATCGGCTCGGGGACGAGCGGTGCGCCGAAGTCCGACGGACCGGCCTGGACGCGGCGGACGGGGATATCGGATGCGGGTCGATCGGCGGCGGGTGCGACCCGGACTTGGGCGTCGATCGGGGTGCCACTCTCGCTCGGCCTCGGAGGCGGCACTTCGTCCTGAGAAGGTCGTAATCGCCCGAAGAATCGTCGACGTGGCGTGGCGGGAGCGGCCGGTTGCTTCGCCTCCGTCGCCCGCATGTCCTGCCGAGGCACCACCCCGGCGGCGGGAATGGGGGCCGGTCCGGGACGCGGAGAGGGCGGCAAATCGGCCTTCGCGATGATGCCGGCACAGGTCCAGGCGAGAACGATCGAGACGAGTGACGAGCGCATCATGGGAATGCCTCCTGCAACGGATCCCGGTAGCTGCGAAAGCGGCCGCCCGACGCCCCCGACGCCCTCCCTGGCAACCGCTCGGCGTAAAGACGTCGGCATGTCCCTGATAATCGTCTCAAGAACGTGCCCGCGTTCTTCATTAAAAAGAACTAACCAAACTGCCCACGCCGCGTATCCCTCCTGCGTGTACCCTGAGATGAGGAGCCCGGATTGCCGGGGTCTTGGCTCACGTTGAGGCGTCGGAGAGGGGACTTCGTCATGGCTCATCGTTGGTGGATGCTTGGGGTCGTTTCCATGGCCGGGCTTACCGGGTGTGGGCCGAAGGCTGGTCCGGCGGCCTCGCTCCCGGAGACGACAGAGGCGTATGTTTCGGTGCAGGCCGAGCCCGCCCGTCGGGGCATGGTCTCCGAGGCGGTCGAGGGCCTAGGGCGGGTCGAGTCGCTCCCGGACCATCTCGCGACCTTGACGCCGGCGGTCGAGGGCCATGTCCACGAGCTCCTGGTCAAGCAGGGCGACCCCGTCAAGAAGGGCCAGCCGATCGTCGAGCTGGACAAGGCGGTCGCGAAGGCCGATCTCGCCGAGAAGACGGCCACCCGCGACGGGCTCAAGGCATCGCTCGCGCTCCTCAAGTCGCTCCCCCGACCCGAGGAGCAGAAGCCCTTGATGCTCGCGATCGACCAGGCCAAGGTCGCGCTGGACCGGGCGAAGAAGGTCGCCGACGCGCTGAAGAGCCTCCGGGCGAACAAGCTCACCTCGCCGCAACAACTCTTCGACGCCGAGAAGGCGGTGGAGACGGCACGGATCCAACTCGAGACGGCGGGGTCGCAGCACCACGTCCACATGATCGGCCCGCGTCCCGAGGCGATCGCCGAGGCGGAGGGGAGGATCCAGACGGCCGAAGGATTGGTCGAGTTTTCCAAGGCCCACCTCGATTTCCACACGATCCGCTCGCCGATCGACGGCGTGCTCGACAGCTTGACCTGCCACCCGGGCCAGACGATCTCCATCGGGTCACCTATCGGCGAGGTCGTCGATACGCATCAGGTTTATGCTTCCGTCTGGCTCTCGCCGCGACTCGCGCGAGGGGTCGGAATCGGTCAGTCCGCGGTCGTCCATCTCTCCGACGAGACCTCCGCGGCGAATGAAGGCGAGAGCCTCGCCGGCAAGGTCGACTTCATCGGACGGGTTGCCGACCCCCAAACGGGGAACCTCCCCGTCCGCGTCCTGGTCGAGAACCCGAAGGGGCAGCTCGCGCTGGGCCAGACCGTCCAGGTCGTCATCGAACGGGAGGCGAAAACCGACGTCCTCCAGGTGCCGGTCGCCGCCGTGCTCGACCTGGGCGATGGGCCGGTCGTGGGCGTCGTCCGCGAGGGGAAGTCGGTGGTGCTCCGCCCCAAGGTCGGGACGGCTCGCGACGGCTGGGTGGCGGTCTCGGGGACCGATCTCAAGGAGGGAGAACCAGTGATCGTCGAGGGGGGCTACAGCCTCCCCGAAGGCACGCCCGTGAAGGTCGCTGGGGGTGAGCCGACGAAGGCCGTCGCGCGGGCGGAGGTGCCCCGATGAGCCAGGTCATGGAGCGGGAGGCCGAGACTCGCCCGCGTCACGGCGGGGTGAACCTGGTCTCGATCGCCAAGCCGTATTTCGGCCTGATCGTCCTGACCACGGCCCTCCTGTCGGTCTACGGCGTCTACTCGATGACCCGGATGCCCAGCGGCATCTACCCCGAGGTCAACTTCCCCCGGGTCGTCGTCATCGCGCAGACCCCGGGCCTCGCGGTCAAGGACGTGGAGGTCGCCGTCACCCGGCCGATCGAGGAGGTGGTCAGCATCGTCCTCGGCGTCGTCCGGGTGCGCTCGAAGTCCGTCCGCGGGGCGGCCGAGCTCTCGGTCGACTTCACCCCCGGCACGAACATGATCCAGGCGCTGAACGACGTCCGCGCCCGGATGGCAGAGGTCGGGTCGAGGCTGCCGCCCGGCACCACGACGCTAACCGAGCGGCAGACCCCTTCGGTCTTCCCGATCATCTCGTTCGTGGTCACGGGGGGGAGGAACCCGTCCGAGCTCCACGACTACGCCTACTATGTCCTGAGGCCACGGGTCAGCCGCGTCGCCGACGTCTCCTACGCGATCGTCCAGGGGGGCGACATCCGCGAGATCCTCGTCGAGGTCGCGCCGCAGGCGCTGGTCTCCGCGGGGCTCTCGATCTCGGACGTGGCCGACCGACTCGGCAAGGAACATCGGCTCAAGGCCGTCGGTCGCCTCGACCGGGGGACGCTCCAGTACCAGGTGCTCACCGACACGATGGCGGCATCCCCCCTGGACCTCGAGGACGTCGTCATCGCCGACAAGAACGGCCAGCCCATCCGCCTCCGCGACCTCGGCCGTGTGACGATCACGCACGAGGACCGCCTGGTCGCGACGCGCTCGAACGGCAAGGACGCGGTGGTCCTGACCGTCTTCCGTCGGCTCGGCGGGAACACGCTCACGGTCTCCCACGAACTCGACGTGGCGCTCGCCGACGCGGCGAGGAACGCCCCACCAGGGATTGAGATCGTCCCCGTCTATGATGAGGCACACCTCGTACGGACGGCCATCGACAACGTCCGCGACGCGATCGTCATCGGCGGCATCCTGAGCGTCGTCATCCTCCTGGCGTTCCTCAAGAGCGTGCGGGCGACGCTCATCGCGGCGCTGTCGATCCCGCTGAGCTTGATGATCAGCTTCGTGTTCCTCCACCTCTCGGGCGACACGCTGAACCTGATGTCGCTGGGCGGCCTCGCGGTGGCCATCGGCCTCATCATCGATGATACGGTCGTCGTGATCGAGAACATCGCGCGCCACATCGCCGAGGGGGACAGCGGAGACAAGGCGGTCGACCGCGCGAGCAAGGAGATCAGCGGCGCCGTCATCGGGTCGACCCTCACGACGATCCTCGTCTTCCTCCCGCTCGCCTTCATCCAGGGGATGGTCGGGCAGTTCTTCCAGTCGCTGTCGATGGCCCTGACCGTCTCGCTCCTGGTTTCGATGGTCGTGAGCCTGACCATCATCCCCGTCCTCGCCGCCCGGTATCTGGGCAGCAAGCCCATGCCGCACAGCGGCCCGATCTATAACCTGCTGGCGGATCGCTACGAGGGGCTCTTGAAGGTGGGCCTCAAGTTCCCCCGGTCGACCGTGGCCCTGTCGCTGCTGGCGGTGATCCCGGGGTGGTGGATCATCACCCACCTCGAGACGGGGTTCATGCCAGAGATGGACGAGGGGGCCTTCGTCCTCGACTACAAGATGCCGGTCGGCACCTCGCTCGTCGAGACCGACAAGGTGATGCGCCGGGTCGAAGGCGTGCTCCTCAAGACGCCCGATATCGAAGGCTATATCCGCCGGACCGGCGCCGAGCTCGGCTTCTTCGCGACCGAGCCCTATACCGGGGACGTCCTCATCTGCCTCAAGCCTCCGGGGGAGCGGCGGCCCATGGCCCAGGTCATCGACGCGATCCGCGAAGCCTTGAAACGCGAGGTCCCGGAGCTCCCGACCGAGTTCACTCCGACCATCCAGAATCAGATCAACAATCTCACCGGGGCCGATAGCCCGATCGAGGTCAAGGTCTTCGGCAGCGACCAGGCGAAGCTCCGAGAGCTCGCGAGCCAGGTGGGCCAGGTCATCGAGAAGATCCCGGGAGTGGTGGACGTCCAGACGAACGTCCTGATGGGGAACCCCGACATCGTGGTACGGCCGGACAGCATCCAGACGTCACGGATGGGCCTCACCGTCATGGACGTCGAGTCGCAGCTCAACGCGGCCCTCTACGGTCAGGTGGCGAGCACGCTCCCCGAGCAGGACCGGATGACCAATATCCGCGTCCGCTATCCCGACCGGGTCCGCTTCGACCGCGATCGTCTGGGCCAGCTCCCCATCAGCCTCGCCTCGGCCACGGCGGCCCTGGGGACGGCCGCCCCGACCCCGACAGCCGCCACGGGAGTCGGATTCGTCCCCCTCGGCCAGCTCGCGTCGATCCGCCAGCTGCGGAGCCCCAACGAGCTGAACCGCGAGAACCTCCAGCCGGTCATCAACGTGAACGCCGCGCTCGACAAGCGCGACCTGGGCTCGGCCAACGCCGAGATTCAGCAGAAGCTCTCGGCGCTGAAGTTCCCGCCGGGATACCGCTGGGAGGTCGCGGGCAACTATCGGTCGCAGCAGGAGTCGTTCGCCAGCCTGCTGACGGTCCTGATCGTCTCATCGGCCCTCGTCTTCCTGCTGCTCGGCTTCCAGTTCAAGAGCCTGACGCTGCCGATCCTGATCTTCCTCGCGCAGCCGGTGTCGCTGGCGAGCGCCATGTTCGCGCTCTGGATCACGCGCACGCCGCTGAACATCTCGTCGTTCCTGGGTGCGATCCTGCTGATCGGCCTGGACGTGAAGAACGGGATCATCTTGATCGAGTACATCGACCAGCTCCGCGCCGAGGGCATGCCGCTACGCGACGCGCTCTTGAAGGCCGGGCGGGTCCGGTTCCGGCCGATCCTGATGACGAGCCTCTGCACGATCCTGGGCCTCGTGCCGCTCGCGCTCGGGCTGGGCCCGGGGGCCCAGATGCAGCAGCCGCTGGCGATCGCCGTCATCGGGGGGCTCATCACCAACATGCTGCTGACCCGGTTGCTCATCCCCGTCGGCTACCTCGTCCTCAGGGGGGGAAACGAACCGTCGCCGGCTTGAGTGGGGCAGTGAAACGACCGTAGCGATCCCCTGCGTCCTCAGCGTGCCTTTGAACACCCCACACCAGCGGTCGGACTTCCTCACGGTGAGGAGTCGCGGCGACTCACCGCCGGACGGCTCGGGAGGAGTCCGCCCCTCGACAGGAACCGCCATGTCACTGCGATTCAAATTCGTCCTGCCGATCAACCTGATCATCGTGGCGGTCCTCGGGGCCTCGCTCGCCTGGGAGTGGCGACGGTCCCGGGACGAGGAGCTTGGCGAGAGGCGGATGCGGCTGGACGAGGAGGTACGCTTCATCGGTGCGGCGTATCGAGAGTTCGGCCCTTCGCCGAGGTTTGGCGCGTTCCTCGAAGAATTCTGCCGGGCCGCCGACCCGGTCGCCTCTCCCGGGCAACAGGTCGCCGTACTCGAAGGCGGGACCGTTGTCGCGGCTGCCGCCGGCCCGCGAGTGCGGCAGCGCCTCGACCCGACTCGACTGGCCTCCCTCGAGCCCGGGTTCTGGACGCGAAGTGGAAAGGGCGGACCCTTCCTCGTCCGCGTGACGGACGATGGAGGGCGGCAGGTAATCATGGCCGAGTCGATCCGACCGGTCCATGGCCTGGTGATGGTCAACATCTGGGACCGGCTCGGCTGGGGGCTTGGCCTGGGCGCCCTCCTGCTCGTCTCGGTCAACACGGTGATGAGTCGCACGGTGCTCCGACCGATCGGCCGGCTCGCAGGGGCCGTCCGCCAGCTGGAACGGGGGCAGCACGGCGTCCAGGTCGACATGGTCAATGGAGATGAACTCGGGACCCTGGGCCGTCGTTTTAACGCCATGTCGATGGTGATCGCCGAATACGTGGAAGCGAACCAGCGGGAGTTGGAGACGGCCCGACGGGTCCAGTCACATCTCCTACCCCCGCACAGATTCCGGATCGGGTGCCTCGAGGTCGCCGGCCGCTGCCTGCCCATGGGCCCGGTCGGTGGGGACGTGTTTGACGTGCAGCCTCTCATGGGAGACCGCATCGGCATCTTCGTCGCCGACCTTTCGGGCCATAACGTCGCCGCGGCGCTGCACACTGCCATGGTCCGGGCGATCGCCTGGCGTGAGGCGGAAGGTGCCAGGACCCCGGGTGAGGTCCTGGCCCGGCTCAATGACCGCCTGTGTCGAGATCTCCCCGAGGAGCAATTCGCCACCGCGTTCTTCGGCTGGTTCGAGGGCGGCTCGGGCCGCTTTCGGTACGCGAACGCGGGGCACCCCGCGGCCTTTCTCGTGTCTCGCGACGGGTCGATGAGCGAGCTATCGACCACCGCCCCCCTTCTGGGGATACTTCCGGAATTCCCGGAAGAATCGGCCACCGTGGAGCTGGAGCCCGGGGCACGGCTGCTCGTGTACACCGACGGGATCACCGAGGCGAGCGACCCCCATGGTGCGCTCTGGGGCACCGACGAGCTCGTGGAGCTCATCCGCGCGGCCGGGCCGGCGACAGATTCCGAGCTTGTGGGAGGGATATTGGAGCGGCTTGCCGCGTTCCGCGGAGGGCAATCCCAGCAGGATGATGTGACCATCGTGCTCGCCAGGTACGAGCCGGGATCGGCCTCCCCGGTGACGCGAGCGGAGTCGTCCTGCATCGGAGCAGACGGCGATCAAACTTCGGGGGAAGTCCACGGAAATCGGAACGGCTGTCGGGGCGGCGAATTCGTCTAACCCTCGGGGATCCAGGTGAGCGGCGGGCTAACTTTCGACATGTCGCGGCCCCGCCCCTCCATCTTGCTCGGCCCCACGTCTCACGGAGGCCCATTCATGGCGCGGGTGCTCATCGTCGAGGACCAGCAGACGCTCCTGCAAAGCCTCGTCCGCGGCCTCGAAGGCGAAGGCTACGAGGTCATCGCGACGGCGACGGGAGAGGGCGCGGCCACTCGAGGACTGGCAGAGCAGGCCGATGCCGTCGTCCTCGATCTGATGCTCCCCGGCAAAGGGGGATTGGAAGTGCTTCGCGAGCTCCGGGAGGGCGGATTCGCGGCGCCCATCCTGATCCTGACCGCTCGCGACTCGGTCGAAGACCGGGTCGCGGGCCTCGATGGCGGGGCGGATGACTACCTGGTCAAGCCCTTCGCCTTCGCGGAGCTCCTCGCCCGGCTCCGCGCCCTGATGCGCCGCGCGCCGGTCAGCAGGGCGGCGGTGCTCCGTGCGGGCGACCTCGAGATGGACCTGATCGCGCGCCGGGTGACGCGGGGCGGAGGATTGCTGGAGCTGACCGCGAGGGAATTTGAACTCCTGGAGTACCTGCTGCGGCACAAGGACGAACCGGTCACGCGCGACATGTTGAGCCAGGACGTCTGGAGGGAGCCGACCGGTGCCATGACCAACGTGATCGACGTCTACATCAACGCCCTGCGAAAGAAGGTCGAGCGGCCGGGCCGCGCGCCGCTGATCCACACGGTCCGGGGCGTGGGCTACGTGTTGAAGGAGCACCCATGATCCGTCACGCGAGCATCCGATTGCGGCTGACCCTGTGGTATGGGGCGGTCCTCTCCGCGATCCTCGTCGCGTTCAGCGCCTCGGTCTATCTGCTCATGCGACACCATCTGCTCGCGTTGACCGACGCGGGGCTCGCCGAGGAGCTGACGGAGCTCGCCGACGAGATCGGCGGCATCCCTTCACCCTCCGGCCTCGGACCACGCTATGCGCGGCACGAGGGCTATGAGCTTCAGGTCGCGACCCCGGGCGGTCGCGTCGTCTTCCGCGGGGATCGGCTCGGGCCGAAGGGCTTACCTCTCGCGGACGCGCGACTCTCCCCCGGCGAAACGTCATTCTCGACGCTCGTGCTCCGCCCATTCGGACGTTTGCGCCAGGCCGATCGCTTTATCACCGGGCCGGACGGACCGCTCGTGATCCAGGCGGCGACCTCGCTAAAAGATTTCGACGGGGCGTCGCGAGAGCTGCTCACGGTCCTCCTCCTCACCGGGGCGACGGCCGTGGGAGGTTCGCTCGGCGTCGGCTACCTGCTCGCCCGCAAGGCCCTCGCACCGGTCGATCGCATGGTCGCCGAGGCCGCCGAGATCACGGCGACCCGCCTGGACCGCCGGTTGGAGGTCCCTCGTGCCGAGGACGAGTTCGGGCGGTTAGCCCGGACGCTCAACGGCATGATCGAGCGGCTGGAGCGGTCCTTCTCGCGGGTGCGGCAGTTCACCACGGACGCGGCGCATGAGCTCCGGACTCCGCTCGCGGTGATCCGATTGAGCACCGAGGTCGCCCTGCGCGGGCCGAGGTCTCCCGAGCAGGATCGCCGGACGTTCGAGGATCTCCTGGAGGAGGCCGATCGCCTCGGTCGCATCGTCGCGCAACTCCTCGACCTGTGCCGGGAGGACCACGGGAGGGCCGCGGAGGGCCACCGCCCGCTCCGCCTCGACGAACTCGCCCGCGAGGTGGTCGGCCTGATGCAGGTCGCCGGGGAAGAGAAGGGTATTCTCCTCTCCGTCGAGGAATTCTCGCCTTGCCGCATCCGAGGCGACGCGGATCGGCTCCGCCAACTGCTGATCAACGTCCTGGACAACGCCATCAAGTACACGACGCCCGGCGGCTCGGTGACGCTCCGCGGCACGGTTTCGGAGGGGCGGGTTTGCGTCGAGGTGACCGACACCGGGGTGGGGATACCGGCCGAGCACCTCCCGCACGTCTTCGAGCGATTTTACCGAGTGGACGAGGCGAGGAGCCGCACGACCGAGGGGACCGGCCTGGGCCTGTCCATCTGCCGGTCGATCGTCGAGGCCCACCGGGGGAGGATCCGGATCGAGAGCGAGCCGGGGCGAGGAACAAACGTGTCGTTCGAGTTGCCGCGCTCGGACGTGGCGTACGCCGAGAGTCCGGTATCCGCCGTCGCAACATGACGCCCACGGGTCCGAGAAAGATGGGGCAGTCGATCGACGTCCGGATGCCCGCCGGCTTCGCCCGGCGTTGGATCATCCGCCAGATGTATCGAGAGAAGAAGAATGGTAAGCGTTCACGGGGCGGCAATACCAAATTATCCCAGTGAACAGTCAAGACCAATTTTTGCCAGGAATTGAGACCGTCATACTGTACAAGGAGGACGCTTCGGAGCAGCTTGCAAGCAGCTATCTCGGGCCTTGGGAGGAATGCTTGTCGGCGAACCCCTTGTTTTGTAGTGTTCCTGGGGTGTGAACGCTTACGCTCGGGTGATAGAACGTGGCGCTGGCCTTGAGGCGGGAGACGTCGAGCGGCTTCTGCTCCGGGCCGTGGGCATAGAGCGTGAGCCCGGCCTTGGTGAAGACGACCTCGAAATGATGCCGCTTGCTCTTCGCCTCGGTGCCGCCGTGCTGGGCTCCCCCATGAGCGTGGCCGTCATGGGGAGCGGCGAGGCCGACGAAGACAGAACTGACCGACATCGCCAGGGCAACGCCCAGGCGGGTGAAAATCCGACGAGCTTGTCGCATTCTTCGGTCCTTCGGGGTTGGTTGAACGCTTTCGCATGACTGCCCGCCCGTGAGCCCTCGGGCAGGCGAGCCGTCCGGGTTAGCTCTTCCGGGCCGCACCGCCGTGCTCATGGCCGCCCATGGCCTTGACCATCTCGCGGCAGGTCGCGGCGCACGTCTTGAGCGAGGCGATTGTCTCCTTCATCCCGGGGTCGTTCAGCTTCTCGCACTCGGCGATGCACGCCTCGCAGCTCTCGGCGCAGGCGTGGCAGGTGAAGGTCATCAGCGGGCTCATTCGCGCGACGAGCTTGCCCGCGGTCGAACAGATCTCGCCGCAGTCGACGCAGAGGTGCATCGCCTTCGCGTGCGAGGTCTTCCCGGCCTGGACCTGCTTGTAGCAGTGGTGGAAGCCCTGGTTGCACTCCTTCTCGCAGTCGGTGCAGGCCTCGGCGCACTTCTCGTGGATGTCGCCCTCCGCGTGCGCGTGGGCCTTCCCTTCTTGGGCCAGGGCGGAACCGCCCGTCACGGCGGCGAGGCCCGCGGCGGTGGCCCCGAGGACTCCCAGCAATTCCCTGCGGTCCATGGTTCTTCTCTCCGTGGTGCTTCGAGGGCGGGCATCACCGTTCCACATTCCGCCCCGTCCGGCCCGCCCCCGGACCCGCACGGGGCGTGATTCGGTCAGCGTAAGCGTTCACGGGGCGGTAATACCAAATTATCCCAGTGAACAGTCAAGACCAATTTTTGCCAGGAATTGAGACCGTCATCCTGTACAAGGAGGACGCTTCGGAGCAGCTTGCAAGCAGCTATCTC
>JAABUN010005272.1_pt1 | contig 16261 bp, 16 predicted proteins | sample 5559311 | NCBI WGS metagenome assembly JAABUN01 (sample SAMN10711877, study PRJNA513370) | rock metagenome | isolation source: Antarctica rocks | place: Antarctica: Victoria Land, Siegfried Peak sud
ACCCGGTGAACCCGTCCATCGCGACGACCTCGACCCCGTCACGCCAGGCCTGCGGGCGGTCGGCGAGCCACTGCTTGAACGCCTGCTTCGAGCGGCCCTCGACCATGTCCAGCAGCCGGGCCGGCCCAGTACCGGCCCGGATCGGGGTGAGGTCGACGATGACGGTGACGTACTTGTCGCCGCGGCGGGTGTGCCTCCAGTTGGGTCGGCCCGGGGCGCGGTGGCGACATTGCTGCCGCTCCGTTTCCCCGGACCGCCCGCCGAACCCGGCGTGCGACTCTCACCGCACCGGGCTCTCCACGTGAGGTTGCTGCTCAACTGGTGGTGGTCGTTACACGGGTCAGACCCGGCCGAAGGCGATGGACAGATACTCGCAGTCGTTGGAGACCCTGGGTCGGGAGTGGGAGCGGGTCACGCCGAGGTCGACCAACAGCTGCGCGACGGGTTCGGAGGTCATCAAGGTGCCCCGGTCGGCGTGCACGACGTCGGGCACGCCGTGCACGCCCATCGCGTGTTCGAGCAACTCCTTGGCCAAGGCGGAGTCCTCGCTCGCGGCGATGGTCCAGGCGACGACGAATCGGGAGAAGATGTCGAGGACGACGTACAGGTCGTAGTACACCAGTAGTACACCCCCGCGGGCCGGGCTGCGGAGTTTGGTGAAGAAGCTTTCCATGAGTGAATCCGAAACTGTCGAAAACAACGCAGGGTACAGCCGGGCCTAGACCTTCGAGGTCACGGAGGCGGTGGCCGCCGCCGGTTCGATCTACATGGGCGCCCACTTGAAGATCAGCGAGGGCGGTGGAAACCTCGCGCCGCGGGTGTAATTCTACGACGACACCGGCGGTGCGACTGGCAAGATTCATGTCGGTTTTGTCGGGCCGCACCACCTCGTCCCGATTACCAAGTCATGATCCGACGCGTATGGGGCGCTCCGGGACGCTGAGCGTGTTCTTCGCCTATCGGCCTGAACTCGTCAGCTCCGTCCAGTTCTGCCGCGAGAGAGAGTGACCAGACGCACGGCTTGACCGAGTCCCGCTGGGCTGGTGCTGAGGGAGGTCTCGCCGTAGCTGCGAGAGAGGCGCCCGTCCTGTCTGCGCACTAAGGGCGCGTCCTTTCGCCGCCTGTCGGCGCAGCGGTATTACCGGATCTGCCTGCGACCGATCACCGGCATCAGCGGTTGATGCTTTGACGCCGAATCCGCGTTGAGCAGGTTGAATGCCCGGCAGGGTTTGCAAAGCCGGTCGACGACGTCTGCGCCAGCCCTCCCAGCCCCGCAGGAGTCCTCATGGACGCTCCGCGGCGGCCGCGGCACCGGCCAACCGGCCCATGCCCACGGCGGCAAGCAGCCCGTTGCCGGATGAGTACCCACGTCCGCCCTCGCGTCCGCTGATGCCTGCCGCGACGCCCCCGACGGCGTACAGGCCCCGGATGGTTGATCCGTCCTGGCGAACAACCCGGCCGTCGCCGTCCACGTCGAGTCCGCCCTGGGTATGGAAGAGACCGGGGGTGACCCGTGAGGTGACGTATGGCGGCTGGAGCGGGGCCATGGCGAAGTCAGTCCTGCCGTAGGTGTCGGCCTGTTCGCCGCGCGCTGCCGCGGCGTACCTCTCGAGAGTTTCGATCAAGGCATTCGGGCTCGCTCCCGTCAACGCGGCGAGCGCGGCGACGTCGGCGCACTCCGTCGCGCCGCCCATCTCGACGAGGTCGCGGTATTCGTCCTCTCGTAGGGTGTGCTCGCGAATGCGGGTGTCGTAGACCGCCCAGATCGGCGGTGTTCCGGCCAGGACAGCCGTTGTGAAACCCGAGTAGCCGAGGAGCTCGTCGCCGATCCGTGAGCCGGTGGAGTCCACGAGCACTCCACCCATCTCGATAGTGGTCCAGCTCAGGATGCTGCCGTGCGGGTACGCCACCGCGGCGTAGCCTTGAAACGCTGTCTGGTTGCGCAGCCGGCCGCCGAGCTCGACGCCCCACTCGATCGCCTCGCCGGTGGACCCATGGGCACCGAAGTACTCTAGTCGAGCCAACTCTGGGGCCCACCGCTCGATGAGCGCGCGGTTGGCCGCGAACCCGTTGGCGGCCAGGACGACGGCGTGACACCTCAGGGTGTAAGGCTCAATCCGGTCGCCCTCGACGACGACGCCAGCCACCCGCCCGTCCTCGACCACCAGCCGCGAGACCGGGTTTCCGGTAATTACGTCGACTCCCGCCCGCTGGCACGCCGCGAGCAGGTCGTCGACGAGGTCCTGTCCGCGCCGTGACGGCGGAGCGTGCAGCCGGTGCAGGGAGTGCCCGACGTGCTTGTAGTCGAGAATGAGCCGCAGGCCGACCTGGTGGTCGTCCACAAGCCAGTCGACGAGGTCTGCCGACGTCTGGGCGAGCCGGCGGCTGAGGTGCTCGGCCTCGTGCGGGCCGCTTTGCCGAATCAAGTCCGCCGTCATGTGCTCGGCATTGTCCTGCACTCCTGCATCCTGCTGCTGGCGGGTGCCGCCAGCCGGGATCGAGCCGGTGGAGAGCCCGGTGTTGCCGCCAGCCTTCTCAAGCTTTTCCAGAACGACGACCGAGGCACCCCTATCCGCAGCTGCGAGACCAGCCACCAGCCCCCCGCCGCCGGCCCCGACGACGACAACGTCGACATCCACCTCCAGTGCTGTCCTGCCCCCGGCCATCTCGGGCTGGTTGTTCATCGGTGCGCTCGTTCCTAGTTGTGCGTGTCGGTCTCAGGTGCCATGGAGTTCGGGTCGGCTGGTGTGATCTAGCGGGTCGCCAGCTCGGGTCCATGCAGGAGGTTCTCGTTTATGCGGGCGATGGACCGCTTCTGGACCCTCTGCAGCAAGGGAGTCGGGCTGGGAACACGGTCGTCAGGTTGACATGAATGTTGTCGTCGAACCGGATGTAGGCACCGCCTGCTCGACCCCTGTAGCCAGCACCCATCCCCGTCAGCCAGCTCGCCGACGACCTCGCGGCCCCGATCTATGCCCACCCCCCGTCCGGACACCGCGGTGCGGAAGTTCTGGCGCAGGACCTCTCGCTCCGGCAGCTCGTCTCATTGAGTGCGGAGGAACGCATGCTTCGTCCTCTCGTTTCTGAATGCGCTCAAGCTAAGCGGGCAGGTAGCGGGCGGAGCCGCTGCAGGAGCTCGTCCGTCGTGGCCACGTCCGCGTACTTCTGCTCCATGTCAAAGAGATTCACTTCGTGCACGATCGGGCTCCTGTCGTAGACGGCGTCGGACGGCACGGCAACCTTGTAGTTGTAGGAGAAGGCGTCGACGACGCTGCCGCGCACGCAGCCCGACGTCGTGCAGCCGGTGACCACCAGCGTGTCGACGCCAGCTTGGATGACATAGCTTGCCAATGGTGTGCCAAAGAAGGCACTCGGGTGCCGCTTGGGCAGCAGCACGTCCCCGTCGCGCGGCGCAACCTCGGCGACGAACTCGTAGCCCTTCTCCGGAATGGACATGATGCCTGGAACCTTCGCGCCGAGCGCCCCTTGGTCGTAGGACTGCTTCGGAGCAACGTGCGGGTAGAGCACCGGCCAGTTCTTCTCACGAAACAGCTGGAGGAGCCGGCCAATATGCTGCACGGCCGCCCAGCCCACCTCGCCACAGCTGGTCGTGAACTCCTTGAGCGCCTCATCGAAGGGCTTGGGCTCGGTGCCGACGGTGCGGTACTGAACGTCGATGATGAGCAGCCCGGGTCTCTCGCCAAGCCCAACCGGCCGGCCAAAGCCCGCAGCCTCGTAGCGTGTTCGGGTCATCTCGTCGACAATGGTGCTGTTAGTCATCGGGGAACCTCCGTCGGGGTCTGCGTGCTGTCAAAGGCCTTGAGGGCTGCAGCGCCACTGTGCTGCCGAGGCAAGTACCGGCCCGTCGTGACGTCCGAGAGTTGGCCGTCGCGGACAGCGAAGTGACCGCGCACAATCGTGTGGACGACCCGCAGCGGCACCTGGGTGCCCTCCCATGGCGTGTACTCCGCCGCGGAATACTGGCTCTGCGCCTCAATAGTCGTCGAGTCGTCGAGGTCGACGACGACGAGATCGGCGTCCGATCCCACGCGGATCGTGCCCTTACGCGGGTACATGCCGAAGAGCTTCGCCGAACGCGTTGAGGTAACGTCGACGATTCGGTCGAGCGGGACCCCCCGACGCATACCCTCGGCCAGAGTAAGCGGCAGGACGCCCCCGGTTCCGGGAAAGCCAGCAGTCGCCGCCCACACGTCCTTCTCCTTGAAGCTGCGGTGCCGCGCGTTGTGGTCGGAGCCCACAGTGTCGATCTCACCAGCCGCGAGCGCAGACCATAGTGCCTCGAGGTCCGCCTCCTCGCGAATTGGCGGGTTCACCTTGCCATAGGAGCCCGCCGGCGAGTCGGTCGTCAGGGTGAGGTAGTGGGTACAGGTTTCGACGAAGAGGTTCTCGTATGCCTCGCGCTGGCGCCGCATGGCATCGAGGGCAACCTTGCTGCTGGTGTGCACCGCATAGACCGACGCCCCGGTGACCTGGGCCATGTAGGCTACGCGCTGGACGGACTCGGCCTCGACGAAGGCGGGCCGTGCCTGGTTCCAAGCGTGCAGCGGGCCGCGGGACTCGTCGATCGGCCGGCCCTTAAGCTTGCGCACCAGTTCAATGTTCTCCGGGTGTGGATTGATCATAGCGCCACGGTCAGCAGCCAGGCCGAGAAGGTCGTACATGTATCCGTCATCATTTCCGGGCAGCCCGAGATAGGCGCCCTCATCCCCGCGGAAGTTCATGAAGAACTTGAAGCTCGAGATGCCGAACTCGTCCATGTACGAAGGCATCTCGTCCAGGTGCTCCTGCGATCCCACGACGATGTGGAAGCCGAAGTCGACATGCGAGTCGCCCTCCATGACCCGCCGCGACTCCGGGACGATGCTGGCATAAGACTCCCCGCTCATGAGGTAGACGAGCATCGAGGTGATGCCACCGGCGGCAGCGGAGGCGGTCTCCAACAGAGCGTCATCGCGGTCGCGCGGCACGCGGATGTCCTTGCCGAGGTGGACGTGCGGGTCGACCGCGCCGGGCAGCACGAGCTTGCCGCCGACATCGACAACCTCCCGCGCGTCGGCGGTCACTTCGGGCGCGACGATGCCGGCGACGACACCTGCGTCGACGAGCAGGTCCACTCGGGCGAGGCCAGCGCCATGCAGGAAGACCTGCCCGCCGGACAACCGCAGGTCGTAAGTGCTCACGCCCGGACCTCCCCATTCACCGCATAGCGCCGCTCGAGTCGGTCGAACTCGGGCTTGCGCACGAGCGCCTGACGATCCGACCAGTCGATCATCAGGTCGGCCGCCTCACGGGTGTCACCGTGGAGCGCCAGGTGCTGCATGACCCTGCGCATCCCAGCAACCGCGCCGCGCATCGCCGCGTTCGCATACAGGGCGACGTTGTAGCCGATGGCGCGTAGCTCGTCGTGGGGGGTGATGGGAGTCAGACCACCCTCCACCATGTTGGCCACATGTAGGCCTGGCGCACCCTGGATGATCCGGCGCATCTGCTCGGTGCTCGTCGGCGCCTCGACGAAGAGGATGTCTGCGCCGGCCTCGAGGTAGCGGCCGGCCCGGTTGATCGCTTGCTCGATGCCTTCCGTCGCGAGGGCGTCGGTGCGGGCGATGACCATGAAGTCGTTGTCGATGCGAGCGTCGACGGCGGCCCTCACCTTGCCGACCATCTCGGCCGTGGAGATGACGTCCTTGCCGGCGAAGTGGCCGCACTTCTTCGGGCTGACCTGGTCCTCGAGTTGTATCGCGGCCGCACCCGCACGCTCGACCAGCCGCACTGTTCGCTGGACGTTAAGGGCGTTGCCGAATCCGGTGTCGGCATCGACGACGATCGGAATCTGCACCGCGTCGGAGATGGCGCCGACGTGGGCGACCAACTCCGTGAGGGACAGGAGCCCGAGGTCGGGCATACCGAGGTAGGTGTTGGTCAGGCCCGCGCCGGAGACATAAACCGCCCGGAACCCAGCCTCCTCGATCACACGTGCAGTGAGCGCATTCGGCGCGCCTGGCAGCATCAGCAGTGGACCTTCGGACGTGATCAACTCACGTAGCAGTCTCGTTCTCGTCATCGCGCTCACCGTTCCTCAAGCCCGCTGCCTTGCCGGCTCCTGGGAATCAAAACCGAGCGCCTCCAGGGCGCTGCGTCGCGCCTCGCCGAGGTGGCGGCGCATCATCAGCGCCGCGGCGTCCTCGTCCCTCGCAACAATTGCCACCAGCAGGTCTTGGTGCTCGAGCAGCGCCTCACGAGCGCGCGCCGGGTTCGTCGCCGATGCCCAGCGCGCAAGCGCGATCTGGCGTTGCACGTCCGTCATCGCCTTGGCCACGACGGCATTCCCGCTCAGCTCCACGAGCCTCGAGTGGAGATCCGGATCGCTCGGGTATCCGGCATCCTGGCCGGAGGAGATGGTCGCCTCCGCCTCACCGACGAGCGAGTAAAGCGCCTCGATGTCCTCGTCCGACGCCCGCGCACACACCAGACGCACTACATACATCTCCAAAGCAGTGCGCAGGTCATAGAGCTCCTCGACCTCTCGCCGCTCGAAGGTCCGCACGAAGGTGCCCCGGTGGCTGACCACTCTAAGCAGCCCCTGTGCAACCAACCGTTGGATCGCCTCGCGCAGGGGGCCGCGGCTGATCCCGAGCGACTGGGCGAGGGCGACCTCGTTGAGGCGCTCGCCCGAGCGCATCGACCCGCTGAGGATCATCTCGCGCACGATGGCCTCGGTACGCTGCGCGAACGTACCGTCGCGGCTGAGCCGAGTATGACTGACCTGGTTCATTGCCCTCCTCTGGCGACGAGCAGCACAGCTACGACGTTGATGACCATCAGCAGCAGGCGCTCGTTGGCGACGGGGAGAATGATTCCGCTAAACCTGTTGACTGTCAACAGCAGTTCCATGGCCAATGGCACCACGCTCTGTCGGACCCGAGCGGGGGGCATATGCCGCTGCAACCAGCGCCAGCATCTCATACCGACGAAGCTGCCTGGCGCGGCGCGGCGAGACTGTGGCCGCCTGGGCGGTCTCTTGCTGCCGGCACATGGGCCATCGGTTCCCGCTTCTTGCCTCCGGCGGCCCTTCCGAGAGCCGGCCCTACCTTGGCCGCTGAACCCCGTCCGCTGTCAACAGGTTACGGCCAACTGTTGACAAAGTCCCAGCAACAAGCCAGTATTTCGCCAGGTCCCGGCACAAAGGAGTGAAGGCATGGCCGATCCGATGGCGGCACGGACTGCAGTAACCGACGCGGCAGAACCGCAGATCAGCCCGCGAGTCGTCATGGCTGGCGCCATCGGCTCTGTCGTCGAGTACTTCGACTTCGGCGTCTACGGCTATCTGGCGACGATTCTCGCCGCCCAATTCTTCGCCAACACCGACTCGACCTCGGCGATGCTCAACACCTTGGCCGCCTTCGCGCTGGCCTTCCTGCTCCGTCCGCTTGGCGGCGTGCTCTTTGGACACTTCGGCGACCGCCATGGCCGCAAGAACGCCCTGGCGCTGACGGTTATCTGCATGGCGCTGGCGAGCACTCTGATCGGTGTGCTCCCGACCTATGCCGCCATCGGCGTCGGTGCGAGCGCGCTGCTCGTGCTGGCCCGGGCGATGCAGGGCCTGGCCGCCGGTGGCGAGCTCGGTGGCGCGGCGTCCTTCGTCGGGGAGTACTCACCCGCAAGACGTCGCGGTTTCTTCTGTTCGACCACCCAGACCGGCGCGATCGTCGGCGCTCTGCTCGCGTCGCTGGTCGTCTCAGCCCTCAACTCGATACTCGGCGCCCAGCAGATGAACGACTTCGGCTGGCGGATCCCGTTCCTCATCGCCCTCCCGCTTGGCGTAGTGGGCCTATGGATCCGGTCGCGGCTGCACGAGACCCCGCGGTTCGAGAACCTGGAGGAAAAGCAACTCGAGTCCAAGGCCCCGATAGCAGAGCTCTTCCGCAACCACCTCCCCGCGCTCGTGCGCGTTTCCGCTCTGTCGGTCCTGCTGTTCTCGGTCTACTACATCGCCTACGTGTACGTGAACATCCACCTCCAGAACGTCGTGAAGATGCCGAAGTCCACCGCCAACTGGGCCACCACAGCGACCTTGGCGATCTCTGCACTGGCGATGCCGGCCTTTGGGGCTTTCTCCGACAAGGTCGGCCGCAAGCCGATCTGGGTGACCTGCGCCATCCTGTCGATCCTGCTGCCCATCCCTGCCTTCATGCTCTTCAACCGAGGCGGCGCGGTAGCCGTGATCACCCAGATCGTCATCGGGCTGATCGACTCGGCGCTCATGGGAGTCGCCTTCTCGACCTACGTCGAAGCCTTCCCCACCCGCGTGCGCTACACGGGAATCGCCCTTGGGTTCAACATCGGCGCGGCGCTGGCCGGTGGCACCGCCCCCTACATCTCGACCTTGCTCGTCTCGACGACAGGCTCATCAATTTCGCCGGCGTTCTTCTTGATCGGCACAGCAATCATCACCCTGATTGCCGCGCTCCGGATGAAGGAGACCGCGGGAGACCCCCTGCGCGACGCGTAGCCGGCCCGACGTCGCTGCGTATCGCCGAGCATCTTTGCGCGCTGGGTGGCTTGGCCGTGAGCCTACGGCGTTGGGCGGCAGGCGGCAGTGCGGGGCTCACGCTCATCAACGTCGATGCCCTCGTATGGGACTGGGGCTCGCGGATCTGGCACAGAGACGCCTTGACCCAGTTCAGCCGAGCCCGTCTGTTCAGCGTCACCAGGAGGACGGAGGCATCTACGAAACCTCTCTGCCCTCGTTCGCCCGAAGCGTTGCCGCGCGGCTTCTCCGCGTTGAGACCTGGGTTGCCTGAACCGGACACGCAGCTCATGGCGACGCGGGCCTGCGCAGCATTTGCTCACTTCAAGCACGCTCATGCAGGGGTGGAGCTCGCCCGAATCTCCCCCTGTAGGGCGGCTAGGCTCGCCCGAAACTGCCGCGATGGCCCACTTCTCACTCCTGCGAATCCTTCGAAGAATCGGGCGGTTAGTCGCAATCCGGCGCCGTCCTCACCCAACCGATCCACCGGGGTGCGCGAACTTCGTACCCTTGTTGGATGCGGGTCCTGATCATCGACGGCGCGAACGTCGTGGGCACTCGTGCCGGCGGCTGGTGGCGTGACCGGGCGGGTGCCGCCCGCCGGCTGCATGGGCATCTGTCGGGCCGCGCATCTGCTCGAGGACGAGGTCGTGCTGGTCCTGGAGGGTGAGGCCAGGCGTGGCTTGCGGGCCGGTGGTGAGGGACGCGTTCGTACGGTTCACGCGGAGAGGTCGGGGGACGACGCGATCGTCGATGAAGTGATGAGGCAGGCGGCCGTCGGTGACGGGCGTGGTGTCGTCGTGGTCACCGCCGACCGGGTCCTGCGCGACCGCGTCGAGGCGGTGGACGCCAGCAGCAGAAGCCCGGGCTGACTGCTCGACCAGTTGTGATCCCGCGCCTGGTCTCAGGAGACCTTCCGATGGTCGAGCGACAACCGGATCTGCCGCGGACGTGCCCAATCTCGCCGGTGACGGGCCGCCCCGTCGAGGTCGGCGTGGGACCGCTCATAAGGAGGTGAGCGGGCCACCACCCTGCGTCCTTCCGGCTCCCCTTCGTTGTCAACCGGTGCTCTGAGGCGATCTCGGTCGGCAGGTCTTCCGGGTGAGCTGGGGCGGTTGCAGCGTCGTGTCGCGGATCCGGGAAGTGGCTGATCCCAAGTGTCGATGTGAGGGGAAAGGTCGACCGCGCTGGATTCTTGAGTCGCCCGGCAGTGCCCTCCCGGGCCCGTGCGATCAGGCGCTGGTGGCTTGGTGAGCGCAGCTCTTTCGGCGTGTCGGTGGCACGTGAAAACTGGCCCTCCTGACACATCCGTGGGTCACTTCCGGCCGGGGAGGATGGGGCGGTGGCCACCGAGGTTGAGCATGGCCAGGGCGATGAGTGCGTCGGGAGATCTGAACCCGAACGCGACGCGGTTGATGAGCCGGATTTTGGTGTTGGTGCACCGACTTTCACTCACGAAGCGCTTCCCCCCGAAGGAGACAGCAATGGCGCTGCACCGACTTACCTCGATCACTCTCGGCGTCCCGAACGTGCGGGAGACCGCCGAGTACTACACCGACTTCGGCCTGCTGCCGAGCACCGACCAGGTCTTCTCGGCTTATGCCAGCGAACAGCTCGTCGACGCGCCGGAGTACCGGTTCTCCAGCGGGAGCTGGCTGAACATGGTGGAGATCTTCTTCGGAATCATCACCCGCCAGGCGATCCGCCGCGGCACCTTCCACAGCGTCAAAGACCTCGAGACCGCAATCGGGTCTACATCGACGGCTGGAACGAGCGCGCCCAGCCGTAGCGCTTGGTCAGATTCTCGGTGGCTACAATGTCGGACGACATGCCACCCACGATCCCGAGAATCGCACACGGAGTCATCTCGCGTCAGGCAGACCTCGTCCAGCGCGCCGCCACCGAACACGCAGCCATCGCGGACCGCCTGCTGCACGGCGACATCGAGGGCGCGGCTGCAGCGCTCGAGGTCAACCGGGTCAACGGCATGACCGAGTGCTGTCCTCCTTCAACACCACGCCTGGCGCTGACTGAGCCATGAGATCGGCGTAAACGGCGGATCCGCATCAGAGCGACAACTTCTGACGGTCCGGCAGGCCCTCGTGGTTCAGGATCAGCTCCTCGGAGGCGCGCAGCCGCTCTTCGAGGTTGCGCGCCGCCATGTCGAAGTCGCCGCTCAGCAGCTGGTCGCAGAACGTCTGGTGCGCCTCGTAGACCGCCTCGTTGTCGCGGGCGACGTCCTGCTCGATGCGTGACATGGCGAGCCGGAGGCGAGTCATCATCGTCCGGTGCAGCTGGCTGAGGTATCGCGATCCGAGGAAGCCCACGATCGTCTCGTGGCAGCGGGTGTCGGCGTCGACCAGGGCGAGGGGGTCATCGGCTGCAACGGCCTTGGCCATCTCCTGCATGATCGCCGCGAGCTCTGCGAGCTGCTCCGGAGTGGCGCGGCGAGCCGCGTCCACTCCCGCGAGCTCCAGGAACCGTCGCGCGTGGTAGATCTCCCTGACATCATCCGCATTCAGATGGGTCACCTCGAGCACCCGCGTGCTGGCGTTGCGAGCCAGGAGTCCTTCGGCCAGCAGGGTCTTGAAGACCTCGCGGACGGTGGCTCGGGAGATGCCGAGGTCCTTGGCCACTGCCTCCTCACGCAGCGGTTCCCCCGGCTCGAGCCGCCGTTCGAGGATGTCCGAGCGCAGTGCAGCGAGAGCCATGTCGGCAACCGTCTCCCGGTTGATCCTCGCCATCGCCCTCCTTGCTGGTTCGGGCGTGCAACCCGGTGTCACTCTAGCGATCCTCGAGTCCTCGGCATGGTCGGTGAAGGTGCCTGGTGCTACTGCTCGCCGGGTGCTACTGCTCACCGGGCTTGCGGGGCTGGCTGAGGGCGGGGAGCTCGCTCCCGTCGCTGAACCGTGTTGGTCGGAACGAGTCGAGGAGGTCGTGCGACTCGCCCAACACCTCCTCGGCGATGACGCGACCCAGGTACGGAGCCAGCGTCACCCCACTGTGCGTCGCTACGGCATACAGCCAGGGCACCTCGGGAACGGGGCCGACGATAGTGCGTCCGTCCGCTGGCATCACCCGCTGCCCCACCACCCCACGGCGCAGCTGCACGCCCGCCGTGCCGAGCAACACCTCCTGGAGGCGTCGGATCATCTCTTGTGCGACGGGCCCGTCCACCTCTACTGCCGTGGCTGGCGAGGCGGTCACGTCGAGGTCGAGCGCCTGCAACAGCAGCCGTCCTCCGCCGTCGGGGCGCGCGTTGATCCAAGGACAGGTCAGCAGCCCCGGCAGGCGGGTGGGCGTGGGGCTGGTCTCCCAGAGGTAGCCGACGGTGATGTCGCCGGGGGTGGCGTAGTCGACGAGCGGGACGCTGCCGCCGGCAAGGGCGGCAACGTGCTGGGTCCAGCGCCCAGCCGCGACGACCACGTGGTCGGCGTGGAGGTGTTCTCCGCCCTCCAGCTGCACGGTGGCGCCGCTGCCGCTCGGGGCGAACCCCGTGACCGTCGTGTGCTCCCGCAGATCGACGCCGGCGCGGCGAGCACGGCCCAGCATGTGCGCCAGGTAGAGCGCCGGGAAGACGTGGCCCTCCGGAAGGAAGTGCGCGATCGCCTGGTGGCCCTTGGGGACCAGCAGGTCGGGGTAGAGGTCGACGGCCTGCTGCTCGGTCAGCCAGCGCAGGCCGTAGTTCCTGGCCTGCAACCGGTCGACGCGGGCGTGCAGGTGCTGGCTGTGCGCGTCGTCGACCGCGATCTCGACGTGGCCGTTGCCGCAGAACCAGTCGGCACCGTCCCGAGCCAGGGCGGCATGGGCTTCCAGGCCCCGGCGGTTGAGCTCGAAGTAGGACTCGGGCTCCTTGCCGTTGGCGTTGACCCAGGCGTACGAGGTGCTGGAGGTCCCGGCGCCGGCCCACCTCCGCTCGACAACGGTGACTTCAGAGCCGGTCTCCGCGAGGTGGACGGCGATGGTGGACCCGAGCACGCCTGCGCCGACGACGACGATGCGCATCCCTGAGGTCTCCTTTCTCTGTGGGGTGTTGCGGTCGGTGCCGGCGGTCGCGGTCACTGTCACTGTCACTGTCACAGGACCTTGCTGAGGAAGTCGCGGGTCCGCTGGTGCTGGGGGTTGTCCAGTACCTGTCCGGGCGGTCCCGACTCGACGACGACCCCGCCGTCGATGAACACCACCGAGTCCGCGACCTCGCGGGCGAAGCCCATCTCGTGGGTGACCACGATCATCGTGATCCCGGTGGAGGCAAGGCCCTTCATCACCTCGAGCACTTCGCCCACGAGCTCGGGGTCGAGGGCGGAGGTCGGCTCGTCGAAGAGCATCAGCTTCGGCTGCATCGCCAGGGCGCGGGCGATCGCGACGCGCTGCTGTTGGCCGCCGGAGAGCTCGGCCGGGTAGGCCCGCGCCTTGTCCTGCAGGCCTACTCGCTCCAGAAGTGCTTCCGCCCGCTGGCTGACCTGCGTGCGGCTCTCCCCCCTGACCCCGATGGGCGCTTCCATGATGTTCTGCAGCACGGTCATGTGCGGAAAGAGGTTGAACCGTTGGAAGACCATGCCGATCTCGGCCCTTCTGGCCGCGACCTCGGCCTCTCGCAGCTCGTGCAGCTTGCTGCCAGCCTCGCGGTAACCCACGTAGTGCCCGTCGACGGAGAGTCGGCCGGACGACAAGGTCTCCAGGTGGTTGATGAGCCGCAGGAACGTCGACTTGCCGGAACCGGAAGGCCCGAGGAGCGTCATCACCTCACCCGCCCTCACGGTCAGGTCGATGCCGCGGAGTACCTCGACGTGACCGAACGACTTGTGCACGTCCTCGGCAACAACCATCGGAGCCCGCTGCCCCACCGCCGACGCCGTCATGCCGTCCGCCCGCCCGCCACAGCACCTCGCCGCTGGAAGTCGAGCATCCGGGTCAGGACTCCACGCTGGCGCGGCACTCCGGAGCCGCGGCTGTAGTGACGTTCGATGTAGTACTGGATCACCGTCAGCACCGAGGTGACGACGAGGTACCACAACGAGGCGGTGATGAGCAGCGGGATGGTCTCGAAGTTGTCCGAGTAGATCAGCTGCGCGGCATACAGCAGCTCCGGGAAGGCGAGCACGCTCACCAGGGACGTCGTCTTGAGCATGGAGATCGTGTTGTTGCCCGTGGGCGGGATGATCAGACGCATCGCCTGGGGCAGGAGGATCCGTCGCAGGATTCGCCCGCGCCGCATGCCCAGGGCTTGGGAGGCCTCCATCTGCCCTCGGTCCACGGCAAGGATGCCTGCGCGCACGATTTCGGCCATGTATGCCGCCTCGTTGAGTGCCAGCCCGAGGATGGCCGCGACTACGGGGGTGATCATCCGGTTGGTGTCCGTGGCGGCGAACTCGGGTCCGAACGGCACGCCCAGCGAAATGCGTGGATAGAGCGCGGAGATGTAGCCCCAGAACAGCAGCTGGACGAAGACCGGTGTGCCTCTGAAGAACCAGATGTACAACGAGCTGACCGCGGAGAGGACCGAGCTCGACGACAGGCGCATCACGGCGAGCAGTACGCCGAGCACGATGCCGATCGACATGGCGATGACGGTCAGCTGCAGCGTCTTGAGCAGCCCGTCGAGGATGCGGACCGACAGTAGGTACTCGGACACGATGCCCCAGCCGAAGTTGGGATTGGTGAATAGCGAGTTGACCAGCATTGCCGCCAGCACCGCGAGCACGGCGTAGGACACCCAGACCCAGGGGTGACGGAGCCTGACCACCTCGAGGTGTCGAGCGGGCACGGGCTGCGACCGGCTCTGCTCGGCGGCCTCCTGCACGCCTGGGCTCACTTCATGGCTCCGTTGACCTCAGAGGCGTCGATCGCGATGTCCTTGAGGTTCCACTTCGTGACAATGGCGTCGTAGGTGCCGTCCTTCATCAGCTGGTTGATCGCCGCGTTGACCGGCTTCACCAGTTCCGAGCCCTTGGGCAGAGCGACGCCGCCCGGGTTGGGGTTGCGGACCAGCGGACCGGTGACCTCGAAGGCGTCCGGGTTCTTCTTGGCCTGGTCGAGCAGTGGTGGCGCATCCTGCATCACCCCGTCGATGCGACCGCTCTTCAGCGCGAGCTGGGCCTGCGGGCCATCCTGGTAGGCCTGTGCCACGGGGGCCTTGAGGCCCTTGGCCTCACACTTCGGGCCCTGGGCCGGCAGGAAGGTCGATTGCTGCAGCGACCCACGGATCACGCCGATCTGCACGCCGCACGCCATGTCGCCCTTGATGCCTTTGGGGTTGCCCTTGAGAACGAGGATGAGCGTGCCGTTCCAGTAGTACGTCGTGAAGTCGACCTTCTGCTCCCGCTCTTTCGTGTCGCCGATGGAGGCCATCGCCATGTCGACGTTCTTGGCCTGCAGAGCAGGGATGATCGCGTCGAACGAGGTGTTGACCGGCTCAACCTTGACGCCCAGCTTCGCGCCGATAGCGTTGGCCAAGTCGATGTCGAAGCCGATGAGGGTCTTCCCGTCAGGACCCATGTATCCGAACGGCGGGTAGCCGGCCTGGGTCGCCATCCGAATGACCCCGGCGTCCTTGATGGTGGACGGCACTTGGGCGGCGAGCGCTGGGTCCGCCGACATGGGCGCACGCGACCCTGTCCCCGCGCCCCCCCCCGCTGATGACTGCGTAGTGCTGGGCGACTCGTTCAGGCCGCAGGCGGTGAGAGCGAACAGGCCACTGGCCACCAGGGCCAGGGTCGAGCGACGGCCACAGGGAGAGTTCATGACGTGCTCCTTATGTCAGACTGTCTGATAACAGACAGTGTCGCCAAGCATCCACCGTTCGTCAACCACCAGCCCACCATCTGGCAATCACGAGCACTCGAAAAACGCCACACTCAGTTGCGGGCGGTGGCCGTGGGTGAGCTCCCGCAGGGACTGGGGGACCAAGGTCGCCGCGGCCCGGCGCCAGCTCGAGCACGTCTACTGCGCCCTTGACACGAGGCCAAGGCCGTCTGACGGCCCAAGAGCAAGAGATGTCCTTGTCGGTAGCCACGAAATACCCTTGCCACTCTCGGTGTGTGGCTGGTCGGATTGTGCTGTGGCCGCTGATCTTGTGCATCCCCCGAAGGCTGTAGCCGGTGACAAGGTTGCTGTCGTGTCGCCGTCCTTTGCTGCACCTGGTGTCGCTCCGGCGGTTCATGAGCAGGCGATGCGTCGCCTCGCTGAGGTCACTGACCTCGTTCCGGTCGAGTACCCGACAACGCGGCGGGTCGGCGCGAGCCCGCAGGACCGTGCGGCCGACCTCAATGCGGCCTTTGCCGATCCGCAGATTCGGGCCGTTGTTGCCACGATCGGAGGGGAGGACCAGATCACGGTTGTGTCTCACCTCGACCCGGACCTCGTCCGTGCGGACCCGAAGCCATTCGTGGGGTACAGCGACAACACGAACATCCTGTCGTGGCTGTGGACCCATGGAGTCGCTGGCTTCTACGGTGGCTCGAGGCAGGTCCACCTCGGCCCCGGTCCCGCCGTCGATCCATGCCACCGCGCCGCTCTACAAGCAGCTCTGAAAACAGGTGAACTCCTCGAGATCATCGATCCGGGCGAATCCGAGGACATCGGTAAGGACTGAGGAGAGTCAGCGCTCGGCACGGTACCTGTGCGAGGAGGAGCGGGGCCTGATCGCGGACAGGCGCCGAGCCAGGCACAGCAAGCGGATGATCGCCCGCGAACTGGGGCGGAACGTCTCGA
>JAABUN010005274.1_pt1 | contig 16260 bp, 18 predicted proteins | sample 5559311 | NCBI WGS metagenome assembly JAABUN01 (sample SAMN10711877, study PRJNA513370) | rock metagenome | isolation source: Antarctica rocks | place: Antarctica: Victoria Land, Siegfried Peak sud
TCGGCACCCAGCACCGTGCGCTGCTCGACGACCTGGAGACGGGGTTGGCTGCGGACGTCGCCCCCGACGACGCCTGGGGGCCCGAGGCATGGCGGCGGGTCGACGCCGTCCTTGACGTGCTGGACGCCGCGGGGCGCTGACGCAGGCTCGGGTCGGTCTCGGGCATGCCGCGCTACGTCATGCTCTCGACGCTCGGGCCGGAGGGCTACGCCACCCTCCAGGAGCACCCGGAGGGCATGAACGCCGAGGTCGAGGCGGTGGGGGTCAAGGTCATCGAGCAGTACGGCCCGCCACGGTGTCGGGGTCGGTGATCGGGTTGCGCTGCTTCGTGCGGCTGTTGAAGGTGGTGAACTCCCCTCCAAAGTGGGACTCCTGGCTCTCCCCGGCTCCCGGCTCGGTGAGGTAGAGCCGCACGCTCTGGCCGTAGAACTTGCCGCCGTAGTCGAGGGGGGTGGGGCGCTCGACCTGCACGCCACCGGCTGCGGTCTTGGCGCCGAGGATGGCCCTGGCCGGGTGGCCGGTCTTGGGGGTCCAGAAGGACTTGCCGCCGATCTGGATGTCGAGCCAGTCCCGCTCCTCGATGGGCTGGGGGCTCACCCACCAGTGCTCGGGGTCACCGCCGCTGTTGGCCAGCGCCTCGTACCACGCCTCGCTGATGCCCTGCTGGCGTGACCACTCGGGCCAGTGCCAGGCGCCACGGGCCTCGACCGTCAGGCGCACCTCGGTCTTCTCGTCGCCCCGGCCCAGGTGGTGTGGGCGCCAGCATTAGGATCGTCGGTGAGCCACACCACCGGCGGGCAAGTGACTCGGCGGAGCCCATCGGCGCTGGCCTGCTCGACGTGCTGGCGCAGGTCGGTGCCAGCGCGCGGCTTCTCCATCTACGACGACCCGGCCCCTGTCATCGTCCTGAACGGCGCCGACCCACCCCAGGCCCGCAGCTTCACCCTGATGCACGAGCTCGGCCACCTCCTCAACAAGTCCGGAGGGGTGTGTGCGACATCCGGAGCTCGAGGTCATTGAGCGCCGGTGCAACGCCTTCGCTGCCGACGTGCTGATGCCGAGGGCGCCGTTTCTGTCCTACCTGGGCGACGACGACCCGGTCGAGGCGGTGGCCACGCTGGCGCGACGGTTCCGTGTGAGCCGAGACGCCGCGGCAATCCGCCTTCGCGAGCTTGGCCGGCTCACCCAGGAGCAGGTTGATGGGATCCGTGCCAAGAACGCCCGGCTGCTGTCGGAGCAGAAGCAGAAGGAGAAGGAGGCCGAAGGGGGTCCCACGTACCACCGGACGCACCCCCGGAACCTCGGACCTCGGTACGTGTCCACCGTCCTCGACGCGCTCGACTCCGACGCCATCACCCTTGTGGACGCCGCCCATTACCTCGACTCGAAAGTCACCACGATCGACCGCATGAGCGCAGAGCTCCACGGGCGAGCTCACATCGATGGTTGACCGCTACGCCTTCGACGCCATGATCATGATCAACCGGCACACGCCGCTCGACATCTACGTCAGCCTGTGGGGGCAGGTGGAAGCCCTCGGCGTCACCCACCGGCTCTGCACCCCTCGTCAGGTGTACGAGGAGGTCGCTCGTTCCGACGACTACTGCGCCCCCTGGGCGAAGGCGCAGACCGGGTTCATCGTCGAGGCCGATGACGAGGAGGTCACGTTGGTTTATCCGATCACCGCCGCACACCCGGACTGGGTCCAGGACCAGCGGAATGGCGCCGGACCCCTGGCTCATCGCTCTCGCCGCCAGCAAGAAGCGGATCCTCGTCACCGAGAGGGAAGAAGGGGCCGCGGCGTCACCGACAACAACTTAGGGATCCCCAACGTCGCCGACGAGCACGGTGACACCTGCATCGGTTTCAACGAGCTGGTCTGACGCGAGGGCTGGACCTCCTAAGTCCCCAGCCGAAGGGGCATCAGAGACGGTCGGCTGCCGCCACGGCGAGCTCCTCGGTCAGAGCTGCGTCGGGAGAGGAGAACGTAGTGAGCAACCCCACGAGGCTGGCGGCCTCGCCACGCCTGATCACCACGACGTTCCCTTCCACTGGAACCGCCTCCGGGTCGTCGATGGTGATGCGGAAGGCAAGGGACTCGTCACCGAGCGCAGGAAAAGACAGCGGGCTCAGGGCAGTGGCGACACCATCCTCGGTGGAGGACTGACACCGGTCGATGAACGCCTGGATCTCGTCGACGTAGCCGGCGGCGGCATCGGCGTTGACGAACCTACCGACTGAGCTCAAGACGAACGGCCCCAGATCCCCCTCCTTGAAGGCGGCCCTCGCACTATCGTCTTCGGGGAGGTCCAGGTTGAAGGTGCACTCGCCTGCATCCTCCTGGTCCTCCAGCAGCTCCGGCGCTGTCGTCCAACCGGTTGGCATGTCGTCGAGGGTGAGGAGGGCATCGACCGCCGCCGCCGCCCCGGTCGTCGTCGTCTTCTCGAGCGTCGTCTCGGTGGACGAGCCGCCACTCGTCGTCACCGTCGTCGCCGAGACCGTGTCCGAGCGGTCGTCAGAGTCGCCACCGCACCCAGCGGCGATCGTCAAGAGGAAGGCGCCGACCGTCAGGACCTTGTAGCGGCATCAACCGCTCCTCGTTGTTCTCGATCGCCGAGCGCTCCTCACCGTACGGCCCCCCCACCTCAGAGCGACGGTTGGCTGTCGCAGGTCAGGTCTAGGGTCGAACAAGTGTTCGGGTGGAGACCCGGAAGCACATGTCCAACGGGCGGGAGGCACAGCCGCAATCCGCAGGCAGCCAGAGGCAGGGTTAGCGGGTCGAGGTCACCAAGAAGGGCTGGCGGCTCACCCCGCCCGACAAGACCCAGCCCGCCGTCACCATGCACAAACACGCCCAGCGACCACCGGGCTGAGAAGAACCTGATCGCCACCCTCCGCCGGTCCGGCCTGGTGTGGCCCCCCAAGGAGGACTGATGGAGTGGAGCGTCACGATCAACACGGTCGGCGATGAGGTCACCGAAGACCAGGCCGACGACCTCAACGACCGGCTCGCAGACGCTGCGGGCGTCGTCACCCACGGCCCCGGCGCGGGCAACCTCGGAGCCACCATCGCTGTGGAGGCCAACACGGCCTTTTCTGCCGTCGCTCACGTAACCGCCGTCATCCTCGGCGAGTGCGCCAGCGTCGGCGTCATCGGCCGGGAGGTCGTCGATGTCCGGGCCGTCGAATGGTCCCGGCTCGAAGCCGAGCTGGGGCAGTCGAACGCGCTCGAGCTCGTCGGCGTCAGCGAGGTCGCCGAGCTGCTCGGCGTCACCCGCCAGCGGGCCCACACCCTCGCCGCCGGCCCGACGTTCCCTCAGCCCGTCGCCCGCCTCGCCGCTGGCCCCGTGTGGACGCGGACCTCGATCAGCCACTTCCTCGACAGCTGGGAGCGCAAGCCCGGGCGGCCCGCAGGGTGGGAACGAAGCAGACCGGAGGCAGGGCCCCGACCCCGACGACGCTGTCGGGCGCCAGCCAGCTGACGCCGGGGAGGCGCGCAGGGGTGAAGCCGGTGAAACGCTCGGGGACGAAGGTGCCCACGGAGCACTGACAGGTCAGGTGCTGGCGTAGCTCTCGAAGATCAAGATCGTGTTCCCGTCCTGCTCGAACGCCGTGTGGAGTCGCCACCCCGCCTTCGCCCGATCGTTTAACGTGGCCTCGAAGCTGCGCATATTGATCGACCCCTTGTTCACGGACGTCTCGTACCTGAACCCCGTGTCCTTGCCCCCACCACCCATGAGTCCCATGTCAAGAAGCCTCGCACAGCCGATCTCCAGTCGGCCCCCTTGCCCACGGGTTTGCCCACGGATCGCTGAAGATCGCGCCGCAGGTCAACCGATGGGGGCCCGCAGAAACCCGCAGCCCGTAAGGCTTCCTGAGACACCCTGCTAGTAGGTGAGGGGTCGTTACCGCCTTCACACGCCAGAGGTCAGGGGTTCGAGTCCCTTTGCGCCCACCGCGAGTGGCTGGTCAGGCCGTCGCAGCGCCAGCACGTTGTCACCCGCACCGGCTGGCGCCTTGCGAAGAACTCGCAGGACCCTGCGGGACCCTGCGGGACCTGCCGTCATCGGGGCGGATGGCGGCGAACGAGTCGAGCCTGGCCAGCACGTCGACGTCGTTGCCCTCGTAGAGGTGGCCGTCGCGGTCGAGGACAACCGACACGCTGGTGTGGCCGGCCCAGGTCGCGATCTGCTTGGGGCTCGCACCCGCTGCGATCCAGAGCGAGACGGCGGTGTGGCGGAGGTCGTGGATGCGCAGCGGCTCGAGGCCGGCGGCGCGGACCGCGGGGAGCCAGAACCGGTGATGCCACGAGCCTGCCCGCAGAACCCCGCCGCCGGTCCCGCCGAACACCAGCGCCCCAGGCGCAGGGTCGACGTGGTCGGCGAGGTGGCACTCGAGCGCGGGCGCCGGACGCAGGGATCGGCACGGTTCGACGTCCCGCCCGGGTCTTCGGGACGCCCCACTCGACGGAGCCACGCACCTCGACGGCGTTCTCCGAGACCCGCACCCGGCCTCGGGGGAGGTCGAAGGCCGCGCGCCGGAGGCCGGCCAGCTCGCTCAGGCGCAGGCTGCAGTAGGCGTCGAAGACCACGAGGGCCCGATAGCGGGTCGGCATGGCGAGGGTGTGAGAGTCGATCTCCCGGGGTGTGAGGAAGCGCACCTCCTCCTGCTCGACCTTCGGCAGCGGGATCCCCCGACCCGGCGTGGTGGCCAGCAGGTCGGCGTCGACGGCGGCCCTGAGCACCTTGGCGAGCGTCTGGTACGCCTTCTGGACCGTCGCCGGAGCTAGACCCCGGGTCGCCAGCTCTGCGACCCAGGCCCGGACGTCGAGCGGGGTGATCGCCTCCAGCCGGAGGTGCCCGAAGCGGGGGAGCACGTGGTTGCGGAGGTAGGAGTCGTCGCGCGCTCGGGACGACGGCCGGAGGTCGACGGTGGTCGGCTGCCACAGCGCCACCCAGTCGGTGACGAGCATCCGCCCGGCCCGGGGGTCGCGCCGGCGGCCTGCATGGCGGTCGATGCTCAACCGGTCGAGGAACACCTGGGCCTCGCCCTTGGTGGCGAAGCGCTTCGATCGCTCGCTTCCGTCCGGTGCTCGGAAGCGCACCTCGAGCGCCCTGACGACGTCGTTCTGATGTGTGCCATCAGCACGTTGTCGCCCGCACCGGCTGGCGCTCTCCGGAACGGTCGCCCGAGGTGGTTGTCCGTGCCGAGCGCATCAGCGGGTCTCCTGAGCGGGAGGCGGTGGTAGATCTGGAGCTGACCGGGGCGGGGCCCCGAGCCAGTCGAGCAGGGCGGGGACGGGGACGAGCAGGCGCTGCGCCAGGCGCCTGGTGGGCAGCTGCCCACGACCATCGGCCTCGTAGGCGGCGGTGCGGCCGATGCCGAGCAGGGTGGCGGCCTCCTCGACGGTGAGCGTCGCCCTCGCCTCCGTGATGGCGAGGGGGGCTTGATCCCGAGGGCGCCCGGGGGGCTGGGTCGCCCGGGAGGTGCACGGCTGTCGTGCCGGCTGCGATCTCATACCTCCTCTACGTGCCTCGGGAAGAGGCGCGAACGCGACGCGATCCCGGCGGTGACCACCCTCGACGCCGTGGCACCGTGCCTGCGACGCACGCAGAGACCGTGATCGTGCAGTGAGCGGGAACCTCAACGGGTCCCCCAACGGGCCTCGTCATCGGTGGTGCCAGTCGTGCGGGGCGGGCGCCGTACTCGTGGCCTCATCAGGAGCCTCTCGGTGCCGCGTCTGCTGCCCGGGTCCCGCACGTCACGGCCATCGAACGCGTCAGGAGGCAGGCCAGCGCCCACATCGACCGCCGCAGTGATGAACCATTGTCTGCCGTCAGGTTCGCAGGGTTTGGCACCCTGAGCGGAGTTCTCCCACCCCTCGTCCACCTCACTCAGCGTGCTGCTAGGGTCTCGCTCGCCGCGGGCGAGCAGCGGACCTCCCGACCGATTTGAGCGTGCGCGTGACGACACATGGCCCAGCCGACCTCCTTGTTCGCCGGGAGGGATCGGCGAGCACGATCGACTTGCGTGATTCCTCCGCACTCGATGATCCCGATCGACTGGCCGAGCTGCGGGCAACCGAGTTGCTGGATTCTGCCCCGGAGGAGCCCTTCGACCGGATCACCCGCCTTGCCGAGCGCTTGTTGGACGTGCCCGTAGCGATGATCACGCTGGTGGATAAGGATCGCCAGTTCTTCAAGAGCCACGTCGGGCTCACGGGCGGGGAAGCAGCGCGCCACTCTGCATTGACGCACTCGCTCTGCCAATACGTCGTGACGTCTCGAGCCGCGCTGGCGATCGCCGACACCCGCGGGCATCCGTTGGTGAGCGCGAACCCACTCGTTCAGGATGGAAGTGTCGGCGCCTACGCAGGCGAACCGCTCGAGACCTCCAAAGGCAATGTTCTCGGTGCGCTCTGCGTCATCTCGCGCGAACAGCGGGCGTGGCACGCAGACGAGCTCCATCTGCTGTCGGAGCTGTCGGCGCTGGCGATGACGGAGATCGAGTACCGGCTCCGAACCCGGGCGCTGCGGGACCTCGAGGCCCTGGCCGAGGCGTTGGAGGAGCCGCTCGTACACCTCGGTGAAGCGGTGAGCTCCTTGGTGGCGGTGGCTGATCGAGCGGACGACCCCCTCGTCGGACGGCTGGCGACAGCCGCTTCGACTCGTCTCGGACGGGTCGAGGCGGCAGCGGATGACCTCGCCGATTCGCTCAGGTGGGGCCCCGTGGACGGCACGTCGATGATCGTGGGGTTGGGCCGGCGGGTGGAGCGGGCCGTCCAGATCGCCTGCCACTCGGTGATCGACCGGGACATCACGCTCGACATCGACAGTGGTTCGATGCTGGTCGAGTGCGATCCGCATGTACTCGATCGAGCGATGAGCAACGTCCTCGTGAGCCTCATGCAGTACGCAGACGCCGACCGTCCCGTGGACGTGCGCCTCGGGCGCGAGGAGCGGGTCGCCCGACTCCTCGTACGCTGCGACGGCTCTGCGGTGCCGGTCTCGGAGCTGGCCCGCATGGTGTCCCGGCTCAGCGACGCTGTCCCCCGACCGGCCGGTGACACAAGTGCAGCGGGTGCATCACTTCGCATCACCGGCCGGGTCACCCGAGCCATGAACGGCCCCGTCGAAGGTGCCACCGGACCCCATGGGACCACCCTCTCCGTCAGCTTTCTCGTCGCCCGTCCCGAGGTTCTCGCTGTGAGCGCGCCAGCCGTGTCGGACGCATGGGGTGCGGTTCCGAGGAAGGCAGTGGGCGAAGGTCAGGGTGAGATGGTGTTGTGACCACAGGTCGGCGGCAGCGTGACGGGCCGGCAGATCCGGCTGCCGGCTCGACCTGACGGTTCAGATGGTGGAGACGAGCGGCACCCAGGTCATCGTGCTGGCCGAGAAGGGGTCCCTCGGCGCGTGGCTGGTGCACCTGCCTCGATGCGCGCGGCCGACGTCTCCGGGGTGGTCGAGGTCGTCCACCCCGTGTGGCACGCATCGAGGTGACGAGGACACGCCGCTGCTCGTACTGGGCGGCGCCTCAGAAGCGTCCCGGAGGGCAAAGGACATCACAGCTGCGCGTCACTCACCGACGGGGGCCTCGCTGCACCCGGACCCGAGACGTCACCCTCTCGGTCACCTTCGTCCTCGCCCAGGCGGACGGTCAGTTGGCCAGCACACCGGCGGTTCGGAGCACGCCCGCCAGCACGTTCATGAGACCGTAGACGGCCAACGACGTGATGGCGGCCCCCCAGAGGGTGCGTTCGAAGCCCTGGCGCTGCGCGTCGTTGGCGATGAGTGCGGGGATCATCACGGTCACGAGCGTGAAGCCGCGCCAGGGGATGTACCCGTCGGTCGTGATGGCGCGGAGGAGGATCTCTGCTGACCATGCGAGGATCGCTCCGAAGATGACCATGGTGGAGAGCTTGCGGCGGCCGAAGATGAGCAGGCGGGGCATCACCAGCTTCGAGACGACCAGCCACGTCGCTGCGGCGACGACCAGGGTGAACACGATGTCGAGCGGGCGGGGCAGCACGAGGGCGATGTAGGCGCCGGTGATGAACCCGCCGGACCGTAGGCCGAGCAGGGAGAACACAAACATCCCGGCAACGACGCTGGTGACCACGGCCGGCAGTATCAGCGCCAACGGGTAACCCGTGACGTCCGGGAGGTCAGGCAAGGGGGGCAGCTCACCACCGACGGGCGAGATCGCCAGCAACGATGCGAACACGAAGACGAACAGCCCCACGATCGCGGTGGTGGCGCCGAGCGCGAGCAGCGTTTTGCGGGGTCCCTGGCGGAACATGTCGTGGGCGATGACCCCGGGGATGAGAAAGCCGATGCCGGTCAGGCCGACGTACTGGGGTCGGTCCCCGCTGAGCAGGAGCGCACCTCCTGTGCCGAGAGCCACGAAAGCGAGGCCGACCAGCATCTCGACCTCGAACTTTCGCCGGCCGTAGAGGATCTTGCGCTTGGCGATCACCACGCTGACGCAGAAGTACGTGAGGCAGCCGGCGACCAGGGTCGTGACCACGAAGATCGGTGCTGGCAGGAACATCGCAAGGTAGGCGGGGACGATGGCGCCCCCCGTCGTCAGCTGGACCCGCTCGTAGAACAGGATGCTGACGACCACGCCGACGACGAGCGAGAGGCGGACGACCTCGGTCTGGAAGTAGTAGTCATGCACCGGGGTCTGGCCGTCGCCGTTGGTGGCCTGCGGCCCGCCGTACCCTGGTCGTGGCCTGGGGTAGCCGGGCGGGGTCTCGTGAGGCCTCGAGCTCCTCGTCGTGGTTCCCGCCGCGCAGGTGGGCGAAGTGCTCCATCAGCATCTCTGCCTGGTGGGTGTGGATGTTCACCATCCCGATCAGCACCCCGTCCTGGCCGGGGATGAGGCCGGCGATGGTGGCGAGGATGTCGTCGAGTGATGGGTTGGTCGTCTCGCCGAGCTTGTGGATCTGCGACACGGGATAGCCGAGCTCGACCATCCGACGGGTGACGGTGTCCTCGTAGGCGCCGAACGTGATGACGTGGTGGAGGTAGGAGGACAGGTGGCGGGGGACGACCTCGGCGAACAGCTCGGCCCGTCGCCCACGATCGAGACGGTTGTTGAGGATGCCGATGACCGTGGCACCGGCGGGGAAGGACGCCTGCAGGAGCTCGAAGGTGAGGATCACGCTCTCGCGGTCGTTGGCAGCGAACATCGGGACCCACAGCACCCGCTTGCCGGCGATCTCGTAGGTCACCAGGCGGACGACGCCAACGTCGGGCACCGACTTCCACATGCCCCGCAGGGCCGCCGCCCGATCGATGTCGAGGAGCTTCGCGATCGTCAGCCCGATGGCGACGTTGTCCTTGAACTGCAGGTAGTCGAAGCTCTGGAGGTCCTCGTCGAGGACCTGTTCGGGATCTGCGTAGATCATCCGGCTCCCCCGAGCCTCTGCGTTGCGCCGCAGCCGGTCCTGGAGGTGGGGGCGGTTCTCTGCGGTGATGAGGATGCCCCCGGTCGGGATCGTCACGGACATGGAGTCGGCGATCTCCTCGAGCGTCTCACCCATCTCCTCCTGGTGGTCCTGACGCACGTTGGTGATGACCGTGATGTCGGAGCGCACCATGAAGCTCTGGGAGTACTGCTGGTACAGCGGGCGCACGGCCATGCACTCGATCACCAGCGCATCCACGTCGGGCGTCACGTGGCGCTCGACGATGTCGACCTGTTCGTTGATGGTGGCAGCGCCGCGCCGCTTGATCGCCGTCTCCTGACCGCGGGCTTCGATCACCCGCGCCGCGCTGCCGGTCGTCTTGGCCACCGTGATGTAGCCACCCTCTCGCAACACCCCGGCCACGAGGCGCGTCACGCTTGACTTCCCACGGATGCCGTTGACGTGGACCCTGACAGCGAGCTGCTCGAGTCGGCGCTGGTGGCCACTGATGGCGAAGCGCCAGTAGAGGAGCACGGCTGCGGCCATGGCCACGAGGAAGAGCACCGACACCGTGGCTGCCGTCACGGGTGTGCGCCCTCTGCCCGGGCCCTGTGCTCTCGCCGCAACGCCTCGGTCGCGGCATCGAACAGCTCGTCGGCGCTGCGGGCGCCTGGGCTGAGCTGGGCGATGCCGACGTCGATGTGGACGGCATCAGCCAGGGGGCGGTCACCCTGGCTGTCGCTCCTCACCCGGAACTGCCCGTGGCTGACGGCGTCGAGCACGAGACCGATGCGCTCCCACGCCGCCGAGGACGTCGTCTCTGGCAAGACCGCGCCGAGGCGGTCAGTGGCGTTGGCGAAGGGGACGTCGCCTTCCCGCAGACGACTCTCGAAGATCCTCGCCACCGCGCGGAGGGCGCTCCGGCGTGCATCTGCGTCGAGCGACTCGTCGACCACCTCGGCGTCGATGAGGACCAACGCCAAGGGCCGTCGATGCTCGGCCGCTCGCTCGACCTCGTCCTCGAGGCGCACCATCGCCACGTCCGCCTCGAGCAGGCCCAGAGATCCGAAGGCGGATCGAGGGACGAGCGGAGATGCCGCGCCCCCCGTCCGGGAGCGCAGCGCCATCCCTGCCCACCCGCTGACCGTGCCGGTGGCGACCAGGGCGCCGGTCTGCACGACCGACAGCCAAAAGGCGTCAGGCCCCCAGGGCCCGAACACGCGGCGAGCGGCGATGACCGCTGCCGCCGCAGCGAGGCCGACGACGATGCCGGCGAGCGGCTCCGTGGCGAGCGAGATCACCGCCGTGAGTGACACCGCCGCCCCGATCCAGACCGCAACGGTCGGCGAGTCGCTCAGCCCGGCCAGCGAGGCCATCGTCATGACGACGATCGCGGCGGCGACCCGCCGGTGCTGCTCAGTCCAACCCGGCATCTGCGGGCCCGCTGCGCTCGGATGGCTGGGAGAAGCGGTGACGGGCGATGACGTAGAGGACGAAGGCGGCGCAGAGGGCGATGGCACCGTGCGTCCACTCAGTGAGCCCCGCCATGGCCGCCACTGTCGCACACCTGTATCCGGAGCAGGGTTCCGGCAGGATGGGTGGTCGAAGGGACCGCTTGGTGGGTTGATCAGATCCGGCGGACGGCTCGGAACGATGCGGCGTAGAGACCGGAGCCGTCCAGGACGGACCGCCCTCGCACGTCGCCCATGGTCGGCCCGTCAGCCGACTTCCTGCTCGAGAGGAAGCGGTACCGCCCGCCGTCGTCTCGCCCCAGGTACATGCCGACGTGGTCGATGCTCGTCCCGTCGTCGGTCGCCGCGTCGAAGAGCACGAGGTCACCCGGGAGGAGCTGCCGGAAGTCGGTGACCTGCGTGCCCTGGTTCGGGATCGTGATCACCCCGGGTGCGGACGAGGCCATGCTCACGGCGCGCCTGGGCAGGTGTGTCCCATTTGGATCGAGGCTCATCGGCAGACCGAGGCGACGCCCGAGCACCATGCGGATGTAGCCGGAGCAGTCGAGGGCACCGACCTGGTCCGGTTCGGGCTGGTCGACCTGGGTGCCGTAGGTGTGGACGACCTGCTGGTAGTCGTTCCAGTCCGAGCCCTCCTGCCTGGTGCCATCCGACTGGAGCGGGCCGTATGACGCGTCACCGGACGAGCGCGTCCCGGTGGCGCCAGTGACGAGCGGCGCCCCGGCGACGTACTCGAGCGCGGTGGCCAACACGTCCGGAGAGGAGTCGATCCGAGCCTGGTTGAGCCACGCGAGGTCGACCGTCCCGTCGAAGGGCGTCGTCAGCAACCGGACCCACATGCCGTGGGTGACCGTTGCGGACACGGCCGGCTCCCGGAAGGTGCGGCTCCGACCTGCGAGGGCGACCGTGCGTGCCCCGTCCGTGAACGTCGCGACCCAGGTGCCGTCGGCCGTCGAGACAATGGTGCGTGACGGCCCTGAGAGACGGAGAAACGTGAGCTCCGCCGTCGTATCGGCGTCGGAGGTGCTCGAGATGCGCGGATTGGCCCCGGCCGTCCCCGGGAGGAGGACACTCCCCAACAACGCAGCAGCCATTGCGGTGGCGGCAACCCCCCTCCGCACCAGACGTCCAGACAGGGAGCGCTTCGCACGGATCGTGATCATCACGAGCGAGTATCGTCACGCTCCGTGGTGAACTTGACCACCAGCTGCGTTCGCTCGGGCGCACCGCCCGCCGGCTCTCACCGACGCTCTTGCGCCGCGGTCAGGTCGGTGGTGGTGATCGGGCTCAGCGCAGTCCTGGCCGCAGATTGCTAGACAGCGGGGACACAGGATCGACCCCCCGGCGCCCGAGGCGCCGTCCCAGCTCGTGGAGCTCCGAGACGTGCTGCTCTGGCTGCCGTACCGGCAACGTGCTGTCCTCGTTCTCTGATACGTCGCCGACGGGGACGACGAGGCGATCGGCGAGATCCTCGATTGCCGGCGAGCGACCGTGCGGTCCTGGCGGGCATGGCAGATCGTCTCGTACGCCCCCGTTGAGGGCCGACGGGACATGCTCGACAAAGCACGTTCGCCGAGCAAGCCGATGACTCCCTCGCTTTCGTACCGGGACGACCGATGGACGAGCTGCGCCTACTGGTCTGCGCCGAGCAGGGTCACCGCCCGGCCCAGCATCGCTCACAGACGAGCGCACGGCACGAGCTCCCGATCTGCGTTGCTGCGAAGCGTTCGACGGTGCTCGACCGGGGGACGGGCCCGGTTCCTCGGCGCGCTTGGCCTCATGACTCTGAGCTCGGCTGCTCCGCCAGGCCGGCCCTGACGACGCCGAGATCGAGGGCGAGCTGCACCGGCTCCTGCCGCTCAAGACGAAGGCCGAGTACGAACCCGGCGATCGCACCTTCCGTCGCGATGTGGGCCGTCGAACGTGCGCAGAGATGCGCCGTCGTGGCTGGCCGGAAAGCCGCCACGACACGTGAGCGGCACGATCAGGAATCAGGTCGGTGATGACGCTCCCGATCGCGGCGACTTGTTCCAGGAGCCGCACCGCTCCTCGGGCGGTAGGTCGTGGAGCTCGGTGGAGTGCCCCTGGGGTGAGTTGGTGACCCGGGTCGGCGTGATGCTGTGACAGGGGTGGGGGTCCGACGGTACGCCTCGCTTCGCACGTCTCGAGGAAACCCCGGCGGGGATGCCGTACGTCGTGCCGGGTCGCTGGTCTGTGTAGATGAGTGCGGGAGGGAGCATGCGCGAGGACAGCGAGGTGGAGTTCATCGCGTTCTTCGCTGAGGCGGAGCCTCGACTCCGTCGCGCCCTGGTAGCTGCGTATGGGGCTGAACGGGGACGGGAGGCCGCTGCTGAGGCGCTTGGCTACGCCTGGGAGCAGTGGGAGCGGATCAGCGTGATGGACAACCCGGTGGGCTACCTCTTTCGGGTGGGGCAGTCGAGGTCGCGCCCGCGGCGGGTGCCTCCGGTCTTTCCGCCGGTGGTCCGTGGCGAGGATCCGTGGGTCGAACCTGGGCTGCCCCGGGCGCTGGCCGGGTTGTCCGAGCGAGAACGTGTTGCGGTGGTGCTGATCGAGGGGTTCGGCTGGACCTTCCGGGAGGTCGCAGAGATCGTCGGGGTCTCGATCTCCTCGGTTCAGTCCTACCTGACCCGTGGGCTTCGAAAGCTCCGTGACTCCTTGGGGGTGGGCGAGGATGCGTGACGATCTCCAGGAACAGATCCGGGAATACATCGACGGGGCCGCCCCACCGATCAGTGTCGGTGGGATCATGCAGCCCCGGGGGGGTGCCCGGTTTGAAGAGGGCGCCAGCAGGCGGCGGCGAGGGCCGTGGGGCGCGGTTGTTGCGGCGGCGCTGTGCGTCGTTGTGGCGGCCGGCGTGCTGGTCGCCCGACAAGACGTGGGCGACTCCGGGAGGGTCGCAGCCGGATCGCCCACATCCACGGCCGGTGACCAGTGGCCGGCCCTGTTCGGGGTCGAGGCAGCGACGCCGCCGCTTCCGTCGGGGTGGAAGGTCCTGGAGTTCGGTGACCTGCGGTTCGCCGTTCCAGAAGCCTGGGAGGTTCCTGTCGCACGGTCGTGTCTGGTGAGCGGCGCTCCGGGGGCGGTGGTCGTCGCGGTCGACGAGGGTGAGCAGCGTGACTGCAGCCCGGTGCGGCCGCTCCCCGCATCCGTGCTGACCCTGGAGGTCACCGGGACGGCACCCGGACAGGGTGCGCCGGTCACGTTGGGCACGATGGCCGGATCGTTGGTCGAGGCCGACGACTGCGATGGCTGCGCGCAGACGTACCAGTTGGACATCGGTCTCCGTGTGACGATCACCGGACCCGACAGTGACGCGGTGTTGGCGACCTTCACGGATTCCGGTGGGCGTCGTGTGCTCCAACAGGGTCCGGTCCGAGACACCGACGGGTGGCGCCGCGTCGACTACTCCGGCACTGAGCTGCGCGTCCCTCCGGACTGGCCGGTCGATGACCTTCCCGGCAGCTACACCGTGATCACTGACCCGGACGGGTCATCGCGGGGCTTCAGCGGGAAGCTGAACCCGGGCGCATGCGGCGGACAGATGTTTCGGAGCGGACTCCCCGGCCGGGTCTCCCTCGGAGAGTCGCGGATTACGTCTCACAGCTGCCCCTTCTCGGACGAACTCGACCTCGCGCCCGGAGACGGGGTCTGGATACGACAGGTCGATCAGGACACGGCGTCGACACTTGGAGCACCGATCGCCACCAGCCAGGTGGGCGGCCTGGCCGTGACCGTGATCCGTGTCGCGGGCCAAGAGCGACCGCGCCCCCGATCCGTGGTCGATCTGCTCATCCGAAACGGCTCAACGACGCTGTGGATGACGATCGGAACAGGTCTCGACCCATCGACCGGTCGGGCAATCCTCGCGACGCTACGTCCAGCCTGAATCCATCCGTGGGCATGCCAACTGCCGTTTGCGAATGCCCCTCCCAGACGTCCACAACCTGACCGCCCTCGACCTCGGCGGCGGACCTGTCGGCGCGTCGGCGTGGCTCCTCTGCGCACGTTCTGGTCGGCCCGGGCCCCGAACCAGATCGCCGAATCCGTCGCGGGCCCGAGTCGTGATCGGAGCGGCCGGCCGGCCCACGTCGCAGGGCGACTCCGTGACCGTGCCGGACCCGAAAGCCGGCGCCCGCCCGTCCCGACCAACGGCACTCTCCAACCGACTCCTGAAGAATGCGGTGTCGATCCATACGAGATCCGGTGAGCGCTCCTCGATGCCGCCGGCTGATTGATCCCCGCCCACACACTTGACGCATGGCTCTCCCACAGCTGGCTGATCCCGGCGGCGCGCCAGACCGACGGCCCGGGTGACGTCGGCCGAGCGTGCGCCACACCGAACGCGCGCCGTGCGGGACGTCCTCTCCGAAGGCGCAAGCCTGGTGGTGGCCGACGAGCGGGTCGGTGAGGCCCTCAGCGCACCGGCGGACTTCAACGACCGGTTGATGTACGCCTTCAGCGTGACCCACTGCTTGCCAGCCACGATGGCCGAGGAGCCGTCGCAGGCGACGGGCACGGTGCTGCGCCCCGCCATGATGCGCAGCTCTGGCACCAAGGCCGGCTTCTCCTCGGTGGACGAGCTCCCCGTGGAGCACGACTTCTGGCGCCTCTACCGGTTCCAGCCGTAGCCCGCCGTGGCGCCCCCGACCCGCTGCGGTGCGTGGGCGCACACGAACGGCCGTCTCCCGCACGGCCGTGACGCTCGACCTCTGGTCCGCCGACGCTCGGGAATGCCCGAGCTCGGCGGACGGTTCGAAGCGTTCACCCCGACGCCAGGAGATCTCACATGGACGTGCTCTACACCGCAGAGGCCACCGCATGGGGTGGTCGCGAGGGTCGGGCCGCATCGTCGGACGGCACGCTCGACGTCCAGCTGCGGGTGCCCACGGAGCTTGGCGGGCCGGGCGGCGACGGCACCAACCCGGAGGAGCTGTTCGCGGCCGGGTACGCAGCCTGCTTCCACTCGGCGCTCAAGCTGGTGGCGACGGGCATGAAGCTCGACGTGTCGGAGTCGGCGATCACCGCCCGCGTCGGCTTCGGCAAGGCCGACGGGGGTGGCTTCGGCCTTGCCGTCGAGCTGGTGGGGGAGCTGCCCGGCCTCAGCGCCGAGGAGGCCAACGGGCTCTTGGCCAAGGCGCACGAGGTGTGCCCCTACTCCAACGCCACCCGGGGCAACATCGACGTCGCCCTCAGCCTTCACGAGGACTGACCGCTTGCCATGGTGAAAACCGACGGTTGAACCGCCCCGGGTTCAGTGGAGGCTCGGTTCTCCCGGCAGCGGCTGCTGTCGGGCGTTCATCTGACGGTAGTGCTCGGCTTCGAACTCGACCGGTGGGACGTGGCCGATGCTGGAGT
>JAABUN010005275.1_pt1 | contig 16255 bp, 7 predicted proteins | sample 5559311 | NCBI WGS metagenome assembly JAABUN01 (sample SAMN10711877, study PRJNA513370) | rock metagenome | isolation source: Antarctica rocks | place: Antarctica: Victoria Land, Siegfried Peak sud
AAGCCTGCAGGGCCAGGCGGGCGTTGACCTGCCGACGGCTGGTGCGGTCAACGCCGACCTGTCCAACAGCGGCAACCGGGTCGCCACCCTGAACAGCTTCGCCGCCAACCAGGGCGCCTTCAACCTGGCTGCCGGCACGCCGTTGACGGTGCAGGGGCGGGTTACGGCCGGAACGGTCGGCGTCACTGCGAGCAGCATTGCCGTGCCCGGCGAGATCGGCGGCGGGACGGTGGCGCTGACCGCGACGGCAGGCAACGTGGCCAGCACCGGCACCATCGGCGCGCAGACCAGCCTGCAACTGATTGGTCCCAACCAGGCGCAGGTTTCCGCCGGAGCCATCAACGCCCCCAGCATAACGGTGGCAGGCGGTCTCGGCATCCTGGGCGGCCAGGTGATCGGCGATGCCGTCACCGTCCTCGGCGGGCCGACCACCATGACCGGCGGCATCCTGCACGCCGGCAACCTTGTCACCGACGGCTCGGCCGTTGCCACAGTCGGCTTCAGCAACGGCGACCTCTACGCCGGCAATTCCTTGTCGGTCGCCTTGGCGCCGGTCACGGCGGGCCGCATCGCCACCCGTGGAAGCCTGACGGCCACGGCAGGCTCCCTGCTGACGACCACCGAGTTCCGTGCCCAGGGCAACGCCGTCATCTCGGCAGCCGGGGACGTGCAGTTGGCGGGCGGCCTCATCGCCGCGGGCGGCGACGCGACCATTCTGGCCGGCGGCGGGATCGGACAGGACACTTCATCCCAGATTGCGGCCGGAGGGGTCCTGCGCCTGCAAGGCAACGGCGGCGGCAGCCGGGCCATCCAGGGCGTGCTGTCGGGCAACCAAGTGCAGGTGATCGAGCCTGGCCTGGACCTGCTGCTAAGCCCGTCCGCCCTGGGCGGCGCGGCAGCCTCGTCCGTCGGCGTGCTGACGAACACCGTCCATGTTCCCGGCCTGGACACCAAGGTGTCCAGCTCGACTTACGACGCCGCGCTGAACCCCGGCGCGGCCCGCCCGGCGGAGCTGCGGGCGGATGGCCGGACGATCACGCTGGGAACGGTCGCGGCCAACCAGGTGGAGCTGAACTCCACCGGCGACACGGTAGCCCGGGGCACGGTCACAGCCGTCGAGCTGAGGGGTTTCGCCGGCGCGGGGTCGGTGACCTTTGCCGGCGCGAACGACGTGCAGCAGTTGGGCAACTACCAGGCCCGCAACGGCTTCACGCTCAACGACGCCCCCGGCGCGGCCGGGCTGACCGTCACCGGCGTGGTGCGGTCCGGCATTGCATCCGACCCGCTGTCGGCGCCATCGGCAACGGCGTCGCCCCTTGCCATCACCCTTTCGGGACCGGGCGCCACGCTTGCGATCTCGCCCACCGGGGTCCTGGCGGGCAGCGTGGTCAGCTTGGCTGCGTCCGGGCCGGTCGTGGAGGCGCCGGGCGGGCGGATCGTCGCCAACCAGCTCAGCGTGGACGCTGCCAGCCTGTCCTTGCCGGGCCAGAACTCCATTGCGTCGCTCGGCACGGTGGCCAGCCCCGGCGGCATCCTGCTGAACGATCCCGGGGCCGCGCTGACCCTGACCAGTCCCTTGAAGGCTGCTGGCGGCACCATAAACCTGACCGTCGGCAGCTTGCAGCAGACCCAGGACGGCATCATCACCGCCGGCACCCTGACTGGCAGCACGACCGGCCGCACCGACCTGACCGGGGCGTCCAACGCGATAGCCAGCCTGGGCGGCTTCACCACGGGCGGCGATTTCGCGCTGAACAGCGGCGGAACGGCCTTGCGGATCACCGGAGCGCTGGACGCCGGCGCCAACGCCGTCACGCTGAACGCAGGCAGCCTGCAGCAATCCGCGGCCGGGTCCATCACGGCAGGATCGCTGTCGGGCAGCACGCTCGGGATCGCCGACCTCGGCGGGGCGACGAACGCGGTGGGCGCCCTGGGAGGCTTCGGCAGCGGCGGCAGCTTCAGCCTCAACGACGGCCAGACGGCGCTGACCCTGAACGGCCCGCTGAACGCCGGCGCCAATGCCGTCAGCCTGCGGGCCGGCAGCCTGCAGCAGGCTGCGCCGGGCGTCATCACCGCCGACCGGCTGCTGCTCGACGTGACCGGGAGGACCGACCTCACGGCCGCCGCGAACGCGGTCCGCACCCTGGGCGCCATCAGCACGAACAGCGACTTCGGATTGAACGACGGCGGCACGGCGCTGACGCTCACCGGCCCGGTGAACGTCGGCGGCAACACGCTGACGCTGCAGGCCGGCAGCCTGGCGCAGTTGGATACCGCCACCATCACCGCCGGTCGGCTGCAAGGGGGCACGACGGGCGCCACCAGCCTCGGCGCGGTCGCCAACACGGTCGGCGCCCTCGGCCCCTTCGTCAGCGGCGGCGACTTCGCGTTGAACAACGGGTCGAACGCGCTGCTCCTGGCCGGGCCGCTGAACGCCGGGTCCAACCAGGTGACGCTCACCACCGGACTGCTGCGGCAGGTCACGACGCGCAACCCGGCGACGGGCGAGGTCACGTCAGGCTCGATCACCGCCGGGACGCTGACCGGCAGCGCCAACGGCGCGGCCGAGCTGGGCAGCGCGGTCAACGCCGTGCAGGCGCTGGGCGCGTTCACGGCGCGCGGCAGCTTTACGCTGAACAACGACGGGACGGCGCTGATACTGACCGGGAGGCTGAACGCGGCCGGCAACCAGGCGATCATCTCGGCGGCGTCGCTGAGCCAAACGGCAGGGGGCGGCATTACGGCATCCAGCCTCAGCGGTTTTGTCACCGGCGGCACCGACCTGTCCGCGGCGGCAAACAGTGTCGGCACCCTGGGCAGCTTCGTGGGCGGCGGCGACCTGCGGTTCAACAACGGCGCGCAGGCGCTCGCGCTCGGCAACATCGCGGTCGGGGCGAACACGCTGGTGCTGACCGCCGGCAGCCTGGCGCAGCAGCCGGTCGGCACGATCATCGCGGGGACGCTGAGCGGCGCCACCGCCGGTGCCACCAGCCTCGGCGGCGTCGGCAACCAGGTGTCGCAGTTGGGCCGCTTCACGAGCGGAGGCGACCTCTCGCTGGTCAACGCGCCGAACCTGTCCGTGACCGGCCCGGTCCAGGCCGGGACGCGGACGATCACCCTCGTCAACGGCGGCAACGTCATCCTCGCGGGCGGCGGCAGCCTAGCTGGCGGAACCGTCGTCGTGCAGACGCCCGGCATCTTCGTCGAGCGGGGCGGCACCCTGGCCGCGGGCGTCCTGACCGTGGCGGCCCGGCAGTTCGACGCGGGTTCGACGGGCAACGCGGTTGACGTGCTGGGCGCGGTGTCGGCGCAGGACGGCGTGCGGCTGGAGAACGGCCGGTCGCTGGCCGCCATCGGCGCGATTCGCGCGGACAACGGGCTGGTCAGCCTGCGCGCAGAGGGAGACCTGACGGTCAACGCCGCCCTGGCCGCCGGCAGCGGCGTTCGGCTGGAGGCAGCGCGTCAGCTCACCCTGGACCCGGCAAGCGCCGTGTCGGGCGCCTCCGTCCTGATCGCCTCGGACGAGGCGGCCACGCTGGCCGGCACGGTCGTCAGCGGCGGCCCGGTGACGGTGGGTGCAAATGGTTTGCAGGTGCTGGGCCGGGTGACCGGCGGCGCCGTGTCGCTCGACGGCGGCACGGGCGCCTTTGCGTTGGCGCCGGCCGGCACCGTCAACGGATCGAGCGTTGCCGTGACTGCGGCCGGGCCGGCATCCGTGGACGGGCAGGTGTCCGCGCCGGGCGCGGTCACGGTGCGGTCCAACGGCATGGGCGTGACCGGCACGATCCTGAGCACGGGCGGCAGCGTCGGCCTGAATGGCGGGCGCGGCGGCATGGTGCTGAGCGGCGTCATCGGCGCGGCCGACAGGGTCGTCATGCAGACCGATGGCGCCGCGCGCCTGAGCGGGCGCGTCGTGGCCGGCAACAGCCTATCGGTCCGCGCCGGCACGACGGCGACGCTCGCCGGCGGGGAGGCCGCGCCGCTCATCACCATCGTCGCCCCGGCAATCCGGCTGGAGGGCGGCACGATCACCACGGCCGGCGCGGCGCAGCCCACCGGCACGCGCCAGTCCGCGCTGCCGACGGCCGCCACCGCCGCTGCCGGGGCCTTCTTCCAGGCCGGCAGCAGCTTCACCCAGACTGGTGCGACGACCTTCGCGGCGGCGCCGGGCAGCAGCGGCAGCACGGTCCGCGTCACCCTCGCCAGCGGCGGCGGCACCGCGACGTTCGGCAGCCTGTCCGCGCCGGCCTCGACGCTGATCCTTGACCTTGGCAGCGGGACGGCGACCGGCGGCCGGATCAGCGTCGGCAGCTTGTACCTGATCTACGCGGCGGGCGGCGCCGGCTCGGCCGACCTGCAGGCGCGGGTCGGCGGCCTGGAGGGCAACGCCGCGGCGGCGTCCTCGACGGTGTTCCCGTTCGCCAGCCGCAGCTACCGCATCAACTCCTGCGCGGTGGCCAGCGTGAACTGCATCGTCCTGACGCCGCAGACCGTCCCGGTCGGCAACCCGTTGAAGGAGCTGAGCCTGTCCTTCTTCCGCGAGCAGGACGACGACGACCAGCTCATCGTCCCCAACGTCAGCGACCAGGGCCTGTAGCCGATGCGCCACCTGCTGCTGCTGCTTCCCTTGGCGGCGTGCGCCGTGCCGCCGCCGGAAGCCTACACCACCGGCGCCGGCCTTGGCCGGCTGGAGCGGGCGGTGGACCTGGGGGCCAACGGGGTCGGGGAGGGCTGCGTGCAGTCCGCCGGCGCGGGCGACACGGGCGAGATCTACTGCGGCGCTTGGCAGCAGGCCAGCGCCCGGGTGCGCGCCGCCGGCGCCGGGGACGCATCGGCGCTGGCCACCGCCATCGGCAGCGGAAGCTGGCGGTCCAACCTGGATGCCAGCTACGCCTGCGCCGCGCCGCAGCCCTCGACCCTGGGCGGGCAGCCGGCGCTGGTCATGCAATGCACCCGGCTGGCCGGCGGCTGGCCGCATTTGGCCTTGGCGACCGTATCGGGCGGGCGGACCTGGGTTGCGGACGGCGTCGTGTCGTCGTTGCCGGCCATCCAGCACTCGGTCGCGGTGCTGTCCGGGCGCGAGACGCCGCGGGTGGTGTCCAGCGCGGCGGTCCAGGCCCTGCAGGCGCAGCGCCGGGGCGCGCAGTCCCGCACCACCGGCGACGTGCGCGAGTTCGACTCGCTGATGCTGCAAGGCGCGCGCGCCAACCTGGTGGACGACCCCGTTGCGGCGGAGAGCGCCTATGGCGCCGCGCTGGCGCTGCAGGAGAAGGCGCTGGGCCGGGACGACCCGAACGTTGCCGATCCCGCCATGCACCTTGGGTTGCAGCTTTCGAACCAGGGCCGCTACGCCGAGGCCGATGCGCTGTTCGGCCGGGCGGAGGCGCTCGCGGCGCGGCAGGGCAGCGACCCCTTGCTGGTTCCGCGGCTGCTGCACTACCAGGGGCTGCACGCCTACAACCAGAAACGGTTCGAGGACGCGCTGCTGCTGCTGCGCCGGGCCGACGCCGGCTATTTGGCCATCGTCCCGCCGGACGCCATGCAGTCCCGTCCCGTCCGAACCGGCAGGATGGAGGATGTGCTTGCCACCTCGCTGCAGCGCCAAACGCGCGTCGCGCTGTCCGGCCTGGTCGAGGCCCGCAGGTTCCAGGCCGTGGTGCTGCGCGACACGGGCCGCCGGGCCGAAGGACAGGCCATGCTGGCGTCCGCGTCCGAGGTCGCGCGCAACGGCGGCCTGGAGCGGCCCGAGCTGCTCGCGCGCCTGTCGCGCACCGAGGCTGTGACGGCATCCGGCGCCGGCCGGCTGGACCAGGCCATCGCAGGTTTCCGCGACAGCGACAGCGCCTTCGCCCGCGCTTACCCCGGCAGCCGGCCGCTGGCGCTGGTGCAGTTGCTGCGCGCCCAGGAACTGGTGCAGGCCGGGCAGCCCGGCGCGGCCGTCCCGGTGTGCCAAGCCGCGATCAAGGTGCTGCTGGAGCTGCGCTCCGCCTTCGAGCCGGAGCGCATGACCGGCTGCCTGGAGGCGTTCGCCGCCAATGCGGCCAGCGGCGGCGGGCGGCAGGACCTGCTGCGGGACATGTTCCAGGCCGCGCAGCTTGTGCGCGGCAGCACGACGAGCCAGCAGATCCAGCAAGCCTCCGCGCGCCTCGCCGCCGGCGGCAGCGACGGCAAGGTCGCTGTGGCGATCCGCGAGCAGCAGGACGCCACGGCCCGGCTGGCGGACGTGCGGCGGCGGCGGGAGAACCTGCTGCAAACCGGGCAGGGCGCCGCCTCGGCCAAGACCCAGGTCGCCGTCCTGGACAAGGACGAGGGCGAGGCGTTGCTGGCGCTCGCCAGCCGCGAGAGCGCGTTGCAGGCCGCGGCGCCCAACTATTCGCAATTGGTGCAGCAGGCCGCCTCGGCCGACGAGGTGCTGAAGGCCCTGCGGCCCGGCGAGGCGTTTGCCTCGATCGTGCTCACCCCGAATGGCGGCTACACGTTCCTGCTGCGCGACGGGCAGTTGCGCGTCGGCAGGATCGCGGGCGGCGCCGGGGTGGTTGACCCGCTGGTGGCCCGCATCCGCCGCGGGATGGAGCCGACGCTGCCCGCCTTCGACGCCGCTGCGGCCGAACGGCTGTACGCCGTCCTGTTCGGCGACCTGCTCCGGGAGCTGGAAGGGGTGAAGGCGTTGACGGTCGCCCCGACCGGCAGCCTGCTGTCCCTGCCGCTCGGCGTGCTGCTGACCGGGCCGGCCGATCCTGCGGCCCTGGGGGCAGCGCCCTGGCTAGTGCGTCGCATGGCGGTTGGGCATGTGCCGTCCGCGGGCAACTTTGTGGCGCTGCGCCGGGTGGCCGCCGGGTCGCGGGCGCCGAAGCCCTGGTTCGGTTTCGGGGATTTCCGCCCGGTGACGCTGGCCCAGGCGCAGCGCAGCTTCCCCGCGGGCTGCGGCGACAGCGCGGCGCTGCTGGCCCGGCTGCCGCCGCTGCCGTCGGCCAAGAAGGAGCTGGACCTGGCGCGGCAGATCGTCGGCGGCGGCACGTCTGACAGCCTGCTGGGCGCCGCCTTCACGGCACCGGCGGTCGAACGGGCGAACCTGTCCGACTACCGCGTGCTGCACTTCGCCACCCACGCCCTGCTGCCGTCCGACCTGAAGTGCCAGAGCGAGCCGGCGCTGGTCGCCAGCGCGCCGCCGGGCGCCCGCGACGCCTCCGCCGCGCTGCTGAAGGCGTCCGACCTCGCCGGGATCAAGCTGGATGCGGACTTGGTGATCCTGTCGGCCTGCAACTCCGGCGGGGCGGACGGGGCCTCGGGCGGGGGAGAGAGCCTATCCACCCTGGCGCGCAGCTTCTTCTTCGGCGGGGCGCGCGCGCTGCTGATCACCCATTGGGAGGTCAGCGACCAGGCCGCGACCTACATCGTGGCGGACACGCTGCGCCGCCTGGTAGCCGAACCCGGCCTGGGCGCTGCCGGCGCGTTGCGCGGCACGCAGGTCGAGCTGCTGGAGCGTGCCGGCAAGTCGCTGCCGGCGGAGTTCGTGCATCCCTACTTCTGGGCGCCCTTCGCGCTGATCGGCCCGGCGGTCGCAGCGCCGGCCGGCACGGGCCAGGCCGGCGCACCGATGCCGGCCCGCAGCGCCCGCGGCTGACGAAGAAGAGGTTAGAAGCTTCCCCACTCCGGCGCGACATAGCCGGCAACCGCGCACAACGCCCCGACCACGCCAAGCCCGGCGGCGATGCACATCAGGGCACGGGAGCCGATGATCGCCGATGCGGTGGCCAGCACGATGCCCAGCTCGAACGCGGCGGAGCCGTTGTGATAGGCGTGCGTCTGCTCCAGTGCATGGTCGCGCGCGTGCTCCATCTCGTGCGCGCGGTGGGCGATGGCCTCCTTGCCGTCCTTGGGATCGTGCTCGTAGCGCTCCTGGTCGGCGTTCAGGTCGGCGATGGCCTGCTTGCGGCGGTCGGCGGCATCTTGGCTGGTTGCCGGGTCCAGCGCGCCCATCAGCAGGACAAAGTCCTTGGCGGTGGTCGCCCGGGTGGACTTGGCCTGGTATTGCGCCCAGGCGTCGGTCGCGTCCACCAGGCGGGCCATCACCTTGATCTCGGCATGTTTCGCCCCCTGCTCGGAGATGGCGAGGCCGGCGGCCAAGCACGACACGAGCAGCGCCGCGAGCCGAGCGGAGAACAGCTTGCCCTTGTCGGCATCCCCGGCGCTGTGGCTGTCCTGGTCGCCATGCCCGCCATGCGCCATGTGGCCGGCGTGCTCGTTGTGCTCCAACGATTTCAACATGGGTGCGTCCTTCTCTGCGCCCGGCCGGTGCGCCTGCACCCAACCATGTTATAACTTTAAAATAACGTCTTGTCGCCAACTACTTATCATGGGTCTATTTGTCATGGATAGTGAAGTTATAAGTCTTGATGACATACTTCAGCGTCGTACCGTATTGCGGGTCCGTCGCATATACGCCGGTCAGCGCGTCGGCAAACGCCTCGGGGTCGTCTTTCTTGGCCATCGCCGCCGCATACACCCTGGCCGTCGCGAGCAGCCGGCCATGCTGGTCGAACGCCTCCGCCAGGGTGGCGAACTTGCGGAACTTGGCACTGATGGTGATGCTTTCCCCGCTCACGACCTCGCGGGTGCGGCTTTCGACGGCGGGCTGGTCGCCGACGGCCTTGATGCCGAACGGATTGTTGCTGTCCGTCGGCATGGACACGCCCCAGGCGCTCTCGACCGCCCACTGCGCCAGCGTGATGGAGGCCGGCACGCTCCATTTGGTGCGGGAGCTGATGGCGGCCTCCACGACCTCGGCGGGAACGCGGCCGAAGTGCCCGGTGCTGGCGGGCCGGGCCTCCTGCACCAGCGGCCGGGCGGCGAGCGCGTAGTAGGTGGCGCTGCCCGGCTCGACGCGGCCGGTCGGCGGCACCATGCGCAGCACCACGGCCTGGAACGCCTCGATGGCCAGCACGGTGCCGATGTCGGAGGTGCCCGTCACCGGCACCTCGGAGTGCGGGCGCGGCAGGCGGTCGTTCAGCAGGGACTGGATGACGAACACGTCGCCGGGCCGGTTCTCCACGCCGCGCCCGACGGCGGCGAAGATCGGCGGCGCGACGCGCCCCTGCTCGTCCACGGTCATGACGTTCTGGTCGGGCACCAACGCCACGCCGCATCTCCTCCGGTGCCGGGCGTCCCGCGGGCCGGCAGCCCGGCGGCAGGATGCCATGCCACGCCAGGCCCGCAAAGCCGCCGGCGGAACGCTGACGGCCCGCCGCAAGCCCGATGCCGTTGCAAGCCCGCTATCGTTGCCCTGTGGCGTTGATCGCCTGACCCGGCGGTGGTAGCCGATGGGAACAGGGAGCGCCGTGATGAGCGAGAACCCGTTTGCCGAACCCGGCGACCCCGACCGCACCATCATCCGTCCCATGCCGGGCGGCGTGCGGGCCGGACGGCCGGCCCCTGCCATTGCCGCTACCGTGGTCGTGCCGGCCCCGGCTGGCCCCGACCTGGAAGCGGTCCGCACCGGCACCACGCCGCTCGCCGCCGCCGCTGCGCCGCTGCTGCACCTGCTGGCCCGGCTCCGCAGCGCCGCGACCGCACCCGACCCCGGCGACATGCGCGAACGCACCCGGCGCGAGCTGCGCGCCTTCGAGCGCCGGGCCAAGGAGGCCAAGGTGCCGGCCGACCAGCTCCGCCTGGCGCACTATGCGCTGTGCGCCGCGCTGGACGACGTGGTGCTGAACCTGCCCTGGGGCGCGCGGGGCCGGTGGCGCGACCAGCCGCTTGCGGTCGAGCTGCACGGGGACGACAGCGCGGGGCGCGGCTTCTTCGACCAGTTGCGCCGCCTGCGCGACACGATGCCGGCGTCGCTGCCGGTGGTGGAGCTGATGTTCATGTGCCTGTCCCTGGGCATGATGGGACCCTACCGGGACGCTCCGGACGGCCCCGCCCAGTTGGAGCGGGTGCGCCACCGGGTCTTCGAGCTGGTAACGGCCGGCGTCCCGGTTCCACCGGCCCTATCGGACGCCGTTGCCGGGGTGGACGCGCCCGCGGCGCCCCGCCGGGGCGGGGTGCCGGTTTGGGTGGCGGCCAGTGCCGTGCTAGCGGTGCTGGCCGGGCTGTATGCGTTCTGGCTGAACGAGGTGAACGCCGCGTCGGACACGGCCTATCAAGCCGCGATGACGGCGGTGCCGGCCGCCATGCCGGCCCTGGTCCGTCCTGCCGCAACCCCGCCGCCCCCGCTCCCGCCGCCGGCCCTGCCGGGTGCGGCGGAGCGCCTGCGGGCCGCCCTGGCCGGCGCCGCCGAGGTCCAGGTGCTCAGCACCCCCGCGGCGACGGTGCTGCGCGTCCCGGCCAGCGCCTTGTTCCCCCGCCCGAATGCGGCGCTGGGGCCGGCGTCCCCGCTGGACCGGATCGCGCAGGCCCTGCACGGGGAGCGCGGGACCGTGCAGGTGCTGAGCTACACGGACTCGCAGCCGACGCCCACGGTCGGCTTCCCCTCCAACTTCGCGCTGTCCGTGGCGCGGGCGAGGGCGGTGCGCGCCGCGCTGGTCCGCACGCTGCCGCCCGCGCGCGTGGTGGCCGACGGACGGGCCGACGCCGACCCCATCGCATCCAACGCGACGGCCGAGGGGCGGGAGCGCAACCGCCGCGTGGACATCGTCATCCCGCGCGAGCCTTGAGCCGCATCCTGCCCATGAGACCCGCCAGCGTATGAGACCCGCCGGCCCATGACGCTCAAGCTGTCCCTGATGCGCTGGTGCGCCACCCTGGTCGGCGCGCAGATGCTGTGCGGCGTGCTGTGGATACTCGGCCCGCTGCTGCTGCCGCTGGAGCCGGCACCGGCCCGGCTTGCCGGGATGATGGCGCTGCTGCTGGCCTGGGCCGCCGGCAACCTGCTGCTGGACTGGCGCCGGTCCCGGCGGGAGCTGGTGCTGACCAGCGGCGTGACCGGCGCCGCGGCGGACGAGGCCGCGGCGGTCGGTGCCCGGCTGTCTACGGCGCTGACCCGGATGCGCCAGGCCAAGGGCCGCCGCTTCCTGCTGTATGAGCAGCCCTGGTACGCCATCATCGGCCCGCCCGGCGCCGGCAAGACCACGGCGCTGCTGAACGCTGGGCTGACCTTTCCCTTGGCGGAGGAGCTTGGTCCCGGCGCCGTTGCAGGCGTCGGCGGCACCCGGCTGTGCGACTGGTGGTTCACCGCCGACGCGGTGCTGATTGATACCGCCGGGCGCTACACGACGCAGGACAGCGACCGGGAGGTGGACCGGGCGGGCTGGAACGCCTTCCTGGAGGTGCTGCGGCGCACCCGTCCCAAGCAGCCGCTGAACGGCGTGATCGTCGCCATCGCCCTGAGCGACGTAGCCCTGAGCGACGTGGCGGCCGATGCGCCGGGACTGCTGCAGGCCCATGCCCGCGCGATACGCAGCCGGGTGGACGAGCTGCAATCGCGCCTGGGCGTGCGCCTGCCGGTCTATGCGCTGTTCACCAAGGCGGACCTGCTGGTCGGGTTCAGCGAGTTCTTCGCCGACCTGGACCGCACCGGGCGGGAGCAGGTGTGGGGTGTGACCCTGCCCCTGAAGGCCCCAATGCCGGCGGCGGCGCTAGGGCCGGTGCAGGAGCGGCTGGACCGCCGCGCCCTGCTGCGCCTGGACGCCGAGGCCAATGCCGACGTGCGGTCCGTCATAGCCGGCTTCCCGGCGCAGTTGGCCAGCCTGCTGCCGGCGCTGCACGCATTCATGGCGGCGGCGTTCGGCCCCGGCGCGTCGGGCACGGCGCCCCTGTTGCGCGGTGCCTACCTGACATCGGGCACGCAGGAGGGAACGCCGGTTGACCGGCTGATCGGCGCGATGTCGCAGGCGTTCGGGCTGGACCAGCGGCGGGCGGCGCGGCTGCGGCCCGAGGCCGGACGGTCCTACTTCCTGGCGGCGCTGCTGCGCGACGTGGTATTCCGGGAGGCGGCGCTGGTGCTGCACCGCCCCGGCGCGGCCCGGCGCCGGCTGCTGCTGCGCGCGGCCGGGTTCGCGGCGTGCGGGTTGGCGCTGCTGGCCGGCGCCGGGCTGCTGTGGAGCCAGCGCCGGGCCAGCCTGGCGGCGACGGCGCACGCCCGGGACATGCTGGCCGGGGAGGGACGGCTGGCTTCGCCGCTGCCGCTGGACCCGGTGGCGGACGCGGACTTCGCCGCGCTGCGCCCCTGGCTGGATGCCGCCGCGGCGGGCGCCGCAGCCGGGGCGGCGCCCGGTGCCGCCAGCTTCGCCCCTGGCTTCGACCAGGATGCGAAGCTGCGTGCAGCGGGTCAGGTGCGCTACCGCAACGCCCTGGCCTATGGCCTGTTCCCCCGGCTGCTATGGCGGGCGGAGACGGTGATGCGCGGTGCGCTGGGCCAGGGGCAGGCGCTGTACGAGGCGACGCGCATCTACCTGATGCTGGGCGGCGCCGGGCCGCTGGACGCCGCGCTGGTGCAGGAGTGGTTCGCCCGCGACTGGGAGGCGTCCCTGCCCGGGGACGACGCGGCGAAGGCAAGGGCTGCCCTGGACCTCCACCTCGCCGCGCTACTGCGGGAGCCGTTGCCGGCCATCGCGCTCCACGGCCCGCTGGTCGCGTCGGCGCGGGCGACCATCGGGCAGGTGCCGCTGGCGCAGCGGGCCTACTCGCGCCTGAAGCCGCTGGTGGCCGGCAAGCGTCCGCCGGTGCGGCCGGATGAGGTGCTAGGGCCTGCCGGGGCCAAGGTGTTCCTGCGCCTGTCGGGCCGGGACCTGAACGACGGCATCCCCGGACTGTTCACCGCCGAGGGGTTCCGCCAGGACGTGCTGCCCGCCCTGCCGCGCGCCGCGCGGGAGGCGGCGGCGGAGGGCTGGGTGCTGGGCGAGCCGATAGCCCCCGACAGCCCCCGGCTCCGCACGCTGGAGGCCGACATCGCCGGGCTGTATGCGGCGGAGTATGCAGCGGCCTGGACCGCCCTGCTCGCCGACCTCGACCCTGCGCCGCTCCGCAGCCTGACGCAGGCGGCGCAGGACCTGTTCATCCTGTCCGCCCCGCAATCGCCGATGCGCAACATGCTCGCGGTGGCGGCGGAGCAGCTTGCCCCGGCCGCGGGCGCCCCTCCGGGGCCGGCGACGGCGGCGGTTTCGGTGATTGACCAGCAGTCCCAGCCGCTGCGCCTGCTGTTCGGCAAGGGCAGCGCGGCGGCGATTGACCAGGTGCTGCGCCCGCTGGGCGACTTGCAGCAGCAGCTCGCCAAGCAGGCCGCCAGCGCGACCCGCCCGGTGGCGCTGGCGGTGGGCGTGGACCCCGTGGCGGCCCTGCGCGCGGAGGCGATCCGGCAGCCGCAGCTGCTGGCCCGCTGGCTGGTGTCGCTGGCGACGGCCGGGGCGGCGCTGCGGGACGGCGGGATGCGCGGCGCGATGGTGTCGGCCTGGAACGTCGGCGGCGGCCCGGCGGCGCTGTGCCCGACGGTGATCGCCAACCGCTATCCCTTCGTGCCGGGGGCGGCGGCCGATGCGTCCCTGGACGACTTCACGCGGCTGCTGGGACCGGGCGGCGCCGTTGACGCCTTCTTTAACACGCAGCTCAAGCCTTATGTGGACACTGCCGCGCGCCCCTGGAAGCTGAAGCCGGCCGAGGGCGGCATGGTCCCGCCCGTGACCCCGGCGGACCTGGCGCAGTTCCAGCGCGCGGCGGCGATCCGCGACCTGTTCTTCCCGGCCGGGAGCGCCCGGCCGCTGGTGCGGTTCGACGTGACGCCGGGCGTGCTGGACCCGATGGCGTCGTCGGCGGTGCTGACGCTGGAGGGAACCGCCATCACAGCCACGCGCGACGCGCCGGCCCGTCCGGCTGCCGTGACATGGCCGGGCCGCGCGCAGGCCGGGGGGCGGACCGGGCTTGCCATGACGTCCACGGATGCTGCGCCGCTGCTCACGCTATCGGCGGACGGTCCCTGGGCAGTGTTCCGGCTGATGTCGCGCGCGAAGGCGGCCGGTACCGGGGACCGGGTGGCCCTGTCATTCGGCAGCGATCGGCAGGTCCGGTTCGACCTGCGCGCCAATCCCAACCCGTTTGCCGGCACTGCCCTGACGGAGTTCCGGTGCCCCACGGTACAGTAGCGGTCCGAGGCGCCGGACCGCCTGGACTCGCCTTGCGGGAGGCCGCAAGGTCCGGCCCACGATGATCGAACCCCTGCTGCTGCCCGATCCCGCCGAGGAGCCGCCTGCCGGTCCCAACCTGGAACTCGACGCGATGTTCGGCGAGATGGAGCGTGCGGCCCAGGGCAAGCCGGAAAGTCAGTATGGCAGCGTCATCGAGCCGGCCAGCCCGCCGGACTGGAAGGAGACGGTGCGCCTGGCCCGCCTGCTGCTGGAGCGTACGCGCGACCTGCGGGTGTTCGCGCCGTTGGCTGTGGCCGAGCTGAGCCAGCAGGGGCTGCCGGCCTACGCCGCCGTGGTGCGGACCATACGGGTCCACCTGGAAGGCATGTGGACGGCGGTGCATCCGCAGCTCGATCCGGAGGACGACAACGATCCGCTGCAACGCGCCAATGCGCTGCTGCTGCTGCAGGACTCCGCCCGTGTGCTGCGCCCGTTGCGTGACCTGCCGCTTGCCGCCACGCCGCGGACCGGGCCTGTAAGCTGGCGCGACATCGCGATCCTGACCGGCGCGGCGGAGGCCGAGCCGGGCCGGGAACGCTGGACGGACGCCGCGATGCGGGGGGTGTTCGCTGCAACCAACGCCAAGGAGCTGGCGCGGCTGGCCGCGGCAGTGGAGGCGCTCGCGCAGGACCTGCCGGGCATCACCGCGGCGTTCGACGGCGCGGCGCCCGGAAGCGGCCCAGACTTCATTGATGTCAGGAAACTGTTGAAGGAGATCGGCCGCGACCTCGTCCGGTATCAGCCGGCCGAGGCCGAGATGGACGCGGAGGCCACCCTGGCTTGGATAAGGCCGGTCCGGGCGGGAATGGTGTCCCCGCCGTGCGCGCAGGCGGCGCCCAGCCGGCGCGCGCGGCGTCGCTGAGGTCCATCGCCGCGCTGACGAGCCGCGACGACGCGTTGCGCGCGCTGGAGCTGGCCGCTGCCTTTTTCCGCGCCAACGAGCCGTCCAGCCCGCTGCCGCTGCTGATAGACCGTGCCTGCCGGCTTGCGACGCTGCCGTTCATGGATATCTTGCGCGATTTGGCGCCCGACGGATTGCAGCAGGCGCAAGTCATTGCGGGACCGCAGCAAGATGCCTGAAATGTCATCCGGTGGTCGTTGCGGCGCGGCCGGACTTGGCGCTAAGTTGGGGTAAGTGGTCGAGGGGGCCAGGATGGCTAAGGCAAGCAGTCAAAAGTTCATTGCGCGCAACCGTGCGCCCCGGGTGCAGATCGAGTACGACGTCGAGACCTACGGGTCCGAGAAGAAGCAGCAGCTTCCTTTCGTCGTCGGCGTGATGACTGACCTTTCTGGCAAGCCGGTGGAGCCGCTGCCTGCAGTGGCCGACCGAAAGATGCTTGAGATTGACGTGGACAACTTCGACGACCGTATGAAGTCTATGAAGCCGCGAGTGGCGTTCCATGTGCCGAACACCCTGACCGGGGAAGGCAACCTGGCGGTGGACATTACGTTCGAGAGCATAGATGATTTTACCCCTGGCGCTGTGGCGAAAAAGGTGGACAGCCTGGCAAAGCTGCTGGAGGCCCGAACGCAATTGCAAAACCTAATGACTTATATGGATGGCAAGACTGGGGCCGAGGCCCTGATCACTAAGGCGCTGAGTGACCCGGCGCTGCTGCAGGCTCTGGCGGTTGCAAAGCCGCAGGCGGTGCCGACAAGCACCGAGAGCGGAGAGGATTAGGCGATGTCGCAAGCCCAGTCCACCACCCCGGAAGCGGCCTCCCAGGTCAACGAGGCAGAGTCGGAGTTCTCGGCGCTGCTGACACGCGAGTTCAAGCCGAAAAGCGCCAGGGCGCGGGAGGCTGTCGAGGCCGCGGTCCATACGCTGGCGCAGCAGGCCCTGGCCAACACGACGCTGGTTTCGAACGACAGCCTGCAATCCATTGACGCGATGATCGGGGCGATTGACGCCAAGCTGACCGAGCAGATCAACTCTATCCTTCACAACCCTGACTTCCAGGCGCTGGAAGGGGCGTGGCGGGGTTTGCACCACCTGGTCACCAACACCGAAACCGATGAGACCCTGAAGGTCCGTGTGATGAACATCTCGAAGAAGGAGTTGGGCCGAAACCTCAAGAAGTTTCGCGGGACCGCCTGGGATCAAAGCCCGATCTTCAAGCGCATCTACGACGAGGAGT
>JAABUN010005276.1_pt1 | contig 16253 bp, 18 predicted proteins | sample 5559311 | NCBI WGS metagenome assembly JAABUN01 (sample SAMN10711877, study PRJNA513370) | rock metagenome | isolation source: Antarctica rocks | place: Antarctica: Victoria Land, Siegfried Peak sud
CAGCTCCCCCTGCACGACGCCTACCTGGCCAAGCTCGCCGACCTCATCATTCACACCCTGACCGAGGAGTCCTAGTCCAGCGCCACCCCCCGCCCGGCAGAACCGACTCGGAGCCAGGGTGTAGGTCTGCGGGGCCGCGGCTGGCGCTGTCACATGACCCGAGGTTTCGAGCCGAGTCCTCGTAGTCAGGGAGGACGAGGAGCACAAGCGCGATCTCCCCCCCGATGACTATCACGGTGCCCAACACAGGCCGGACCGGTCGCGAGGCTTTGCACCCGCGGGCTGGCGACCCGTTCGCCGCCGAGCACTCACCGTTCATAGAACCCAGCCCGCGACCCCGACCCTCGTCGTCGCCGGTGACCGCGTCCAGTCCCCGCTCTGTCACGGTGTGCCCGGCGATTCCGCCGAGGGAGTACTCGGTCCCAGACAGGTGAAGCAGCGCGGCTCCTGGGCTGAGGGTGTAGGGGCCGATATACCGGTCCGGCCTTCTAGGGCGTGTCTGGTAATTCGGATCGAGCCGGGTCCCGAAGCCAGATCCGGATCGTAGACAAGGTGATGGTGCCGCGGTAGATGTAGTCGCGTTTATCGTAACGGGTGGCTACCGCTCTGGTCTCGCGGAGCTTGTTGACCGCCCGTTCCACGCTGTTGCGGTCGCGGTAGCGCACCGGGTCGAACGCCGGTGGCCGGCCACCAGCGCGGCCTTTGCGGCGGCGAGCGGCGGCCTGATCGTCCTTGATCGGGATCGCAGCCTTGATCTTCCGCCCGGCCAGGTAGGCCCGGTTCTGCCTCGACGAATACGCCTTATCTGCCAGCACGCAGTCCGGCCTGGTCCTCGGGCGGCCCGGCCCGACCCGGTCGACGACGACCCGGTCCAGCACGGTCTCGAACGCGACCGAGTCATGCCGCTGACCCTCACTGGTCACCACCACCAACGGCCGGCACCGTTGATCCGCAGCCAGGTGGATCTTGGTCGTGAACCCGCCCCGAGACCAACCCAACGCCTCCCGGCGACCACGATCGACCTGGTCAGGCGGCGGATCCTTGTAGTTCGCTGTCGCCCCCTGTGACCGGCCCGGCCGTCGAAGCGACCTCCTCGACCACGACAGCGAACGCGATGGCGAGCCGCTCCGCGCTCACATCACTCGGCGCGGTCTTCGGGGCACCGGCGGCATGGTGATGCGCCCGGATCACCGTTGAGTCGACCGACACCAACCAAGCGGCGTCATCGCTGTCACTGCCACGCTGCAGCCCGCGCAAGATCCGATCCCAGGTCCCATCAGCCGACCAGTTGCGGTGCCGGCCGTACACGGTCTTCCACGACCCGTACGACTCGGGCAGATCACGCCACGGCGCCCCAGAGCGAACCCGCCACAAGATGCCGTTCACCACCCGACGATGCGGCGCCCACGGCCGCCCCAACCGGCCCGACCGTTCCAGCGGCAACAACGGCTCCAACAAAGCCCACTGCTCATCGCTGAGATCGTGACGATCATGCACGTCACCATTCCAACCGAACCCGAGCCCAACCCTTTGTCAGACACGCCCTAGTTCCAACTCACCGCCGAGAGCCCCGAATGGCTCGCCCTCCTCCACAACTCCCCTCGGTCTACCTCCGGAGCGACCTCAATTCTAGGATCCGGGTCAGCCAGCTTACAAGCGTGAGCAGACGTTGCTCGCTCGACAGGTCGAGGTTCCTCAAGCTCGAAGGACATCGACCCGGTGTTCGTCGTTCTGATCGTCGCGACATCTGCGGTGGTGCTGTTCAATAGTGACCTCAGGGGCCTCGTTCTCGATGATCGAGACCGAGAGGAAGGTCTCGCGCGCGATCAGCTGATCTCTCGGTAGACCGGCCTGCGGCTGCGGATCAGCGTTGAACACCTCGGCCTGCGGATCAGCGTTGGGTACCGCGGATACGAGGTAGCGCATTCGGCTTACTTGCCGTTCGGTAAACGTCATTGGAGAGTTGTCGGTCGGGCGTTCCGCTCGGAGGAACGGCTCCCATTCCTCGGCGGTATGTGCTGCCGGCAGTGGAATGCGGTCGTTCATCTGAGGTCCTCTCGTAAGTGGGTGCGGGCACCGGCCCAGATCTGGTCGGATGTAAGCGGCCGGTTCGGCCTGGAAGTCGTGGAAACGCTAATCGGCCCGGCCGGGTTGGTCTGCCGAAGGCTGTGCCGCGACCTTGGTCGCGACCTTCCGACGGGCTGAGCGAGGCACCTTCTTGACGCCGGCGACGTACTCCTTCAGTTCAGCACCGGCTCGGAACTGGGGCACGGCGCTTGCCTTGACCCGCCGGCGCTCACCCGTCCGGGGATCACGTACCATCCGGGCAGGACGCAGTACTTTCTCGAAGGTCCCGAAGCCAGTGATCGTGACTCGTTCCCCCTGAGCGGTGCTGTAGGTGATCGTCTGGACCACGGCGTCGAGCGCCCGGGCAGCCTCGATCTTGTCGCCGTCGAAGTGGGTCGCCAGCACTTCTACGAGCTGTGCCTTGTTCACATTCACCACCGCTTCGTCTGGTTGAGTTCGCTCCACTACTTCGTAGGTCAGTGCTTTTCGGCCGTCTCGGCTCGAGCCGCTAGCCGGCGCCGTTCATTGATGGCTGGAAGGTCCCCGATCACCTCCTGGACGAGGCGGGTGATGGCGAAGGTGTCCAGGGATCCGTCAGGCAGACGTGGCATCTTCACGGTGCCTCCGTTGATGAGCTCGAGGGTGAGGTCGTCGTTGCGATAGACCGCGCGCACGCCGGCGACCTTCAGGTCGTCGGCGGTGCGCTTGGAGAAGTCGAGGAAGATCACGGGCGTGCCACCGCGGGCGAGGTGGCAGGCCTCGGTCCGCTTGGTTGTGGTGGGCCACCTCCGCGTCCAGAGCTGCTTCTGCAGTGTCGTCCAGACACTGTTGTCGACTCGGGCTCCCCGTATGAAGATGACGGGCTGAAGGGGTACAGGCGGCACGTCGTCGTCGAGGCCTTCGCCGCCGTCGGCCAGCTGGTAGATGTAGGAGCGGGCCTTGATGTCGAGGATCTTGGCGATCTGTCCCTGGGGGATGCCGGCGGCGACAGCGTCCCGCACCGTGGCGGCGAAACCGTCTCGAGCGAGGTCTCGTGCAGCACTGGCCTCCTTGAGTCGCAGCGACCAGGCTGCGACAGCGTCTGGCGTCAAGGTCTCTGATGTATCGGTAGGCACCGTGTTACTCCTCTCCTCACCCCGGTCGTACTTACAGGGTACAGATTAACTCGTGCAGGGAGGTCGGTGACGGTCATGGCTGCGTTCCTTCGGTGTTGTCGGAGGCTGGCTTCTTCCGCGGGGCGGCGGCCCTCTTGGCTGGCGCCCTCTTCGCCGGCGTCTTCTTGGCCGGCGCCTTCTTGGCCGGCGCCTTCTTGGCCGGCGCCTTCTTGGCCGGTGCCTTCTTGGCCGGCCTGCTGCGCAGCTCGCGAGGGATGGGCTGCAGCGGGTCCGGCTCCCCGAAGATGGTGACGTCGACGCCGATGATCGGCTCGTTGGTGTGAGGACCGTAGGAGGCAATTCCTTCGACCTCTTGCGACAGCCACTCAAAAGCGTCCTGCCACTCCCCCATGGCCCGGGTGTACGCGGCGTTGCCGCGGTACCCGCCTTTGGCTCCCAGGCCTCGGCTCGACCCGTCGGCGTAGTGCACGACGAAGGCCACGCGTCGTTGTTCCTGCGCCGCCTCCGCCATGGCCTGCATGGTGGCTTGTTTCGCGTCGAACCGGCCGACCCTGGACCGCTTGGGAGCGGTGATCCTGACCGTGCGGCCGCCGCCGCCGAGGAAGGACCGGATAACGCTGAACCGGCCGGGCGTCGGCGTGACAGGTTTCGGCGGCGGCGGGGCTGTCGCCGGCTCTCCGCGCCGTGCCCGCACTCTGGCGGTCTGGCCGTCGCTGCGGGTCCGCCGCTCGGGCCGGTGCCGGGCGAACCCGGTTCTGGCGATGTCGGTCAAGGTGGGCAGCAGGTTCGTCCCGGGCCGCTTCCCGGCCGCAACCTGGTAGAGCAGCGAGGGGTCGCGTTCGCACTCGACCGCGAGGCTCTTGATGGAGATGCCGCGGCTGTGCAGCGCCAGGATCAGTTCCTGGGCGTTCGGCGGGGCGTTCATCCGGGGAGGCCGATCGCCTCGGCGCGGATGCGGAGGGCGTTGCGACTCTCCGTAGTTGGTGGTGCCGCCATCGGCTCGGCGATCCAGCCTTTGACGCGGAGCCGACCGACCTTCCCGTCGTCCCCTCCGCCGCGGCGAGCGGGAAGAGCGGCTGAGGGGATCTCGGAGAGGTAGATGGCGTCGCCGTTGACGCCGATGAGCTTGCCCGGGTCGACCTCGAGCGCTCCCCACTGCGTCCATTCGTGGCCGTGGGCGTCGCGGTAGGCGCCGGTCGGTCCGAGCAGGATCCGTGCTCGTTCCCTCGCCCAGACCTGGCTGGAGTACTCCGGGTGGTGGAAGGTCATCATCCGCTCGGTGGGCTGGGCGGGGATCATGTAGGTGACGAGCTCGCCGTAGCTGCGGATGCTCGCCTGGTACTGCGGCGGAACGTCCAAGGTGGAGGCGACGGTCATGGTGCGGTCCCGGCCGAGGGAGTGGAAGCCGCCGATGGTCTGCAGCAACACCGCGCGCAACGCGGCCTCGACTGCGTCGATGAGGTGTTGGTCGGCGTCGAGCAGAGCGGCGTTCTCCCTGGCCTTGAGCAGCCGGCTCGCGAAGTTGTCGAGGGGTCGCGCCTTGTCGAAGGCGATTCCCTCGAGGATCTCGCAGGCGCCTGGCCACCAGGCGCGGGCGGTGGCGAGCTCGACCGCATCGACCCAGGTGTCGTGAGTTGCTCCGGGGCGGTTGGGCCAGTGCCAGGAGCTGTCGTCGCTTTTGTAGACGCCGAGCAGCCCGAGCGACTCCCAGTACGCGGGCACGGTGAACCGGACCCGGTAGCGGGCGCGCGCGTAGGGGTCTTCAGCCCAGGCGGTGGCTTGTTGCCCGGTGAGCATTCGGCCGCCCACCCCGACCTCGCGGCACAGCGCGGAGTACATGAACCGGCCGTCGACGTAGCAGAAGCCGGAGATCTGGGACTTGGCTGGGATCAGCGGTAGGCAGTCGCCGCAGTCGCACCGGGACCGACCTTCGACGAAGTGCTCTGTGCGGTGCTGGCCGGAGGTCGAGTGGATCAGCTCGGTGACGTCGGGCGCGGCGTGCGCAGGGTCGAGGTCCTTGGGCAGACTGTAGGCCCAGACGTTTTGGCCGGTGGCCGAGGGGCTGGCTCCCATGTGCCCGGGCAGGGCTTTCGACAGGACCTGTCCGGTCAGCGCCATTGCCTCTCGCGCGGAGGCTGGGCTGATGTCGTCGGTGCCGAACCACTCTCGGGCGACCCGGACCTCCAGGCGGTGGCGGTCCTGGTCTCGAACGAAGCGCCCGGTCGGCGGTCGGTCGTCGCGGATGTAGTGGCCGCCGCCGATCCATCCCTCGGTCGGCACGAGCAGCCAGTGCGGCTTGTTCATGGCCACCGCGGGGAACCTGCCGCACAGCATGACTCGGCTCGCGTGGTGGTGCGCCCCGGTGTTGAGCAGGTCGACCAGGGCCGGCTTGCTGCGGCGGCCGCCCAGGATCGGTCTGACGCTGCGGCCCTGGTCGTCGACGCCGACTCCGGTCTCGACGTCGAGCCACAGCGTCGGGATTTCGCTCATCTTCCACGGGACGGGGCGACTGGTCACGAGGCCACCTCGTGGGCGCTGGCTGTCGGGTGCGGCATGGGCGCCGCCGGCCGCGCTGGGTCCCACAGGTAGGCCTGAGGGCCGGCCTTGGGCCGGATCCGTCGACCGAGGAGACGAGCAAGCGTGTGCTCACCCGGTCCGCAGGCGACCTCGTGCCGCGACCGCTCGGGGTCAGCCAGCGGCGGCTGACCCGGGGTGGTCTCGGTGAGCCTGGCGACGATCTGAGCCTCGAAGCGGTGCTTGATCTGGTACCGGTCATGTCGACTCAGCTCCAGCTGCAGCAGCCTGATGACCCCGGTGACATAGCTGCCGAGCGTGATGAGCGCGTACCCGGCGGCCAGGGCCTGATGGGGATCGAACCCGTGCCAGTCGCCGCGGCTGGCGTCGAGCCATTCAGCGTCGGTGAGCCCAGGACCGTCGCCGACGTACGGGCGCCACGAAGGATCTTCGGCTGACACGGTCGCGACGTCGGTTTGGATAACCACAACTCGACCGGATTCGATGCTCATGAAGTCGGCGCGTGCTGCCGCTTCGACGCAGGCCTCCCCCAGGGACAGATAGCCCGAGTCGATGAGCTTCGAGAGGGCGTTCTGGTGCACACCCAGTTGGCGACGCGCCTCAGCCTGGGAGAGCCTTGCGGAGGCGGTCGGCTTCCCGGGGAGGGTGACGGGGACGAAGGTCGGTATGGCCGCCCCAACAACGGAACTCATTTAGCTAGCGTAGTTCATTGGCATTAATGTGACTATGGGGTAGATGTCCCAAGCCCCCTGCACTGGAGGGCTATGCCGCACCCGCGACGGGGGCTCGGGTGGCAGCTCCAAGGCGGATGAGATCTGGGTGGCCGAGGAACGCGGGGGGTGTCCCTGGCCGAGCTGGCCGCCGGAGCCGACGAGGAGTCCTCGACTCATCGCGAGGTGAGCTTGCCTCGTTGAGCCGCGTCGGAGGGCGCGCTCGGCCAGCAGGAGCGCGACGTCGGCGATGAGCAGCGACATCTGCAGCCGTTCGCCGTCTCCCCATACTGAGTCGACGTCGGCGAGCGGTTCGCCTCGGACGAGCTGGAGCGCACTCCACAGCTCGTGGTCGGTACATCGCGGCCTGAGCTGACCGGTGGGCGTGCACAGTAACGCTTGGAAGGCGGCGAAGTCGGTGACGGCGTTGAGGCGGTAGTGGCCGTCTCTGCTGGTCGGCAGGTTCTGAGATCCGAGCCACGCGCGCATCCGTGACAGGGTTGACATCCTCGACTCCGGGCTCATTTGGAGAGCTCGGTCCATTTGGCAGCCCGCCGCCCCCGGGTGCAACGCGAGCCACGTGCTCGCTGAGACAAGCGTGTTGGCTCGCCCGCGGGGAGCTGCCCGGTCGACTTCGACAGGTCCGAGCACCAAGATCTGTACCGGCGGCCCGCCGTTAGTGTTGCCCATAGGGCGCCCTTCCTGTTATCCCAGGTGGTGGGCCCTAGGTGGGGCGGGTGTTGACGCACCCGCTTCACCGTCTTCAGGCCTTGTTGGTGGCCACGCTAGGCCCGACCCGGATGTCTGTCATCCCGAGCGAGCCGGCAGTTGTGGACAACCCGGGCAGCAGCGGCTCGCCCGTCCATCGCGTGTTATCCACATGACCCCATGGCCTCGTCGACGGCTACCCGAACGAGCCCTAGGGTCGGGGGTACTGAATGATCACCGGGTGCACCGGCGGCACCTTCCTGTTGGAACGTGTCGCCGGTACTGCCTTGTCTCGAATGAAGGCCGCATTGTGATCTTGGCGCTTGTCGTTGTCATGGGTCTGACGATCATGGTCGGGCTGCTCTCGATCCCTGTGCTTCGCCTGCTGACGCCTCCAGCATCTGCGGCGCCGGCCGTCTACACCTCGCTTGCTGGTAGTCGGTTCGCGACCGGCAGCGCGGCGCTGTGCGGAGCAGGCGGGCTAGTCGTCCTAGTGACGATTCGCCCATGGCCCTTGTGGCTGCCCTGGCTGACGTTCTGCATGACCGGGATCTGGTTGGCGTGCCTGGATGCCGTGACGGGCCTGATCCCTCGCAGAGCCGCTTCGTTGGCCTCACTGGCGGTGACGGTGGCAGCCGTGGCCATGGGTGCTGCGGGCGCCCCCTGGTCTTGGAGCTTTCGGGCGGTTCTAGGAGGAGCTCTCTGCTGGGGCTTTTTCGCCACCCTGTGGCTGGTGTCGCGAGGGGCGTTCGGCTTCGGAGACGTGCGGTTCGCGCTGCCCCTCGGTATCGCAGCAGCCTCGGCCTCGTGGCTTCACCTGGTGACCGCGGTCGGCGTCGGCGCAGTGTTCTCTCTCGCGTTCGGGATCGCGGCACGGGTGCTGGCTGGGCGCCGCGCCTTCGCCTACACCCCTGGTTTGGCGGCTGGGTTTGTCGCGGCCGCCACCCTGCTGGCGTTGTGAATTGGGCTCGCCGTCGGCTCGGAAACACGCGTTGCGGAGGGTGCAAGGCCCGCAACTCAACTCACTGGCTGCGACGGGCTGGCCGTGGCCGTTTCAGCGGTCGGGGCTAGCTCGACGCAGCGAAACCTGTTCGCCTCGCCGAGGTCGGCAGACGTCTCATAGCACGGTGATCGCGACCGGGATCGTCGACGAAGCGGTGCCTGTTGTACAGCCCGGCGACCCGGGGGTTCTGAGCTTGCAGGACGATCTCGAAGCCCTCGTCGTCCGCGTCGCGGCAGATCGCGCGGACCAGGTGGGTGCCCAGATTGCGCTCGAAGGGCCAGGCGGCCACTGAGGTCAGATGCCAGGCGCCGCTGCTGGTCACCTTGACCTTCGCGCACGCTCGCCCAGCGGGCGAGGTGAGGAGCCACACCCTGTCAGCCCGCAGGAACAGCACACTCTCGATCACGAGCCCGAGCACGATGATGATCAGGAAGAACCCGCAGGCGCCGGCAGCAGCTCCGACGATCAGCCCCTCAGCGCCGCGAAAGAGCAAACCGGAGAGCCCCACCGTGAGGGTCACAGCGATCCAGCATGTACCGACGGGTCGCTGACGAGGACGGGGGTCCAGGGCGGCTGCTACAGCCGTGGTCCAGCCGACCAGCAGCCCCACCCGCAGCGTCTGGCCGGTCGGGAGCGGCGTCAGCCCAACGGCTGAGCCTGCACGGTGCACGTTAGGGGTCACCTCAGCGAACTTAACGGGACCGCTGCGGTCGGTACAGACCCGAGTCGAGCACCTGTGCACAACGTGGCTTTCAGGGCGGGAAAAAGTTGCCGGTGGCCGGTCACAAATCGGCCCCTGACTCGGCCTTCTGCAGCTGAAGGTGTTCTCCGGGCAGGTCGGGGGGAAGGGGAGCTAGTAGTGATCACCGATGTGGTGGAAGTGGCCTGGCGGGCGAACGGAAGCCCAGCGGTGGCAACGACAACGTCTGCGGCTGCGGCCCTGGGACCGTGCTCGCGCTGCTCGATCGAGGACCGGCTGACCCCGGTTCTCGCTGTCCTCTCTCGCAACTTCTGCAGCTACGACGGATGGGCAGACCCGTCCGGGCTTGGCTTGTGTAGGGCTTGCACGTGGGCGTACCGAACTCCGATGCTGCGAACCGTTCCGCACCTGATCGTCCGGTGGCCCGAGCTGCTCCAGCCCCTCGACTCTGCTGCTCTGGGCACCGTTCTCGGCCGTCCGGTGACTGCGAGCTCGGCGGTGGTTGTCCCGCTACGCCCCGGTCGCAAACACGTCGTGTCGGGCGCCGCGTGGGGCCACGTCGTCACCGACGACCAGCTGCTCACCTGGGGCAGCCAGGATGTGACCCGGCTTCATCTCGTCCGAACCCTGCTGCGGGCTGGCTTCAGCCCCGCCAGCCTGCACGAACCGGCGCCGCCCTACCGGGTGATCGCTCAGCTCGACCCCAGCCAGCTCGTGTGGATCTTCGACGCGTGGGCGGAGCTGCTCCCGTGGCGGCGCCGGCCGGCCTGGCTGCAGGTGGCGGTCAGGACCGAGCACCCTCGTGGTGGGCAGAGAGGCGACCGGTGACCCCGACCGACCAGTGGCTCGGCGCGTTGCCGGAACTGCCGGCGCTGGCAGGAGCTGCCGGGGTTGCGGAGCGTCTGCTGCTTCTTTTGCACTACGGCATCGACTGGGACTCCTGGGTCGGCGGTCACCGTGCGAGTTACTGGTCGTCCCTGCTGCCCGACCGCGTGTACAAGGCGACTTACCGCTCCCCCACCCTCGGTGCCTGGTGGAGTCAGCTGTCCACCGATCTGGTCTCAGCGCCTCGGTCGCAGCCCGAACGCTCCGAGGCCGCACAGCTCCTCCTCGCCGACCCGGGCCCGGTGCTGAAAGTGCTCCGCGCGGAGACGGCGGCGCTTCTGCTGCGGACCCGACTGGTCGCAGACGCTGTCCGCGGCACCCGATCGGTCCCCTCACTCGGCGCCGGGGCGGCCGCCTCCGATGCGCCGTTCACCGCCTGATGACCGCCACCATCCACTGGGCTGTCGAGATGAGGGCCCTCTCCTCGATCGTGCACGCCGGCGAGACCCGCGGCACCGACACCCTGCTCCGGCGGGAACTGCTTGCGACGTCCTCCGAGCTGGTCCTGGTCCCCCTGATCTCGGGTAACGCGTTCCGGGGACGGTTGCGCCGCGTGGGCGAGGAGCTGTTCCGCGATGTCCTCGAGCTTGAAGGGCTGCTCAGCCTGCCGGCGGCCTACGCGCTCCGCAACGGCGGCTCCCTCTACAAGAGCGGCCGTGACCCCTTGACTGGCCGCCGACGAGCCGCGCTCCGCGAACTCATCCCGCCCGTCGGGGTGTTCGGGTGCGCGGCGGGAGCAGCGCTGATCGACGGCTGCCTCGAGGTGGGCAAGGTCGTCCCGCAGACCGCCGAGACCGCTCTGATGACCGGCGTCGCCTCCCAGCAGTCAGTGTTCGACCTGGTCCAGATGGAGGAGTACTCCCACACCGACGACCTCAGTAGCCACCACACCGGAGGAACCGGCTCCTCAGCGGAGCCCGCCCTCAGCAACCAGATGCGGTTCGCGGTCGAGTCGTTCCCGGCCGGCGCGCAGTTCTCGAGCTACCTCCGCCTCAGCCGAGCCAGCGACGTCCAGATCTCGTTCTTCACCGACGTCTTGGCCACCTTTGCAAGGTTTGGTCAGCTGGGAGGACGGCTGGCGGCCGGCCACGGCCGCGTCCTCATCGACGCCCGCGACGAGCTGGTCGCCGGCACACACATCGCGACCGACTGGCGCAGGTATCTGCTCGACAACCGGGCTGCAGTCCTCGACGCCCTGGAGCAACTCGGATGAACGGAGAACCGCAATGACCGCCCATCACGTCCCCGTGCAGGTGACCGCCTACCTCTCCCACGGATTCGCCGCCGCTCAACCCTGGGGCATCGCCCTCGACGGCATCCTCGCCTCGGAGTTGTGGTCAGACCACGTCGCTACGAGCGCTGACCCGATCGCCTGGCCGTCGGAAACCCCGAACCCGCCGGACCTGCCCCTTCCACTGACCCGCTGTACCCGCCCGGCGGACCCGCGGCTGTGGCACTGGGCGGCGACATGCTGCCAGCCCAGCGGCGGCCACCGGACTGAGATCCACTACCGCAACCAGCAGCTCGACCAGAACGCTGTCGCCGCCCTCGGCCGGGGTCTCCTGCCGGCGGCGCTGCCCACCAGACAGGGCCGCTACCGCTCCCGCCGGATGCCGCTCATCGTGACCGTCTGCTCCGCGGTCACCTGGTCCGCGATCGGTGACCCCGAGGCGCTGAGTCGGCTGCTGCAGCCAATCAGCGCCATCGGCAAGAAACGGGGTCAGGGAGAAGGGACGGTGACCGGCTGGGACGTCACCCCCCTCGCGCGGCCGAGCTGGGAAGCAGCTCACCTCCACGCCGACGGCAGCCTCGGCCGGCCCTGTCCCGCCGACTGCCTACCCGCCGAGCTTCAAGGGTCGCTCCCTGCACTGACCGGGCTGCGGCCGCCCTACATGCATCTCAGCAGGCAAGCCCCGCTGTACCTGCCGGCGTTCCTCGACGCCGTCTGATGGCCACCAGCGATCCCCGGCCGGCCGGTCTCGACCTGGACACCCTGCGCCGGCTCCGGACTCCCCGCCACGACCCGGCCCAGCTCGTCGACCGGATCGCCGCCCACCTGGACCGCCACGACGGCTATTTGGCGTTCTCCGGTGGCAAGGACTCCTTGGCGGTGCTGCACCTGGCCCTGCAGGCGGAGCCGAACCTGCCGGTCGTGTTCTTCGACAGCGGCCTGGAGTTCCCTGAGACGCTGACCTACCTGGACCAGGTAGCCACGCTGCTGGGTATCCCCGGCGGCGTCCAGATCTACCCTGCCAAGCCCACCTTGTTGGAGCTGCTCATTGCTGACGGCTCCTGGGATCACCACAGCGCCAACACGGGCCGAGGCGTCGACCTCAAGCAGGTACTGATCACCGAGCCCGCCCGCAGCGCTCACCTCAAGCATGGACCGGGTGAGCTGTGGGGGGTGCGCTCGGCTGAATCCGACGCCCGGCGGCATCTTTACAGCACCGCCCTGCGCCGGCGGACAGACCAGGACTGCGACGGTTGTTGCATCACCGGCGACCAGCGACGTCGGACCCACGGCGGGCTGGTGGAGCGCCAGGACGGCACGACCGCCTACGGTCCGGTCTGGGACTGGAGCGACGACGACGTCTGGACCTATCTCGCGCGTCACCGGCTCCCGGTGAACCCGGTCTACGACAAGCTGCGCCAGCTGGGTGCACCTGAGCGAGCCCTGCGGGTGACGTCAATCATCGACGGCGGACAGCTCAGGCATGGCCGGAGCGTCTGGTTGCGGCGCGGCTGGCCGGCGATCTTCGCCGCCCTGGCGCAGGCCCTGCCCCGGCTCAGCGAGACCTGCTGAACCCAGAGCTGCGGCCACCTGATCAGCGGCGTGGGGGCGCTACGGACGTCGGAGGCGGGGTCGACGCCGATCCAGGAGTCCCAGTAGATCCAGGAGTCCCAGTGCAGGTCGCTGGCTGCTGGGTCTGCTGCGCTCTCGTCGCGGCGCTGGGAAGTGCGCCGCCCTTGAGTTCGGCCGGCTTCCCGGTAGGGACTGGTCCGGTCGTGGGCTGCGGCGCAGCCGGGCCGGGGAGGTGCCGAACCAGTCGCCGGGCTCGATCTCGGGTCGCCCGTGGGCGTCGGTGTAAACCATGGTCTTAAGAGTCCTCTCGGTCGTCGATGACGCGCAGCTGAACAGTGGGGCGCTGCAGCGGAGGTTGGCCTGGCCGCGTCACCGTGGTGGTGGTGACGGCGACAACCTCCAACTGGATGCCTCGAGGTAGCAGGTGGCTCGTAGGGCCGGCGGTGGTGGGGCCGCCGAGGTAGATGCCGCGGCTGGTCTCGATCTCCAGCAGAACGGGGGCGGCGGCCACCTTGTGCGGAACGTGATCGGTGTCGGTGAACTGGTCGAAGGTAAAACGGTCGCCCGAAGAGGTCCAGGCCTCCAGCCACTCCTGCAGGCCGCGGCCGCCCCGCCCTCCCTCGCTCAGCTGGTCGTCGTCGAGCGTCAGGCCGCTGTAGACCAGGTGGCCGCGGTCGTTGGTCTCCTCGTAGCGGCGGATCGCCCGGTCGATTCGTTGGACGCGGACGCGGTCGACGTCGTCGAGCTGGCTGCCGGCGCCGAAGGTGTCGGAAAGCCGCGTGTTCAAAGACAACCAGTGGCGCTGATCGGTGACGAGGTCGCGGAGCGCGGTGCACTCGGTGTTGCGCATCCGGTCCTGCGCGGTCCGCTTCGCCGTCGACCGTTGGGCGCACTGGTACTTGCTGGGGCCGTTCCTGGCCGGGCCGGTGGGGAAGGTGGCACTCTTCCTGGAGGTTGGTTCAGATCCGGCGGGGCGGGGGTAGCCGCGGTCGCGGTCGCGGGTGGCCCGGGTGAGCCCTGGGATGGACTCCATCGCCCGGTCGCGGCGCCGCTGGTCGTCGTGGGCCTGGTCCAGGCCCGCGACCTCCGCCGCCGGGCTGACGCCACCTGCCTTGGCGCGCGGCATGTCTTGGGTGTCCTCGAGGCGGAGCCGGCCGTCGAGGCCTGCCGGCTTGGGTTGCCTGCTCACCGGCGTCCTGCCGTTCCCAGCTCAGCCCGCTGGAGCCGCAGCCGGCGGCTGCGGACGGCTTGAGCGCTCACCCAGACCGTCAGACCGGCCAGGCCGAGCACGACGAGCAGCCGGTTGAGGTCCAGACCGAGGCCGTCACCGCCGGGTAGGCCCACCAGAGCGTTCCGCACCAGGACGTCCTGCCGGTCAAGCCAGGCCAGCACGACTGGTCCCAACCGGCCGATCCGGAGAGAGATCCCGGCAAGGAGCGGGGCCGTGATCACGACGGCGGCGATCAGCTCCCACACCGAAAGCTGCGCGATCTCGTTGCCGATCTCAGCGCCGGGGTTTGGGCGCCCGTCGCCAGTCACTCGCTGTCGTCCTCGACGTCGTCGAGGCCGCGGCTACGCAGCTGCGACTCCCCGGGCAGGATCAGGGTGCCCTCCTCGTCGCTGTCGACCTCGATGGAACGCCACGCCAGCACGTAGTCACTGTCCCTGAACACGTCAGGTTCGATCGATTCGATCACCACCCAACGCTCGTCCAGCTCCACCAGTTCACCGTCCCCGAGCTCGGCTGCGGTGACTGTCGCCGGCGGCCCGTACTCGGCGAGAGGGTCTTGGTCCACCAGGTCAGGCTGTGGCTTCGCAGGCGCGGGCGTCGCCGGCTTCGACGGGCGGGTGCGGTCTCGCCGACGGAACTCCACGACTGTGGCGGAGGTGCCGCCATGGTCGTCGGTCAGGCTGGTGGGCTCACGCCGCACGTCGTCGACGTCGTCGACGTCGTGGTCGACGTCGTGGTCGTTGTCGATGTCGTTGTCGATGTCGATGTCGTGGTCCCGGCCGGGGTTGTCCTGGTGGGCCTCGTCGTTGTCGTCGCCGGCCTGGGCTGGCCGCTCAGCCTCCGCCTCGCCCTCATACGGTTCCAGCACGGCCGCCGCCACCGCATCCCACTCCTGCTTGACGCCCTTGCTGTCGACGGTCGGCTCGGGGATCACCACGGTCAGCCGTCCGTAGTCGGCGTGGCCGGGACGCAGCCGGTCGAGCACGGCCCGCTCAGCCGGATCATCCTGGCTGCGTCGCGGGTCCGGTACCCAGTAGGTCTGGATCTCGCAGGCGCGGTCCTCCGAGGTGCAAGCGATCGCGCGGCCGCGGACTCCTGGCAGCGACGTGCCGATCGAGGAACCCCACATCATTCGAGACCCGTCCGCCGACAGCCGGCCGAGCGAAAGGCGGGAGTCGAAGTTGTCCCGCGACTCGCCGGATTCGCCGAAGAAGCGCACATCGGGTCGCTGCAGACCGATCGCGATTCGGAAGCGGGCGGTGCGGCCCAGCCGCACCAGCGAGTCGAACTTCTCCATCACCGGACACACCGTCGGCATGCCGCGGACCTTCACCCGGATCCACCACTGCGCGACCCGACGGCTGAACTCGGCGAACTCGTCGACGACCAGGACGATTAGCTCGAAGTCGTCTTCACTGGCGCCGTCGGCGATGGCGGCATAGCGCTCCTCCATCAAGTCCCAGGCCCGCAGGATGGTGGCGATCTGCTCTTCCACTGTGGTGGCCACGATCTGCACGTTGGGCCAGTCCCGCAGCCCGATCAGCTCCACCCGTTTCGGGTCGCACAGCCAGACGGGGATCTGCCGCGCCGCGACTTCCATCGCGACCCCGCGGAGCACGTTAGTCTTGCCCTTGCCGGTCTTGCCCGAGCAAAGGAAGTGCGGCATCGATGAGTTCAGGTCCCACGACACGATCTCGTTGTCCTCGTCGACTCCGAGCGGGATCTTGTAGTAATCCGGCGACGCCGGGTCCTCGACGGGGGCCGGCCGTTGGACGAACGCCTCGATCTCGGGTCGCAGCTCGAAGGTGACCGCGTCGTTCTGCAGGTCCCAGCGAGCCCGCCAGCGGCCCTGCAGCATGGTGGTGACGACCCGTTCCACGCGCTCGCGCCAGACCGGGAAGGTGGCCTTCACCCCGCACTCGTGGCTGATCGACACTGTCTGCAGCCCCGAGTCGGCGGTCAACGCTTTCACGGTGGCGGACTGGCCGAACAGCTGGTGCATCATCGACACGGCGCGGTCGACGGCGGGGTCGGTGGTCGCCCGGACCACCGCAGGCTTCACCCGCAGCTTGAGGACGCCCCGGCGCGGGTCGTGGCGGTGGACCCGGTAGCTGCTGCCGAGTACGGCGGCCAGCGCAGCCAGCGCGTCGCCGGGCCACAGCTTGTCGGAGATGACCGCCCCGGGTTGGTAGCGAAACCGCACCGACTTGGGGAAGCCGACGAACCAACCCGACCAGCGTCGCACGCGGAAGTCCCGCACCGGCCCGGCGACCCGTTCCAAGGCGGCCTTGGCGGCGTCGGTGATCTCTTCGCGTCGCTGGCCCCGAACCGTGTGGACGACGACCGCGGTGGAGATCAGCGTCCCGAGCGCACCTGCCTCGACCATCGGTGCGGTCCCGCCACCCATCAGCCAGGGAGCCGCACCGGTGGCGGCCAGCGTGACCGACCCGCTGGCCAGCAGCGGCAACGGCCACCGCGGGCCCGCTGGCGTCGGGT
>JAABUN010005277.1_pt1 | contig 16252 bp, 13 predicted proteins | sample 5559311 | NCBI WGS metagenome assembly JAABUN01 (sample SAMN10711877, study PRJNA513370) | rock metagenome | isolation source: Antarctica rocks | place: Antarctica: Victoria Land, Siegfried Peak sud
ACAGGCCGTGCCCGCCCTCGGGACTGCCCATGTCCCCGAGGAAGCACATCAACTGCCCGAGGCGCATGTCCGGTGACAGCGCCCACACCTCGGACAACAGGGCCAGAGCAGCCCGTTTGCTCTCAGACATCTGAATCATGGCAGTGTGTCCCCGACGGTTTTCGCGGCCGCCAACAGGCCCGGCACCGTGCCGGTCACCTCGACCCGGATGAGCACGCCCGGCAACAGCTTGGCGACGCGCGTGGCCCGGGTAACGCCGTCCCAAAGTACGAGCACCCCGTCGGCCGACTCCAGCACCCACGGCGACGGCGTCCCCGCCGTCGCCGACCCGTACTTCACGATCTGCCTCCGCAACTTCCACGCATCCGCCCCGCCCTGCATTGAGGGCGGCAGACGCAGCTCGCGTGGGTCCACGTCCCGGAAGTCCGGCACGCCTACAGAATCCCCGGCGCGGCCACCTTGATCCCCTTGAGGGCCATCTTGAGTTGCTCGGGGTTCGGGGCGAACTCGAGCGCCGTCGCCTTGTCGACATCCCCCCGGTCGACGAGCTGCCGCAGGTTCTCGGTGAAGTCGACCATCCCCTCGATGTACCCGATGCGGATGGCGTCAAGCAGGCTGTCGTCCTTCGACTTCAGGATCAGGTCGCGGATCGTCGGGTTGATGATCATGATCTCGTTGGTCGGCAACCGGGTTGTCCCCGGCTTGATCGACGGTACCAGCTTCTGGGCCACCACCGCCTTCAGGTTGAACGCCAGGCTCTGCCGGACCGCGTGGTGCTGGATCGGCGGGAACAGGTCCAAAATGCGGCTGATGGTACTCGCCGCGCTCGACGCGTGGATCGTCCCGAACACGACGTGCCCGGTCTCCGCGGCGTGGATGCCCGCCTCGAACGTGTCCTGGTCCCGCATCTCGCCGACGAGGATCACGTCCGGGTCTTGCCGCACGGCATGCTTGAGGGCCGTGTGCCAGTCGGACACGTCGAGGTACACCTCCCGCTGGTTGACGACCGACATCTTGTCCGTGAACACGAACTCGATCGGGTCTTCGATAGTCAGGATGTGCAGCGCTTCGCGCAGGTTGATGTACTCGAGCATCGCCGCGATCGTCGTCGTCTTGCCCGACCCGGTCACCCCGGCGAGGATCACCATCCCCTGGTCGTAGTGGCACAACTGCTCGATGGCGGCCGGCAGGCCGAGCTTCTCGAACGTCGGGATGTTCGTGCTCACCCGCCGGCTCACCAGGGCCAGCTTGCCCCGCTGGCGGAAGATGTTGACCCGGAACCGGCACTCGTCGTTGCCGACGACGTGGGCGAAGTCGGCCCCCCCCTTGGTGTCGAGGGTGTCCCGCTGCTTCTCCGAGAGGATCGGGTAGAGGAGCTTTTCGAGGTCTTCGTGCGACAGCGGCTTGGTGGCCATCTGCTGGATAACACCCCGCAGCCGCATCATCCCCGGCTGGCCGGCCTTCAGGTGCAGGTCCGACCCCTCGTGGAGCATGACGGTGCGGAACAGTTGGTTGGCGGCCGGCTCGCCGGGGACGCCGTCGGCCAGCCTCAAGCCACCTCCCTTGGCGGTGGCCGGCTCCTTCGGGGCGACCGGGACGGATGCGGCCGGAACGGCGGCAGCCACCGGAACGGCCGGGCGGGCGGCGGGGCGCGGTGCGGGTTCGACGGCCATGACGAGTGTCTCGCAAGATAGGATCACAGGACGGGTCGGCCGTGCCATTCTACCGGACCGGCCGGCCGCCGCGACAGCCCCGACCGGGGGCGAATCGGGCCGACGACTACCCGGCCGGCCCGTCGCCGCCGGCGCGGGGTGCTGCCCCCCGGCGGATGGCGTCCGCCCGGGCACTCAACCGTTCCGCCTCGGGGTGACCACCCCCGAGGGCGGCCGCGGCCGCCCGCAGCTTAGCCGCAGCCGCCACGAAGTCCCCGGTGGCGGCCAACGTGTCCGCCGCCGCCTCGGCAGCCGCGACGATCGCCGTCGTTTCCACCTGTCGTGCGGCGAGCCGGGCCGCATAGTCCGCCCCAGCCGGGGTTTCGCGGGCCGGCCGGACCCGGGCCTGTCCGTGCCCGGCCGGCTCAAGCGTCGCCAGCCGCGCGCCGAGCAGGCCGGCCAGCACGGCGGCACCGAGGACCGTCCGCGGGTCGGGCGCGAACGGCAGCAACTCGCGGACGGCGGCCGGGTTTACCGGCCCGTCGGCCAGCGCCAGGCCCGCCACGACATACGCCGGGTAGTGCAGCGGGAGCATTAGGGCCGCCCCGGCCAGCCAGAGGAGCCGGTGCCCGTCCCCGGCTCGGCCCTGGGCCTCGGCCCGGCCGCGGTCGAGGGTCTTCCACCCGGTCACGGCCGCCAGCACGGCGAAGAACTGGAAGCCCGCCGCCCCGGCCGACACGAGCGCCACGGATGCGAGCAGGGCCAGCCCCTTCCAAAAGGCGTGATCGATGAGCGTGCCGAGCAACAGCGGGAACGGCGACGCGGCCGCGGCGATCAGGCAGAGTTGCCGCACGGTAAGCACGACGTTACCCTTTGACCGCGGGGGGGACGACACGGACCGGCACCCCGCGCCCCGCGAGGTACGCCTTCACGTCGGGGATGGTGAACGTGCCGTAGTGGAACACGCTCGCCGCCAGGGCCGCGGACGCCCCGGCCGCGAAGGCTTCGCGGAAGTGTTCGAGCGTCCCCGCCCCGCCGCTGGCCACGACCGGCACCCCGACGGCGTCACAAACTCGGGCCAAGATGGCAAGGTCGTACCCGGCCTGGGTCCCGTCCGCGTCCATCGAGGTCAGGACGATTTCCCCGGCCCCGCGCCGCACGACTTCGACCGCCCACGCGACGGCGTCCAGCCCGGTCGGCACCCGGCCCCCGCTGACGTGGACCTCGTACCCCACCCCGCCGGTCCGGGTCACACGCCGCGGGTCGATGTTGACGACCGTCGCGCACCGGCCGAACTTGCGGGACACCTTATTGATCAAATCCGGGGTGGCGACGGCGGCCGAGTTCAGGCTGACCTTCTCGGCCCCGGCCTGGATCAGCGCGGTGGCGTCGGCCAGGGTGCGGATGCCGCCGCCGACGGTTAGTGGCATGAAACACTGCTCGGCGACGCTGCGGACCACGTCCAGGAGAATTGCCCGCCCCTCGTGGGTGGCGGAAATGTCGAGGAAGACGAGTTCGTCGGCCCCCTGGTCCTGGTACCGGCGGGCGACGGCGACCGGGTCGCCGGCGTCGCGCAGGTCGACGAAGTTCGTCCCCTTGACGACCCGGCCGCGGTCCACGTCCAGACACGGGATGATGCGTTTGCTCAGCATGGGGGCATCGTATCGGCCGGGCCGGGAAACGACGCGGCCCGCACAAGAAGCGCGGGCCGGGCGGTCGGGCGAGGGCGGTCCGATCAGGCGCGCTGGGCAGACACCCAGAGCATGTAGGCGACACGCTCCCGGGCGGTGGCCGACACCGGCTTCGGGGTCTGGGCGTCCCGCCAGGCGTAGTAGAGCATGGCGATCGAAAGGCATGCCAGGTTGCACGCGATCATCGAGAACATGGGCGGACGGGCCTCCCGGAAGGTGTCGTGGACCGAGGGCGGTCGCCGAACCCTAAGCCACGCTCCCCCGCCGGGCAAACCGGCCGGCCGTGGAATCGGCGGATCGCGGCGGGGGGCGGTAAGAAAAGGCGACAGTCGCTCAGCGGCCCACCGCCTCCCCCCGCAGTCCCACCAGCCCCTCACTGCCGACCCGTACCACCCGCGAGCCGACGCCGACCTCGAACAAATCATCCAGCGCCTCGTGCCCCAGAATCCGCACCGTCACCCCCGGCGTCAGCCCCAGGTCGTGCCATCGCCGGAGCCGGTCCGGGTTGTCGTCCTGCGCTTCGCGGATGATCACTTCGTCGCCGGGCCGGAACTCGGCGAGTGTCCGCAGGTCGCGGTGGGCCAGTTCCCCGGTCGGGGTCGGGATCGGGTGGCCGTGCGGGTCTTCGGCCGGCTCGCCCATGTACGCCGCCAGGGCCTGCTCCAGCCGCGGGGAGATAGCGTGTTCGAGCGCCTCGGCCTCGGCGTCGACCTCGCTCCAGTCGAGGCCCAAAACCCGCGTCAGAAATAACTCGATGAGCCGGTGCCGCCGGATCACCCGCCGGGCCGCCGCCACCCCGGCCGGCGTCAGCCTGGCCCCTGCCCCCGGTGTGTAATCGATCAGCCCGGCCTCGGCCAGCCGCTTCAACATCCCGGTGACCGACGGGGCCTTGACACCCATGCCGGCGGCCAGGTCGGCCGGTTTGACCACCCGATCGGCCCCGCCGAGTTGGTGGATGTGCTTCAGGTAGTCCTGGACCGCCGCCGACGGGTTGTCGGTCATGGCCGGCCGCCGAGTTCGGACGCGAGGAACGCCGCCGCCCGGTCGCACGCCCCGGGGATCGCCACCCGGTCCCGCAATAAGCGGAGTCGTTCGACCAGCCCGGCCCGGCCGGCGGGGTCGCGGAGCCAGTTGATGACGTGGCCGGCGATCTGGTCCGGGTTGTCGCGGGTGGTCAGGTACTCGGGGAACAGTTCGGCCCCGGCCAACAGGTTCACCAGGCTGATGTACGGGCAGACGATGAACTGCCGGCTGACCGTGCGGGCAAGGGGCGTGATCTTGTAGACGACGACGGTCGGCTTCAGCCGGCACAGCAGTTCCAGCCCGACCGACCCGGACACGGCCACGCACGTCTCGGCCGCCTCGATCAACTCCGGCGTCCGGCCGACGTGGACATCGACCGCCAGCCCGGCCGACGCCGCGAACGCCCGGACCAGGCCGGCGTGCCGGTCGCTGAACGCGGCGACGGCGAATTGCACCCCCGGCACGGCCGCCCGAATTCGCGCCGCCGCGGCGAGCATGAGTGGGGCGTTGGCCGTGACTTCCTGGGTGCGACTCCCCGGCAACAGCGTCACCAGCGGGCCGCCCTGCCGGTGCAGCTTCACGAATCCCGCGTCGATCGGTTGTTCGGCCAACTCGTCGAAGTAAGGGTGGCCGACGTGGTGGGTGCGAACGCCCCGATCCCGGTACCACGCCTCCTCGAACGGCAACGCCGTCAAGACGGCGGTGACGTACCGGCGCATCTTCGCGACCCGCCAACCGGCCCACGCCCAGAGTTGCGGCGGGACAAAGTAGTAGACCGGCACCCCGGCCCGGTGGGCGCGCTTGGCGAGCGCCCAGTGGAAGCCGGGGTAGTCGGTCACGACCAGGGCGTCCGGCTTGCGCGACCGGAAGTAAACTTCGGACTGGCGGGCGACCCGGAAGAACGTCGGCAGGTTGAGCATCGCCCGGCCGAACCACATGACGGCCAGGTCGGTGAGCGGGAAGCGCAAAGCCACGCCGGCGGCGGCCATCTTGGGGCCGCCGAGGCCGACGAGATGGATGTCCGGGACGCAGGCACGCAGGGAATGGGCCAGGTTGGCGGCGTGCAGGTCGCCGCTCGGCTCGCCGGCGCTCAGGAACAGATGCATCGCGGGCGTCCCGGCCCCGGACGGGGTCAATCCGCCTTGGCGGCCGGCTCCGGGGCGGGGGACCGCCGCGCCCCCGGTAGGTCGGTCGGCTCGGCCACTTTACGGTAGCCCAGGCTACGCATGACTTCGAGGACTTCGCTCCACGTCGGGAACGGGCGGCGGTTGTCCCGCTTGTACCGGTCCATAGCTTTCATGAAGTCGGTCTCGTCGTCCGAATAATCGCGCTCGCACGTCGTCGGGTCGATGAGCCGGCGGCGTTCGGATTTCTTGCGCTTCTCGGCGGCGTTGGCCGCCCGGCGGTCGGTGGCGACCGGAATGTTCCGCTTGCGCCGGTCGAGCGAGAACCCGTCGGCGGAGGCCGGGGCGTCCGGCGCTGCTGATACCACGGGCGGGGCGAGGTCGTCGGCCATCGGTCGCGTCCTGACTGGCGGGGGTCGCGGGGATGCCAGGCCACATGGCCGCGGAGAATGTCGAGGCAGGCCGCTGGCCGTCCACGGGTTCATCGGCAGAAACTAAATTACCCGCCGGCACCGGAGCGTCAATCGAAATCACCAGTCGGTCATGAGTCACACCACTATGACATACTTTGATCGGTGCGACCCGGATTTTGCGTCCAACCCTTCGATTTCACACGATCCCTCCGCATTGTTCGGTCGATATCACAACATTCAGCACCTGCCGCCGGAACGATCCACCCTGGACTTGCCATGACCGGCCTGGACGCGGCGAACGTCATCCGCGTGTTCGACTTCTACCTGGCCGCCATGTTCGTCCTCAGCCTGGCCCGCCGGTATACGGTGTACTGGGACACTTTGGCCCTGCTCGCCGCCCTCCACGGACGGTGGCCGAAACTCGTCCGCCGCATGAAGGAACACCACGGCGTTCTCGTCACCGGGGATGTCCTCCGGCCGCTAGCCGTCGCGGCCGCCCTGACCGTCGGCCAGATGGTCTGCTCCCGCGTCATCTTCCCGACGGCGGCGCTGACCGTCGGCGAGATCTGCTCGACGTGGTGGATGGCCGTCCTGGTCCTCGTCGCCGCCCTGCCGATGTTGGCCGTCGATGTCTACTTCCTGGTCCGGGTCGGAACCTTCGACCGCCGGGAGACGGTCAAGTACCTCGACCAGGCCGAACACTGGCTCGGGTCGTGGAAGGCTCCGGCCATCCGGCTGGCGACGTTCGGGTACGTCGACCCGCGGCAGATGGTTAATGTGGAAGTCCGCAAGAGCCTGACGCAGCTCAGCGGTATGGTCCGCAGCACGGCCTGGTGGATCGCCGCCCAGGTCGGCTGCCGGGTGGCGTGCGGGCTAACGATCTGGCTGCTGTGGGCGGCGGTTCGGGGGTAGTGACACCTCGAAAGCCCGGGGACTGCAGTCCCCGGGCTTTGCCCGCCCGCGGTCAGTACACCGCGTCCTTGTCGACTTTGCCCGCCGGCCCGCCGGCCACCCCGCCGCCGTACCGGGCGTGCCACCCCTCGGCCGCCCGCATGTCGTGCAGGTCACTCATCGCGTACCCGTACTTGGCGAACCACGGCGTCCCGGTCCGGACGATCGCGTCGATTTCTTTCACCCGGCCCACGCACTCGGTCTCGGCGAACTTGGCCCGGTCGCCTTCCGACTTGTACGTGAAGTATTCCTTCCAGAACGCCCGGCCGCCGAGGACGCCGCTAGCCCCGGCCTTCATCGCCATCTCGACTTGTTTCTTGTACTGCGGGTAGTCGACCCCGGCCGAGAGCAACACCCACGGCTTGGCGCACACGTCGTTCAGCTTCTTGAGGTTGTCGGTCATGGTGGCGTCCGAATCGACGCCCATTGTGCCGGGGAACTCGGCCTTGAAGATGTCGCAGTACCGGCTCAGGATGCGGGCGCTGTCGATGACCGTCGCGGCCTTCCGCTTGGTCACCGCGTCGGCCTTGGCGTCCTCGCCGTTGAACGGGAAGTGGATCGGCTCCAGCAGGAACAGGATGTCGTGTTCGATGCACTGCTCGTACATCTGCCGGGTGAACTCGAAGTTCCGCTCCGCCGAGTCGTACTCGGTCGGCTCGAACTGGGCGAGTAGCTTGACGGCATCCGCCCCGCACCGCTTGATCTTGGCGACGCCCCACCCCGGTTCGACCTCGCCGCACGGGGCACCGGCCTCGTTCTTCTCCGCCCCCGACTTCTCGACCCGGACGAGTAGCCCCGTCCCCGGCGGCACCGCGTAGGCCGCGACCGTACTCCAGTAGCCGTAATAACCGTCGACGAGCAGGCCCGAGCAGTGCGGGGCCAGGGCGCGGGACAGCATCACCTTGGCGTCGGCGACTTCTTCGTAGGTCGGGTCGGTCCCGGTCGCCTTCTTCATCATCGACATCATCGAGCTGTTCTGGTCGGTGGCGACCATCGTCAGCGTGCCGTCGGGGTTCGAGATGCGTTGCAGGCCGCGGAGCTTGCCGGGGGTCAGCCCCAGGCCGTACAGGCGGGTGATCGAGAGCGACATGCGGCGAACGTCTCCACTTGGTCAAGGGCGGTCACAGTGCCGTCAACTTACGGCGCGCTCGTCCGAGGCGACAGGGTCGGGCCGGCCGCGGAGCTTGTCGATCGTCCACTGGATGGCGAAGAAGAACACGGGGGTCAGGAACACGCCGAACAGCGTCACCCCGATCATCCCGGCGAACACGGCCGTGCCGAGCAGCCGCCGCATCTCAGCCCCCGCCCCCTCGGCGATGATGAGCGGCACGACGCCCAGGATGAACGCGATACTCGTCATGACGATCGGCCGCAGCCGGAGCCGGCACGCTTGAATCGTCGCGTCGCGCACGGTCGCCCCGGCCTGGTGGCGGGCGCGGGCGAACTCGACGATCAGGATCGCGTTCTTGCACGCCAGGCCGATCAATACCACGAACCCGACCTGGGTGAAGATGTTGATGTCCTGGTCGGCGGCCAGCACCCCGACGGCCGCGCACAGCAGGCACATCGGCACGACCAGGATCACCGCCAGCGGCAGCGCCCAACTCTCGTACTGCGCGGCGAGGACGAGGAACACCAGGACGACCGACAAGAGGAACGCATACGTCGCCGTGTCGCCGGACTGCTGCTGTAACAGGGCGAGTTCGGTCCATTCCGCGCGCATCCCGGCCGGCAGCCCGGCGTCGGCGGCGGCTTGCAGGCTCGCAATCGCCTGCCCCGAACTCGTCCCGGCGGCCGGGGCGGCCGTCACCGCCGCCGCCGGGTACAGGTTGTACCGCGTCACCAGCACCGGCCCGGTGGTTTCTTTGACTTTGACGAACCCGGTCAGCATGACCATCTGCCCGGTCCGGGAGCGGACCGTCAGCCGGCGGGCGTCGGCCGGGGCGTTGCGGAACTTCGACTCGGCCTGGACGTTCACCTGCCACGTCCGGCCGAACCGGTTGAAGTCGTTGACGTACAGGCTGCCGAACTGCGTCTGCAGGGCGTCGCCGACGCTGGCCACCGTCACCCCGGTCGCCTCGGCCTGTTCGCGGTCGAACTCGAGTTCGAGCCACGGCGTGTCGGCCCGGTAGCCGCTGAACGCCCCGCTCAACTCCGGGCGCTCGGCCGCGTCGGCGACGACGGCCTTGGCTGCGGCTTGCAGTTGCTTGGGGTTGGGGTCGCCGCGGTCCTCGACCATCATCTTGATGTCCCCGGTCGCCCCCAGCCCGTCGATCGGCGGCGGCCGGAACACCTGCGCGACGGCCGTCGTGACCTGCTCGTCGCACGCCTGCTGGAGTTGCTCGGCGATCCGCCCGGCCGACCGGTCGGCCCCGAGCCGCTCGTCGAACGGGTCGAGCAGCACGTACACCGTCCCGAAGTTGGCCGCGTTGGCCCCGAGCAACAGCGACTGCCCCGCCACGGCGATGGTGTGCCGGACGCCCGGCACGTCCCGGGCAATCGCGTCGACCTGCCGGACCACTACATCGGTCCGGGATAGGCTGGCCGCGTCCGGCAGTTGCAGGTTGACGAGCAGATACCCCTTGTCCTGGGCCGGGATGAACCCGACCGGCGAGCGACTGATGACCTCGTAGGTCAGGTAGACGAACCCGCCGTAGGCGAGCAGCACCAGCGGCGTCACCCACAGCAGCAGTTTCACGACGGCGATGTACCCGCCGGTAACCCGGTCGAACGCCCAGTTGAACGCTGCGAACGCCCAGCCGAGCAGCCGGTTCAGGATTACCCGGACCGCATACCCGACGGCGAACCCGGCGGCCGCCGCCAGAACCGGCACCGCCCACGCCGCCAGCCGCGGCCCGACCTGAGTCTCGGCCCACGCGCTCGCCGGGGCTAGGTCGCCGGCGTACTGCTTGGCGGCGAAATAGGCCAGGGCCTCGAACCCGAGCGGGAAGGCGATCCGCGGCAGCGGCTCCCGCACCCGGCCCTCGCGCGGCTTCAAGAGCAGCGCGCACAGGGCGGGGCTGAGGGTTAGCGAGTTGAACGCGCTCAGGAGTGTCGAGATGGCAATCGTGACGGCGAACTGGCGGAAGAACTGGCCGACGATGCCGGTGATGAACAAACACGGCACGAACACGGCCGCCAGCACCAGCCCGACCGCGATGACCGGCCCGGCCACGTCGTTCATCGCCGCTACCGTGGCGTCGTGCGGAGATTTGCCCTCGTCGATGTGGTGCTCGACCGCCTCGACGACCACGATCGCGTCGTCCACGACAATGCCGACGGCCAGGACCAGCCCGAACAGCGTTAACGCATTCAGGCTGAACCCGAAGACGGCCATCGCCCCGAACGTGCCGACGATCGCCACCGGCACCGCCGCCAGCGGGATGATCGCCGACCGCCAGCTCTGCAGGAATACGAGCATGACGAGCGCGACGAGCAGGACCGCGTCCCGGAGGGTGACGAACACCTCGCGGACCGATTCCTCAATGAACGGTGTGGTGTCGTAGACGATGCCATACTCGACGCCCGGCGGGAACTTGGCCCGCAGTTCGAGCATCTTGTCCTTGACCTTCTTGGCCGTCTCCAACGCATTGGTGCCGGGCAACTGGTAGATCGCCAGGGCGACCGACGGCTTGCCGTCGAGGGTACACGTCTGGTCGTACCCCACCGCCCCGAGTTCGACCCGGCCCACGTCCCGCAGCCGGACCGCCCGACCGTCAGCGTCGGTCTTGACGACGATGTCCTCGAACTCGGCCGCCGTTTCGAGCCGGCCGCGGGTGTTGATGGTGAACTGGAACGCCTGCCCCACGGGTGCCGGCGGCTGGCCGATCTGGCCGGCCGCCACCTGAGCGTTCTGCTCCTCGATCCCCTTGACCGCATCGGCGGCCGAAAGTTGCCGCGCCGTCAACTTGTCCGGGTCGAGCCAGACCCGCATCGAGTAGTCACGCTGGCCCAAAAACTGAATGTCCCCGACGCCGTCGAGCCGGGCCAGTTCGTCGCGGAGTTGAATCGTTGCGTAGTTCGACAGGTACACGTCCGGCCGCGACCCGTCCGGGCTGGTCAGGTTGACGAACATCAACTGCCCGGTCGATTTCTTTTTGACCGCCACCCCCCGCCGGCGGACGATCTCGGGTAGCACCCGCTCGGCCAGGTTGACCCGGTTCTGGACGAGTACCTGCGCGATGTTCAAGTCCGTCCCCGGCTTGAACGTGACGGTCAGGGTGTACGACCCCTCGTTGCCGCACGTCGACGACATGTACATCATCCCCTCGACGCCGTTCACCGACTGCTCGATGGGCGCGGCGACGGTCGCCTCCACGTCCCGGGCGTTCGCGCCGGGGTACGTGGCGGCCACTTCCACCGTGGGCGGGGTGATGTCCGGGTAGAGCGCGACGGGCAGCCGCTGCAACCCGACCACCCCGCCGAGGGTGAGCAGGATCGACAGCACGGCGGCGGCGATCGGCCGGTCGATGAAGAAGCGGACGAACACGAGCGACCCCGTAAGGAAAACCGATGTGACCCCGAAGGCCCAGGGACGGCCGTCCCTGGGTTTGCCCGACCCCGCACTACGCCCTGTTCCGCTTGTCCAAATGTAACTGCGTCAACCCGTGCCGCACCTCCCGCGCCGCTACCCGGACCAGCGGTCGGACAAACCCCAACGCGAACACGTACCGCAGCCCCACGACGAGTGTGTGGACCCACCTCCACCGGCCGGCCGGCGAGTGGACGGCCCAGTCGACCAGCACATAGAAGACCGGCGTCAGGAACACGCCGAACACGGTCACCCCGAGCATCCCGGCGAACACCGCGACGCCGAGTGCCTGCCGCATCTCGGCCCCGGCCCCGGTCGCCAGCGCCAGCGGCACGACGCCGAGGACGAACGCCACCGAGGTCATCAGGATCGGCCGCAGCCGGAGTTTGCAGGCGTCGAGGATCGCCTCCCGCCGGTCCGCCCCGTCGTCCCGCCGCCGCTTGGCGTACTCGACGATGAGAATGGCGTTCTTACACGCCAGCCCGATCAGGACCACGAACCCGATCTGCGTGAACACGTTCACGTCTTGCTTGGCAACGTACACCCCCAACAGCGAACACGACACGCACATCGGCACCACCAGTATCACCGCCAGCGGCAGCGCCCAGCTTTCGTACAGGAACGCCAGGACCAAGAACACGACGGCGACGGCGATGCCGAACACGGCGAACCCGGTGTCCCGCGACCGCTCCTCGATGAACGCCAGTTCGGTGAACTCGGTTTCCATGTTGGCCGGCAGCTCCCGGCCGGCGATGGCCGACACGAGCGCGAGGGCATCGCCGCTGCTGGTGCCCGGCCGGACGTTGCCGTTGACCGCGGCCGCCGGGTGCATGTTGTACCGGGTCAACACCAAAGGGCCGGTCACGTCCCGGACCTCGGCGACCGCGCCGATCGGGACCAGTTGGCCGGCCCTGTTCTTGACCTTCAGCCGGCGGATTTGCGTCGGGGCGTCGCGCACCTCCGGCCGGCCCTGGACGTTCACCTGCCACGTCCGGCCGAACCGGTTGAAGTCGTTGACGTACCGCGCCCCCAGGGTCGCCTGCATGGTGGCGTACACGTCCCGCACGTCGATTCCTTGAGCGGAGCAGGCGGCCTCGTTGACATCGACGTATACCTGCGGCGAGTTGGTCCGGAACACGGTGAACAGCCCGGCCACTCCCGGCGTCTTGCCCGTCGGGTCGGCCGGCTGCTGGTTGGCCACCTCGATCAAATTGTCCGTTTGGGCCTGCAACTGCCGCGGGCCGTTCGACCCCCGGTCCTCGACCATGACCCGGAACCCGCCGGCACGGCCCAACCCCGGCACGGCGGGCGCGCCGAACACGTTCACCTGCGCCCCCGGCACCGCCGCCGCCACCCGCGTCCGGATCTTGGCGGCCACGGCCTCCGAGTACAACTCCGGAGCCTTCCGCACGTCGAACCCGTCCAGGATGATGAACATCGACCCGAAGTTCGACCCGTAGGCGCTCAGGACGAACGAGTTCCCGGCCACGCTGTTGACGTGCTTGACGCCCGGTGTATCGAGCGCGATGTCGGCGATGGCCTTCATCGTCGCCGCCGTCCGCTGGGCGCTGGCCGCGTCCGGCAACTGGACGCTGGCGATCAAGTACCCCTTGTCCTGCGTCGGGATGAACCCGGTCGGCAGCTTCAGGTAGCCGACGTAGGTCAGGCCGATCAGCCCGGCGTAGACGGCGACCACCACCAGCGGCACGCGGATGAGCTTGCCCACCGCCCACACGTACCCCCGGCCGCCGCGGTCGAACGTCCAGTTGAACAGGCGGAAGAACCAGCCGAAGGCGAAGGCCAGCAGCCGCTGGACCATGTCCGCCCGGGCGTCCTTGGGCTTCAACAGCAGGCACGCCAGGGCCGGACTGAGCGTCAACGAGTTGAACGTCGAGATCAGGGTCGAGATGGCGATGGTCAGGGCGAACTGGCGGAAGAACAGGCCGACGATGCCGGAGAAGAACGCGCACGGGACGAACACGGCCGCCAGCACCACCCCGACGGCGACCACCGGTCCGGCCACGTCGCGCATGGCCCGCAGCGTCGCCTCCCGCGGCGGGTGCCCGAGTTCGAGTTGGTGCTGGACGGCTTCCACCACCACGATCGCGTCGTCCACGACGATACCGACGGCCAGCACCAGGCCGAACAGCGTCAGGTTGTTGAGGCCGAACCCGACGGCCCACATCGCCCCGAACGTGCCGATGATGGCGACCGGGACCGCCGCGAGCGGGATGAGGGCCGCCCGCCAGCTCTGCAGGAAGACCAGCACGACCAGGGCGACCAGGGCGATCGAGTCGCGGAGCGCCTTGAACACCTCGCGGATCGACTCACGCATGAACGGCGTCGTGTCGTACCCGACTTCATAGTGGACGCCGGCCGGGAAGTCCTTCGCCAGCTCTGCCACCTTCGCCTGGATGACATCGGCCGTGGCCAGGGCGTTGGCGTCGGACAGGAGGAAGATCGCCAGGCCGATCGTCGGCTTGCCGTCGAACCGGCTCGACACGTCTTGCGACTTGGACCCGAGTTCGACCGTGGCCACATCCCGCACACGCGTTAAGACGCCGTCGCGGGATGACGCCACCACGATACCCCCAAACTCGTCCTCGGTCACCAGTCGGCCGACGGTGGCGAGCGGGATTTGGAGTGTCGTCCCGCCGTCGGGGGCCGCCCCGAACTGGCCCAGCGGCACCTGGTGGTTCTGCCCCTGGATCGCCTTGACCACGTCGAGGGCCGTCAGGTTCCGCGCCGCCAGCCGGTCCGGGTCGATCCAGACCCGCATCGAGTAGTCGCGCTGGCCGAAGATGGTCACGTCCGCGATGCCGTCGATCCGACTCAGTTCATCCTTGACCCGCGTGACGGCGTAGTTCGACAGGTACAACTGGTCGTACCGGCCGTCCGGCGAGTTCATGCTGATGGTGAGCAGGATTTCCGGCGACCGCTTGCGGGTCGTCACCCCCGTCGCCCGGACCACGTCGGGCAGTTCGGGCAGGGCCAGGTTGACCCGGTTTTGGACGAGCACCTGGGCGATGTCAAGGTTGGTGCCGACCTCGAACGTAATCGTCAGGGTGTACGACCCGTCGCTGGTCGACTGGCTCGACATGTACAGCATCCGCTCGACGCCGTTCACCCGCTGCTCGATCGCCGCCGCGATCGTGTCGGACACGACCTTGGCGCTCGCCCCGGGGTAATTACAGTCGACCTGAATCGTGGGCGGGGTGACGTTCGGGTACTGCGAGATGGGCAGGGTGAACGCGGCCAGGCCGCCGGCCAGGACGACGACCAGCGACAGCACGGCCGCGAAGATCGGCCGATCGACGAAGAACTTGGCGAACACGCGGACTCCTGACTACCCGGCCGGCTTCGGGGCCGGCGCGGGGGCCGAGACCGGGGCCGCCTTGCCGACATCCTTGACCGTCACCTTCCCCCCGGCCCGCACCCGCTGCAGCCCGCTGACGATAATCCGGTCGGTCGGGGTGACGCCACTCGGCCGGGCCGGGGTGCCGGGCACCGGCTCCGTCGGCATGACCACCCGCAGCCCCTCGTGCTGGCCGCCGAGCCGCACGGGGCGGTACTCGACCTCGTCCTTCGCATTCACCACGTAGATGAACTTCTCCCCCTGGTCGGTGCCGACGGCTTCCTCCGGCACCAGCACCGCCGGCTTCCCGGCCCCGATCGGGAGCCGGACGCGGACGAACAGCCCGGGGGACAACAGAAACGTCGGGTTCGGCACGACGGCCCGCACCCGCAGCGTCCCGGTCCCGGGGTCGACCTTGGTGTCGATGAAGTCGACCGTCCCGGTCAGGTCGTACCCGTCCTTGTCCGGCAGCCCGACCTGGACGACCGTCGGCGTCGTCCGGGCCGACTCGACCTTCCCCCCGCGGATGAGGCGGCGGATGCGGAGCAGCGTCCGGTCGTCGACATCGAAGTTGGCGTAGATCGGGTCGAGTTGGACGGCGTTCGTCAGGACCGTGTCGTCGGCCTTCACCAGGTTGCCAGGGTCGACCGACCGCCGGCTGACGCGGCCCTTGAACGGGGCGGTGATCTTGGTGAAGTCGACGTTCTGGACGGCGATCCGCTTGGCCGCGGCCGCCACCCCGACCGCCGCCGCCGCCTCGGCCCGGTCCCCGGCGGCCCGGTCGAGTTCCTCGGGGCTGATGCCCCGCCCCTTGAGCGACTCGGCCCGCTCGAAGTCATTCTTGGTCCGGGTCAGCCGGGCGTCGGCCTGCTTGACCGCCGCCTCGGCCTTCTCGACCTCGGCCTGGTAGGTCCGCGGGTCGATGGTGAACAGCAACTGCCCCGTCTCGACATCGGCCCCGTCCTTGAAGTGGATTTTGTCGAGGTACCCGGTGACCCGCGACCGCAGATCGACACTGGCGACGGCCTCGGTCCGGCCGGTGAAATCTTCGCTGTCGGTGACGGGCCGGATGACCGGCCGGCCGACGATCACCTCGGGCGGCTTGGCCGGGGCGACCGCCGGCGGCGGTTTGGCACACCCGACGGCCACCGCCGGGGCCATCACGGCGAAGGCCAGCGCCCGGATGGACGCACTGCGGAGTCGACGGGTCGGCATGACGGGTCCGGGCGGGTAGGGACGGGGCGGACGGCGGACATGGGCTATTTTAGGCTGAGGCCGCCCCGCGGCCGCAGTTGATGGTGAGATTCCCTCATGTCGCACTCACAAACGCCGGTCGTCGGGGCCGAGTTGTGCAGCGGGGTGCGAGAACGTGCGAGTCCGATGCGTTTAGGAGTTACGCAGTTGCGGGGTCCGGGAGTCTGATCTGTGGGTCTTTCAGGTAGCGGCGGACGGCCGCCCGGATGATCTGGTGCTTGGCCTCGAACCACGTCCGGCCGGTGGCCCACCGGTGCC
>JAABUN010005278.1_pt1 | contig 16249 bp, 14 predicted proteins | sample 5559311 | NCBI WGS metagenome assembly JAABUN01 (sample SAMN10711877, study PRJNA513370) | rock metagenome | isolation source: Antarctica rocks | place: Antarctica: Victoria Land, Siegfried Peak sud
TCCGGCCGGTCCGCGACCACATCCCGCTGTACCTGGCCGCCGTCGGGCCACGGAACCTCGAGCTGGCCGGCGAGATCGCGGACGGCTGGCTGGCCGTCTTCTACGCGCCCGAGCACGCCGCGACGGACCACGAGCGGCTGACCGCCGGCCGGCAACGCGGCGGCCGGACCGGGGCGCATTTCGACGTCGTCCCCACGGTGCCGATCGTCGTCGGCGCAGACATCCCCGCGGCCGCCGAGCCGGTCCGCCGGTACGCCGCGCTCTACCTGGGCGGCATGGGCAGCCAGGGACGCAACTTCTACAACGCGCTGGCGGGCCGGCGGGGGTTCGGGGACGCTGCCCGGGTCGTCCAGGAGCGCTACCTCGGCGGCGAACCGGCCGCCGCCGCGGCCGCCGTACCGCAGCGGTTTCTCGACGAGACCGCGCTGCTGGGCGGCCGGGCCCGGATCGCCGACCGGATGCAGGCGTACGCCGAGTCGGGGGTCACCTCCCTCGCTCTGAGCCCGCTCGCCGGCACACTGCCGGAAAGGATCGCCGCCATCCGGGTCGCCGCCGAGGCGCTGGACATCGCTGGAGTCGCCGAGTGAACGCCCTGCAGAGTGTGGTCCTGGGTGTGGTGCAGGGACTCACCGAGTTCCTGCCGATCTCGAGCACCGCGCACCTGCGGATCGTGCCGGCGCTGTTCGGCTGGGAGGACCCGGGCGCCGCGTTCACCGCCGTCACCCAGCTGGGCACCATGACCGCCGTACTCATCTACTTCCGCCACGACCTGGTCCGGATCGTGTGGACGTGGCTGCGCAGCCTGCGCGACCCCTCCCTGCGCGGGGAGCTCGACGCCCGGCTGGGCTGGTACATCGGGCTCGGCACCATCCCGATCGGGATCTTCGGGTTCCTGTTCAAGGACCAGATCGAGACCGGGGCGCGCAACCTGACGCTGATCGCCGGCACGCTGATCGTCCTTGGCCTGGTCCTGGCGTACGCCGAGCGGGTAAGCCGGCGCGAACGCGGGGTGGGGAGCCTCAACCTGCGCGACGGGCTCGTGATCGGCGCCGCGCAGGCGGTGGCGCTGATCCCGGGCGTCTCCCGGTCCGGTTCGACGATCAGTGCCGGGCTCTTCCTGGGTCTGCGCCGGGCCGACGCCGCCCGCTACTCGTTCCTGCTGTCGATACCCGCTGTGGTGCTTTCCGGGCTGTTCGAGCTGCGCACCATCGGCGACGGCAGCGGCCCCGGCGCGGCCGCCACGGCGGTGGCTACGGTGATAGCGTTCATCGTCGGCTACGCGTCGATCGCGTTCCTGCTGCGCTTCCTGGTCAACCACTCGACGCTGGTCTTCGTCGGCTACCGCATCGCGCTCGGCGTACTCGTCCTGGCGCTGGTCGCCGCCAACGTTATCTCGTGACCGTCATCCGATGAGCACCGTGCTGCTGGTCCGGCATGGGCTCACCGCCTCGACCGGGCCGGTCCTCACCGGCTGGACGCCCGGGGTCGACCTGGACGAGCGTGGCCGCGGGCAGGCCGCCGCGCTGGCCGCCCGACTGACCGCCCTGCCGTTGGCGGCCGTCGTCAGCAGCCCACTGGAGCGCTGCCAGCAGACCGCCGCCGCCCTGGTCGACGGGCGCGCCGGGCTGGCCGTGGCCACCGACGACCGGCTGGGGGAGTGCCGGTACGGCGACTGGACCGGTCAGGAGGTCAAGAAGCTCGCGAAGGACCCGTTGTGGCGGGCGGTTCAGGTCCACCCCAGCTCGGTCACCTTTCCGGGTCCCGATGGCGAGCCGTTGCGCGCCACGGCCGCCCGGGCGGTCGCGGCGATCCGGGACTGGAACGCCCGGCTCGGTGCGGATGCGACCTACCTCGTCTGCAGCCACGCCGACGTGATCAAGGCGATCGTCGCGGACGCCCTGGGCCTGCACCTCGACCTCTTCCAGCGGATCACGGTCGACCCGTGTTCGCTGAGCGTGCTCCGCTACACCGAGCTCCGGCCGTTCCTGGTCCGGCTCAACGACACCGGCGGGGGGGTCGGCGAGCTCATGCCGCCCAAGCGGCGCGGGCGGCGCCGCACGCCGTCCTCCGACGCGCCCGTCGGCGGCGGTGCCGGCGGGGCGGCATAGGCTCGGTCCCATCCCCGTCCGGCGATCGGAGGCCGTGTGCCGCGCCAGATCTACCTGTTCGACCCGCCCGAGCGCTTCGTCGCCGGGACGGTCGGGGAGCCGGGGGAGCGTGCCTTCTTCCTGCAGGCCCGGGGCGGTGGCCGGCTCGTCAGTGTCGCCCTGGAAAAGGTTCAGGTCGGCGTGCTGGCCGACCGGCTGGACCAGCTGCTCGACGAGGTACGCCGTCGGTCGGGGGCCCTGGCCGAGGCGGCGGCCGCACCCGATGTCGAGGACGTCGAGCCGCTCGAGACCCCGCTGTTCGAGGAGTTCCGGGTCGGCACGATGGCGCTGGGCTGGGACGGCGACGACGGCCGCGTGGTGATCGAGGCGCACGCGGCGCGGCCGGACGAGGAGGAGCGGGCGGAGCCTCCCGGCGAGGACGACGAGGACGGCGGCGACCTCCTGCGGGTGCGGATCTCGCCGGCTGCCGCCCGAACCTTCGCCCGCCGGGCGCAGCGGGTGGTCGCGGCCGGCCGGCCGCCGTGCCCGCTGTGCGGTCAGCCGCTGGGCCCGGAGGGCCATGTCTGCCCGCGCCAGAACGGGCACCGGCGCTGAGGCTGGCCGCACGGAGGTGCGGATGAACCGGTCCCGGCCGCCGACCCTCGACCTGCCGGCGGCCCTCGAGCTCCTGCGCGAGGGCGAGCTGACGGTCGAGGGCCGACTGGTCGACGCCTCCAACGTCACCCTGTACTGCTCGGTCGCCGGCGGTGACCGCACCGCCACGTGCGTCTACAAGCCGGTCGCCGGGGAGCGCCCGCTGTGGGACTTCCCGGAGGGCACCCTGGCCCATCGGGAGGTCGCGGCGTACGCCGTGAGCGCCGCCACCGGCTGGCAGGTCGTGCCCCCCACGGTGCTGCGCGACGGCCCGTTCGGGCCCGGCATGGTGCAGCTGTGGATCGACGTCGACGAGTCGGTGGACCTCTCGGCGCTGGCCCGCTCCGATTCCCGGGCCCTGCGGCGGATGGCGGTCTTCGACGCGGTCGTCAACAACGCCGACCGGAAGGGCGGCCATCTCCTTCCCACTCCGGCCGGCCACGTGTACGGCGTCGACCACGGCGTCTGCTTCTCCGTCGACGACAAGCTGAGGACGCTGCTGTGGCGCTGGCGCGGGAAGCCGCTGACCGACGAGGCGGTCGCCGTACTCCGGGCGCTCCGCGACGACCTCCGGGGTGACCTCGGCACGACGCTGCGGGGGCTGCTGGCGCCCGCGGAGGTGCGGGCGACGGTACGCCGGCTGGACCGCTTGCTTGCGACCGGCTGTCACCCGCAGCCGAGCGAGGACTGGCCGGCCATTCCCTGGCCACCGTTCTGAGCCTGGCTACGCTGACCGGCATGCAGCCGTGGCCAGCACCCGAGGTGCCCCGGCTCCCCGGGGAGGCTCCGCCACTGCTGCTCTGGGACAGCTCGAGCCGGGCGCTCCGGCCCGCCGCGACCGGGTCCCGGGCGACGATGTACGTGTGCGGCATCACGCCGTACGACTCCACCCACCTCGGCCACGCCGCCACCTACGTCGCGTTCGACACCCTGCGCCGGGCCTGGCAGGACGGGGGGGTAACCGTCGAGCACTGCCAGAACGTCACCGACGTCGACGACCCGCTGCTGGAGCGGGCGGCCCGCGACGGTGTGGACTGGGCGGAGCTGGCCGCCCGCGAGACCGCCCGGTTCGACCGCGACATGGTGGCGCTGCGGGTGCTCCCGCCGACCTGGTACGTCGGCGCGACCGAGGCGATCCCGGAGATCGTCGAGCTGGTGGGGGAGCTGCGCGACCGCGGCGCGGCCTACGAGCTGGCCGGCGACGTGTACTTCCCGGTGGCGGCGGCGCCCGCGTTCGGCTCGGTCGCCGGCCTCGACTCCCGCGCCATGCTCACGCTGTCGGCGGAGCGGGGTGGCGACCCGGGGCGGCCGGGCAAGAAGGACCCACTGGACAGCCTGTTGTGGCTGGCCGCGCGGCCGGGTGAACCGGCTTGGGACTCTCCGTTCGGCCCCGGTCGGCCGGGCTGGCACGTCGAGTGCGCCGCGATCGGGCTGCGCCGGCTCGGACCGGCCATCGACGTCCTCGGCGGCGGGAGCGACCTGGCCTTCCCGCACCACGAGATGGGAGCTGCGCAGGCGGCCGTGGCCACCGGGGTCGAGCCGTACGCCGGTGCGTTCGTCCACGCCGGCTTGGTCGGGCTGGCCGGCGAGAAGATGTCGAAGTCACGCGGCAACCTGGTCTTCGTCTCCCGGGTACTGGCGCAGGGGGCCGACCCGGCCGCCCTGCGGTTGGCGCTGCTGGCCCACCACTACCGAGGCGATTGGGACTGGACACCCGACCAGCTCCCGGCCGCGGCGGCGCGGCTGGCGGCCTGGCGGGCGGCGGTGTCCCGGCCCCACGGCGCCCCTGCCGTCGCGCTGCTGACGGAGGTCCGGCGACGGCTGGCCGACGACCTGGACACGCCTGGCGCACTGGCGGCGGTCGATCGGTGGAGCGGCGCCACCGGGGACGATGCGGCGGCTCCGGAGCTGGCGCGTGACCTGGTCGACGCCCTGCTCGGCGTACGCCTCTAGCCGCGGCCCGTGCCGCCGTCGCCGCGCCGGCGCAGGTAGCGCTCGAACTCCTTGGCGATCGCCTCGCCGCTGGCCTCCGGCAGGTCGGTCTCGGCCTCGCGCTGCTCGAGCTGGCGGACGTACTCGGCCACCTCGGCGTCGTCGCGGGCGAGCTCGTCCACGCCCCGCTCCCACGCGCGGGCCCGTTCCGGCAGGTCCCCCAACGGCACCGGGATGTCGAGCATGTCCTCCACCCGGCGCAGCAGCGCGAGGGTCGCCTTGGGGCAGGGCGGCTGGGCGACGTAGTGCGGGACAGCCGCCCAGAAGGACACGGCCTGCAGCTGGCCGCGGGTACAGGCGTCCTGGAAGACTCCGACGATCCCGGTCGGACCCTCGTAGCGGGACGGCGTCAGTCCCAGCCGGGTCGCCAGCGCCGCGTCGTACGCCGTACCGCTCACCGGTACCGGCCGGGTGTGCGGCGAGTCCGACAGCAGGGCGCCCAGCGTCACCGCCATCTTCACACCGAGGTCACGCGCCACCCCCAACAGCTCCTCGCAGAAACCGCGCCAGCGCATGTTGGGCTCGAGACCGCGGATCAGTACGACGTCCCGCGAGCTGCCCGGCGGAGCCGCAACCGAGATCCGGGTGGTCGGCCAGGAGATCCGCCGGGTGAGCCCGTCGGCCAGGGACACCATGGGCCGGTTGACCTGGAAGTCGTAGTAGTCGTCGGGGTCGATCGCGGCGAGCGGGCGGGCCGCCCACACGCTCTCGAGGTGTTCGACGGCACCGGTGGACGCGTCGCCGGCGTCGTTCCATCCCTCGAAGGCCGACACCATGACCGGGTCGCGTAGCTCGGGGACGCCCTCGAGCTCGATCACCTGCTGCCCTCCCGGGGGTCGACGCCGGCCGCGTCCAGCCTACGTCGCGGGCACGCCGGGCGAGTCGGTGGAACGCGGCGCCGGGGTCCCCGGCCGGTAACATCGCCGTACATGAGCGCGACGTCGCGGGGCCTGCTCCAGGCGATGGCGGAGCGGGTGGTGGTCGCCGACGGGGCCATGGGCACCATGCTGCAGGCCCACGACCTGTCGCTGGACGACTTCGCCGGTCTGGAGGGCTGCAACGAGATCCTCAGCCGGACCCGCCCCGATGTGGTCCGCTCGGTGCACGAGGCATTCCTGGCGGTGGGCGTCGATGCCGTCGAAACCAACACGTTCGGCGCCAACCTGGCCAACCTCGGCGAGTACGGCATCGCGGAGCGCATCTACGAGCTGAGCGAGGCCGGTGCCCGGCTGGCCCGCGAGGTGGCGGATGGTTACTCCACGCCCGACCACCCGCGCTGGGTGATCGGCTCGGTCGGGCCGGGCACGAAGCTGCCCACCCTGGGGCATGCCACCTACGCCGATCTCCGCGACGCCTACGCCGCCCAGGTCGCCGGCCTGGTCGCCGGCGGCGCCCATGCGGTTCTGGTGGAGACCACCCAGGACCTCCTGCAGGGCAAGGCGGCCGCCGTGGGTGCCCGCCGGGCGATGACGGCAGCCGGCGTCTCGCTCCCATTGTTCGTCCAGGTCACCGTCGAGACCACGGGGACCATGCTGCTGGGGTCGGAGATCGGCGCTGCTCTCACGGCCCTCGAGCCGCTCGGGATCGACGCGATCGGGCTCAACTGCGCAACCGGGCCGGCGGAGATGAGTGAGCACCTGCGCTACCTGGCCAAGCACGCGCGGGTGCACCTGTCGTGCATGCCCAACGCCGGCCTGCCGGTTCTCGGCCGGCACGGCGCGTCGTACCCGCTGACCCCGGCGGAGCTGGCCGCGGCGCAGGAGACCTTCGTCCGCGACTACGGCTTGTCCCTGGTCGGCGGCTGTTGCGGTACGACGCCCGAGCACCTGCGCCAGGTCGTCGAGCGGGTCGGCGGCCGGCCGGTCACCGCCCGCCGGCCGCGGCCCGAGCCGGCCGCGGCCTCGCTCTACGTGAGCGTGCCGTTCCGTCAGGACACGTCGTACCTGTCCATCGGCGAGCGGACGAACGCCAACGGCTCCAGGGCGTTCCGCGAGGCGATGCTCGAGCAGCGGTGGGACGAGTGCGTCGAGATCGCCCGCGACCAGATCCGCGACGGTGCCCACCTGCTCGACCTCTGCGTGGACTACGTCGGCCGCGACGGCGTCGCCGACATGCGGGCGCTGGCCGGGCGGTTCGCCACCGCCTCCACCCTGCCGGTCGTGCTGGACTCCACCGAGCCGGAGGTCGTCGAGGCCGGCCTGGAGATGCTCGGCGGCCGTTCGGTCATCAACTCGGTGAACTACGAGGACGGCGACGGCCCGAGCTCGCGGATCGCCCGGGTGATGCCCATCGTGCGCGAGCACGGTGCCGCCGTGGTTGCCCTGACCATCGACGAGGAGGGCCAGGCCCGCACCGCTGAATGGAAGGCGCGGGTCGCCACCCGCCTGATCGAGGACCTCACGTCGCGCTGGGGACTACAGGTCGGCGACATCCTGGTCGACTGCCTCACCTTCCCGATCGCGACCGGGCAGGAGGAAACCCGCCGGGACGCGCTCGAGACGATCGAGGCGATCCGCGAGGTCAAGCACCGCCACCCAGAGGTGCAGACGACGCTCGGGCTGTCCAACGTCTCCTTCGGGCTGAACCCCGCGGCCAGGGTGGTGCTGAACTCGGCCTTCCTGCACGAGTGCGTCCGCGCCGGCCTGGACTCCGCGATCGTGCATTCCGCGAAGATCGTGCCGATGGCGCGGATACCGGACGAGCAGCGCGAGGTGGCACTCGACCTGATCTACGACCGCCGTCGAGAGGGCTATGACCCGCTGTCCCGTTTCCTCGACCTCTTCGCGGGTGTCGACGTGGCCGCCGCCCGGCAGTCCCGGGCCGACGAGCTGGCCTCGCTGCCGCTGTCGGAGCGGCTGGAGCGTCGCATCATCGACGGCGAACGCGGTGGGCTCCTGGCCGACCTGGACGAGGCGATGCAGAGCCGTCCTCCGCTGGAGATCATCAACGACTCGCTGCTCGCCGGGATGAAGGTCGTCGGTGACCTCTTCGGGGCCGGCGAGATGCAGCTGCCGTTCGTGCTGCAGTCGGCGGAGGTGATGAAGGCCGCGGTGGCCCACCTCGAGCCACACATGGAGAAGGCGGACACCACCGGCAAGGGCACGATCGTGCTGGCGACCGTCAAGGGCGACGTGCACGACATCGGCAAGAACCTCGTGGACATCATCTTGAGCAACAACGGCTACACGGTGGTCAACCTCGGGATCAAGCAGCCGGTCTCGGCGATCCTGGACGCCGCCGAGGAGCACGACGCCGACGTGGTGGGGATGTCCGGGCTGCTGGTCAAGTCGACGGTGGTCATGAAGGAGAACCTGCTGGAGATGAACTCCAGGGGGACCACCGCCCGCTACCCGGTCCTGCTCGGCGGGGCGGCTCTGACCCGGGCGTACGTCGAGCGCGACCTGGCGGAGGTCTACGAGGGCGAGGTGCGCTATGCGCGGGACGCCTTCGAGGGCCTGCGACTGATGGATGCCCTGGTCGCCGTTCGTCGGGGGGAGCCGGGTGCCACCCTGCCCGACACCCGGGGCGTCCGGGTGCGGCCGGCCTCGCGGCTCATCCAGACACCTCCGGAGCTGGTTCCGGCCCGATCCGACGTGGCGATCGACGTGCCGGTGCCGGCGCCGCCGTTCTGGGGGGATCGGGTCGTCAAGGGGATCCCGCTGGCCGAGTACGCCTCGATGCTGGACGAACGGGCGACCTTCATGGGCCAGTGGGGGTTACGGGGGTCCCGACGCGGCAGCGGACCGTCCTACCAGGAGCTGGTGGAGACGGAGGGTCGGCCCCGGCTGCGGATGTGGCTGGACCGGATCCAGTCCGAACGGATGCTGGAGGCGGCGGTCGTCTACGGCTACTTCCGGTGCGTGAGCAAGGGTGACGACCTGATCGTGCTGGACGACCGCGGCGGTGAGCGCGTCCGCTTCACCTTCCCGCGACAGCGGCGGGACCGGCACCTGTGCCTCGCCGACTTCTTCCGGCCCGAGGAGTCCGGTGAGACCGACGTCGTCGGCTTCCAGCTGGTCACGGTCGGCCCCCGGATCAGCCAGGTAACGGCCGAGCTGTTCGAGCGCAACGCCTACCGGGACTATCTCGAGCTGCACGGACTGTCGGTCCAGCTCACCGAGGCGCTGGCAGAGTACTGGCACCGGCGGGTCCGCGAAGAGCTCGGCGTCGGGGCGGAGGACGCGGTCGAGCTCGAGGCCATCCTCAAGCTCGGGTACCGCGGCGCCAGGTTCTCCCTCGGCTACGGAGCCTGTCCCAACCTCGAGGACCGGGCGAAGATCGTCGAGTTGCTGCGTCCGGAGCGGATCCAGGTGTCGCTCTCGGAGGAGTTTCAGCTGCACCCCGAACAGTCCACCGACGCCATCGTCCTGCACCACCCTGAAGCGTCGTACTTCAACGCCTAGTGCCGATCGACCCGGCCCGGCCCGAACGGCAGCGCGGGGAGTTGCGGGCGGTGCTGTTCGACCTCGACGGCTTGTTGATCGATTCTGAGCCGATCTGGTTCCGGGTCGAGGAACGGGTGCTGGCCGAGCTGGGTGGTGCTCGTCCCTGGCGGCACGAGGACCAGGCGGCCTGTGTGGGGGGCACCCTGCCGCTCACGGCCGACTACCTGCGGGGATTGGCCCGCATGCCGGTGTCGAACGCGGAGGTCCAGCGCCGGTTGCTGACCGGGATGGCAGCCGCCCTGCGCGGCCCGGTGCCGCTGCGCCCGGGGGCTCTCGAGCTGTTGCGGGCGCTGGGGTCCGACGGCGTGCCGTGTGCACTGGTGTCGTCGTCGTACCGGGTGCTGGTGGACGCGGCGCTGGGCACGATCGGCCCCGAGCACTTCGCGATATCGGTCGCCGGAGACGAGGTACGCCGGCCCAAGCCGGACCCGGAGCCCTACCGAACCGCGGCCCGGCGACTTGATGTGGAGCCGTCGGCGTGCGTGGTCTTCGAGGACGCGCCGGCGGGGGTGGCCTCGGCCGAGGCGGCCGGCTGTGTGTGCGTCGTGGTGCCCGACGTGGTGCCGGTGCCGCAGACGCCGACCCGACCGGTGCTCGGCTCGCTGCTCGACGTCGAACTCGACTGGCTGCGGCGCCTGCCGGCCCTGCTCGCTCCGGTCCGGTAGGTCGGAAATTGCCCGGCCGGCCGGCCGGGGCACTGGCTATTTGTGGCAGTCGCGCACTATCGGCCAGTGCAGATGTAGTAGTTGCCAAAGTCACGGCTGCGTCCATAGGGAGCGCCGTGTTTGCTGGTAATCCTGTGGTTCGGCTAAGCAACCGATCAGTAGCACACTGTCACGAACAGGGGATCTACTCGCCTCGATAACGACCTTCGAGGTAAGAGGACACGGCCGGTGACCTGCTGCTTCACCCTGGCAGGTGCGCCCGGGCCACCGGCGCGGCTCGGCGGCAATAATGCCGGCATGGCGGACCCCCGTGATGGTGGACAACCGTCGCGCCACCACCTAGATTTCGAGCTTGTCAAAGCACCGGGCAACGGTGCCGACGACTTCCCTATAGCACCCGTAACCGGACGCCGAGTCCTGCCCCACGGTTATGCAGGGTGCCCATTCCGAGATCGTTCGCGGGGCAGGAGCGGGGGACCCACAGGTCCCACGGTTGGTACGTCGAGGACGTCGGCGTACGGCCTTGGGGTGAAGCCACGCTTCTTCGCAAGTGTGGCCGGGGCAACTTCTCGTCCCGAACCCGACAGCTCACCTCGCAGGCGTGTGGGAAGGGATTCCTCGTTGTTCCAGCACCGAATTGGCGCGCGCCCGCGCGCGACCGGCTCGCCGGCCCGGCTCGCCGGTCTCAGTTCACTCGCCCTCGTGGGGGCCCTCGCCGTGAGCCCGGCCGCCGGCGCTGTCGCGACCGGCCCGGCGACCATCGACGTGACCGCCGCCGGCGGCTCGTCCTCTCTGCAGAAGGCCGTCGACGCGGCCAGGGCGGGGGACACGATCCGGGTTCACGGCGGTACCTACAGCGGCCAGATCCGGATCAGCCACTCCGGCACCGCCTCGGGGCGGATCACGCTGACCGCGGCCGGAGACGGCGCGGTCAACCTGGTCACCAACTTCCCGCGGCCGAGTTGCGGATCCACCGGGCCGACGAGCAGCCGCACGATCGACATCCGCAACGGCGCGGACTACTGGACGATCTCGAACCTGAACATCATCGGCGGCATCTTCGTCGCCGGCGTCGGTGCGGGCGACGCCCACCACTACCTCGCCAACCTCGTCGCCAAGCACGACTACAAGACCCGGCGAGCCATCCCGGGTCGCGGCCGCCGCGCGCAACGCCATCTCCTACGTGGACAGCCGGGTGGGCGCGCGTCTAGACCCGTCCGACGGTCTGTCGATCGTGAACAACACGATCACCCAGCGCGGGGTCCACGTGAACATGGGCCGGTACGGCGTCCTGGACCGCAACACCATCCACGCGATCGACTGCGGGACCGGTCCCGGTGTCTGGATCAACACGTTCTCGGACGGGTGGAAGGTCACCAACAACCACGTCTACGACGTCGCGCCGTCGACGTACAAGCACTACATGCAGGAGGGCATCCGGTTCGGTACCGCCTCTGACTACAACCTCATCACCGGCAACCTGGTCGAGAACCTCTCCGGTGACGGCCGGGCGATGACGACCGACGTCGACGCCAGCTGGAACACCTTCACCGGCAACACGGCCCGCAACGTCAACATCGCCTTCAACGACCAGATGTCGGGTTGGGGCAACGAGTGGTCCCGCAACACCGCGAGCGGCTTCCGGGACACCGGCTTCAACTTCCGGGGGATGGACTCGCCGCTGAAGCTGCCATCGTTGGACAGCAGTACCTACCTGGCCAAGGTGAGCTGCAACAAGTCCAGCGGGGGCCCGGCGGACATGTACGCCGGCGCACTGAAGTCGTCGACCTTCTCCAGCAACGCCTTCGGCACCGTCAAGCTGTCCGGCAACCTGCAGAAGTACTGGTCGTCGCAGGGAAACACCTGGAACGGCAGCAGCAAGCCGCCGGCCCTGCACCCGGCCACCGCGAGCAGCGGCTGCTGATCGACACGACGACCGGCACCTTCGCTGCCGGATGACCGCGCCGTGGCCCGTGCCCCGAACGGTGGGGGCGCGGGCCACGGCGTTGAGCGGCCGCGGTGCCGCCGGCGCGGCTGGCGCCGGCGGGCGGACCGGATCCCTACAGTGCCGGCATGCCCACGAACCTCGATGACTCCCAGCTGGCGGCCGAGCTCGCCACGGCGGCCGGGCGACTGCTGCTCGGCGTACGCACCGAGTACGCCGACGCCGACCCGGCCGAGCGCAAGAAGCAGGGTGACCGGCGCTCGCACGAGTTCCTCATGGCCGAGCTCGCCGCCGCCCGGCCGGATGATGCCGTGCTCTCCGAGGAGGGTGCGGACGACCCGGTCCGGCTGACGGCGGAAAGGGTCTGGATCGTCGACCCGTTGGACGGCACCCGGGAGTTCTCCGAGCTCGACCGGGTGGACTGGGCCGTGCACGTGGCCCTGTGGCAGAGCGGCGAGTTGGTGGCCGGAGCGGTCGCGCTGCCGGCACAGAACATGACGCTCGGTACGCCGAAGGTCGACCTTGCTCCACCGGTCGGCGGGTCACCCCGGCTGGTGGTGAGCCGGACCCGGCCGCCGGAGCTGGTCGGTTCACTGGCCAGGGCGTTGGCCGGTCGGCTGGTGCCGATGGGCTCGGCCGGCGCCAAGGCGATGGCCATCGTGCTGGGGGAGGCCGACGCGTACGTGCACGGCGGCGGCCAGTACGAGTGGGACTCGGCCGCCCCGGTGGCGGTCGCCCGCGCCGCGGGCCTGCACACCTCCCGCCTCGACGGGGGGGCGCTGCGCTACAACCAGCCCAACCCACTGCTGCCGGACCTGGTGGTGTGCCGGCCCGAGCTCGCCGAGGCGCTGCTGGCCGCCATCGCCAAGGTCAGCGATGAGGGGGGCGACGCGGTCGGCTAAGGGGTCACAGGGGGTAGCCGTGGCCGGCCAGCTCCTCGCGCTGCACGCCCTCGATCGTCGCGATCGCATCGGGAGACAGCTGGCGGCGCCATGCCTCGTTCTTGTCCGGGAACCGCAGCCGGGTCAGCTCGCCGAGCCAACGCTCGTCGTTGCGCAGGCCGGCGAAGTCCGCGATCGAGCGCAGGCTCTCCACCGGCGCCGACACCACGTTCTCGTAGTTGATCCGCAGTACCTGCTCCGCCGGGACGGCGGCCAGTCCCTCCTCGATGGCGCGGACCTCCTCGACCCAGTTGCGGGCGCACATCTCCCACGGGTCGCGACCCTCGGCCGCCCAGTCCCGCGGCGTGCCGCCGTACCAGAACGCCACGCTGTCCTCCCACCAGTCCACCCTGGACAGCGAACTGGCAACCGCCCGCCCGTCCCGCACCGTGGCCACGAACCGGGCGTCGGGCAGCGTCTCGGCCAGCAACGGAATGCGCCAGTTGTTGTTGATCCGCTTGTCGACCAGCGTGCCGGCTCCGCTGGCCCGCCGGACCAGGTCGAAGGTGCGCCGCAGCCGCGCCCGACGTACCTCGAGCGGCGCCGGCTTCTCCCATGGGTACTCAGGAAAGCCACAGGCGCCGTACACCGGCTCGGCCTCCATCGGTTCCGGGAAGGCCCGCCGCAGCAGTGAGCGCTTGGCGCCGAACACGTAGGCGTTGGAGTAGTCCGAACCGAACCACACCGCGCGCCGCGCTTCCGGTAGGGCCCGGGGCAGCCGGTCGAGCACCGCCAGTTGCGGGACCCGCGGTAGCCGTCGCAGGTAGTTGGACAGGTAGGCCGCATCGGAGTGCAGGCACAGCGCCTTGTAGAGCAGGCTGGTACCGGACCGGGCCGGGCCCAGGATGAACAAGGTCCGGCCCGTCTCCCGGCGGCTCACCTGGGCCCCGCCCGATTCCGCCGGTGCAACGGGTACCCGTAACGGAGCAGCAGCGGCCAGGTCATCGCGGTGACCAGGTTGCGGTCCTTGGGCCGCATCGACCGCATCCACTCGGAGTCCACTCGCAGCTCGACCTCGCCGTTGGCCAGTCGCCCCGGGTTGCCGGCAACCGAGTGCGTCGGGCCGAGCCGAACCGTCGTCGGCCCGGTGAACGGCAGCTCCGCCGACTCCTCGCCGACGAGCGTGAGTATCTGCCGGACCGTCTTCTGCGGGTCGGCGACGAAGTCCTCGTAGCGGAGCCGCAGGTACCTGGACTCCAGCGGGCGCCAGAAGATCTCGGCGACGGCGTTCCACATGCCCCACAGCCCGGAGCTCTTCAGCGGGGGCTGCCGGTTCATCCACCGCAGGTCGCCGTAGTCGCGGAGCTCCCGCTTGCGCATCCAGGAGTACGCCGTCGCCCGCGGGTCCCGCAGCAGCTGGACCACATAGAGCTCGATGCTGGGGATCTCCTGCAGGCTCAGGCCGTACGACGGCAGCTTCGAGGAGTCCACGATCACCCGGGCGCCCGTCGAGCGCTGCAGCGCGAGGTAGAGCTCCTCCAGGCGCGACTGGTACCCGTCCGGGCCAGGCACGCCGGCCCGGCCGCGGCTGGCCAACAACCGCGGGAGGTGCCGGCTGCGCAGGGTGGACTGCTGCAGCCGGATCATCTCCTGCGGATCGATCCTGTCGGCGCCGCCGTACGCCTCCCGCAGCACCGCGCTCCATAGCGGACAGTCCCGGAACGGGCGACCACAGCCGCAGAGCCGGTTGTCCACCATGCCGCGCTCCCAGATGTAGCGGAGCTCACCGACGGCGAAGAAGCCCGGCACCTGACCCAGGATGTTGTCCAGGATCGTGCTGCCGCTGCGTCCTGTCCCGCCGATGTAGAGCACCTTGACGGTGCTCTGGGGAGCCGGCGGGGCGCCGCCGACCGAGTGCGCGGTCAACTCGTCAGCGGCCACGCCGGCACCCGCCGTAGACCGCGGTCATGGTCGTCATCGTGTCACCCGGGCGGCGCTCACCGGCTGCCGGGTCGGTACGGCGGCCCGCTCGTAGAGTCCCATCAGCGTCGACAGGTGCTCGGCCGGCGCGAACCGCGTCATCGCCTTCTGGCGGGCGGCCTGCCCCATCGCGAACGTCCGCTCCGGCGAGGCCAGCAAGGCGGCGACCGCCGCCCCCAACGCCACCGGTTCGTTGGCCGGTACCACTTCGCCGTCGACGCCGGCGGAGACCAGTTCGGGCAGGCCACCGAGGTCTGTCGTGACCACCGGTACGCCGCACGCGAAGGCCTCCAGGACCGCCATCGGTTGGTTCTCGTGCCAGCGGGAGGGGACCACAGCGACCGCGGCCGAACGCACCAGCGCCAGCAGTGGTTCCTTGGCCAGCCGGCCATGAAAAGTGATCCGGTCGGGAGCGAGCCGACCGGCCAACGCCTCCAGCGCCGGCCGGTCTGGTCCCTCGCCGGCGATCTCCAGACGAACCTCCGGCCCGAGCCGGGCCATCGCCTCGATCAGGACGTCGACACCCTTCTCGGCCGAGAGTCGACCGGCGAACACCACGCCGCCCCCCGGGCTCTGCTTGGCCGGGAAGGCGGCGGCGTCGACGAAGTTGTTGAGGACCTGCATCCGGGCCGGGAACACACCCGCCTCGACCATCTTCGCGGCCAGGAACCGGCTCGGGCTGATGAACAGCCGGACCGGCTCATAGGCCCCGGTGCTGCGATGTACCCGCGACTCCAGCGCCAGTACGGCGCTGGCTCCGCCGGAGCCGTCCTTGCAACGCCGCCGGACGGCGTGCCGGAACCGGCCGTCCAGGCAGTCCTCACACAGCTCCCCGTTCGCCAGGAACTGGTACGTCGGACAGGCCAGCTTGTAATCGTGCAGCGTCATCACCGCCGCCGCGCCGTAGGCGTGCACCGGGCGCAGGATCGAGGGAGAGAGCTGGTGGTAGATGTTGTGGAGGTGGACCACATCGGGGGCGAAGTCGGCCAGGACCGCGGCCATCCCGCGGCGGCTGGACGTGGAGTAGAGCATCCGGGCGATCGCGCGCGCCTTGTCCAGGGCGTGCTCCGGCGCCGGCTCCAGCTCCACCAGAGGGGGGAAGTGCCCCGCGTACGGCAGCGGCGGGTTCTCCGGATGGGTCATGCCGAAGAAGGTCACCTCGTGTCCGGCCGCGGACTGAAGGCTGGCGACGTCCAGCATGTACCCCTCCGCGCCGCCACGCCGGTAGAGGTACTTGTTCACATGCAGGATCCGCATCGCACCTCCTCCACCGGTCAGGACGCCTGTCCCCGCCGTACCCGCATCTCAACGACGCTTGCGCAGCCGGGGATGCGGCACGCGCGCGGCAGCAGAACTGTCGGCAGGAATGCGCGCCCCCTTTACGCCGCCTCGCCCCTTGGCGTCACGGTCTCGACCGGGGTGTGTAAACGCCATGTCAACGGAGGCTGAACCATAGTTGACGGCGGTATGCTGGATGGTCTCAGCGCCTGCGCGCGGCGGAGCTGGTCGCGGAAGGATGTCGGTGTACCGGTCGCAAGTGACCCAGCTGCGCCAATGGGTGCGTGGGGTACCCGGACTGCGAGCGTATCGGCCGGCCACC
>JAABUN010005279.1_pt1 | contig 16247 bp, 15 predicted proteins | sample 5559311 | NCBI WGS metagenome assembly JAABUN01 (sample SAMN10711877, study PRJNA513370) | rock metagenome | isolation source: Antarctica rocks | place: Antarctica: Victoria Land, Siegfried Peak sud
CGGCCGACGGAGTTCACCCGCGACCGCTTTGGCTCCGGCGACGACGCGCGGCTCTACGAGCTGGTCTGGCGGCGCGCGCTCGCCAGCCAGATGGCCTCGGCGCGGATGGAGCGGACCGCGATCGAGCTCACCGACGGCTCCGGCCTGCACACCCTGCGCGCGACCGGGCAGGTGGTGCTGTTCCCCGGCTTCCTGGCGCTCTACGAGGAGGGCCGGGATGACCAGTCGGACGAGGACGCCGCCCGCCTGCCGCTGCTGCGCGCCGGCGACGCGCCCGCCAGGCACTCGGTCGACGCCGAACAGCACTTCACCCAGCCGCCGCCGCGCTTCTCCGAGGCGTCGCTGGTCAAGCGGCTGGAGGAGTTGGGCATCGGCCGGCCATCGACCTACGCCGCCACACTGCAGGTCATCAAGGACCGCGCCTATGTCCGGGTCGAGGCCAAGCGCTTCATCGCGGAAGAGAGCGGGCGGCTGGTGACGGCCTTCCTGGAGCGATTTTTCCCCAACACCGTCGCCTACGACTTCACCGCCGACCTGGAGGGCGAGCTCGACGAGATTTCCGGCGGGCGGGCCGACTGGCAGGCGGTGCTCGCCGCATGGTGGAAGACGTTCCAGCCAGCCGCCGCCGAGGTGATGGAGCAGCAGCCGTCCGAGGTGACCGCCGCGCTCGACGAGTTCCTGGGCGGCTGGCTGTTCCCGCCCAAGGCCGACGGCTCCGACCCGCGCCTGTGCCCGCGCTGCGAGGCGGGGCGGCTGGCGCTCAGGGGCAGTCGCAACGGGCCGTTCGTGGGCTGCTCCAACTACCCGGACTGCGCCTACACCCGGCAGTTCGTCGGCGGCGCGTCGGCCGAGGCGGCGGTGGACGACGACGGCGTGCTCGGCGCTCATCCGGAGACCGGCGAGCCGGTGACGCGCAAGACCGGCCGCTTCGGCCCCTATCTGGAAACCGCGATCGGCGGCGAGGCCAAACGCGCCTCGATTCCCGACGATGCGGGCGAGTTGACCCTCGACCTCGCCGTCCAGCTCCTCTCGCTGCCGCGCGTCATCGGCGCTCATCCGGAGAGCGGCGAGCCGATCGAGGCCGCGATCGGGCGCTACGGGCCTTATCTGCGCCACGCGGGCAAATACGCGCGGCTGGCGAACACGGCCGAGGTGTTCGAGACCGGCATGAACGCCGCCGTCGCCAAGCTCGCCGATGCCGCCAATCGCGGGCCGAAGCGGGGCACGCGCGAGCCGCTCAAGGTGCTCGGCCCGCACCCCGTGTCGGGCGCCGAGCTGAGGCTGATGGAGGGCCGCTACGGCGCCTACGTCACCGACGGCACCACCAACGCGACGCTGCCCAAGGGTCTGGACCCGCAGGCGTTGGAGCTGGACGAGGCGGTGCGGCTGGTCGATGAACGCGCGGCCAAGGCACCGGTGAAGCCGGTTAAGAAGAAGGCTGCGGCCAAGACACCGGCGAAAAAACCGGGCGCGAAGAAGGCTCCGGCGAAAGCGGACGCGAAGAAGCCGGCAGCAAAGGCGAAGTCAGGGGTCGCGAGGAAGGCGGTCAAGCCGGTCGGCAAGGACGGGTGATCGCCGGCGCTAAGTTGACAAAGTTGACGATAGTGCGGGGATTTTTTGAAACGGCCCGACGCGGCTTCGATGGACGAGGGGGGTGCTGAATCATCCCAGGCACGTGCGAACAAAACTCGGACCCCTCCACGAACCCGTTCGCCCTGAGCTTGTCGGAGGGCTGTCCTTCTTGAGAATTATCGGGGCAGAAAGAAGGGCAGGGCTTCGACGAGCTCAGCCTAAACGGGGCGGCGGGTTGTTAAAGGTGGAACTAACCAAAACGGCTCGTTCTGTCAAGATGCCGCCGACCACACTTTCCTCTCGCAAAGCCTTTCGTCACCGGCACTTTGCCGGCTACACCGCATCATGGGCGATGAGGCCAGCTACGCCGTCGGCGTCATGACGATGGCGGTCGAGGGCCGCGCGTCGGCCGAGTTCCGCAGCCTCGCCGCGCGCGCGCTCGCCCTGTTCGACGCGGCGCTGACCGGCGACGACGGCCTGGGTGTCGAGACGCGCGCCTTTTCCGGCCCGCACCTGACGCCCGGCGTGGGCAACTACGCGCCGCTCGACTTCCTCGAGATCGGGCTGGCCGAGAAGCTGGGCCAAGTCTCAGAACATCCCACCGTCATCCCCGCGAAGGCGGGGATCCACGCTCGATGGTGGCGACCGATCGTGACGCCATCATGCGAGTCGGCGAACTGCTCACTCGTGGCAATCCTCGGCGCATGGATCCCCCTCGGCCCAGGCGGGGCTCGCGACGGCGATGGCCATCACGCTGGTGGCGATCGTCAGGGCGTGGCGGACGGAAGTGTGTGAGCGCATGGAATTTATCCCCTTGTCGGCCGGCGCCGAGCCGGTCCAGCTTCGTCGACCGCAGTCGATCTGCGCACGCCCTTAGCCGTCGTCCAGCCGAACGGGCAATCGCTCGCGTGCGGGCAGTTCTTCGGCTCCTCGATGGCACGCCCGGCACTCCGGGTCCTTGGGAATGCGGATGGTGCGCAGCGCGGGCTTGAGGCCGTCCAGCAGGTGCAGCGCGCCCCAGTCGGCGGGCGCAAAGCCGCTCAGCAGGCGGGTGGCCTGCAGCGCGGCGAACCCTGCGACCCAGCCGACGAACGGCCCGAGAACGCCGACCTCCGCGCACGTGTCGCACTCGTCCGCGTCGTGCGCGTCGCCGACGAAGCAGCGGTAGCAGGGGCCGTCATCCCACCCCCGGAACGCGCCCACCTGGCCGCCGAACTGGCCGACGGCGGCGGACAAGAGGGGGACGCGCGCGCGAACCAGATGGTCGCTGACCACCAGCCGGGTGGCGAAGTTGTCGGTGCCGTCGACCACCAGATCCGCGCCGTCGACCAGCTCGGCCACGCTGTCGGCGGTGATCCGCTCCGTGCGAGAGGACACCGCGACGTGGCGCGACAGGCGGCGCACCGCGCCGGCCGCCGCGTCCGCCTTCGGCCGGTCCACATCCGCCTCGGCGAACAAGGTCTGGCGGGGCAGGTTGGAGAGCTCCACCACGTCGTCGTCCACGATCCGCAGCGCGCCCACGCCGGCGGCGGCCAGGCTTTGGATGACCGGACAGCCGATCCCGCCCGCGCCGAGCACCACCACGCGCGCGTTCGCCAACCTGACCTGACCGACCGCCCCGAATGGCGGCAGGATCATCTGGCGGGCGTAGCGGTCCAGCTCCGCGTCGGAGAGTGCGCGGAGCGGCAAACTCACCTGTTCCTCCCCATCGAACACGGAGAGGGGGAGTGTCGGGTCGCCATGCCCCCGACATGGCGAGGATCGTCCCGAGGGATCACCTGTTCCTCCCCATCGAAGATGGGGAGGGGGACCGCGAAGCGGTGGAGGGGCTTGCCGGATCGTCCATAGGCTCTGCCCAAGACGACTTCGCGCCATCACCCCTCCACCCCCTGCTGCGCAGGCGGTCCCCCTCCCCAAGCGAGGGGGAGGAACAGGATGGTCCGCTCCTCACCGCCCGGTGGAGCCGAAGCCGTCGGACCCGCGCCCGGTGTCGGGCAGGCTGTCGACCTCCTCCCAGCGCACCCGGTGGACCGGCGCCAGCACCAGCTGCGCGATGCGCTCGCCGCGCTTGACCGCGAAGTCGTCGGTGCCCTCGTTGCGCAGCACGACCTTGAGCTCGCCCGTGAAGTCGCTGTCGATGGTGCCGGGCGCGTTGGGAACGGTGAGCCCGTGGTTGAGCGCCAGGCCGGAGCGCGGGCGGACCTGCACCTCCCACCCGTCCGGAATGCCGAGCGCCAGGCCGGTGGCGACCGCGACCGTTCGCCCGACGCGCAGCGTGAGGCTCTCGGCGGCGACCACGTCCATGCCCGCCGCGCCGTCCGTGGCGTAGGCCGGCAGCGGCAGGCCGCCGCCGTTGGGCAGGCGCTTGATCCGCACGGCGACGGGGTCAGAGGGCATCGGCGATCCTTTCGATCAGGCGGCGTGCGACCTCGTCCTTGCTCATGGTCGGCCAGTGCTCGTCTTGGTCGGGCGTGATCAGGTGGACGGTGTTGTCCGCGCCGCCCATCACGTCGCCGGACACGTCGTTGGCGACGATCCAGTCGACCCCCTTGCGCATCCGCTTGGCCCGCGCGTGGTCGAGCACGTCGTGGGTCTCCGCCGCGAAGCCGATCAGGAGGGCGGGGCGCTTGGCCGAGCGGGCGAGGGTGGCGAGGATGTCGGGGTTCTCCGTCAGAGCGAGGGCGGGCGGGCCATCGGCACCTTTCTTGATCTTGGCGACTTGCGGCTCCGTGCGCCAGTCGGCGACGGCGGCGGTCAGCACGGCCACATCGGCCGGGAGCGCGGCCGTCACCGCGTCGGCCATCTCGCGCGCGGTCGTCACGTCGACGCGCTCGACGTCGGCAGGGGAGGGCAGCGCCACCGGCCCCGCGACCAGCGTCACTCGCGCGCCGGCCCGCGCGGCGGCGGCGGCGATGGCGAAGCCCTGCCGCCCGCTCGACTGGTTGGCGAGGTAGCGCACCGGGTCGATCGGCTCGTGGGTGGGCCCGGCGGTGACCAGGACGTGGCGGCCGGGCAGCCGCCGCGACCCGCCGAGCCCCGTCTCGAGCGCCGTCTCGATCGCGGCCAGAATCGCGGGCGGCTCCGGCAGTCGGCCCGCGCCCCACTCGCCGCACGCCATGGCGCCTACGTCCGGCTCCATCACGGTGAGTCCGCGCGCGCGCAGCGTGGCGACGTTCGCGCGGGTGGCGGCGTGCTCCCACATCCGCACGTTCATGGCGGGCACCATCAGCACGGGCGCGTCGGTGGCGAGCAGCAATGTCGACGCGAGGTCGTCGGACAGCCCGGCGGCCGCCTTGGCCAGCCGGTTGGCCGACGCGGGTGCCACCACGATCAGGTCGGCCCGGCGCGAGAGCTGAATGTGCCCCATCTCGGCCTCGTCGAGCGCCCACAAGTCTGTGTGGACGGGGCGGCCCGACAGCGCCTCCAGCGTCAGCGCGGTCACGAACCGAGCGCCACCGTCGGTCAGCACGCACTCGACCTCATGCCCCGCCTTGCGCGCGAGCCGGATGAGCTCACACGCCTTGAACGCCGCGATGCCGCCGCCGATGATTAGCTTGAGGCGGCTCAATCGAATCGCGCCAGCTCGGCGCGGGCGATCGGGGCGAGTTCGAGTCGCGCCGCCTCCCAGACCCGACCAGGATCAATGGCTTCATAGTCGTGCGATACCACATTGCGCAGCCCTGTCATTTTCCTCCAGGGCACGTCGGGGTACCGCAGCTTCAGCTCCTCGGACAGCTTGCGCCCCTGCTCCGCCCGCGCCGCGAGGCGGAGCGCTGTCAGATCGACCTCGTTGGGATCGAGCACGAAGCGGTCCTTGTCGATCATCTCGGTGCGCTCCTGCAAACGTCCGATCAGCCTGAGCATGACGTCCAGCACATGGCAGTCGCGCTCCGTCGGCTTCATTCGAAAACCGGGATCATGTCCGGTTCAGCGTGCTGGCGCAGACGGCCTTTGAGCATGTGCCGCTCAACCAGATCGACCGGACGTTGGAGGAGATCTTCGAGCTGCATTTGCAGTCCGGCAAAATTCAAGAGCGTCACGACCGCTTTGTCCGCGATGCGGCACGCCAAATCCACGTGCGAGTCCGGCCCCGCCTCGCCGCGCGCGACTGAGCCGAACAGGTCGAGCGCCTCGATGCCCGCTGCGCGCAACTCCGCCTCGTGCGCGCGTAGGCGGTCAGGACATCGTCGCGGGTCATGGGACTGATATAGCAAGGCCGAGGGGGAACCGCACGTTGTGAGTTGGAGGGGGTCGCTCTCCGTGAGGCTTACCACTCCCGTCCGACCTCGACCAGTTGCGGACGCCCCTTCATGAGCCCTCTCCCGCTTGCGGGAGAGGGTTGGGTGAGGGTGGCGGTGCCAGAGCGCCGCGCGGGCCGGCGGCCCGCACACCCTCACCTTCCGGCGCTCACGCTCCTCCCTCCTCTCCCGCACGCGGGAGAGGGCTTTCAGGAAAAGCCCGCTTCCGACCGATGCTGCTGAAAAAGTCCCCAAGCGGGCCATTTGAGGTCTTCTGGAAAGCTTACACCGTTCGCCTCGGTGGTTAAGTAATTGAAATACCACGACCTCAGTTTTACCGAATTGGGACAAGAGCCGCATTCTGAAGCACGGGCCGACTTTTTCAACAGCATCGACCAAGAGCAGTTACCCCTGCCCCAGCAGCGCCATCAGCCCCGCGCCCACCGCCGCCGCCACCAGCGCCACCGCCGTGTGGGTCGCCCAGCCGGGCAGGTGGGCGCCGACCACCTCGATCGGGATCGTCGGCGGCTCCGGCGGGGCACCGCCCTCCGGCGGCAAATAGCGTTCCAGGCGGCGCACCAACTCGGGCACCAGGGCCAGGGTGCGCGCGCTCCGCACCAGCGCGTCGGCCACCCGCGCCTCCGGCCCCAGTTCCGTCCTCAACCAGTCGCGCACGAACGGCTCGGCCACCTCCCACATGTTGATGTCGGGGTCGAGGCCGGTGGCGACGCCCTCCACCATCACCATGCTCTTTTGCAAGAGCAGCAGGTGCGGCTGGGTCTGCATGTCGAAGTCGCGGGTGACCGCGAACAGGCCGTCGAGCATCAGCCCGATCGACATGTCCTTGACCGCCTTGCCCCGCATCGGCTCGCCCACCGCGCGCAAGGCGGTGGCGAACTCGGCCACCGAATGGTGCGGGGGCACATAGCCCGCCTCGAAGTGGATCTCGGCGACACGCGCATAATCGCCGATGATGAGGCCGTAGAGGATCTCCGCCAGCCAGCGCCGCGCCTTGACGTCGATGCGGCCCATGATGCCGAAGTCGATGGCGGCGATCTTGCCGTCGGGCGTGACGAACAGATTGCCCTGGTGCAGGTCGGCGTGGAAGAAGCCGTCGGCGATCGCCTGGCGCAGGAAGGCGATCACGACGACGCGCGCCAGATGCGCCATGTCGTGGCCGGCCGCCGCGATCTCGTCGCGCCGCGAGACCTTGGTGCCGTCGATCCACTCCATCGTCATGACGGAGCGCGAGGTGCGGTCCCAGTCGATCGCGGGCACCAGATAGTCGCCGACCGCCTCCATCGCCTGGGAGAGCTCGGACGCACTCGCGGCCTCGCGCCGCAGGTCGAGCTCGTTGACGGTCCAGCGTTTCAGGTTGGCGACCACGCGGGTCGGGCGCAGTCGCTCCAGCTCGCCGCCGCGCTCCTCCAGTCGAGCCGCGGCCCATTCGTAGGTGTCGATGTCCGACAGGAACTGGTCGGCGACCCCCGGCCGGATGACCTTGACCGCGACCGTGCGGCCATCGAGCGTCACCGCGCGGTGGACCTGCGCGATGGAGGCCGAGCCGACCGGCGCTTCCTCGATCGACGCGAACAGCGCCGACAGCGGCTTGCCGAGGCCGGCCTCGATCGCCGGCGCGATCCGGGCAAAGGGGATCGGCGGCAGCGAATCCTGCAGCATCAGGAGGTCGGCCGTCGCGTCGGGCCCGACCAGATCGGGCCGGGTGGCGAGCGTCTGGCCCAGCTTGACCGCCGCCGGTCCGACCGCGCGGAACGCCTCGGCGTAGCGCGGCCGGGCCGGCACGCGGGCGCCGATCCGGGCGACCCGGATCAGCCGTCGGATGCCGGGCGGGGTCAACGGGTCGCGCTCGATCCCGCGCAACGCCCCGTGGCTGGCCAGCGTGCGCCCCCAGCCGAGCAGCCGGGCGATGTGGGTGAGGCTGGACGTCACGCGCCGCTCGCCCGCGCGCTCACGCCTTCCAGCCGGAGTGGATCGCCACCAGCCCGCCGCCGATCGGCTCGACGCGCGTGTTGGTGAAGCCGGCGGCCCGGATCATCCGCTCGAACGCCGGCATGGGCGGAAAGCGGCGGATCGACTCGGCCAGATAGCGATAGGCGGCCTCGTCATCGGCCACGACCCGGCCGATCTTCGGCAGCACGTTGAACGAATAGGCGTCGTAGAGCTGCTTGAAACCGGGCCATTCGACCGTGGAGAACTCCAGACAGAAGAACCGCCCGCCATAGCGCAGGACCCGATGCGCCTCGGCCAGGGCGGCGAGAATGTCGGTGACGTTCCGGATGCCGAACGCGATCGTATAGGCGTCGAAGCTCTTGTCGGCGAAGGAAAGGCGTTCGGCGTTCTCCTCCCGCCAGATGATGTCGATGACGCCCCGGTCCGCCGCCCGCTGGACGCCGACGGCCAGCATTTCCGGGTTGATGTCCGCCGCCGTCACCCGAGCGCCCGCGCGCGCCAGGCGAAAGGCGACGTCGCCGGTGCCGCCGGCCATGTCGAGCACGTCCTCGCCGTCGCGCGGGCGCACGCGCCGCACGAAGCGGTCCTTCCACAGCCGGTGGAGCCCGCCCGACATCAGATCGTTCATGCGGTCGTAGCTGTCGGCGACGGACGAGAAGACCTCGCCCACGCGCGCGGTTTTCTCGTCGCGCGGCACCTCTTCGAACCCGAAACTCGCCGTCTCTGTCATGGCGTGCGCCCTAGCCGCCGCCCGGCGGGGTGGCAAAGGGGAAGTGAGCGGGCCACAGGACCGTCCATGCCCGAACTGCCCGAAGTCGAAACCACGGTGCGCGGCCTGTTGCCCGTGCTGCTCAATCGGCGGATCGACCGGGTGGAGGCGCGCCGGCCCGACCTGCGCCGCCCGCTGCCCCGCGACCTCGGCCAGCGGCTGACCGGGGCGACGGTCACGGCGCTCGGACGGCGGGCGAAGTATGGCCTGGTGGAGACCGACCGGGGCGACACGCTCGTCTTTCACCTCGGCATGAGCGGGCGTTGGCGGATCGATCCGGACGCTCTTGGCGCTCACGATCACGTCGTGCTGACGGTCGGCGGGCGCATTCTGGCGCTCAACGATCCGCGCCGCTTCGGCAGCCTGGACCTGATGACGACAAGCGAGGTCGCCGGCTGGGGGCCGTTCGTGGGCATGGGGCCGGAGCCGCTGGACGAGGGGTTCGACGGCGCGGCGCTCGCGGCGGCGTTCGCGGGGCGGCGAACGCCGGTCAAGGCGGCTCTGCTCGACCAGCGCCGCGTGGCGGGGCTGGGCAACATCTATGTGTGCGAGGCGCTCCACCGCGCCGGCATCGCGCCTGCGCGCGGGGCGGGGCGGATCGGTCGCGCTCGGCTGGATCGGCTGGCGGTCGAGATCAAGGCGGTGCTGCGCGAGTCGATCGCGGCGGGCGGCTCCACCTTGCGCGACTTCGCCCGGCCGGACGGAGAGCTCGGCTATTTCGCCAAGGACTTTCTGGTGTACGGGCGCGAGGGCGGGGCGTGCGGCTGCGGCGGCACGGTCGCACGCCGGGTGGAGGCGGGGCGCTCGACCTTCTGGTGCGCCGCTTGCCAGCGCTGAGCCTTGACCGGCTGGAGCGGGGGGAATAGCAAGCTGGCCTTCCGTCGCGCAGATGCGTCTGCGCGCGCATTTTGCACGAACGAGGACGACAGCCAAATGGCGAACACGCCGCAAGCCAAGAAGCGAATCCGCCGCAACGCCGCGCGCACGCAGGTCAACACCGCGCGCGTCAGCCGCATCCGCACCTTCATCAAGAAGGTCGAGACCGCGCTGGCGGGCGGCGATCCGGCCGAGGCCAAGGCGGCGTTGCGCGCGATGCAGCCGGAGCTGATGCGCGGTGTCGCCAAGGGCGTGGTCGACAAGAACAACGCGTCGCGCAAGATGAGCCGGCTGTCCAAGCGGGTCGCCGCGCTGGGCTGACCGGGCTCGGTCCCGGATTGCGCGGGACTGCCTTCCATCGTTGAGACTTGGCCGGGTGTGATGCGCCCTGTCTCGTCGCGCGCGGCAGCCTCCTCGTGCTGGGCTCCTGCGATGCGATTCGCGCGCGCTGGCGTGGCGCCATGGCGGCGAGTTCCCGGCGGAAAACCGTTGCTTTTGGCGCACTGCGCCACAAATCCGCGTCAAGCGGTTTATTGCAGTTTATTTGCAGTCCGCCGCTTGATCGTCCCGTTCGCCGGGCCCTAGATTGGTCAAACCAGCCGGCGCGACTCACCGCCGGCGGGCGCCAGGGACATGGGCAGCCGAGGGCTCTTCAGACCCCTTCATCGGGGGCGGGAGCGGTTGTGTCAGCGGCAGAGGTCTTGAGTGGAAAGGGAGGGGCGATGACTGATCGGCAGACCGCCACCGCCCGCACCTCCGATCAACACACCGGGCAAGGCGCGCGCAACGAGCCCCGGAGCCGTGACGCACCTCTTGGCGTCTTGGCCGGCGAGCTCGACGGCGCGGCGGTGGCCGACGGTTGGGGCCGCATCCGGGCGGGCCTGCGCCGGGAGCTCGGCGCGCGCCCGTTCGACCAGTGGCTCGGCCGCGCGCGCCTCGTCAGCTGCCAGGCCCCGCATTGGGAGCCGGTCGTGGCCGTGCCTTCGCCCTTCATCCTGAGCTGGATCGAGGAGCGCCATGGCGAGCGCATCCGGCTCGCCTTTCGCACGCTGATGCCCGGCTCCGGCCCGCTTCGCTTCGTCGTCGACGACGGCCGCGCGGCCACGCGGCGGATCGAGGTGGTGCCGGAGCCTCTCGACGAGCCGCCGGTGGCGGCCGAACCCGCGGCGGGTCGGCCGCTCGACGCGCGCTTCGTCTTCGAGCGCTTCGTGGTCGGCGACGCCAACCGGATGGCCGTGACGGCGTCGCGCTCGCTCGCGGCCGGCGAGGCGCTGATCGGCACCCCGCTCTACCTCCATTCGCCGACCGGCCAGGGCAAGACCCACCTCGCCCACGCCATCGGCCATGCGCTGCTCGACCGCCGGCCGGACGCGCGTGTCGAGTGCCTGTCGGCCGAGCGCTTCACGGTCGCCTTCGTGGCGGCGCTGCGCTCGGGGAGCACGTTGGCCTTCAAGGAGCGGCTGCGCTCGGCCGACCTGCTGATCCTGGACGATGTGCAGTTCATGGCCGGCAAGGGATCGACCCAGACTGAGTTGTTGCACACGCTCGACGAGTTGATCGGGGCGGGGCGGCCGGTGATCGTGACGGCCGACCGCGCGCCGCACCTGTTGCAGGGCATCGAGCCGCGCATCGTGTCGCGGCTCGGCGGCGGCCTGGTGGCCGACATCCGGCCCGCCGAGCGCCCGCTGCGCCACGCCATCCTGACCGCCAAGCTGGCCGAGAGGGTCGGCGTCGAGGTGCCCGCGGCCGTGCTGGATCAACTGGCCGAGCGGGTGACCGGATCGGTGCGCGAGCTGGAGGGGGCGCTCAACCGCCTGCTCGCCTATGCTCAGCTGACCGACGCGGCGATCACGCCGGAGTTCGCCGGCGAGGTGCTCGGCGACATGCTGGCGAGCGCTCGACGCCGGGTCAGCGTCGAGGACATCCAGACGCGCGTGGCGGGCCATTACCGGCTGACGTGCGAGGAGATGCTGTCGACCCGGCGCGCGCGCTCGGTGGCGAGGCCACGCCAGGTCGCGATGTATCTGGCCAAGGCGCTGACTCCACGCTCCCTGCCCGAGATCGGCCGGCGCTTCGAGCGCGATCACACGACGGTGCTGCACGCGGTGCGGACTGTCGAGCGGCTCCGAGCCGAGGATGGCGAGCTCGACGCTGACGTGCGGCGACTGATGAGCGAGCTTCAGGCGGGCGTCTGAGGCGGACGTCTGTCGCGGACACGAACAGGGCGGCTCCCACAGGAACCGCCCCTTTCATTCACATTGTGAGCCCGGCTCAGCGGTCCTGGATGCGCGGGTCGACCGTGATCCGCACCGTCTCGCCCGATCGGCCGGGGAAGCCGGTGAACATGGCCTCGACCAAATTGGGCACGACCCGGTCGAGTTGGCGGGTGCGCGACAGCGCCTCCGCGCGGCCGTCGAACACGTTGCCACCGGACCGCTGATCGTCGATCTTCATCTGCAACTGGCTCGTGAACACCGTGTAGCTGTACACGTCGTTGAAGCCGGAGCCGAACGCCCAGGGATCGTAGAAGCCATAGGCGAACCCGGTCCGCGCGAATCCGCCATAGCCGCCGCCATAGCCGCGCCGGCCGATGAACGACGACCCGCCAAAGCCGAGCCCAGACGAACGCACCCGCTCGCGACCGGTGTCGATGTCATAGCCGATCCGCACCAGCAAGTCGGCGGTCGCAATGTCGCTCGCGGGACGATAGCCCTCCTGCGCCAGCTCGCGCCCGACCAGCCCGGCGTAGGACTGGAACTCGAGCCCACCCTGGGCTGGATCGAGCGGAACGACGGCGAAGCTCTGCCCCTGCGGGACCGGCAGCTGCTGGAAACGGGTCACGTCGGACGAGAAGCCGGTCGCGCACGCGCCCAGGCTGAGCACGGCCAACGGCGCGGTCCAGCCAAGCAGGCGGCGGGTGAGCGGGGCGCTGGGCAGAACGGGCATGGCAAACTCCTGAACAAGACCATCGACTTGCCCCGCTTTGTGCTCGATTCGCCGTGAACAGACGTTGAACGTATCGAGATTGGTCACCGGCCCTGCGCCTGAAGGCCCGTCGCGGCGTAGGCGGCGGCGAGCGTCGGGATCGCCAAAGACCGCGCCCGCTCGGCTCCGCTCTCCAGCACACGGTCGATCGCGTCCGCATCCTCGCGAGTGTGGAGGAAGCGGTCGCGGATCGGGGCCAACACGGTGATCAGGCGATCGGCCAGGCGCGGCTTGAACCGGCCGAAGCCCTCGCCCGCGTGGTCGCCCAGCACCTGTTGCGCGGTGCGGTCGTCCAAGGCCGCCATCAGCGTCACCAGATTGAGCGCCTCCGGCCGCTCGGCCAGCCCGGCGAGCTCGGCCGGCAGCGGCTCCGCGTCGGTCCGCGCCTTGCGGACCTTTTGCGCGATGGCGTCGTCGGAGTCGGTCAGGTTGATGCGGCTCATGTCGGAGGGGTCGGACTTCGACATCTTCGCGCGCCCGTCACGCAACGACATGACGCGCGCCGCCGTGGCCCCGATCAGCGGTTCGGGCAGGGTGAACAGCGCCACGCCCCGGTCGGAGTTGAACTTCTCCGCGATGTCGCGCGCCAGCTCCAGATGCTGCCGCTGGTCGTCGCCGACCGGCACATGGGTGGCGTTGTAGAGCAGCACGTCGGCGGCTTGCAGCACCGGATAGGCGTAGAGGCCCACCGACGCGCCCTCGCGATTGCGGCCGGTCTTGTCCTTGAACTGGGTCATCCGGTTGAGCCAGCCGACGCGCGCCGTGCAGAACAGGATCCAGGCGAGCTCCGCGTGTTGCGGCACGCGCGCCTGATTGAACAGGATCGAGCGCTCCGGGTCGATGCCGCAGGCGAGCAGCGCGGCGGTCATCTCGCGCGTGTTGGCGGCCAGGCGAGCGGGCTCGATCGGCAGAGTGATGGCGTGCAGGTCGGCCAGGAAGTAGAGCGCCTCGCCCCCGGTCGCCGCCGCCTCGTCCTGCAACCGCACCCACTGGCGGATCGCGCCGAGCCAGTTGCCCAGATGCAGGTCGCCGGTTGGCTGAATGCCGGACACGATCCTCACGACTGGTCCCTTTCTGGCGGCGCGGGCGGTCCGCCGCCGGTCTGGTCGAGCGCCACTCGCGGCCGGCGCAGATCGGCTAGGTCGGCGAGGCGGAACGCGCCGAAGACGAAGCAGGCGACGGCGTAGATCGCTCCGCCGGCGAGGACCAGCCCGACCAACGCGGCCGCCCGGGTCTGCCAATCCTCGCCCATATACGTGAGTGCGACCGGGTTGAGGAGAACGAGGGCGGCCCCCATCGTGGCCGCGGCCAGCGCCAGCCGGGGCAGGCGGCGCGCCAGCACCGCGTCCATCCGGAACTGATCGCGCGCCGCCAATGTCCGCCACAGAAGCGCCAGATTGACGAGCGCGGACAGAGCGGTGGCGATCGGCGGCCCGAGATAGCCCACGGTCGGGATGAGGATCAGGTTGGCGGCGATGTTCACCGCCACAGCGACCATGGCGTAACGCACCGGCGTCCGCGTGTCCGAGCGCGCGTAATAGCCGGGCGTCAGCACCTTGATCAGCACATAGGCCGGCAGGCCGAGCGAGAAGGCGGCCAGCGTCCAGGCGGTCGCCTGCGCGTCGGCCGCCGAGAACTGGCCGTGCCGGAACAGGCCCGTGACGATGGGCAGAGCGGCGGCCAAGAACGCCACCGTGGCCGGCAGCGTGAGGAGCAGCGCCAGCTCGACGCCCCGATTCTGGACGGCCATCGCCTCCGCCTCCTTGCGCTCGCCCAGCATCTTGGAGAGCGTGGGGAGAAGGATGGTGCCGAGCCCGATGCCGATCAGGCCAAGCGGCAGCTGGTTCAGCCGGTCGGCGTAGTAGATGTAGGAGATCGCGCCCGGCGCCAGCAGGCTGCCGGCCAGCGCCGTCGAGATCAGCAGATTGACCTGCACCGCGCCCGCGCCGAGCGCGGCCGGCCCGATCAGGGCGCCGAGCCGGCGCACCTCCGGGTCGAGCCGCGGCCGCCGCCAGCGCAGGCGAACGCCCGCCGCGCGAGCGCCCCAGATCAGGAAGACGAGCTGCAACGCGCCGCCGGCCGTCACCGCCAAGGCCTGCACCCGCGCGGTCTCATAGGGGTCGTCGCCGTGCAGGAACCACAGCGCTCCGACCATCACGACGTTCAGCAGGATGGGCGCCGCCGCGTTGACCCAGAAGCGATGCAGCGAGTTCAGGATGCCGCCCAGCAACGACACCAGCGAAATCATCAGAAGGTACGGGATCGTGATCCGCGACAGGGTGACTGCGTAGGCGAACTGCGCCGCGCTCGGATCCTTGAACCCGCCGGACAACGCCCAGGTGAGCGGCCAGGCGGCGATCATCAGCGCGGCCGTGACCACGATCAGGACCGGCAGCAGCACCGCCAGCGTGCGCTCGGCGAAGTCGACGCCCGCGTGCAGCCCGCCGCCCTCGGCCACCCGGCGGTTGAACATCGGGATAAAGGCGGCCGAGAACGCACCCTCCGCGAACAGGGCGCGGAACATGTTGGGCAGGCGAAAGGCGACCAGAAAGGCGTCGGACGCGAAGCCCGCCCCCACGAACGTCGCCTGCAGCGTGTCGCGCACGAGCGCCAGCACGCGGCTGACGAGAGTCAGTCCGCCGACCGAGCCCAGCGCGCGGCCGAGCCGCATCCTCTCAGTCTCGCCCGGTCAGGCGTGGCCGACCGCGCCCGTCGCGTTGCCCGACTGCTGCGCGATCTGCGACAGATAGAGCGCCTGAAAGTCGATCGGCTCCAGCATCAGCGGCTGGAACCCGCCGTCGCGCACCGCGTCGGCGAGCACTCGGCGCGCGAACGGGAACAGGATGCGCGGGGCCTCGCCCAGCAGGAACGGCTGCAACTGGTCCTCGGGCACGTTCCTGAGCGCGAACAGGCCCGCGTAGGACAGGTCGACGACAAAGCCGGTCTGGTCGCCCCACTTGCCGGTCACGTCGATCTTCAGCACCACCTCGTGAACTTCGTCGCCGAGCGTGGACGCGCCGATGTTGAACTGCACGTCGATGGCGGGCGAGTCCTGCGATTGGTAGATCGCGGGCGCGTTCGGGTTCTCGAACGACAGGTCCTTCACATATTGCGAGATCACGCCGACCTGCGGCTGATCGTCGGTCGCGCCGACGACATCGTCGATCGGGAAGGGCGGGGTGGGCGTCACGCCCAGATCGTCGTCGGCCATTGCGGTGGTGCTCGCCCGGTTGGTGGTGGTGGCGCGGCGCTTATCAGCCGCATCGCCGCGCGGCAACGCGGAGCCACGGTTTGCGGGTCGGTGTTTGCGGGCCGGCGTTTGTATGCGGCGCGCGGGCGTCCTATGTCTGTGCCACGCCACCGATCCGGAGACCGCCGCCCGTGACCGCCGTCATCATTCTCGCCATGATTGCCCTGTTCCTGGGTCTGCGCCTCTATTCCGTGCTGGGTCGCAAGACCGGCCACGGCGCCGAGTTGGGCATCGCCGACCAGAAGGAGGTGACGCCGCCGACCGGCATGCTGGGCATCCCCGGCTCGAGCAAGATCACGACGGGACCGGCGGTGAGCGAAGTGCCCGTTGCCGACGGCGCGCAGGCCGGGCTGGCGGCGATCGCGGCGGCCGAGCGCTCCTTCGATCTCGACCGCTTTATGGAGGGCGCGAGTGCGGCCTACCGGATGGTGCTCGAGGCGTTCTGGCAGGGCGACCGCGAGACGCTGGCCGAACTGACTGGAGAGGACGTGCAGGCGTCCTTCGACGAGGCCATCGTGGCGCGCGAGGCCGACGGCGAGCGGCTCGACAACCGGTTGATCGCAATCGAGGAGACCGCCGTGCACGC
>JAABUN010005280.1_pt1 | contig 16242 bp, 19 predicted proteins | sample 5559311 | NCBI WGS metagenome assembly JAABUN01 (sample SAMN10711877, study PRJNA513370) | rock metagenome | isolation source: Antarctica rocks | place: Antarctica: Victoria Land, Siegfried Peak sud
CGGTCACCAGCTACCGACGACCTACCGCCAGATCTACGCCCAAGGCCCCGGTAGCCGCAGCCCAGTGCTCGACCCGTCAATCCCCTGACGCACTAGGGGCCAGCGGAGCGAAGCGGATAAGCATGACGGCACTTATGCCGCTGCTAGGACGGAACCTGCGTGAGGGCGCCGTCGACTGCCCGCAAGAGTTGGACGACACCGACGGTGGGCCCGCACGACTCGCCGTTGGGCGAGAACGACTCGACCTCCGCCTCGACACTTCCCTCGTCTACGACCTGACCCACCTCGTCCAGCGTCCGAACAACTAGGACGACGGTGCCGGAATCAGGAAGGTCTAGCTCCACTGACGCGCGGCCGCTCTCCTTCCAAGCCCCGGTGTTGCAGGCATCGTCGGAGCAGACCTCGGCCGAGTAGCCGTCGGGAAGCACCGCGCCGTCGGCAGTCATGAGGCCGACCTGCGGCGAAGCACCGACAGCCGTGCAGTCGGTCGACCCGACGGTGCAGGCGGTCGTGAGTGCCACAGATGCAAGAAGCCAATGCTGGCGCATGCGCATGTGACGCAGCATGGCAGCGCGAGGTTCCGCGAAGACGGCTAATCCGAAAATGAACGTCAGTGGGCAGGCGACAGCTCCCGGCGGAGCCGGGACGGGTTGCGCAGGTGCGGTCAGGCAGCGGGTTCGAGCGCGACGGTGTAGCCGAGGGCTTCGAGCTGGCGGACGTGGTTGCGCTTGATGCGTTCGGGGCCCAGGCGGTTGTCGTAGAACTCCGGGCCCAGGTCGTGGAAGCGGGCGTGCTCGTCGGACAGCAGGTGCCAGACGATGACCAGGATCGAACGCCCGACAGCGACTATCGCCTTCTTCTGTCCGCGGCGGCGGGCGATCCGGCGGACCGAGGAAGGTGTTGGTCTTGCTCGCGCCGATCGCGGCCTCGCCCAGCACCCGAGCCAGGTAGGGGTTGCCGTGCCCGGTGCTGCCGGTGCCCTTCTTGCGGCCGGCGGACTCCTTCACTCCCGGGGCGAACCGGGCCCAGGACGCCAGATGCCCCGGAGTGGGGACGGGTCATGTCCAGGCCGACCTCGGCGATGATCACGTGTGCGGCGACGCGCCCGACGCCGGTGATCTCATCCAGGCGCTCCACCGCGTCAGCGAAAGGGGCGATCTCGACCTCGATCCGGGCCTCGACCTCGGCGATGTCGGCGCTGATCGCGTCGATCCGGGCGAGCATGCGGGTGAGCAGGAACGCGTGGTGGTCGGTGAAGTGGCCGACGAACGCCTCCTCCAGCGCACCGATCTTGGCGCGCATCCGGGTCCTGGCCAGCTGGGCCAGCACCTTAGGGTCACGCTCGCCGTCGATGAGCGCGTCGAGCATGGCGCGGCCGGAGACCCCGAAGATCACTGGCCACCACCGACAGCTTGATCTGGGCGTCCTCCAGCATCTTCTCGACCCGGTTCTTCTCCCCGCCCTGGTCCGACAGCAGCGCAGCCCAGACCCCGATGCGGCGCTGCGGACGACCGATGTTCCCCATGCGTAGCTCTCCTCTTCTCGGCGATGCCCCCGGTGGGTGTTAGTCGTTCGTCGTAGGTCAGCTGGCCTGGGCGCGGTCGCCGCCGTGCGGCAGCCACCGGCGGCGGCGCAGCACCTCATAGGTGCGGGGCGGCAGGTCCTCCTCCACCTCCGCGCTGTGGTTGGCCAGGATCCGTCGGACGTAGCTGTCAGCCTCGGCGGTGTTACCGGCGGCGTCGCAGGCCGCGACCAGGTCCAGCAACGCGACGTCGTCACGGGCGCCGGCCCGCAACGCGGTGTGGGCGGCCAGCTCGGCCATCGCCGGCTCGTCGGCGGCAAGGTGATGGGTCGCGACCAGGTGCGCGACGTCCACGACCATCGCGGTGTACTCGTGCTCCAGCGGGGTGTCGACCAGCCACCGCCATCCCTCGGTCCGGCGCTGCTCGAGCGGCACCCCGGTCACCAGGTCCAGCGCGGCCTGCAGGTCCGCGACCCCGTCGGCGCCGCGGGCGACGCCGCGCAGCCGGAGCCGGCGGAACAGCTCCGCGTCGACCAGCACCCCGGTGACGGTGTAGACCGCGACCCCGCCCGGGCCCTCCACCGCCCGGGGCAGGTGCGGCTGGCCGGTTCGCTCGTCCGTCCCGAGCCAGGCGCGGGCGACCGACGCTGCCTGACGTGGTGTGGTCTTCCCGACGATCCCCGGATCGTCGGGCCACAGATCGGTGGCGAGCTGCTCGACGGTCGGCCCGTGTGCCCGGGCTACCAGGTAGGCCACGACCTCGGTGTAGAAGCCGGGACGTTTCGGCGGTGGCTGGCCCCAGGCGGTCAACCCGACCGGCCCGAGCATCCGCAGCTTCGGCCGTCGGCTGGCCGGGTCGTGCCAAGCCGCGAGGTCACGGTCCAGCTCCGGGTCGGCGTCCTCCACCCGCCGCCGCACCTCGGCGCTGATCGCTGGTGCGAGCGTCTGAACGTCCGCGGCGGTCGTCGCGGTCTGCGTCAGGTAAGCGGCGGTGGCCAGCGGCAGCACCGACTCCACCCCGGCGTCGTCCACCGGCTCGCGGCTGATCCGGGGGCGTCCGGTGAGCTCCACCGTGACCGGCGTCCGGCTGGTGTCGTGCCGCGGTGAGGTCAGCGCGGGTAGTGGCGCGCCGGTCGCGTCGGCGTAGCTGTCCCACGGCTGCTGCCCGCGGGCCGGCGGGACCGGACGGTCCTCCCCGTCCACGACCTGTCTGATCAGCGCCGCCAGGTCGGCGGCTTCTGACGCCGGCAGCTGCTGCGCGATCAGCTCGAGGCCCAGCGCCGGGATCGTCAGCCGGCCGCCGGAGTCGACGTGCAGCTGCCAGCGGGCGGCACCGTCGTGCCTCTGGTCACCGGTCAGCAGCAACGCCACCGCGGTCCTCGAGCGCTGCGCCCGCATCGCCTCCAGCAGCCGCTCCACCCCATCGTCGTCGTGGTGTTCGGCGTCCGGGGCGAGCAGCAGCACCTGCGGCACCCAGACATCACCGGCGACGTTGCGCAACCGGCCGGTCAGCACATCCACCCCGCACTGCTCGGCGACCGCGACGTTGTCGGTCAGCGCCGCCAGCACCGCCCCGACTGCCTCGTCCGCCCGAGCGCAGTGACGGACCCGGGCCGGATTCAGTCCGGCGAGCTCCGCGCCGAAACCGGTCACGGTCACCTGCAGCTGCTCCGACCAGCAGTTGTGCGCCAGCTCCGCCGCGACGAACCGGGCCAGGTCCCGGCAGCGCTGCCGGTCGCCGGTCAGCGACAGCGCCCCGACACGTTCCAGGTCGATCAGCCAGTGCTCCCCCTCGGCGGTGAAACCCACCGTCGCCAGCGCCGGGTACGGCGCCCAGTGATACACCACCTGCGCCGCATCGAAGCCCAGCCGGTCACCGCGGCGCACGCTCCACCGCTCGCCGCTGTCATCGGCCTGCCACGGCGCCGGTGGATCCGGATGCGGACCGGTCAGGACCAGCTCGAGGAACTCCTCGGTCATCCGCACCGCGATCACGTCGGGCAGCTGACGGCCGGGGTCTGCGGCCACAGTGTGCGCCAGGCCCCGTAACGCCTCGTTCAGCCAGGTCACATCCACCTCGCCGACCTGGCCATGAGCCAGCAACGCCTTCTCCACCGGCGCCAGCTCTGGTGGCGTCGCGCTGAGCACGCACCCCAACGAGCGCTCACGGTCCTTGCGGTGACGGTGACGCCGCAGCGCCGCCAACAACAACCCGGCCAGCAGCAGCCCGCCGCCGGTGAACGCCACCGGCGTGACCACCGCGACAGCCGACAAGGCCTGAGGCTTCTGCTGTCCAGTGGCCGGCGACCGCTCGGAGACCGCCCCGGCTGGGCTGGGCTGGGCCGGTTGCCGACCTGGGGGGCCGGGAAGGCCGACCACCGGCGCCGGCGGCGCCGCGGCGGGAGGCGCCGGCGCCGCGGCCGGCGCGGTGTCCGGCTCCGGCGGGACCGTCGAAGACTGCTCCGGCACAGCAGCGGGCTCGTCTCCAGCGGCCGTCGTGCTGTCCGGGACGGTGATCTGCCAGCCGGGCCGGATCAGGTCCGGGTCGGTGAACCGGGCGCCGTCCGGCTGAGCCCGCCCGGCGTTGGCGTGCCAGGTGCGCTGCCAGTCCGGCTGGCCCCGTCCAGCGGCGATCCCGGACAGCGTGTCACCCGGTCGCACCGTCACCTCCCGGTCCGGCGCCGGATCGGCGGGGGCCGGTGTCTGTGGCGACGCGGCGTTCGCCGCGCCGGCCGCGGGCAGCAGCACCGTCCAGCCGGGGAGCAGCCGATGCGGTGAGGCCATCACCGCGCCACCGGGCTGCTCGCGACCCTCGTTGAGCTGCCAGATCTCCCCCCAGCGCGCCCCGCTGCCCAGGTGCCGCTCCGCCAGGTCCCAGTAGGTGCTGGGCCCGTCCCCGGCCTGCACCACCACACTGAGCACCCGCACCGTCGCCGGACTGGCCGCCGCCGCAGACAGCCCGGCATCCCCCGCAGCGACCTCGGCAGCCGGCGACGGAGCTGGCAGCGCCGCCACCGGCAGGGTGCTGGCGGGTGGTGCGGGCAGCGCCCCGGCGTAGGCCGGCGGCGGCGCCACACCCGAGGACAGCGGACCGAGCAGGAACGCCGCGGTGACCAGCGCCCGGGCCAGCTGCTGCTGACCGCCCAGCACACCGGGCAGGCGGCGAGGGACCGGGGTGCGCCGCACCGCCGAGACTGTCTCCACCACCGTCGCGAACGCGAACTGCGCCCACGCCAACCACGCCACCGCCGCCAACAAAGCGATCAGCACCGTGTCGGTGACATCGCCCGCCAACAGATCCGGCAGCGCCCGAGCCGGGTTGCCGACGGTGCCGGCGAGCGCCACCGGCACCCCCACGAGCAGCGCGCACAGCACCAACGACGCAGTCAACGACCGCAGAGCCCGCATCAGCCGAGTCCTTCCTGATCGGTGCCGCCGTACAGCACCATGGCGGTCGCCGACGCCGCACCGCTCACCTCGTTCACACCGACCGCGGACAGCAACGCTGTAGGCCGGCGTACCTGCGCCCGGACCGTCACCGTGTCCCCGTCCACGCTCACCTGACCAGTGACCTCCCCCGCGACCAGGACCCGGTCCGCGGCCGCCCGGGCCGCCGCACGGTCGATCCGCAGCCCCGCCGGGCCGGACGCCCGCAACGACCCGGGGACCAGCGCATCCGCGCCGGCCCGCGCCGCCTGCTGCGCCACATCCGCAGCGCGCCCGCGAGCAGCAAGCGCCGCCCCGCCGTCGATGACCAACCCCGCCATCGCCAGCATCCCCACCGTCAGCACCGCCAACACCAGCGCCATCGAACCTCGCTCACGTTCCGCTTCGGACGCCACCACCACCCACCGGATACGCACCCACTCCAGAGGTCGCGCACTGCGCCAGGCGACAGCGCCGACGACCGAGTGGACAGTCACCGGGCACTTCTCCGGCTGGAAGCCCGGTCGGGAGGAAGTCAAGGTCGGACCGGCTCGAGCTGACGCAAGGTCTCCAGCGGGGAGCGCGAGGTCGCGGTCAACGTCACCGAGCCCGGCAGCCCGGCGATCGCCAACCCGGACAGGTCGGAGGTGCAACGCACCGACACCTGCACGTACCCGCCCGGGCCGAACGCGGAGGTGTCGACCTCGACACCCAGCTGCCCACAGGACACCCCAGCCTGAACGAGGGTGTCCGCGGCGGCCTGCTGCGCCTGTCGCACCGCCTGCCCCGGAGTGCTGGTCAGCGCGGCGGCGCGGGCCCCGGCCGCACCCGCCTGGTTGATCGTCTGACGGCCCTGGCTGACCCGGCCCAAACCCACCACCAGCAGCAGCATGGCGATCAGCACCGGCGCCAGGATCGCCAACTCCAACGCCGCGAAGCCGTCGTCCGGCCGACTGGCCCGGTTGCGTGTCCGAGCGCGGATGCGCGCAGCGTCGGAGCCGCCGCTGGCCATCAAGGCCCGGACCCGCCGACGAAGCGTTCGACAGGCCCTGACGCGCTCTCCTCGATCGCGAACCCGCCGAACGGGATCACCGACAGGACCCTGGCCCGGACCCGCACCGTGACCACCGTCGCGGTCCGGTCGGCCTGCACCGTCGGTTGCAGCAGCAACCGCGGTGCGACCTGACCGAGATAGTCCGCGGCGTCACGCTCGCCCATCACCGCGGTCGCCCCGAACCCGCGCGCCGCCCGCAAACCGTCCTGAGCGGCGGCCTCCGCGACATGACGGCCATGCCACAACAAGGCGTACTGCACCACGAGCATCGTCAAGGCCAGCATCACCGGCAGCGTGATCACCGCCTCGACGATGCTGTAACCACCGTCCCCGCTACGCGAGCGGCGGACCGCACCCCTCACGGATCACCCCCTTTGATGGCTGGTGGCTGGCAAGCCCGACCTGGACAGGACGGTGCGGTCCTACTGTGTCTGGACGTTGTTCGCGGCGGTCTTGGCCTTGGTCACCAAGATCCCGACAATGACGATCGCGGCCGCGGCGAACAAGCCGACGATGATCACGGTCTCGACGATGGCGCCTCGGTCAGGGTTCCGCTGGACTTCGCGCCGGAGCTCCTGCACACGCAGCAGGGTCCACGCCACCATCAGCGGCAAAGGCATCATGATGTGTTGCTCCTTCGGTTGGGTGCAGCAGGATTTGGTGCCTAGAAACTCATGATGTTCACGACCGCCGGATAGGCCAAAAAGACCACGAAGCCGAACCCGATCAAAACCTGCGCCATCAGCATCGACTGGTCGCGTTCACCGGCCTGGCCCTGGGCGTCGGCCAACTCACGGCGGCGCATCGTCGCGGCTCGGGCACTCAGCGTGCTCCGGACCCGGGCCCCGTCGTGCTCGACCAGTCGCACCAGCGAGCCCAGGTCCCGCAGCTCACTGACCCCGATCCGCACCCCGAGCTCGCTGAGCGCCGCCCACTGGTCATGACCGGAGCGGGTGGCCCGGAACAGCGTGTCCCGCAGCAACGCCATCGGCCAACCAGCCCCCACCCGGGCGGCACTGGTCAAGGCCTGCGCAGGAGCGGCCGACCCGGCCATCTCGAGCGCCACCAAGTCCAGGTAGGCACCGAGCGCCCGGCGGAAGTCACGCCGGCGGGCACCGGCGAGCCGGCGGGCCTCCACATCAGGCAGGAACGCCAACCCGGCTGCGCCACCGAGCGCGAGCACCAGCGAAGCGCCCGCAGGCAACGCTAGACCGGCGGTGAGCTGCAAGCCCACCAAGGCCAGCAGGACCAACAAGAACCCGGCGACGCCGGCGACGACTTTACGGCCCATCACCTGCTCGAAGTCCTGCCCGGTCAACGCCAGGTCCTGGCGCAAGCTGGTGTAGGCCACACCACGCCTGGCCAACGCTGCGGTCACCACCCGACCCATCCGGGTCTGCGCGCTGCCACCTGCGTCACCGCCGGCCGGACCAGACCCGCTCGCTCGGCTGCTGATCGCGCGATGCCGCGCGTCGAGCTGCCCGAGCTGCACCAGCGCGGACGGCCGCGGCGGCGCCAAGCGCGCCACCACAGCGAACAGCAACGCACCGATCACCGCACCGACCAGCATCATCGCGATCATCGCCGCGCCACCGGGCGGGGCCGTGGTTCGGCGCTCAACGCCGCCGTCGCCGCCGTCGACAGGCCGGTCAGGTTCGCCACCACCGCCAGGTCCTCCAGTGCGGTACGCACCCCCGGACGGGCCAGGAACGGCAAGACCGGAGCCGACCCGGACAGCCGGCGCATCCAGGCGAAACCGGTCGCGAACATCGCCAGCACGACCAGCAACGCCACCTGACCGGCGGCGCTGTCGTACGGCTCGACGTAGCGACCGCCGAACACCACCAGGAACACCGCGAACGCGACCGTCAGCCCGACCACGATCTGCGCCCCCCGGCGCAACCCGGCCCGGCCCGCCGACACCCGCTGGCGCATGTCCAGCTCCTCCCGGGCCGCGACCGCCAGACCGCTCAGCACCCGACCGAGCCCGTCACCGCGACGCTGCACGTTCAAGATCAACGCCGCGAGCACCAGGTCCGCGCTCGCGTCGTCGAGATGGGCCGCGAGGGTCAGCAGCGCCTTGTCCATCGGCACCCGCGCCCGGAGCTGGCCGACCAGCCGGATCAGCGCCGGTCGGATCAGCGGCGGTGCGTTGTCCGCCGTCACCGGGATGGCCTGCTCCAAACTGGCGTGACCCCCGACGGTGTCGCGCAGCGACTCGGTCCACACCACCAAAGCCTCGAGCCGGTCGATCTGCTGCTGCTCGGTGCGGCTGCCACCGAACAGCGCCGGCCACAAGGCGACCAACGCCGCCAGCCCGAGCGCCGCGACCGGCCACCGCGTCAGCGCCAACGTCGCGACACCGACCGCGGCTGCACCGGCCAAGCGACCCGACAACATCGGTGAGCGCAGCGCCGCCCGCACCCGCAGCAGCGACCCGGGAGCACGCACCGCGCCCGGCACAGTCCCACGCAACCCGACGGCCAACAGGACCACCGCCGCGCCCAGCGTCCCGCACAGCAACGCCGCGACCAGCACCCCCACGTCAGGCAGCACCCGTGTTCACCGCCCCCACCCAGCGGTCATCGCGCGGCCCGCAACGACCCGGTCGAGAAGGAGGTCCAGGAACTGTCGTCGTAGCCGTACGCGGCGAGCTCCTCGGCCCGCACGATCGGCACGTCCGCGTCCCGCTCGGCCCGGCCGTCCACCGGCGAGGCGCCGAAGATACTCGAGCGACCGACCCGGTCGCCGACCATCCCGTTCACCTCCAGCACCTGCGCCACACACCGTGCGCCGCCCAGCAACGGGTTCTTGCGGATGAACACCACGAAGTCGATGCTGCTGGAGATCAGCGAGTGGGTGACCGCAACGTCCAGACCCGCGAACTGCGCCGAGTAGGTGCTCAGCTTATGAAACACATCGCTGGCGTTACGGGCGTGGATCGTCGACAACGAACCGTTGTTGCCCTGGCTCATCGCGGTCAATGTCGCCACGACCTCCGGGCCCAGGACCTCGCCCAAAATCACCCGGGCCGGGTTCTGCCGACGACTGCGCCGCACCAGCTCGTCCAAAGTGATGCCGCCGTTGCCGTCACTGTCGGGCAGCACCTCCTCCCACTCCACCACATTCGGGTGCAGCTCAGGATGACGGCGCAACCCCAGCTCCAACGCCCGCTCGATCGTGATCAGCCGCTCCCCCGGCGGGATGCAGTTGATCAGTGCCCGCAGCAAAGTGGTCTTGCCGGTGTCGGTCGCGCCCGCGACCATGATGTTGAGCCGGGCCAGCACCGCCGCCTGCAAGAACGCAGCCAACTGGTCGGCGAGCGTGCCGAACTCCACCAGCACCGGCAGGAACATCTGCGGATAGCGGTTGCGCCGGATCGACACCGACGGCCGCTCACCCGCCGACATGATCGCCGACAACCGGGACCCGTCATGCAACCGCAGGTCCAGCTGCGGGCTCGCCACACTGAACGGCCGGGCGTTCAACCCGGCGTAGGCGGCCAGGTTCTGCACCATGTCGATCAGGTCGGCATCGGACGCGGCGACCGGCCGACCCCGAACCGTCCCGCGGCCGTCGGCGTAGGACACCCACACCTCGTCCGCACCGTTGATGTCGATGTTCTCGACCTGGTCGTCCTCGAGCAGCTCCTGCAACTCCCCGGCCTGATACATCGCCGCGAACACCGCATCGGACAACCGCTGATCCACACTCAAGTCCGGCGGTTCCCCGCCGGCCGCCAACTCATCCTGCGCGTGCTGACGGACGACCCGGCCGATCACGCTCAACGCCAGCTGCTGCTCATCCGCCGCGACGAGCTCCCGCTCCCCCACCGCGGCCCGGCGCTGCTTCTCCGCCGTCATCAGATCCGCGACCCGCTCCTGCAACGCCCGGACCAGCGAGTAGTCCAGCAACTCCCGGGTCATGCCCCGGCCCTGCTGCCGGCGGACGCGCCGAGCCGCGGCTCAGCATCGACCGGCGCGGACTGCCCCGACGTGGCCAGCTGTGGCCACCAGGTGAGGACCTTCTCCGCCAACGCCCGCCCGGACCGAACCAGCTCGCTGCCCGCGACCCGCCGCGTCAGCTCCCCGGCCATGAGCCCGGCCGCGCCAGCCGGATCCTCCGCGAACACACCAAGGATCGGGATCGGCGACCCGCACGCCTCCAGCACCTGCCGTGCCGCACCGACCGCGGCCCTGCCCTCACGGCCCGACCGGGCCCGCACCACCACCACCAAAGGGCTGCTGTCCCGCGCCGGGTCACCGACCGAGCCGGCGAGCTCAACAACCCGCTCCCGCAGCCGGTACAACCCGGCCACATCCGCCCGGGCCAGCAACAGCACCGCCGTCGACGCCTGCGCCACCGGCAACGCCGGATCACCCGGCCGCAACCGGCCCAGGTCCGCCAAAGCCGTCCCCGACCAGCCCGCGACGGCGTCGGCGACCCGCGGCCACAGCCGCGCCATCGGGCCGAGCTGCTCCGCGCTCAACGCGCCCGCGATCACCGGCACCCCCAACGTCGTGGGCTGCGCGTAGTTCAGCAGGCCACCCGAAGGCAACGCGCCGCGGGCGTCCGCGGCCAACGCCAGCACCGACGGCTGCGGGTCCAACAGCCGATCACCGTCGGCGTGCCGCAACCGGAACGGCAGATCGGCACCGGAACAGTCCGCCTCCAACACCACCCGCTCACCCGGCCACACCACCCCCAGCACCGTCGCCAACGTCGTCACCCCCGGAGCGCCCTTGTCCGCGCACACCGACACGATCATGGGCTCGGCACCCGGACCAACGCGACCTGCCCCACACCGCTGGCCGCCGCCACCGCCGTGCTCGACCCCACCGGCACCACCACCGTCAGGACCGTGCCACCCACCACCGACTCATCCGGCCGAGAGCTGAACACCCGCGCCTGCTCCACCAGCACCCGCGCCTGCCCCACCGCATCCTGCGCCGGCAGCTGCACGATCTGAACCGTGTCACCCGGCGCCAACCCATCCGCCGGGATCTGCCCCGACCGCACCGCCACCCCGACCTCGGCCTGCCCGGCCGGCAACGACTCGCCACTGTCCTTGACCATCGACCGTTGCAAGAACATGTCCGGCAACAACGTGACCCTCGCCCGCTGCCCCACCAAACCGTCCAGCCGGTCAGCGCCGTACGCCGTGACCCGGCCGCTGACCGGAACCGTCGTCAGATCCGCCCGTTCGATCACCTGCCCGGCCGCAACCTCATCCACCACCATCACCACCAACGTCTTCGACCCCGCCGAGGAGTACAACCACGCCCCGATCGCGGCCAACCCGACGATCAACGCCACCGCCAACGCCACGAACCCGTTGTTGCGCTGCCGCGTCGGCAACGGCGTCCCCACCGGCCCCGCCACCATCCGCCCCGAGCCGTTCACGCCGGCACCCACCGACCCCGAAGCCGGCCCGACCGTCGAGGCGGTCATCCGTTCACCACCTGTGTCTGCATGACCCGCAGCGGGGCGCTGGCCTGCGTCCGCATCTGCGGCAACGACCCGCTCAGCCCACCGGTCCCGGTCCACGAGACATCCCACAGAATCGACACGGTCGAAGTGATCGTCCCGTCCGTCACCGACCGGTAGCGGTAGCCACAACCCCCCGGCGGCGCCGCGTCGTCGTCCCGCTCCACCCACGCCCGTCCCGGTCCGGCACACCGCACCGCCGGGCTGCCGTCACCCGGATCGAACAACAACCCCACCGGCGTGGCGGTCACCGTCGCCGACACCGCCCCCGCCGAAACCGTCTGCGTCATCGGCTGATAGGTCGCCGGATCGGTCCAGAACCACGTCCACAAGTTCACCCAGGTCATCGGATCGCCCTTAAACCGGATCGTCTCATCCGGAGACCGCTGGATCGTCGGCTGCGCCAACGGCAACCTGTCCTGCATCTCCAACGCCAGCTGCGCCGACGTCACCACCGGTGCAGCTGCCTGCGGCGCCGTGCTGGGGAGCCACACGAAGTCCAGGCGGCCATCAGAGCAGGACACGTTGTACCAGGCACCGCCCGGACGTATTTCCGCCGCCGGAACCTGGTTCTCCTGGTACGTGCACGTCGGGCCTTCGGCACCCCCGCCGCCACCGGAGCCCGCACCTACCGGACGGGTACCACCACCAGATTCACCACCGGGCCTCGCTGCTACGCGAACCGTGGTGTCGACGTAGCCACTAAAGTCCCCACCTGTAACGACGATCGGTCCGGCGCCCGACTCCTGGGCCGCCGCCGGTGCGGCGGCGGCCACAACTGCCACGAGCGCCGCGGTCAGCAGCGTCGTTACGCGGGGGCGCTGCATGACCCCGCTGGCTGGTACTCGACCGTGGAAACACGCCACACAGCGTCCGCGCCGCGCTGCATCGTCACAATTGCTAGGGCGTCCTTGACACCAACCGTGACCTTCTCCCCTGTTGCCACCTTCACCCGTCCGGCCGCGGAACCATCCTGACAATCCCGCAGAGTCGCGGTTGCCCCGTCAGTGCTGACGAGTTCCGGCCGAACCACCCCCTGGCCGTAGGCGACTTCCCCGATGTTGTCGGAGGCCCTCATCCCACTGAGCGTGCGCGTCAGCGACGGGTCGACCGCGACCTTCTCCAGCATGACGCGTCGCGCCTCCGGCTCAGCCTTTGACGCCGGCGTGAGAATGGCCCAGAAGGCCCGGTACTGCGTGAGGATCGCGTCCTGCTCCGGGAGCACCAGGGCAGCCGGAGCTGTCGGACCAGCCGTTGCGGCCGGTGCCGTGCTGGGGCTGGGCGGGGTCTGGGTCACCACGCCCGTGTCCCGGTTCGATGTGACGGCACCGATGACGCCGGCGACGACCACCACCGCGGCGAGCACGCCCACGACCAAAAGGACCGCTCGGCTGCGGCCGGGCCGCGGCGGCCCGGGCTGCCCGTAGCCGGTCTTGGCCTGCTGGTCGAGTGACATGGCGCGCTCCCTGAGGTCGGAGGCGTCCAGTGTCTCCCCTGGTGCGCGAGATGTCCCCATACGAAGTTCTCCTCCATCAGAACCGACCGGCCGAAGCCGGGCGCGTTGGTGTGCTTCCAGCGTGCAGCACACCTAGGACAGGAACGTGGCAACCCGTCTGCCCCACGGCCGGCCAATTCCTCAATGCCTGAATAATAACCACATCTCAGCGCGGGGGGGGTTGGTCTACGTCCGCAGTGCCGGCACAGGGACCGGCTGGGCTGAGCGCAGCCGGCTCCACGGTTGGCCTGTGGACAAGTTCGGAACTTCGACCGCCGCGCTGGCTACCGTCAGCAGGGTGACCACCGATCCGGCACCCGATCAGGACATGCCGGCCCCGTCACGGTTCCTGACGTTTGGACGAGGTCGCCGCCGAACTCAACGTCAGTCGCTCGCAGGCCTACGCCCTTGTCCGGGACCGTTCGCTGCTCGCCATCAAGATCGGCGGGCGTGGCCAGTGGCGGATAGAGCGCTGCAAACTCGAGGACTACATCGCGCAGCTCTACATCGTGAACACCAAGGAGAATGAGCTCAAGTTCCTCGCCGAGATCGAGGAATCCCGGCTCACCGGGGAGCTGTTCGATCCGCACGACAACCAGCCCTGAGCGGCTGGTGAGCGGCAGCGAGGCGGCGACGGCGGCCGAGGAGTGGCGTCACTGGTCAGAGGTGGCGGCCGCTGACTTGGCGGACCCGGTCGATGGGGTCGAGGCCGAGCAGGCGGCGTGGGAGGCCGAAAGCGGCCTGTAGGAGGCCGCTGGAGGCTTCGGATCGGCCTGGGTGGTACCTGGGGTGCGGCCGGGAGGATGAGGTCCCGGCCGGTGAGCCGTTTAGCCCTACCGGTACTTCTTGGGCAGCCTCGCGCTGATCCCCTTGGCCGGGCCAGGTGACTTCTTGACCCGTAGGATCTTGCCCGAGGTCGCGCAGAACACTACGAAGAGGCCAGAGGCGAGGTCGAGCATCTGGAACCGGTTACGAACGGCCCCGATCCGAGAATTGTTACCGCTGTTCGTCGCCATCGCAGACCTCCCGTCCAGCCGTGTTCCGTACGACGATACTCCAACGAGGACGGTGCTGCTCCACGCCGCCGACGCAGTTGTGCGCTCATACTTGCCGCCGACTTGGCGCCGTCAATCTCGCTCAGGATGCGCACGTACGCGTGCGGCTGCTTGTCCCACGGCGCTAGGCGACCCAGGCTCTGCAGGCAGCGGGCTCAACGTTCGGCGACACTGCGGAGGGCGACGACGCAGCGCCCCACTGAAGTCACTGCGACACGGACCGGACAACGGCAGGAGCCGCCGCGGCGTGCAGAGCCACGATCGCGCGCCACACCTGGTCAGCACTGAGGTTCGTAGGCCCGGGCGAAGCGCGCCACCTCCGCAGCTCGCGGCACCGAACGGACAGGCGGCCCGGCGGAGTCCGGACCGTCCAACCAGGCCCACCACTGCCGGGCGGCCACGCGCTCGTCCCGCCCGGCGGGTTCAAGAGACCGCACGCAGTCGGCTGCGGGCGCGCACCACCCGACGTCGGTAGGTGCCGGTCCTGCTGGCGATGTCCTGGGCGGACACCCGTCGTTCTTTGACAGGCTCAGGACCCGGTCATTCGCTGGGCATGGGCTGTGGCTGGGCGTTCCGCATGCGCTCGTCGGTCCAGTAGTCCTCCACGGAGCCGGGCGGCGCGGTGTTCGTCGTCACCTCGGTGGACGGCGCGGGATTAGGTCCGTTGTCCGCACCACCCCGGCTAGGGGAAGCAGCCTCTGACCCGGACGGCGCGGGATTAGGTCCGTTGTCCGCACCACCCTGGCTAGGGGGAAGCAGCCTCTCAGACCCACCAGCGCACGCGGACAGGAAGACGACCACGCCGCCGGCAACTGCGACCGCAAGAACCCGCTTGCACATGCCAGTCACGCTACGCCTACCCCATCAGGTCGTACATCGCTTTGGTGTCCGACGTGTGCGGGACGGCCAGGAGGTAGGGGGTACCTGACGTAGTGCGGCGCGACGTCACTGCGAACACGTAACCGAGGTCTGTGCTGATTCGCGAGTTGAGCCAAGGTCCGCCGCTGGCTCCTCCCGTCATATCGCACGGCATCTGCGCATCGGAGTTGAACAGTGACCGGTCGGTTGTCGGTCCGTCGCAATAGTAAGGAAGTTCCCCGTTATACTGGCCTTCCGCCGGGTATCCCCAGATCCGAACGTTGGGCTGGTCAGTGGGGTAGTTGTAGTTCAAGCCATTTCCACCGACGGCGTCGACCACCCGGACCCCGTTACGCGGGTACAACTCGACGAACGCCTGGTCGTAGTTGTAGTTCCCGTCGTTGATCCAGGCACTGAAGGTGCGCGCCGAGCGCCAGTTGTAAGTGCCCAGATAGGACACTCCGTTGTAATACGCCGGTGCGAAGAGGATGTTGGAGTGCCACCCCGCCTTGGCCGTGTAGACGCAGTGGCCAGCCGTCTCGATCAGGTCCTTGTCACCACTGTTGATGGTGGCGGCCGTGCACACCGAATTCCGGCCGGCCGCGTTGACGAAGAACAACTTGCCGACCGTTCTCGGCACAGCCGTCGCCTGAGCTTGCAGCCCATCCTGGGGCTGTGTGGGTAGTACCGGTTCCGACGCCGTTCCTGGCTTGCCGGTCGGCGCCGACCGGGGCTGCGGGACGGACTGTTGGCCGACCTGCTCAGTGGCTAACTCATCGGCCGACACCGCACTGGCCATCTTCTCCTGCGTCCAATAGCCAGTCGGGTCCACCGAGGTGCTTCTAGCGGATACTTCCGGCAGTGCCGGGGCGCGCATCTCGGTGCTCTCTGCTGGCAGAGCTTTCCGATCCGGCCCGCCGGGTGCAGCCGACGCCGGCGCAGTCAGCCCAACACTCACCGCCATCACAGCGGCCAGCACCACTCCGGACCTCTGGATCGCCCCTCGAGCTGATCTCATGTATTCCCCCCTAGTAGGTCGGCGGACCGTACGGTGGAACCGTCTCGCTACGCAACCCTGCGTAGGGAAAATTCACCCAATGTCCACCAGCCGGAAGCCACCCCCCGCAATAGACCCCGCGACAAGACGAAGGTCCGGCGGCGTCAAACGCCAACCGTGCGCTCTCCGCAGCTCCCAGGCCAGCAGACTCAACTGGCTCGGCCCGCGTTGTGTGAGCCGGTAGACCTCGAGCAGCCAATGAGCTCGTTCCTGCGCATCGAGCTCCGCCGCGGTGACCAGCTGCTCCAAGGCCGGGTCGTAACACGGGTCGTCGATGGTGTCCTGGTC